>Ga0247718_1000523_pt1 | contig 11012 bp, 7 predicted proteins | sample 21E_DmetaG_FD_189045 | JGI IMG/M metagenome (GOLD analysis project Ga0247718, IMG submission 189045) | Soil microbial communities from hillslope of Landscape Evolution Observatory, University of Arizona, Oracle, AZ, United States - 2-1-E_D | ecosystem: Engineered > Artificial ecosystem > Mesocosm...
CAGCACGGAGCCCGGCCGCGCCCGGCACCGGGCGCGGCCGGGCTCCGTGCTGAACATCGCCTCGGCGCGGCGCAGCGCGGCCAGGGCCGCGTCGAGCTGGCCGTGGTTCATCCGGTGCCGGCCCTCTGCCAGGGCGAGCCAGGGGTCCTCGGCCACGAACCAGGACGGCAGCAGGTCCGACCACGGGTCCAGCCCGTGCCCCGCCACGTCCGCCCCGATCCGGTCCAGCAGCCGGCGCACGGCCGCCCAGTCCTCGGCCCGGGCGTAGGCGCGGGCGGCCTGCTCCAGCGCCCCGTCCTCGGCCAGGATCCGCGCCGCATGCGCGTGCCACCGCCGCGCGGCGGCCTCGCCGAGCTCCTCCGCCAGCTCGGCGAGCAGGTGGGCACGCAGGACCTCGTGGTAGGTGAAGGTCCGGCCGCCGTCGTGGCTGGTGGTGAACGCCTGGCGTCGCTCCAGCCGCTCCAGCTGCCGTTGGCTGTCGGAGCTTCCCAGCAACCGGTCGCAGCGCGGCGCGGTGAGCACGTCGAACACGCAGCTGCGGACCAGGAAGCGGCGCAGTGACTCCGGCAGGTCGGCGAGTACCGTGCGGGCCAGGTACGCCCGCGACAGCGTGGACCGTCCGTCCAGCGCGGCCACCGCGCGGCGCCGCTCCGCCAACGGGCGGCCGTGGGTGGACAGGTGGAACAGCTTCAGCCCGGCCGCCCAGCCGCCGACCCGCCGGGACAGGGCGGCCACGTCGTCGCCGGGCAGCGGCTCCCGATACACCTCGCGCAGCAACCGCTCCACCTCCCAGGTGCGGAACCGGAGGAGGTCGGCATCGATGATCACGGACTCGGCGAGTTCGTGCCGGGAGAGGTTGAGGCTGGGCATGTGGCGGCTGCCGACCATCACATGCAGCCCGGCCGGGGCGGCGGTCAGCAGCCGGTCCAGGGCCGCTCCGCCGGTTACCGCACCGGCCAGGTGCAGGTCGTCAATGATCAGCCTCGGCGGGGCCGGCCCGGTGTCGGCCTCGTCCGGGCGGCTGACCGCCCCCGGCACCGCGGCCCACATCCGCGCGGTGAGGCGGTCCACGGTCGCGTCGGCGGACTCCACCCGCAACCAACCGACCGGGCCGTCGCAGGCGTGCGCGTACTGCGCGAGCAGCGTGGTCTTGCCGTACCCCGCCGGGGCGACGACCAAGGTCAACGGAACCCGCCCGACGGTCGCGAACGCCGACATCAACCGTGGACGGAGCAGTGCGGTGGATCGCGGCTGCGCAGGCCCCGTGGGCACGCTGACCCCCTCAAGAGTCCGGGACACCTCCGGACCGCGGTGCCCGGTGTGGACCGGCACGGGCTGGCCTCGGGAAGTGCGGCAGGTCTGTCGACCCGGCTGGTGCGGTGGTGGACACGTGGCGGGTTCGCCGCCTCGTCATGGTGACGTTCGGATCATGGTGACGTTCGGGCCGGAGGTGTGCGGCGGTCGGCCGGCGCAACCCCGCGGCACCGATCCCAAGCCGAGCTGCCGATGATCAGTGCCCGGGTGGACCGGGACGTCAGCCACCGCGGGCAGGGTTCGTTGTGGTCGTGATCGCTGTGGTCGTGGTCTGGTACGGGCGTTGGTTACAGTGGGCGTTCGTCGGTGCGGCAAATAGTAGTCTCGCCATTCAAGGCAACGCACCCACTCTTCCGCCAGAGCCAAAGGGCCCGATGGGCCGACTGCCGAGCCGGGCCGGTACGGCGTCGGCTGATGAGCCGTCCACCGGGCGTTCCGCCAGGATCGGCGGTCCACGCAGGACGGCTGCACCACCGATGATGATCCCGGCGTGCGGTGGCTGGCGACGCGGGACAGCGCAGACCTCAGCCGGCGCGCTGGCCGCTCAGGCCGCGAACGACAGGCCGGAACGCCCGCGCTTGGCCACGTACATCGCCCCGTCCGCCTGGCGGACCAGCTCCTCCGAGGTGACCGCCGCGGCCCGGTCCGACGTCACCACCGCGATCCCGATGCTCGGCAGCACGGTGACGTCCCGGGTGTCGAGGACCCGGATGGGCTGGCCGGTCGACTCCAGCAGCCGCCGCGCGATGTCCTCGGCGGTGGACCGCCCGAGGATCCCCTCGGTGACGGCCACGAACTCGTCGCCGCCGACCCGGGCGACGATGTCACACCGGCGCAGGGTGTCGGCGAGCCGCTGCGCGGTGATCCGCAGCACCTCGTCGCCGGCCTCGTGGCCGAGGGTGTCGTTGATCTCCTTGAACCCGTCCAGATCCATGAACAGCACGGCGAGGGCCTCCTCGCCGCTGGCGCACCGGGCGAGTGCCGCGTCGAGGTGGCCGGTCAGGAAGCGCCGGTTGGGCAGCCCGGTCAGCGCGTCGCGCAGCGCGAGCCGCTCCTTGTGCCGCTGCTCGGTCACGTCACGGTTGACCTCCACCGCTCCGGTCAGCACCCCGTGCCAGTCGAACAGGCCGGTCATCGAGCAGAGCAGCTCGACCTCCTGCCCGTCCGCGCGGCGCTGCCGTAGCTCGCCGCTCCATCCTCCGGTCGCGTCCAGCCCGGCGAGGATCTGGTCCCGGGAGACGTCCGCACCGTCGGCGTCGATGAACCGGGTGGCGAGCAGCGTGTCCGTGTCGCAGCCGAGCGCCTCGGCGGTCGAGTACAGGTAGACACGTTCGGCGGCGGCGTTCCAGGTGACGACCCGGTGCTTGTTGTCCCACGCGATGATCACATCGGAGACGCGGTCCACCAGCTCCGCCTGGCGGCGCGTGTCCTCGACCGCGACGATCGAGCAGTTGATCAGTTCAGCGGCGGCCAGCGTGGCGGCGGCGACGTCGGCCAGCGCCTGCAGGAACTCGGCGTCGTCCGCGGTGTACCGGGCGCCGCCCGCATCCCGGGTGGCGGCCAGGACGCCGACCACCCGCTCCTCGCCCCGTATTGGCACGGCCGCCACCGCGCCCAGCCCACGCGCGGGCAGCCACGGGTCCAGCCCGCCGCCCGCGTCGGTCGTCCCGGCCGGAAGCTCGCCGGGGCCGAGGACCCGCCCCACGCCGGCGGCCATCACCTCGGCGACGACGCCGTCGACCGGGTGGTCCGGCGCCGGCGTCTCGACGCGGAGCGCGGCGTCCGGGCTGGCGTGCGCCGCGGCCGCGCACGCCGGGGGGTCGCCGTCGGCGCCCGCCAGCCACACCGTGGCGCCGCCGCCGAGCTGGTCGGCGGCCACCTGTGCGAGCAGGTGCGCCAGGCGCTGCTCGCCGGCCACCGCCGTACCGACCGCGCGGGCCACGGTGACCAGGGCCTGCAGGCGGCTCGCGGTCGCGCCAGGCAGCCGTCGCCCCATCCCGTCTCCTTCGTCCGCTCGCGGTGCCCGTACGTCGGCCTATCGGTGGAGCCGGCCGCGGAGTTGAGCACAACGCCGGTGCGGTCGGCGCGGAGCCCGGCCGGCGGACGTGCCGGGATCACGGGGGCGGCGGTGACGTGCCTGTGGGGCCCCGGTGTCGACGGGCACGGGCTGGGCCGAGCCGCACCCGACCGGTCGCCCGGCTGGTGATTCACCTGCGCGCCCGATCATTGTGAGGCACGATGAAGCACGGGCAGCAGAACTGCCCCAGGCGCAGACCATCGGGGGTTGGACGTGTCACGGCGCTGGGGTGTTGCCGCGGGGCTGGTCGCCGCCGCGCTCGCGTGGGCCGCGGCCGGCTGCGGAAGTGCAGCGCCGCAGAGGTCCGGCGGGCCGGCGACGGTGGGGTTCGCCGTGATCAACACCGAACAGGCGTTCGCCCGGGAAATGGTTGACGGCTTCACCGCCGGTGTCGGTCAGGTCGACGGGGTACGACCGGTCGTGGCGGGGCCGGCAACGGTCGACCCCGCCGCGCAGCTGATGGCATTCCAGCAACTCACCGAGCAGGCCCCGTCTGGCATCTGCGTCTTCGCCACCGAGCCTGAACTGTTCGCCGGGCCCCTGGCCCAGGCGCACCAGCGCGGAATTCCAGTGATCGCGGTCGACAACGTCCCACCGCCGTCGTCGAATGTCGGCCTGCTGGTCGCCAACGACAACTACCAGCTCGGCCGTACCCTGGCGGCCGAGGTGGCCGCGAAGCTGACCGCGGACACCGGCACGATCGTCATCGGCACCCCCTGGCCCGGCGTGCCCGTGCTGGACCAGCGCGCCAACGGCATCCGCGACGAGATCCGCGCGCGGCTGCCGAAGGTCACCGTGCGGGGCCCGTTCGACACCCGCCGGGACCCCGCGAGCAACCTGGCCGCCTGGACCAGCCTGGTGCGCGCCAACCCGAAGGCGCTCGCGTTCCTCGGTACCGGCGAGGCCGACGGCTACAACCTCGCCGCCCTGCGCCGCAAGACGCACGGCACCTGGGCCGCGGGTGCCTTCGACGTCCACCCGAAGTCGCTGCAGGCGGTCAAGGCCGGCGACCTGGTCGTCGTGTCACCCGAGCACTTCCTGAAGGGCGCCGTCGCCGGGCGGTTGCAGGCCCAGCACGCCACGCGCAACGGCTCCCTTCCCGCGGGATGGCTGCCGATCCCCGGCCTGGTCGTCAACGGCGCCAACGTCGACCAGATCATCGCCAGGCAGGTATCGGCGGCCACGAAACAGCAGGCGTTGGCGCAGCAGATCGACCGCCTCGTCACCGAGCCGCCGACGCGCCCCCTCCAGGACGCCACCTGATCCACCGGCTCAGCGGCTCACCGGCTCACCGGCTCAGCGGCTCAGCGGCCCACGGCCCGCCGGCAGGGGGCACAGCCGACGGCGAGCCTGCGTGGTTCCGGGAAGTGGACCCGACGGCTCGCGGCGGTCGCACACCCGCGCGGCCCGGCCGCCGTGGTCGGCGGCCGGGCCGCGCGAGGTGCGATCTGCTCAGCCGAGCGGCAGGGGGTGCCGGTAGGCGGTGATGTCGTCGACGGTCCACAGGGCGTCGCCGCCGGTGGCCAGCCGCAGCCGCAGGTCGGTCAGCCCGCTGGTGGTGCCGTTGCTGGCGGCGACGTCGGCCACGAGCGTGCTGCCCACCCAGAGGACGGCGGTTGCGGTGCGCAGCGTCCGGACGCTGCCGTCGGGGGCGAGGTACTGGGTGTCCGGCGCCGACTTGTTGAGCAACAGGGTTATCCGGTACTGCCGGCCGTCGGCGGGCAGCTGGGCGGATTCGGCGCCGTTGATGGTCACGGCCATCGTGCCCGGACCCTTGCCACGTACCGCGATGGTCTGGAAGGTGTTGGCGTGCACCTCCGAGCTGCCGTAGTCGCCTACCGCGTAGTTGCGGCCGACGCTCAGCGTCAGCGCGTTGGACTGGTACGGCGTGGCGGTCCAGTTGGTGCCCGCGACGTCGAAGACCAGGCGCAGCATGGCCGCGGGGCCGGACAGGTCCGTGTGCCGGGTGATGCCGGCGGCGTTGTTCACGCTGGTGCTGCCGATCCGGTCGATCTGCAGCGTGCGTTGGGTGAGGTTGTGCGTCCAGACGCCGGCGTCGGCCTCGGCGCTCACGTCGTTGAACTGCCGCACCGTGGGGCTGCTCGGGTGCGCGAAGGCACCGGCGGCGTTGCCCGATAGCGCGACGAACACTTCGTCGATCCGACGGCGTGGAGACCGCCGCGGCGACCAGGCGCCCGTCCCGGCGCAGCGCCGCCGCTGTGGGCTCTCGCCCGGCAGGCTGCGCGGTCGTCAGGCTCGGTGCGCACGTCGCGGGCCGGGTGGCCGGCCCGCGCTGTGTCGGAACGCCGGTTCCGGGGGCGTCGGCGGTGCCAGCCGGAAAGGCGTTCCGACAGTCGCGGCCCTGGCTCACGCACCGAGTAGGAACGCGCCGCTGGGTGTGGTCAACGCGGCGTCGATGGCGTCGTCGGTCACGAGCGGGCACCCGGCCGATGCCGGCCTGCCAAATGCAGTGTGGCCGCTCGGCGATGGAGGGTGGGGGTCGAAGCGACCACCGGTGCGGCTGTCGTATGGCTCGCCGTCTATAAAAGCTGTTCGCGCGGCCCCTTCTCGATGACCCCGGGGCAGATGGTTCGGGTATTCGGACCTTGTGCGTGAAGCCTTGGGGGGCGCGGCCATTCCTCCCGGTGCTGACAATTCCGTCGACCGGACGGCACCGGCCGAGCCGTTCGGCTCCGTGACCGCGGGTCGCGTCCAGGGCGCCGTCGTCGGCACCGTTGAGGACGCGGGCGTCGGCGAGCCGCGCCGGTGGTCGGCGGGGCCGCGGTTCCCCGAGCCAGAGGCCGCCCGGCGAGGGGGAGGCGGTCGGGCGCCGAGGACGTGGTCGGGCGCGCTAGAGGTGGTCGGGCGCGGTGCGGGGAGTCCGGACCTTCGCTGGCAGCCCGTCCGGGCCGCGCAGCGGCAGCCCGCAGGCGAGCGCGAACGTGGTGAACTCCCGGGGTCGGTCCAGGCCGAGCAGTGTGTCGGCCTCGGTGTTGCGCAGGGCGCCGGTCAGCGCGGCACCGAGGCCCAGCGCCGTGGCGGTCATCGAGAACACCTGGGCCACGTGGCCCACGTCGTGCAGCAGCATCCGGTAGGCGTGCGGGTGGACGTACTTCCACGACATCCGGTCGGCGACCGCCACCGTCAGCACCCCGAACGCGGCCTGGCCGAAGAAGCCCTGGCCGTTGGTCAGGTGTTCGAACTCTGCGCGGCCCACGTCGCCGCGTACCGGCACGAGCCCGTGCCGGATGTTGTCGTAGTGGTACAGGCCCGGCTCCACCCCGGCCACACTGAACACGCCCACGAACGCCTCGGTCTCGTGACGCGCGCCGCCGGAGGCGCTGGCCCGCAGGTGCAGCACGCCCATGGGGCCGGCGTCGGCGAAGCGCAGCGGCGCGAAGCTGTAGTGCAACAGGTCGGCGAACGGGTCCAGGGCCAGCTCGTGCGCCACGAAGGTGCGGTGGGTGCGCCGGGTCTCCAGCACCGACCGGAACGGCACGTCCAGCGCCGAGCGGACCCGCGGCAGCAGCAGGACGCGGTCGGAGGCGGCGGCGCGCACGCCGGACGGGCGCGGCCGGGTCTCGATCCGCTCCCGGTACGCCGCCAGGGCGGTGGGCTCCGCGGAGAGGAAGGGGACGTCCCGGGTGTGGGTGTGGAAGCTCCACGCCAACGGGCCCCAGTCCCGCCATGGCGCGGCCGGTGGCTGGGGTGGCTCGTCGGCGTCCACCAGGAAGCCGGCCTCGGTGAGCGCGGTGAGTGTCGCGGCCGGTGTCCGGGTATCCGGTGGCAGCCCGTCCCGCGCGGCCAGCAGCAGTGCGGCGACGGACCGGCCGACCACCAGGCGGCGGCGCAGCCGCGGACTGGACACCGTGATCCGGCCGCCGGTCACCTCCAGCACCAACGGGTCCACGGTGCGCAGCCGAGGCGGTCGGTCGACGTCGCCGCTGCCGGGTACGGCCACGCTCGCCCGCGGTGCCGCCGCGTCGGCCGCCTCCCCGGACGGCGGTGCGGCGGGATCGCCACCCTGCGACCCGGATGCCGTGTGCAACATCTGCTCTCCCTACCTTGCCTCATGGATGCGGTGCCACTTGCTCGGGTCGAGGGCAACCCCGCCCTCAGGGAGGCGGTACTCCCTCAGGGACGCGGTGCCGCGGCGCGGCCCGCGCCCGGTGGGGTGCGCAGCCGGGCGGCGGCCAGCCGGGCCAGGTCGGCGAGCGCGGCCGGGGGCAGCCGGGGCGCCGGCTCCACCGGAGGCACGGGTCCGGCGTCGCGGTCCAGCCACCGACCGCGGATCAGGTTCGCCAGCGCGGGGTCCACCGCCCGGGCCGCGGCGTGCGCCTCCGCCAGGCACGCCCGGCCACGCGACGTGTCCCCGCACCGCAGCAGGGCGTCACCCAGCGAGGCGAGGTCACGGGCGACGGCCGTCGCCGGCTTCGCCCGGCACGCGGCCGCCCGCCTGGCGAACAACCGCGCGGCGATTTCGGCGGCCTCGCCCGTTCCCGCCTGTCGGGCGACCCGATGCAGCAGGCGGATGCGGCGCAGGAGCGGCGGCTCCGGCAGGTCGGAGGCCGCCGGCGCGGTGGCGTCGCAGAGCCACTCCGCCTCCGCCGCGTGGAACGGCCCGGTGGTGAGGCTTGCGGGCCACTTGCGGCGCAGCCGCCGGCACGCGGCGAGGAGCTCGTCGCGGCGCCCTCGGCGCCAGAGGATCTTCGCGGTCTCCATGAGGCAGTTGTTGCGGGCCAGCGCGCGTACGGCGGCGACGTCGGCGCCGAGCTGGTCCAGCCGGTCCGCCGACAGGGTCAGGCCGAGTATCCGCGTGGGGTGTCCGTCCGCGATGCGTTCCAGGTCACCCAGCCCCCGCCGGGCCAGCTCCAGGTCGGCGGCGTAGCCGTGGAGCCGGATGAGGTTGATCACCGGTTGCAGGCCCAGCAGCGCCAGGCGCGGGTTTCCGCCGCGTGCCAGCGCATCGGCGGCGTAGCGGATCTCGCGGTCGCAGACGTCGGCGGCCAGCGCGGCGTCACCGCAGCGGAACGCCTCCAGGGCGAGCCGGTTGGCCGCGGTGTACGCGGCGAGGTCGTCCCCGCCGAACCCGCGGGCCAGGCATGCGGCCAGCGTGTGGGGTTCCCGCCATACCACCACGTCCTCCGGCGAGAGAAACCCCAGCCAGGCGGGGTTGGGCACACCAACCACCGCCTGGCCGGAACCGTGCGGTTCAGCTCGGTCGGGCATGGTCACCTGGACGGGGTGAGTCAGGCGCAGCCGAAGTTGACGTCGTGGTAGGGCGCCACGTCGCCCCGCTCCTCACGGACGCTGTGGCCCTCCACGTCCTCCTCGGCGGCCTCCACCTCGGCGTGCGCGGCGTCCACCTCGGCGGGGGTCAGCTGCTCGTCCCTTTCCTTCTCGGACATGTGCGATTTCCTTTCATACCGTGGACGGCCCGCCCGATGCGGACCGTTCCGGGGTCACCGAAAAATTGCGCGCGGAAGTTCGCCCGCTGGTTATGTCGGGTTTTCGGGAATGTGAATGGAATCGCCGTGCCGCCACGGGCGCGTATGGCGCCGTGGTGGTGTGCGTCGGTATTCTCCGGGGCCTCGGAGGTCCGGTCGCGGACGCGCGGCACCGTTGTGCGGAATGGGTGGGCGTGCGTGCGGAATCCGGCCGCGAAGGATCGCGCCGGCGACGGTCGGGAGAGGAGGGGTGCCACTGGACGGCGGCCGATGGACGATTTCCGTATCGGCAGCGTCACCATCCGTGATTGAAATATGCCTGGCGCCGCCGCGGGCGTCAAGGGGGCCGCTTACAGATGGCGCCAACGCCCGGGGCGCTGCCGGATCTTCGTCCGGAGCAGCCGTCGGCGCCGCTGCGGGTCACGGACCGGCCCCGCGCGGTGCATCGCCCGGCGGTTGTCGAACACCAGCACGTCGCCCGGGCGCAGCAGCGCGGACACGTCCGGGGCGGCGGCGTCGGAGGCCGCGGCGAAGCCGTCGACCGCCCGCTGGAACGCACCGGAGCCCCGCCCCGCCAGGAGTTCCCGCCGGAACCGCAGCCGGTCCGCGGTGATGGCCCGGGCCCGGAACGTGCCGCCGCCGAGGAAGCTGTCGACCGGCCACTCGACCTCGGCCTCCCACAGCGGGGCGAGCAGGTCCGCCCGCCACGCGGGGTGCGCGCGCAGCGTGGCCAGGCTGAGCACCTGGGTGGCCCCGCCGACGGGCGCGGCGCGCAGGCAGGCCAGCGCGGAGAGGTCGTTGGGCTCCGGCCAGTTCGCGCTGTCGGTGTGCCACAGCCAGACCCGGTCCGGGCTGCTCGGTCCCTTCGGGACGATCTCCTGGAGGACCGGCGAGCCGGGCACCAGGTCACGGTACGGGTTCATCATTTCGCCCAACGCGACCGCCAGCGCGGCGAGCAGCGCGGCGGCGCGGCCCGGGCCGCGGTCCCGGACGACGACCGCGTGGGGCGGGGCCGCCAGCGCGGCCCTGACCGCATCCGTCCAGTCGGTGTAGGCCCGGCCCAGGTCGGCGGCGAGGGCCCGCCGGAAGCCGTCCTGGGCGCCGGGTTCCTGCAGCCCGCGGTCGTCGAGCGCGCGGGCCCGCCACACGGCGGCCACGGCGTCGCCCAGTGGCGTGGGCACATTGATCTCCACGGAATCCTCCCTGCGGCCAGCCGCACGCGGAATGCCACCGCGGGCCCCGTAGACGCACCGAGACAGTCCACGCGGCCGGCGCACGGGCTCGTGGACGCGGGTGCATTGGAAGATTCGCCATTGGCGGAGCCACAAATGTGCCCGACACGCGTTCACCGTGTCAAGGACTGGCTTTTTCGTCGCGCGGCGGCGTACGTTCGTGGGGTCGCGGAATGGCCCAATCCCACGAATGCGCGAGGCCCAGATGCGCGAAGCCGACCCGACCGTCCTGCTGCGACTCGTGAACGATCTGCGCGTCCTGCGTTCGGCGTGGGAGCGGGAGCCGATCGTGAGCACCGGGCTGGGTGACTTCGCCGACGTGTTCTGCCTGCGCGCCGCAGAGCGGCTCCTGTGCTCGGCCCTGCCCGTCTCCGCCGTGCGGATCTTCCGGGACGGCCGCCGGCTGCCGGCCGACGCGGTGGCCCGGATTCCGCCCGGGCGCCGGGGCGAACCCGTGGTGGACGGGGCCCGGCTGGCCGACCGGGTGGCCGGCGGCGCCACGGTGGTGCTGGAGGACCTCCAGACGCACAGCGCCCCGGTGGCCGCGTTCGCCCGCGAGGTGGCCCTCGCCACCGGCTACGGCACCTACTGTGCCGCCTTTCTCACCCCGGCCCGGGCGCGGGGCGTCGCGCCGCACTACGACACCGCCAGCGTCTTCATCCGCCAGGTCCGTGGCTCGAAGCGGTGGCGGGTCGGTGCGCCGGAACGGCCCTGGCCCGCGGTGGAGTGCGGGCCCGGCGGCCTGGCCGAGCCCGCCCCCGTGCTCGACGTGGTCCTCAGGGAGGGCGACTGCCTCTACCTCCCGCGTGGGTTCGTCCACGTGGGTGACGCCACGGACGAGGCGTCGGTGCACCTGTCGGTCGCCGTCCTGCCGACGACCTGGGGGGCCGTCCTCGCCGACCTGGTCCGGGCCGCCGCGGAGGAGTCCGCGGCGGCCCGGAC
>Ga0247718_1000524_pt1 | contig 11011 bp, 12 predicted proteins | sample 21E_DmetaG_FD_189045 | JGI IMG/M metagenome (GOLD analysis project Ga0247718, IMG submission 189045) | Soil microbial communities from hillslope of Landscape Evolution Observatory, University of Arizona, Oracle, AZ, United States - 2-1-E_D | ecosystem: Engineered > Artificial ecosystem >...
GTGCCGCGACCCTGCTGCGCCTGGCCGGCGTTGATCAAGAGATTCTGAAGCGCCACGGTGACGAGGTTGGCATCCGCAAGAGCGTGCGGCACCTCGCCGTCGATCGTGACGTCCAGGTCGCGGAACGCGGGATCGCGCTTGAGCAGCACCGCAACCGATTCGGCCAGGCGGCGCAGATCCATCCGGGTCGGCTTCGGCGCCGGGGGCCGCGCGAACACCAACAAGTCCTGGATCAAGTCGTTGAGGCCGTCGAGGCGGGCAAGAATCTCCGTGATGATCGCCGCGTCGTTGGTGTGGGGCGGCAGGCGCGTGCCGATGACCTGCACGGCGCCGCGTACCGCTGCCAGCGGATTCTTCACTTCGTGCGCAATCACCGCCGCCATCTCGCCCAGCCGCGCCAGCGCGGTCGCCTCGCGCAGCCGCTCCTCGAGCTCAGCCCGCTTGGACAGGTCATGCAGGATGCCGGTGAAGTGCATCTCGCCGTCGATCTCGAACTCGCCGACGGACAGGTGAAGCGGGAACACCTGCCCGTCCCGGCGCATGCCGTTGACGGCGCGGCCGACGCCGATGATTTTCTTCTCGCCGGTCTTGAGGTGATGGTCGATGTAGCCGTCGTGATTGGCGCGGTACGGCTCGGGCATCAGCAGGCTGACGTTCTTTCCGAGCACCTCGGCCTCCGAGTAGCCGAACATCCGCTCGGCCGCCGCATTGAACGCCTCGATGCTGCCGCGGGAGTTGATGACGATGATGCCGTCGACGGCGGCGTCGATGATCGCGCGCCAGCGCGCGCCGGCCATGCGCAGCGCATCGGCGGATTGGGACTCGTCCGGATGCTGACTCACCGACTCAGTCTACTTCTTGGGACCGCCCTCGTCATTCGTCCCATGACTCGTCTGCCGCCGCGGCGCGGCGCTTGTCGCGATTCGATTTGCGTTCCGGTGTCTTGGCCAGTTGCTCCAGCAGGTCGGAGACCGTCACGATGCCGGCAACCTTGCCGTTGGCGGAGGTGACGACCAGCGATCCAATCGCGCGCCCCTTCATCAGCGCGGCCGCGCGCCGCACCGGCGTGCGCGTGGTCACGGTGATCACGGGCGACGTCATCAGGTCGCCGACGGTCCACTTGCCCAGCACCCGCGGCAGTTTCGGCCCGCCGAGGTCGCGGTCGGAGACGATGCCCTGCAGCTCTGAACCCTGGGTCACCACGAGGTGATGAATCTTCTTCTGGCGCATGCGGGTCTTCGCCTCCGTCGCGTGCACGGTCGGCTTCACGGTTTCAACGGCCTTGCTCATCACTTCGTAGACTCTCATCGCGGCCTCCGCCGGACTCCAGTGCAATCGGTTTGCCGGTCGCGCGGACGGGTGATTCGCATCCCGCTCCGGCAATAGCATCGGCAGCGGCGAGCGGGACCCGCGGAATTTTTCCCGGCGCGGTGAATTCTTCCGCGATCCGGCTCGGCACGAACGGCCATCGCGGCCGTCCCGTCGCGCAATTCCGCGGTCAACGTGGTGGCACGATGAATGCTCGAACGTACGGCAACAGCCCCAGCTGCTGACGACGAGGTGACGACGATGCGCTCGACGAGTGAAGAAGCGATGAATCGCACGACGCATGACCCGTGCACCGTGGTGCTCTACCGCGCCGGCAAGGAAGAGCGCTTGCTGGCCAGGGCCCGCGGTGAATACCGCGAAATGCCGGGCATGCGATTGACGCTCGAACAGGCAATGCGATTGTGGGACCTGGATCGGCCGACGTGCCAGTCGTTGCTCGCTTCGCTCGTCGATGCGCAGTTTCTCGAAATCGACGGCCACGGCCGGTACCACATGATCCACCCCGGATACTGACGCGGCTCGCCTGCCCATACTCGGGCGGCCCGGCGACAGATGGTGAGCCTTCATGAAGACCACGCTGATCGCCGTCCTGTCCGTTGCCGCGATTCTGCTCCACCTGCTGCTCCGTTACGGCCTTCGGACGACTCCAGAGATCTACCTGTCGCCACTGCTCGCCACGCTCGCGCTCGGCGGCCTTCCACTGGTCGTGGATCTTCTCCGCAAGCTGCTCAAGCGCGAATTCGGCTCCGATCTGCTGGGCGGATTGTCCATCGTGACGTCCGTGATCCTCGGCGAGTACCTGGCCGGCTCGATCATCGTGTTGATGCTCTCGGGCGGTGAAGCGCTCGAGCGATACGCGCTGCGCAACGCGTCTTCGGTGCTGGCGGCGCTCGCCAGGCGCCTGCCCTCCGTGGCGCATCGGCAAGGCGCCGCGGATCTTACCGACGTCCCGCTCGACGAGATTGCGGTCGGCGACACGCTGGTGATCTTTCCGCATGAAACCTGCCCGGCCGATGGCGTCGTCATCGACGGTCGCGGCGTGATGGACGAGTCTTATCTCACTGGAGAGCCGTTCAAGATCGCCAAGACGCGCGGCGCCACGGTCATCTCGGGCGCCGTCAACGGCGAGTCGGCATTGACCATCCGCACCACGGCGCGCGCGTCCGATTCACGCTACGCGAAGATCATGAACGTGATGCGGGAGTCGGAGGCAACCCGGCCGCGGTTGCGACGGCTCGGCGATCAGCTCGGCGCAATCTACACGCCGGTGGCGCTCGGCGTGGCCCTGGCGGCGTGGGCCGTGAGTGGCGAGGCGAACAGGTTCCTGGCCGTGCTCGTCATCGCCACGCCCTGCCCGCTGCTGCTGGCGATACCCATCTCGATCATCGGTTCAATCTCGCTGTGCGCCAGCCGCGCCATCATCGTCAAGAGCCCGGTCGTGCTCGAACAGATCACCGGGTGCCGCACGGCGATCTTCGACAAGACCGGCACGCTCACCTACGGCGAACCGGCACTGACCGAGCACATCGGCGCGCCCGGATTCAACCCGCGCGACGTGCTCGCGCTCGTCGCCGGACTGGAGCGTTACTCGAAGCATCCCCTCGCCCACGCCGTCCTCGCCGCCGCGGCCGACACTGCGGTCACGATCCCGGAGGCCACTGAGGTGAGCGAGCCACCCGGACAGGGTTTACGCGGTACGGTGTCCGGCCACCAGGTGCTGATCACCAGTCGCGGGCAGGTGGGAGCGCACGCGATCGCAGGAACCAGCGACATTCCACCAGTAGGCGGTGGCCTCGAATGCGTCGTCGCGATTGACGGTCGGTATGCGGCGACGCTGCGGTTCCGTGACGCGCCTCGGGCGGAGAGCCAAGGGTTCGTACGGCATCTGATGCCCAAGCACCACTTCGACAAGGTGATGATCGTGTCTGGCGATCGCCTGTCGGAAGTGAGTTATCTCGCCACCCAGGTCGGCATCACCGAGATACACGCCGAGAAGACTCCCGAGCAGAAGCTCGCCATCGTCCGCCGTGAATCGGCCACCGCCAGGACGCTCTACGTCGGTGACGGGATTAACGATGCGCCGGCCATGATGGCGGCGACGGTCGGCATTGCAATCGGGCGGAACATCGAGGTCACGGCCGAAGCGGCAGGCGTGGTGATCATGGACAATGCGCTCGCGCGCGTCGACGAATTCATGCACATCAGCCGCCGCATGCGCCGCATCGCGCTGCAAAGCGCGGTCGGGGGGATGGCGCTCAGCATGATCGGCATGACGGTCGCGGCCGCGGGCTATCTCAGCCCGGTGAATGGCGCCATTGCGCAGGAAGTGATCGACGTCCTCGCCGTCGTCAATGCGCTGCGCGCGGCATTTCCTCCGCGCGTCATGCACGACCTCTAGGGAGGGCTTACGCAACGTGCGCGATGTGAGGACTATCCCGCAGGCTGGGGAATAGTTCGCGGCAGGAGCGGCGGCGCAGCGGGAAATGCCTCGCAAACGACGCCGCCGCGGTGGCACAACGGATGCTCCTCTCCTGGCATGACCATCTTCTTTCGCCGCTTCGTCGGCGCACTGATGCTCGATGCCGGAGCCTTTGAAGACATCGAGGCGCATCGCGATGCCGCCGTGCAATCGATGATCGTCGTGATGCTCGCGTGCGCAGCTGGAGGGGTTGCGGCGGCCGGGCTGGGCGCGGCGCAACCGGCGTCCTTCGTCGCGGGAATCGTTCTCGTCTTGGGCGCGTGGCTCGTGTGGGTGACGGTGATCGCGGCGCTCGGCACCATCGTCTTTGCCGAGCCGCAGACCAAGAGCAACCTCACCGAGTTGCTGCGGACGCTTGGTTTCGCGGCCGCGCCGGCGATCTTCCTCGTATTCGCATCGATGCGGGCGGCGGCACTGTTCATTCTGGTGCTGGTGTCACTGTGGATGATTGCCGCCGCGGTGCTCGGCCTTCGCCAGGCGCTCGACTATCGCAGCACTGCGCGCGCGATCGCGGTATGCGTGATCGGGTGGATCGTGGCGCTCGGCGCGGTGGCCGCCATCGCCGCAACCTTCACGGTCGACGTGAACTGACATGAAGCTTGTCCTCGCAATCGTTGCGGCGATCGTCGGCATCGCGGTTGCCGCCGGCCTCTCTGGGATGTGGCGCTGGAAGCGCCAGACGGCGGAGGTCACGGCGCAGCTTCACCACGCTGGTGCCGCAGGCACGTACCGGGAGTCGGCGCTCGTTGATCTGCCGCCGCCGGTGCAGCGTTATTTCCGCAAGGTGCTCAAGGACGGGCAGCCCCTGGTCCGTACCGCGGTGACGATGCAGGACGCGGAGTTCTTCATCAACGGCGGCTGGCGACCGTTGCGCGCGACTCAGCATTTCCGGGCGTCGCCGCCGGCGTTCGTCTGGGACGCGAACATCACCATGGCGCCGTTGATGCCGGCGCTCGTCCGCGATTCCTATGTGGACGGTCGCGCCGCGATGCGCGCGTCGCTGTATGGAGTCTGGAGTCTTGTCGATCAGTCCGGCCTGCACGAGTTGAACCTCGGCGCGCTCCAGCGCTTTCTGGGCGAGACGGTGTGGATTCCCACCGCGCTGCTGCCTTCCGCGGCTGTCACATGGCAACCTCGAGACGATCGATCGGCTGTGGCCACGTTGCACGATGGCGGCAACACCGTCTCGCTGCTGTTCGAATTCGACGACACCGGCATGGTGCGGGCGATCAGCGGCGATCGTTTCAAGGAAGTCGGCGGCTCATACGTCATGCAGCGCTGGGAGATTGCCTGCGGCGAGCCCGCCGAGCACGGCGGCATGGTCATTCCGACACGGTGCGAAGTGGCCTGGGTGAACGGCGGCGCGCGCGAGCCGTACTGGCGCGGTCGAATCTCGACTATTCGCTACGAGTATTAGATGTAGGCTTGGCGAGTGACGTCGCAGCGGCTGCTGCTTACCGTCGTGGTTGCGATCGGCATCGTCGCCGGCATCGGGGTGTACACCTTCGTGTATGCGCGCGGCTACTCGTACGTCACCAACGACCCCGCCGCATGCGCGAACTGCCACATCATGCGCGGCCATTACGACGCGTGGACGCGCGGCAGCCACCGCTCCGTTGCCGTTTGCAACGACTGCCACACGCCGCCGGGACTCATCCCGAAGTACATGACGAAGGCGCAAAACGGCTTCTGGCATTCGTTCTACTTCACCACCGGCACTTATCCCGATCCGATCCGCATCACGCCGCGTAATCACGAGGTCACCGAGATGGCGTGCCGCAAGTGCCACGCTGACGTGACCTCGAGCATCGATCCCAGGCACACGATCGCCCCGGCCGGCGGGTTGACGTGCACCAAGTGCCACAACGACGTTGGCCACATCGAGTAGCAGCCATGGCAGAGACCCCACGACGCGGACCTCGCTTCCTGATCCTGATCGCCATCTTCGCCGGCATTGCGACCGTCGGCGTCACCGCCCTGCTGGTCAACATCTTCCAGCGGCAGCAGGAAGCGCGTGACCCGTTTCATCGCGTGGTCGAGCTGACCGAGGACACGACCGATCCGGAGGTGTGGGGACAGAACTTCCCGCTGCAGTTCGACGGATACAAGCGAACCGTCGATCAGGTGCGGACGCGATACGGCGGCAGCGAAGCGGTGCCGCGCACGCCCACCGCCGCCGATCCGCGCTCGATCGTCGCGCAATCACGCCTCGAGGAAGATCCGCGGCTGAAGACCATGTGGGCCGGCTATGCCTTTGCGACCGACTTCCGCGAGGAGCGCGGCCACGCCTACATGCTCGACGACCAGACGTTCACCGAACGCCAGAACGTGACGCAGCAGCCCGGCACCTGCATGCACTGCCATGCGTCGGTCTACGGGCCGTACCGCAAGCTTGGCGGCGGCGACTTGATCAAGGGCTTCGAGGCCATGAACAAGATGAAGTACCAGGAGGCGCGCAAGCTGGTCACGCATCCGGTGGCGTGCATCGACTGCCACGATCCCAAAACCATGCAGTTGCGCGTTACGAGACCGGGATTCCTGGAGGGCATTCAGAAGGTGAAGGCGGCACAGGGCATCAGCAGCTACGACGTCAACAAGGACGCGACGCGCCAGGAGATGCGCTCGTACGTGTGCGGGCAATGCCACGTCGAGTACTACTTCAAGGGTCCCGAGAAGCGCCTGACGTATCCGTGGGACAAGGGCCTGAAGGCGGACGAGATCCTCGCCTACTACGAAGAGAACGGTTTCAAGGACTGGACACACGCGGAAACCGGCGCGCCGGCATTGAAGGCGCAGCATCCCGAGTTCGAGATGTGGAGCCAGGGCGTGCACGCGCGATCGGGAGTGGCGTGCGCGGACTGTCACATGCCGTATCAGCGTGTCGGGGCGATGAAGATCACCGATCACCACGTGCAGAGCCCTCTGCTGAACGTCAACAAGGCGTGCCAGGTGTGCCACCGCTGGCCCGAAGAGGAACTGCGTTCGCGGGTGCAGCTGATCCAGGACCGGACCCACCAGGTGCGCAACGTTGCGCTCGACGCGCTGCTGGCGCTGATCGCGGACATCAAGTCCGCGCAGCAGCGCGGCGCCACGGAGGTACAACTCGTGACATCGCGCAGCCACCAGCGGCGCGCTCAATTCCTGCTGGATTTCATCGAGGCGGAGAATTCCATGGGTTTTCACGCCGATCAGGAATCGGTCAGGGTGCTGTCGTTGTCGCTGGATGAATCACGCCGCGGCCAGGCGGCGCTGCCGGGGTCGGTGTCGACCCCGGGTGCCAAGACAACGCTTCCGCAATGAGGTACGATTCACCTATGAAGAACAAGCTATTCGGAATCCTGGCCGGAGCCATCGTCATTGGCGGCGCGGCCATCGCGGTCGCGCAGCCCAAGCCCGTTTCGTCGCGCATTGCCGCCACCGTGTGGAAGACGCCGACCTGCGGCTGCTGCAGCCTGTGGGTGGATCACCTGCGCGCCAACGGCTTCCAGGTGGAAACCAAGGATGTATCCGCGGCTGAAGTGCGCGCGGTCAGCAAGGCCGCCGGCCTCCCCGAGAACGGCTCGTCGTGCCACAGCGCCAAGATCGGCAACTACGTCGTCGAAGGCCACGTGCCGGCGTCGGACATTCATCGCATGCTGAAGGAAAAGCCGGCGATTGCCGGCATCGCGGCTCCGGGCATGCCGATGGGGTCGCCGGGCATGGAACAGGGCGGCGCCAAGGAAGCGTATGACGTTGTCGCGTTCACGAAGGACGGCAAGATGACCGTCTTCTCGAAGCACAAGTAAGCGCACCGCGCCTTCTGGCGCACGGGCGGGAATTCCACGCGGCATGCGCGTGAATTCCCGCACTCTCGCCTTCCCGCCCTCCAATTCCGGTTCAATCCGCCGCGCACGCCGCGGCACGAGTCTCGCTTTACACGAGGATGGAGGACTACATATATGACATCCAAATTGTTCGCTGCTGCAGCGGTCGCGGCGTTCGCCCTGGTGCTGCCGGCGCGTGCCGACGCGGCGTGCTGTGAGGCGAAACAGGCTCCGGCGTGCTGCCAGGCGAAGCCCGACCATGCGTGTTGTGACGCGATGAAGGGCCATGTGCACGAGGCAAGTGCAATCGACATCCTGCTGGCCAACGACCCGCAGCTCGTTCCCGCCCCGCCAGTGCGGCAGGTAACTGAAGTGTGGTTCACGCGCCCGACATTGATTGGCCGCGCCATCGTGCAGGGCCGCTATGTCATCGAACATGACAATGATCGGATGGCCCGCGGCGAGCCGTGCACGCACATCTACGCCTACAACGATCAGGCAAACCCCGTTGCGACATTCCATTGCACGCATCTGGAACGCGACCGCGCCACGAAGAACACCGTGGTGCTGGTGACGCTGCCTGACGGAATGCAGAAGCTGACCGAGTTCCAGTTCGCGGGTGAAACCGCGGCGCACGGGTATCCGACCGATCGTTAGCAGGCAGGAGATTGATGGTGGCAACAGGCATCCCGCCCTCCGAGGCGCTACTGCTCGCGCGACTGATCGCACCCACGGAGGGCGGCATCGCCAGCCGCGTGCTGGCCAAGACCAGCGGCGGCAACGTCGTGGAGGCAGCTCCCGGCACCATCGTGCGAATGCCGGCGGGTATTCCACATGCGGTCGACGCAAAGAGCGCCTCGCGCATGCTCCTGATCATGCTGCGGGAGCCGGCGGCCGCGGCGTAGCAGGGTCTCAGATCAGCATCAAGGCGGCGGCGCCTGCCGCGGCCATGGCGAGCAACGACAGGCCCGCGTGCCACTTGAAGTGGCCGCCGCCGAGCGCGACGGCAATGCCCGCCTTCATGAGCGAGTTGGCGATAACGCCCATCCCGATCGCGCGGCACGCCAGTTCGACGCTGGTTCCACTCTCGACGCTTCGCGTCATCGACAGCGTCAACGCATCCACGTCCGTCAGGCCGAGCACGAATCCCGTCGCCTGCAGGCCCACGTCACCCACCCACTCGCGAATGTAGAACACTGCGAACAACACGGCCTGGAACAACACGGCCATTTCGACAGCGGCCCGCAACTGGAGCGGGTTCTTCATCGGTGCCGGCTTGTGGTGCTTATCACTCAGCGAGCGCCAGGCGAGGCCGACCGCCGCGATCGCCACGATAAACGGCGCGGCGAGGTAACGCGCCAGCACGGGCAGCAGCGTCGCATCGAGGACCGCGACCGCGATCGCGACGCGCAGGAACAGCACCGTGCTCGCCGCAACGGCGCCGGTGGCAAGTGGCGCTTCCTGCGTCTTGTGCGATGCGCTGAGGCGCGCGAATGTCAGCGTGACGCTCGTGGACGATACCAGCCCGCCAATCAAGCCCGTCAGCGGATAGCCGCTCGCGTTGCTGAGGCGTTGCGCGATGTAGCCCACGAAGCTCATGCCCGAGAACAGCAGGACGAGCATCCACAACTCTCGTGGCTTGACCCCAGGGCCTGGACCGAATGGCCCTTCGGGCAACAGCGGCAGGATCACCACTGACATCACGGCAAACCGCGCTGCCGCAAGCATCGTAGGTTGATCGAGTCGCGCGACGAAGCCGTGGAGGCGCGGTTTCTCGGCGAGCAGCAACACCGTAAGCGTGGTCAACGCCGCCGACAACTGCAGGTGCCCCATGCCCGCCAGCACGCCGGCACCCATCACGACGATGGCGGCGACTTCCGTCGTTGCATCGATGTCCTTCTTGCTGGCGCGCACGTAGCCGGCGACGATCACGGCGAGGCCGCCGCCAATCAGCAACGTCGCCGGCACCACGTATCCAGACACGATCAGCGTGCCCGCGATGCCAGCGAGGGTGGCCAGGAGCGTGAAGGTGCGGATGCCGCCGAGACGGGCTTCGGGGCCGGTCGCGTGGCCGGAATGCTGGCGCTCAACGCCCACCGCGGCGCCGCCGAGAATGGCGACAATGAGTCCGGCGACGCCGCCCAGGTCGAGGTTCATCTATGGATTCGCCGCAAAGTATCTATTTGCCGCCCGCGCACCGCGGCACCTACGCTCCATGATCGTGCCTTCAATCGATCCTGTCATCTTGTTCTTCATCCTCGGACTCGCCGCCGGGCGCTGGCGGGCCGACGTCAAACTGCCGCCGGCGATCTACGAGTTTCTGATTGTGCTGTTGCTCCTGACGATTGGTCTCAAGGGGGGCATCGAACTGGCGCAACAGCCGTTCCTCGCACTACTGCCGCAGATGCTGCTCGTCGTCGCGGCCGGCGTGCTGCTGCCGCTCGCGGCCTACCCGGTGCTGCGGCACGTCGGCCGGTTGCCGGTTGCGGATGCCGCGTCGATCGCGGCGCACTACGGCTCCGTCAGCGTCGGCACGTTTGCGGTCGCGTCGGCCTACCTGGCATTCCGCGGCGTGACTTACGAAGAACGGCTCGCGGTGTTCCTGGTCCTGCTCGAGATGCCCGCCATCTTTGTCGGAATCGTGCTGGCGAGACGGGCCACGGCCGGCGTCGACTGGCGGGTGGTATCGCGCGAAGTGCTGCTCGGGCGGAGCATGGTGCTGCTAATCGGCGGCTTGGCCATCGGATGGATCGCCGGCGCGGATGGCATCAAGCCGATTGAAGCGATGTTCATGGATCTGTTCAAGGGCGCGCTCGCGCTGTTCCTGCTGGAGATGGGCCTGATCGCCGCCACCCAGCTGGATGGCATACGCAAGCATGGGATCTTCATCGTGATCTTCGGCATCGCCATGCCGCTGACCGGGAGCGTGGTCGGGGCGGTGATGGGATGGGGTATGGGACTGTCGATTGGCGGCACGGCGCTGCTGTCGACGCTCATGGCCAGTGCGTCGTACATCGCCGTTCCGGCGGCGATGCGCCTCTCAATTCCGGCGGCAAGCCCCGCCCTGTCCCTCGGCGCTTCACTCGGCGTGACCTTCCCCTTCAATGTGATCCTCGGCATTCCGCTGTATCTGCAGCTCGCGCAACGCGTGCACGGCGTGGGATAGATCCGGTTCGGCGCCTGTAGAATGGCGCCACCGATGACACCGGATCTGCAATGGCTCAACTACCACCACCTCCTCTACTTCTGGACCATCGTCCGGGAGGGCAGCGTCTCCAAGGCGGCCGAGCGACTGCGCCTGTCACAGCCGACGGTGTCTGCGCAGATCCGCAAACTCGAAGGCGCGCTCGAAGTGAAACTCTTCGAGCGCGCCTTCGAGTTTGCGGATCTGCGCAGACAC
>Ga0247718_1000525_pt1 | contig 10995 bp, 9 predicted proteins | sample 21E_DmetaG_FD_189045 | JGI IMG/M metagenome (GOLD analysis project Ga0247718, IMG submission 189045) | Soil microbial communities from hillslope of Landscape Evolution Observatory, University of Arizona, Oracle, AZ, United States - 2-1-E_D | ecosystem: Engineered > Artificial ecosystem > Mesocosm...
CCTCGGGGACGCTCCGGCCGCGCTGGGGATGGCCGGAGCGCGGCGCCCCCGCGACAGGGGTGGCGACCTCGCCGCTGGGGGACCGCGTCTACCTGGCGCTGGGCGGGGACGAGCCCCGCGTCCTCACGCTGGACGCGGAGACCGGACGGGTCCTGGGAAAGGCGGGGCTCCCCGCCGTCGCGCAGGCGCTGGTGGTGGGGGGGGACGGGATGCTCTTCGCGGTGCTCGCCGAGCGGGCCGGGGTGCAGGCGCTCCGCCCCGGACCGCGGGGGCTGGAGGCGCGGTGGCGCGCGCCGGTGCGCGGGCTGGGGGACTCCATCCGGGTGGTCGGCTCGCCGGACGGCGCCCGGGTGGCCGTGGTGTCGCGCGACGTGGGTCGGGCGCACGTCCTGGACGCCCGCACCGGCGAGGTGGTGCGGACGGTGCGCCAGGGGGCGGTGGACGCCTTCTTCTCGGCGCACGGCGCCCTGTACCTGCTGGAGCGCGGGGGGATCCGCGTGGTGCGCGGCGACTGAGGCGGACAAAGCGGAGGGCGCCCGGAGTGGTCCCCGGGCGCCCTCGCTCACGTTCGCCGGCCGGTCCTCAGTGCCCCAGGTCGGAGCTGTCCTTGTCGCCCCGCAGCAGGAACATCGCCGCGAAGAAGGGGAAGGTGTTCAGGCCCAGGCTCACCAGGGCGGCCATCAGGATCAGCGTGTGCCCGGTCACCAGGGCCCAGAGTGCCACCACGATGGCCGGGAGGGTGATCAGGACTGCGCCGATCAGGAAGATTCTCATGTTCAGGCTCCGGAGTCGTCAGCTCGTCGGGACGGCGCACATTCTACGTTCGGGCGGTGCCCGCGGCAAGACGCGAGCACGCCCCGTGCCGCGGTGTCGCGGGACATCCCCTACGCCGCGGTGGGTGCTTTCCCGATTCCCCCCGGGCTGGTGTGGGTCGATCTTCCAACGTGGAGGCGGGGACTGTACGCCCCCACCCCCAACCCCTCCCCCACGGGTGGGGAGGGGAGCACTATGTCTCCTGATCTCGGGGGAGAGGTGGCGAGCCTGAGCGAGCCGGAGAGGGGGCGCCCGCTGGAGGGGGAGAACTGCAAGAGGCCGAACGCATGAAGACGATCGAGAGGCCGGGGATCGGGAAGATGGTCGTCCGCGCGGCGCGGCTCCGCTGCCCGCACTGCGGGCGGGGGCGCGTGGTGGAGACGTGGTTCGTCATGAAGCCCCGCTGCCCGGCGTGCGGGCTGCGCCCCGCCCGCGGCGGCGACGACTACTTCCTCGGGGCCATGACGTTCAACCTGGTCTTCTCGGAGGGGCTCCTGGCGCTCATCCTGGTCGGGGTGGGGATCACGACCTATCCCGACGTCCCCTGGACGTTCCTGCAGTACGGAGGCGTCGCGCTGATGATGCTGGCGCCCTTCGTGTTCCTTCCCTTCTCCCGCACGCTCTGGATGGTGGTGGACCTCCTCCTCCATCCCGTGACCCTCGAAGAGCTGGAGGAGAGGGACGCAGCGGGCGGGTGACCCTGGCACGGCGGGTGCAGCGCCCTTCTCCCCTCGTTCCAACTCTTTCGGAGAGGTGAGGATGGCGGATCAGGTGCGCGGGAAGACGGCCGTGGTGACGGGGGGGAGCAAGGGGATCGGCTACGCGATCGCGCACTCCCTGGTGCGGGCGGGCGCGAACGTGGTGATCTCGGCGCGTCACGCGGAGGAGGTGGAGGAAGCGGCGCGGCGGCTGAGCGGGGAGGGTGGCGGCCGGGCGCTGGGCGTGGTGTGCGACGTGCGGAAGCACGACGACGTGCGCGCCATGATTGCCCGCACGGTAGAGGAGTTCGGGGGGGTGGACGTCCTGGTGAACAACGCGGGGGTGGGCGCCTTCGCTCCGGTGGGCGAGCTCTCGCCCGAGAAGTGGCACCAGGTCATCGAGACCAACCTGAACGGCGTCTTCTACTGCTGCCACGAGGCCGTCCCCCACATGAAGCGGGGCGGGGGCGGGTGGATCATCAACATCGCCTCCCTGGCCGGGAAGAACCCCATGCCCGGGGGCGCCGCCTACAACGCCTCCAAGTTCGGGCTGGTGGGCTTCTCCGAGGCCATGATGCTCGACCTGCGCCCCCACGACATCCGCGTCAGCTACGTCATGCCGGGGAGCGTCTCCACCTACTTCAACGACCACACCCCCAGCGAGGCGGACGCCTGGAAGATCCAGCCCGGGGACATCGCGCAGATCGTGATGGACCTGCTGGAGATGCATCCGCGCACCCTTCCCTCGCGAGTGGAGGTCCGCCCGTCCCGGCCGCCGCAGCCGCCGCGGAGGTGACCCTGGTGGAGCATTCGCCGCGGCGGAAGCCGAAGGCCGCCGTCTGGGACCTGGACGGGACGCTCTCCGACGACCGCGCCCGCGCCCACTTCGTGGAGGTGGAGGCGGGGCGGGCGCGCGACTGGGAGTCGTACTTCGACGCCATCGACCAGGACCCGCCCATCGCCGCCTCCATGGAGATTCTCCAGGCGCTGCGCGCGCACGGCACCCGGATCATCTTCCTCACCGGGCGGCCGGAGTACACCCGCCCCAAGACGGAGGCGTGGCTCCGGGCCAATGGGCTGGACGACTACGACCGGCTGCTGATGCGTCCGGAGGGGGAGACCCGTCCTGCGGGGTACTTCAAGGTGGAGACGGTGGCGCGGCTTCGGGAGGAGTACGAGCTGGTGTGCGCCTTCGAGGACCGCATCGACGTGGCGGGCGCGCTTCGGGAGGCGGGGGTGCCGGTGTTCCTGTACGGCGCGGGGATGGAGGCCGCCGCCGAGGCGCTGGAGGTGCTGGACGCCGACCAGGACGACCTGCTGGAGGAGTGAGCCGCGCCGGGAGCAACGTGGGGCTCACTCCCTCCCGGCGCGGCGCGTGAGGCTCACCGCGCAGAGCTACGTGCTCGGGCTGTACCCGACGTCCTGGGCAATCTGCCCCGTGTACTTGTAGCCGCAGGCGCTGTCGGCGGACATCGTCCAGTTGAAGATCCCGGCGAGCCCCTGGTAGTCCGACTGGCTTGGATACGCCGGGCTGCACCCCTCCGTGTCGATTCCCCAGGCCACCTGTTCCGCGGGATACCCCAGCGCCGTGAACTGGCTCGGGAACGAGCCGCCGTAGCACTGCGCGTTGATCAGGTCGAAGCTGCCCATGTTGTCCGTAGTCACCTGTGCCGTACCGAACGCGGGGGTGATGGTCAGGTAGTACGGCTTGCCGTCGGCGGCGCCGGCGTTGTCGAGGGCGGCCCGGACGTTCTCGATCACCCCGTTGAACTGCGCCTGGGTGATCGATCCCGACGAGCCGTTGACGCTCTCGTCGTCGATGTCGAAGCCGTCGAGCCCGTACTGCCGGATCAGTGCGACTACGCTCGCCGGAAACGCGTTGGTCCCGCTCGTGTAGTCGGAGGCGATGTACGTCCAGTCGTCGTGCCCCCAGCCCAGGCTGATGAGGATCTTCACCCCCGGGTTGACCTGGCGTGCCACCGAGACGAGCAGACTGAGCCGCTCCGGCTCGTCGGGCTGTCCCTGCTCCAGCTGGAGCGTGGCTCCGTCCCCGTCGGGGGTGGGGTAAGCGTGCGCGAACGCGACGAAGATGGCGCTCACCTGGTCGAACGGCATGCTCGTCGTAGGGGTGATGTACTGGTTCGTCCCGGAGTTGTAGATCGGGTAGTACGTGCCGGCGTACGGCGTGGGGAAGGGCATCCTGCTCATGGTTGAATCTCCCGTCCAGGGTTGGTTGATCGGGCCCCGGGGGTGGATCGCGACATCCCCGGGACCCCTACGACAGCATCCTGCGAGTGCGGCCGGCTACCCCTTCCCGAGCCTCCGGGCGTTCCTTCCGCTACTTCTACTTCGCCCGGCTCGGGGTGACTTGGGCTCCTCGTTGCGCCCGGTTCAGTCGGCTCCCGCGGTGATCTCCGCGGCCACGACCACCCCGGGGAGCCGGACGGAGCTGCCGCCGCTGCCGCTGACAGGCGACGAGAGACCCATCCACGACGCTACCTGTGCCTGCACGCCGGGGTCGGTGGGGAGGCCGAAGTGGTTCACCCCGCTGGCCTCGTACACCCCCGCGACAGTCCTGCTTACGAACTGCGCACTCAGCGCCGGCACCACGTCGTCACCGTCCGGGGCACGTACCTGGGTGAGGGTCCCCGAGGCGTAGTTGTAGCCCACGCAGGTTCCACTGGGGGAGCCGGGGGTGAGGGGCGGCGCGTTGGTGCCGTAGACGCAGTAGTACGGCGTCGCCGTCCTGGCCCCTGTGTAGTCGAGCGTGCCGAAGAAGGAGGAGGCGGCGTTGAGGTTGTTGGTGTAGGTGTTGACGAAGCCCGGCAGGCCGTTGGCAAGGATGGAGGTCTGGATGGTCTTCGTCACCTCTCCCGGCGCGTCGAAGATGCTGTACGACTGACCGTTGTCCGTGATGAACTGCGTGACGGAACTGGGCGACACGGCCACGTTGGGCGGCAGGAGCTCGAAGGTAGAGTCGGAGTACCGGGAGTCCACGAAGTTGACCGCTAGCGTGTCGATCGCCTGGGGGGTGAAGATCACTTCCGTTGTATCGATCTCTCCCGTGAAGCCCGGGAGCGTCCCCATGATCCCCGCCAGCGCCTCCGGCGCCCCCAGGTGCGGGGTGCCCAGAGTGATGAGCGCCTGCACCTGCGGCTGCCCGTTGGCGCTCGCCAGGCCGGTCTCCAGGTAGGCGCGGCAAACCAGGCCGCCCATGCTGTGCGCCACCAGGTACAACTGGTAGGGGGTGCTCTCGTACAGCGAGGCGATGGTGCCGAGGAAGCCCTGGAGCTGCTGCGCCGAGGTCGCGCAGTCCTGGCGCCAGTCGTAGGGGAACGCTACCAGGAGGTTACTGGAGAGACTGCTCGGAAGGCCCCAGCCGGAAGACGGTGACCCGCTCGGACCGGACCACTGCGCGGGGTAGTAGGTGAAGCTCCCCATCTCCAGGAAGTAGTTGATGAAGGGGGCGTAGCCGGTCGTGGCGCTCGAGAGGGCAGTAGTGGTGCCTGGTGCGAAGCTCCCGGTGCCCAGCAGGACTCCCGGATACAGCGTCTCCTTCAACAGGGCCTCGGCCGCCATCTCCGCCAGGGAGGAGGGAGGCGAGGAGCCCTCGATGGGTCCGAGGACGCTGGCCGGCCAGACAGGGATGCTGGAGCTGTAGGGCTGGAGGCCGGTGACGAGCGTGCTACCGGTAGTACCCGGCACCAGGACGACGATGGTGGAGGAAGGGGTGCTCATGGCTGCCTCTGCGGGTGAAACGTGAGAGATGATGCGCGGGGCAGGAGTAGACCGCCGCGCGCCGGGCCGGCCTAAATGCGGCCGATGTGGTGCGTACCCTACCGTTCATCTTGCGCCGGTCGGGTACGCGGCGTAACTATGCGGCGGGGGTCTCAACGCCCTTTCCCCACCCTCTCAATCCCCGCTCTCCACCTGCTCTCAATCCATCGGATGTTCACGCTCAACCTATTGGGCGGCAGCGTGCTGGAGGGCCGCAACGGCCCGGTGGTGGGCCGGGCCGCGCACAGGCGGCGGCTCGCCCTGCTGGCCGTCCTGGCCGTGGCGCGGGGACGGCTGGTCGGACGGGAGCGGATCATCTCGCTCCTCTGGCCGGAGGCGGACACCGAGCGCGCCCGGCACCTCCTCTCCGAGTCGCTGTACGTGCTGCGGAAGGAGCTGGGGGAGGCCTTCGTGACCGCGGGGGACGAAGTGGGGCTCGACCCGGCGGTGGTCCGGAGCGATGTGGGGGAGTTCGAGCGGGAGGTGGAGGAGGGGGACCTGGAGAGGGCCGCAAGTCTCTACCGCGGGCCTTTCCTGGACGGCTTCTACGTGTCCGAGGCGCCCGAGTTCGAGCGCTGGGCCGAGGCCGAGCGCGCACGGCTGGCGCGGATGTACACCCGCGCCGTGGAGTGCGTGGCCGAGGCGCACGCGGCCGCCGGGCGGCCGCAGGAGGCGGCGGAGTGGTGGCGGAAGCTGGCGGTGCAGGACCCCTACAACTCGCGCGTGGGGATGCGCCTGATGCTGTCGCTGGACGCCGCGGGAGAGCGAGCCGCCGCCCTCTGGTTCGCGGAGAGCCACGCCGCACTGCTGCGTGAGGAGCTGGGGGTGGAGCCCGACGCCGAGTTCGCGGCGCTCGTGGAGCGCCTCCGGTCGGAGCCGGTCCGCGTCCCGCCGCCCCCTCCGCTCCCGCCGGCGGCGGAGGTCGCGGCCGGCGACGGGGAAGCCATCCTCGCGGAACCGGTGGAGAGCCCGCCGGGGGACCTCGCGGAGCCCGTGGAAGCCCCGGCCGATCCTCCTCCGGAGCCGGCCGCCGCTCCGGCACCCCCGCCGGCTCCCCGCCGGCCCCGGCTCCGGCTGCGTCCCGTCCACCTCGCGGGGGTGGTGGTACTCCTCGCCGCGCTGGGGGGCGTCCTCCTCTCCGGGTACCGGGACGCCCGCACGGAGCGTCCGTCGGCTCCCGCAGGGTATGATCCGCGCCGGATTGCCGTGCTCTACTTCGACGACCACACCGCGGGAGGCGAGCTGGACTACCTGGCGAGCGGCCTCACCGAGATGCTGATCCACGAGCTGAGCCAGGTGGAGGCGCTGGACGTCATCTCCCGCAACGGGGTGAAGCCGTACCGCGACTCCGCCGTCCGCTTCGACAGCCTGGTGGCCGACCTGCGGGTGGGGAGCGTGGTGGAGGGGAGCGTGCAGCGCTCCGGGGACAGCGTGCGGGTGACGGTGCAGCTCATCGACGCCAACACCAACTCGCACCTGGAGAGCCACACCCTCACCCGCCCGATAACGGGACTGTTCGCGCTCCAGGACGCGGTGGCCGACGAGGTCTCGCGGTTCCTGCGGCGGCGCCTGGGGCGGGAGGTACACCTGAGGCAGACGCGCGCGGAGACGCGGAGCGCCGAGGCGTGGAGGCTGGTGCTGCTGGCGGAGCAGGCCAGGGAGGACGCGGAGCGGCTGGGGCGGTCGCGCGAGACGCTGGACGTGGGCTCGGCCGACCGGCTGCTGCAGCGGGCCGACTCGCTGCTGGAGCGCGCCGAGCGGGCCGACCCGGGGTGGACACGGCCGACGGTGCTGCGAGGGTGGGTGGCGTACAGGCGCGGGTGGGGGGCGGCGGAGCCGCGCGCCTCCCGCTTCCGGCGGCTGGCGCTGCGGCACGCCGAGCAGGCGCTTCAGCGCGAGCCGGGAAACGCGCGGGCGCTGGAGCTGCGGGGAACGGTCCTCTTCGAGGGGGTGATGGTCACTCCCGACAGCACGGGGCAGGCCCGCCTCCTGGAACGCGCGGAGCGTGACCTGCGCGGCGCCGTGGCTGCGGACCCGTCGCTGGCGAGCGCGTGGAGCCGGCTGGGGCAGGTGCTGCGTACCCGGGGCCGCTTCGCCGAGGCCGACCTGGCTGCCCGCCGCGCCCTGGAGGAGGACGCCTACCTCGACGGCGCGGACGACGTGATCTACCGCCTCTACTTCAGCGCGCTCTTCCTGGGAGACTACCGCGAGGCGGGCTCCCTCTGCGACCAGGGACGGCGGCGCTTCCCCGCCGACTGGCGTTTCCTGGAGTGCCGCCTGACCCTGCTACGCGAGGACCGCTCCCGGCCGCCCAACCCGGCGCTGGCGTGGCGCCAGGTGGAAGAGCTGGAGCGGCTCGATCCTCCGTCGCGTGCGCGGGCCCAGGGGCGCGCTTACAGCCCCGTCTACCGGCAGATGGTGGCAGCGGCCGTCCTGGCCCAGGCGGGGCGGGGCGACAGCGCCCGGGCGGTGCTGGCCCGGGCGCGCCACGCGGTGGGCGACGATCCGGAGCTGCGCCTTTCGCTCGCCTACGACGAGGCGTACGTCCGCCTCCTGCTGGGAGAGCGGGAGGCCGCCCGCGCGCTGCTGGAGCAGGTGCTCGCGCGGCGGCCGGCGCTCAGCGCCTTCGTGGCGCGTGACCCCCTGCTCCGAGAGCTTCTGCCTCCTTCCGGGCGCGGCGCAGGTACTCCGAGAAGGGACGGTGGATCAGCTTCCCCGTGATCCTGTCCACGAGGATCACCACCAGGTCCCGCCCCAGGGTGAACTCGGCACCCTCGGGCTGGTCGCCTCCGGACTGGTCGCCCGGGGGGGGCTCCTCAGCGGGATCTTCGATGTCGGTGTACTCCGACCGGGGGAGGTGCGCCATGGCGACCGGCGCTTCGCTGTCCGCGACGTAGTCGCTCGCCTCCAGCCCCGCGTCGAAGCGCGGCACGTATCCGTAGAAGACCTGCGACATGACCTGGAGGACGTGGGCCGCCGCCCATTGGTACTTGGAGGCGTAGTAGGGGAAGAGGAACTTCTCCACCGCCGCCTCGCTCCAGAACACCGCGTCGTACCGGCTGAGCGACTCCCACTCCCCCTCGGCCATCCCCTCTGCCCGGATACCGACCCCCGTCACCCGGGGGCGTTCCGGCTGGACGGTGTTGGTGGAGGCGGGGATCTGGTCCATGGGCACGCCGTCCGGATGGGGGACGGGCTCCGGCTCGGGATGGATGGAGACCTCCCCGGGCTCGGGCTGCGCCGCCACGAAGAATCGCCGGTCTCCATGCGCGCCCCGCAGGCTGGCGGCCCAGTCCGCGATCTCCCTGAGTCTGATCGAGTCCAGCCATACGTGTGACATCTCCGCCTCCTGGTTCCGGATGGTCCGGCGGGGGCGCCCGCCGGGCGGCGGCCGGTCTGCCGGCCGGTTACGGGAGCCAAAGTAGGGTCGCGCGCTCAACCTCCTTTCCCAACTCTCTCAATCGCGCGCGGGTTTGCGTCTCGCCGGCCTCTCCGCCATAATCCCCCACGGATCTTGCACCTCCGCCGCGTGCGGCGGACACCGAGAACAGCCGAGGAACCATGACGGATAGCAGTGCAGGCTTTCGCACCGAGCGCGATTCCCTGGGCGAGATGCAGGTCCCCGCGGACGCCCTCTACGGGCCGCAGACGCAGCGCGCCGTGGAGAACTTCCCCATCAGCGGGATCCGCTTCCCCCGCCGCTTCATCCACGCCCTGGGCACCATCAAGAAGGCGTGCGCGCGGGCCAACCACGAGATGGGGTGGCTCGATGCCGAGGTAGCCGACGCCATCGCCCGCGCGGCCGACGAGGTGATCGAGGGGGCGCTCGACTCGCAGTTCGTGCTGGACGTCTTCCAGACGGGGAGCGGCACCTCGTCCAACATGAACACCAACGAGGTGATCGGCACCCGCGCCAGCGCGCACCTGGGCGGGGGGCGGAAGGTGCACCCCAACGACCACGTCAACATGGGGCAGAGCTCCAACGACGTGATCCCCACCGCCATGCACGTCTCCGCACGCGTCGCCATCCACCACGACCTCATCCCCGCGCTGGAGCGGCTGCGCGACGCGCTGGCCGCCAAGGCCGTGGAGTTCGACGACGTGGTGAAGAGCGGGCGCACGCACCTCATGGACGCCACCCCGGTGCGGCTGGGGCAGGAGTTCGGGGGGTACGCCAGCCAGCTCGACCACGGCATCCGCCGGCTGCGGAACGCCTCCGAGGAGCTGGCGGAGCTGGCGCTGGGCGGCACCGCGGTGGGGACGGGGACCAACGCGCACCCGGAGTTCCCGGCGCGGGCCATCGGCTACATCAGCGCCGACACCGGGCTGGAGTTCCGCGAGGCGGAGAACCACTTCGAGGCGCAGGGGGCCAAGGATGCCTTCGTGAGCGCGTCCGGGGCGCTCAACACGCTGGCGGTCTCGCTGATGAAGATCGCCAATGACATCCGCTGGCTGGCGAGCGGACCCACCTCGGGGCTCGCGGAGATCACCCTCCCCGCCGTGCAGCCGGGCTCCTCCATCATGCCGGGGAAGGTGAACCCGGTGATGAGCGAGGCCATGATGATGGTGTGCGCGCAGGTGATGGGGAACCACGTCACCGTCACCGTGGGCGGGCAGCACGGCAACTTCGAGCTGAACGTGATGATGCCGGTCATGGCGAACGCCTTCCTCCAGTCGGTCGCCATCCTGGCGAACGCCTGCGACGCCTTCCGGACGAAGGCGGTGGAGGGGATCGGCGCCAACCGCGAGCGCTGCCGGGACCTGCTGGAGAAGAACCCCTCCATCGCCACGGCGCTGAACGCCTACGTCGGCTACGACGAGGCCGCCGCGGTGGCGAAGGAGGCCGCGAAGAACTCCGAGTCGGTGCGCGAGGTGGTGAAGCGCCGCGGGCTCCTCTCCGACGCGCAGCTCGACGAGGTTCTGAACGTCCGCGAGATGACGGAGCCCGGCATCCCCGGCGGGGGCGCGCCGGGCGGCGGCGCGGGCTGACCGTGCATATCCTCCCCTGCGGGCACGGGGTCGGCGACCCGGAGCAGCTCCACTACTGCTCCTACCTGCGCCTGAACGAGCTGCTCCGCCTCCAGCCGGAGCCGGAGCAGCTCCGCCACCCCGACGAGCACCTCTTCGTGGTGACGCACCAGGCCTTCGAGATCTGGTTCGCCCAGCTCCGTTTCGACCTGCGCCGCGTGATCGACGCCCTGCAGCGCGACGACGTGGGGCTCGCCACCTGGCTCACGCACCGCTGCACCGCGGTCGCGCGCCTCCTCTCGCCCATGATGCGGGTGCTGGAGGGGATGACGCCCAGCGACTTCTACGCCTTCCGCGCCCATCTCGTCCCCGCCAGCGGAGGCGAGAGCTGGCAGTGGCACGAGGTGGAGATCCTGGCGGGCGCCCGCGAGGAGGGGTTCCGCCGCTACCTGGAGGCGGAGCTCTCCGAGGACCCGAACGGGTCTCCCCAGGCCTACCTCTGGACGGAGAAGCTGGAGCGGCTCTGGGAGGAGCCCTCCGTGGCCTCGGCGTGCCAGGAGCTGCTGGAACGGCGGGGGGTCGCCGCGGCGGACCTCTACCAGGTGGCGCCCGCGGACAACCCCCACGCCGGCCTGGTCCTCCTGGCGGAGGCGCTCCTGGACTTCGACGAGGAGGTGCGGATCTGGCGCTTCGTCCACGCCCGCACCGCCGAGCGCACCATCGGGCCCGACGCCGAGGG
>Ga0247718_1000531_pt1 | contig 10960 bp, 7 predicted proteins | sample 21E_DmetaG_FD_189045 | JGI IMG/M metagenome (GOLD analysis project Ga0247718, IMG submission 189045) | Soil microbial communities from hillslope of Landscape Evolution Observatory, University of Arizona, Oracle, AZ, United States - 2-1-E_D | ecosystem: Engineered > Artificial ecosystem > Mesocosm...
TGGCGGCGGCGGTGGGGCCGGCGCGGCGGGGGCTCCGCATCCAGCCCATGGAGGCGCTGCGGGAGGACTAGAAGGCTGTTGTCCGTCCTCGCGTCGAGCTCCGCATCACACCGCCTTCACCTCCGCCACCAGCCCCTCCAGCATCTTCTTGGCGTCGCCGAAGAGCATCTGCGTGTGGGAGAGGTAGAAGAGCTCGTTCTCCACCCCCGCGTACCCCGCCGCCATGCTCCGCTTCATCACGATCACGTTGCGGGCGCGGTCCACGTTCAGGATGGGCATCCCGTGGATGGGGCTGGTGGGATCGGTGCGCGCCGCGGGGTTCACCACGTCGTTGGCCCCGATGACCAGCGCCACGTCGGTACGCTCGAACTCGTCGTTGATCTCCTCCATGTCGAAGAGCTGGTCGTAGGGGACGTTGGCCTCGGCCAGCAGCACGTTCATGTGCCCCGGCATCCGCCCCGCCACCGGGTGGATGGCGTACTTCACCGTCACCCCGCGCCCCTGGAGGAGGTCGGCCAGCTCGCGCACCGCGTGCTGCGCCTGCGCCACCGCCAGCCCGTACCCGGGGACCACGATCACCTGCCCCGCGTAGGCCAGGAGGACCGCCGCGTCGTCGGCGCCGGTGGAGCGCACCGTCCGTCCCTCGGCCGAGCGCCCGCCCTCCGCCGCCTCTCCGCCCCCGAACCCGCCCAGGAGCACGTTCGCGAGGGAGCGGTTCATGGCGTCGCACATGATCTTGCTGAGGATGATCCCCGATGCCCCCACCAGCGCGCCGCTCACGATCAGCGCGTAGTTCTGCAGCACGAACCCCGTGGCCGCCGCGGCCAGCCCCGAGTAGGAGTTGAGCAGCGAGACCACCACCGGCATGTCCGCCCCGCCGATGGGGATCACCAGGAGCACCCCCAGCACCAGCGCCAGCGCGGAGAGCGCCACCACCGAGAGCACCAGCGCGTCCACCGACTCCGCGGGGTCGCCGAGCGCCAGGAGCGGCCCCGCGACGGCCGCCAGCGAAGCCAGGGCCAGGAGGAGGGTGAGGAGGCGCATCCCGGGGAAGGAGAGGGGACGCCCGCTCACCTTTCCGTTCAGCTTCCCGAACGCCACCAGGCTCCCCGAGAGCGTCACCGCGCCGATGAGGACGCTGAGCGTCACCGTCACCACGAAGGTGGCGTCCGGCGCCGCGGCCCCCTCCCCGCCGGCGAGGCGCGCCACCTCGGCGGAGGCCACCAGCACCGAGGCGCCCCCGCCCAGCCCGTTGAGGACCGCCACCATCTCGGGCATGGACGTCATCCGGACGCGGCGGGCCATCACCCCCCCGATCAGCGAGCCCAGCGCCACCCCGGCCAGCATGGTTCCCGGGCTCAGGATGCGCCCCTGGAAGAGGGTGGCCACCACGGCGACGAGCATCCCCACGGCGGCGAGCTGGTTCCCCCGGCGCGCGGTGGCGGGGGAGCCCAGGCGCTTCATCCCCACGATGAAGAGGGAGGCGGCCAGCAGGTAGGCCAGGTTGAGGAGCGATTCCATGGCGGGCGCCCTCCCTTACGCGCGGCTGTCGGCGCCGGGCTCGCGTCGGCGGAACATCTGCAGCATGCGGTCCGTCACCAGGAAGCCGCCCACCACGTTGATGGTGGCGAGCACCAGCGCCGCGAAGCCGAGCCAGCGCGCCCACGGGCTCTGGACCATTCCCGCCACCACCAGCGCCCCCACCATGGTGATCCCGCTGATGGCGTTGGAGCCCGACATGAGGGGGGTGTGGAGCGTCGCCGGGACCTTGCTGATGACCTCGAAGCCCACGAAGGAGGCCAGGACGAAGACGATCAGGAGCGTGACGAGCATGGTAGGTGCGGGGCCGGAGGGGAGGGGAGGCGGACGGCGGGTCCGCCGGGAGATAGTAGCGACCCCCCGCGGGCGGCGCCAGGACGGCGCACCGGGCCCCGCGAACGAGAAGCTTGACAGCGCCGCGAGGTGCTAATACACTGACATGTGCAAGTGTACTGGCACATCCACCCGGAGCCGAACGGATGCCAACGAGTCCCCCCCTCGACCTGGGCCGGCGCGAGCGGCAGATCATGGAAGTGGTCTACCGCCTCGGCCGCGCCACCGCCGCGGAAGTCCGCACGCACCTTCCAGACCCCCCCAGCTACTCCGCGGTGCGCGGCATGCTGCGCCTGCTGGAGGAGAAGGGGCACCTGCGCCATGAGCAGGACGGGATCCGGCACGTCTACTTCCCCACCGTGCCGCGCGACGACATCCGCGACTCGACCATGCGGCACGTGCTGCGGACCTTCTTCGCCGGCTCCATGTCCGCGGCCATGGCCGCGCTGCTGGATGCGGAGGAGGAGCCGCCCTCGGACCGGGAGCTCGATGCGCTCGCCGAGCTGATCGAGCAGGCGCGGGAGAGGGGACGATGAGCATCCTCGTCCGAATCCTTCCGGGGGCGGAGTGGCTCCCCCTGCTGGCGGAGATCGCCGCGAAGGCCACCCTGATCCTCCTCCTGACCGCCCTGGTGGCGGCGCTCCTGTGGCGCGCCTCGGCCGCCGTGCGGCACCTGGTGTGGTGCGTGGGCGTGGCGGGGGTGCTGGTGCTCCCGCTCCTCTCGGCGTTCGTCCCCGCCTGGGAGCTGCCGCTCCTCCCCGCGTCGTCGGCCGCGGCTCCCCCCGCGCTTCTCAGGGCGCCGGAGAACGCCGCCACGGCCGCCGCGCTCCCCTCGCCCGTGCTCGCGCAGCCGGAAGCGGTCGCGCCCGCCGTGGCGGACGGGGCCTGGCTCACGCAGGTGGCCGCGTGGGTGATCGCCGGGGGGGTGCTGCTGGGGCTCGTCTGGCTGGCCGCCGGCTTCTGGGGCGTGGCCCGCCTGGGGAGGAGTGCGGAGGTGGTGCGCGACCCGGAGTGGCTGCGCATGGCGCAGGAGGCGTCCGAGCGGCTGGGGCTCCGCCGGCCCGTGCTGTTGCTGCGGAGCCGCGGCGCCGTCATGCCCGCCACCTGGGGGCTCCTCTGGCCCTCGGTGGTCCTTCCGTCCACCGCCGACATGTGGCCGGCCGACCGCCGCCGCGCGGTGCTGGCCCACGAGCTGGCGCACGTGAAGCGGTTCGACTGCCTCACCCAGACCCTCGCGCAGGTGGCCTGCGCCCTCCTCTGGTGGCACCCGGCGGTGTGGTACGCCGCCCGGCGCCTCCGCGTGGAGAGGGAGCGCGCCTGCGACGACCTGGTGCTGGGCGCGGGGGCGCGCGCCTCCGACTACGCCACCCACCTGCTGGAGATTGCCCGGTCGCACCGCGGGGCGCGGCTGGAGGCGCTCGCGATGGTCAGCATGGCGAAGCCGTCGCAGCTGGAGTCGCGTCTGCTCTGGGTGCTGGACGACGCCCGCGAGCGCGGCGCACCCTCGGTGCGCGCCGCCCTGCTCGCGGTGGCGGCGGGGCTCCTGGTGGTGGGGCCGCTGGCCGCGGTGCGGCCGACGGAGGCCGCGCCCCCCGTCGCGGCCGTCCTCCAGGGAGCGCCCGCCGCGCCCGCCACCCCGGAGACCACTCCCGCGGCTCCGGAGACTCCGGCGGAGGAGCCGGAGCCGGCAGAGCCGCCCGCGGAGCCCGTGCCCGCAAGGAGCGAGGCCGCTCCGCCGGAGCCCGCCGCCCCGGAGGTGCCCGCGAAGCCCGACACCGTCCCGGGGAAGCACACGCTGGACGAGCTCATCTCCATGCGGGCCGTGGGCGTCGACGCGGCGTACATCGAGTCGCTGCGCCAGGTGGGGTACACCGGGCTGAGCAGCCAGGAGCTGGTCTCCCTGCGGGCGGTGGGAGTGACGGCCCGCTACGCGGCCACGATGAACGCCCTCGGCTTCGGGCGGCTCGCCGCGCACCAGCTCGTCTCGCTGCGCGCGGTGGGGGTGACGCCCGAGTACCTGGAGGAGCTCCGCGCCCACGGCCACACCGGGCTCTCGCTGAGCGAGATCCAGGGCATGCGGGCGGTGGGCGTCACCGGCGCGTACATCACGGAGATGAACCGCGCGGGCTACGGCCGGATCCCCGCGGGGCAGATCGTCTCCCTCAAGGCGCTGGGAGTGACCCCGGCGTACCTGCGGGAGCTGGAGCAGCACGGCCTGAGGGACCTCTCGCTGGAGCAGGTGAAGGGGATGCGCGCCGTGGGCGTCACGGGAGCGTACGTCGCCGAGATGGAGGCGCTCGGCTTCCGCGACCTCGACGTCGGCAGGCTCACCCAGCTCTATGCCCTGGGCATCACCCCCGCCTACGTGCGGGAGCTCGGCGCCGCGGGGTTCGGTCCCCTCACCCCGGACCAGCTGGTCCGGCTCCGGGCCAGCGGCGTGGACCGGGAGCTGATGGAGCGCCGCCGCGGCAAGCCGTCGTCCGAGAAGCCGTGAAGCGCGGAGGGGGCGTTGCCGTGCGCTGTCGAATGCTAAAAACACAGCACCCTACGAGGGTGCCCGGCCTTTCCCCGAGCCGAACGGGAGATCCATGCGAAACGCCGTCCTGACCACCCTGGCCGCCCTCCTCCTCCTGGTGGCGGGCCTCTCCGCGAGCCCCGCGCCCACCGAGGGGACGTGGACCCTCACCGAGAAGAGCGGCGACCGGCTCCAGCTCAACCTGCAGTGGGAGACCTCCAACTGGGGGCGCTCCATCGGCCGCTCGGAGCTGCGCGGCCTCTCGGAGGCGCAGATCGGCGCCGCGGCCTCCACCCCGGTGGCCTTCCGGATCGAGCGCGACGCCGGGACCTTCCACATGGAGGGCGCCTTCCGCGAGGGGAAGGGCGCCGGCCACTTCCGCTTCGCGCCGAACCGCGCGTTCGGGTCCACGCTCCGCTCGCTGGGCGTCCGCGACGCCGACCGGGTCACCGACCGCGAGCTGATGACGCTGGCCATCGCCGGGGCCTCCGCCGCCTCGGTGCGCGAGCTGGCGGGGCTGGGGCTGGGCTCGCTCGACGTGGACGACGTCGTCAAGCTGGCGATCCACGACGTCACCCCCGCCTACGTGCGCTCCGTGCGGTCGCTGGGCATCTCCGGCACGAACACGGTGTCGGGCGTGGTGGAGATGAAGATCCACCGTATCACCCCGGAGTTCGTGCGCGAGATGCAGGCGCTCGGCTTCCGCGACCTCTCCCGCGACCAGCTCCTCCAGATGGGGATCCACGGGGTCACCCGCGAGCAGGTGCGGGAGCTCCAGGCGCTGGGCTATCGCGACCTCTCCCCGCGGCAGCTGGTGGAGATGCGGATCCACCGGGTGACTCCGGAGTTCGTCCGCGAGATGCGGGAGGCCGGGTTCCGGGACCTCTCCCCCCAGGCGCTGGTGGAGATGAAGATCCACCGCGTGACGCTGGCATACGTGCGCGAGCTGGCGGCGCTGGGCTACCGCGGCCTCTCCCGCCAGCAGCTCCTGCAGATGGGGATCCACGGGGTCACCCCCGCCTTCATCCGCGAGATGCGGGAGGCCGGCTTCGGCGACCTCCCCCCCGAGACGCTGGTGCGGATGAAGATCCACGGCATCGACTCCCGGTACGTGCGCGGCGCCGAGCGGCGCCGGCCGTGAGGTGTCCGGTCGTGGGACGGGGGCGTCCCACGACCGGACGGCCGGGGGGCGCCCTTCCGCGCCGCGCCGATGGTAAATTGCGCGCCGGCAAAGACTTGCGATTTCGCTTCCCGCGGTACGCTCCTTTCGTTGCACGGAGAGCCGCGATACCCGTTCCCATCCCTCCTCCCCTGCATGCCCAGGACCGACCGATGAGCTCGATCCGGAGACTCTGCTCCACCTTCGCGCTGGCGCTCGCCGCCGCGCTCCCCGCCGCTCCGCTCGGGGCGCAGCAGGACACCGCGGCGGCGGCCGACCCGCGCTCGCTCTCCATCCGGCGGGCCGCCGGCCCCATCCAGGTGGACGCCCGGCTGGAGGACGCCGGGTGGGCCGGGGCCGCCCGGGCGAGCGCCTTCGTGGAGCTCGTGCCCAAGGAGGGGGGACAGCCCCCGGTGGGGACGGAGGTGCTCCTCACCTACGACGACCGGAACCTCTACGTCGCCTGGATCGCGAAGGACCCGAACCCGAAGGCGATCCGCGCCACCCTCCAGCCCCGCGACCGGCTCTGGAGCGACGACTGGGTGGCGGTGCTCCTGGAGCCGTTCGGGGGTTCCTCGCTGGGCTACTACTTCCTCTCCAACCCCATCGGGGTGCAGGGCGACCTGCTGATGTTCCCGCAGGGGGAGGACAGCTCCATGGACTTCATCTACACCACCGCCGGGCGGATCACCGAGGACGGCTACGTGGTGGAGATGGCCATCCCCTTCAGCAGCCTCCGCTTCCCCGACCGGCCGGTGCAGGAGTGGGGGATCATGCTGGTGCGCACCTACCCGCGCTCCAGCCGGCACTACATTTCCTGGCCCTCCATGAGCCGGAACAACCCCTGCCAGCTCTGCCAGCTCGCCAAGCTGGAGGGGGTCGCGGGGGTCCGTCCGGGGGGCACGCTCGACCTCCTCCCGGCGGTGGTGGCCTCGCAGTCCGGGAGCCTGCGGGAGCCGAGCGACCCGGGCTCGTTCCGGAACGAGCGCGTGGCGCCCGACGCCTCGCTGGGGCTCAAGTACGCCTTCCAGAGCGGGTGGACGGCCGAGGCCACGCTGAACCCGGACTTCAGCCAGGTGGAGTCGGACGCCGCGCAGGTGGACGTCAACACCACCTTCGCGCTCTTCTACCCGGAGCGGCGCCCCTTCTTCCAGGAGGGGATGGACCTGTACGAGACGCCGCACAACGTCTTCTACTCCCGCTCCATCAACGACCCCCAGGCGGCCACCAAGCTCACCGGACGCCGCGGGCGGGCCAGCTTCGGCTGGGTGGGCGCGCGCGACGAGCACACCCCCTTCTTCATCCCCTTCGAGGAGCGGAGCGCGGTGCTGCAGGCCGGACGGAGCTTCACCAACGTCTTCCGGGCGCGGCAGAACGTCTACAAGAGCTCGTACGTGGGCGGGCTCCTCACCGACCGGCGGCTGGATGGGGGCGGCTCGGGGACCACCGCCAGCGTGGACGCCCTCTTCCGCTACCGGCAGGTGTACAGCCTCATGGGGCAGTGGGTGGGGAGCTACACGCGCGAGCCGGAAGACCCAGACCTCAGCGCCCGCCTGCCGAAGATGGAGTTCGGGAGGGGAGACGACCGGCACACCGCCGCCTTCGACGGGGAGTCGTACGCCGGCCACGCCTCCTTCGTCCGGGTGGCGCGCGACGCGCGGACCTGGAGCTGGAACGCCCTCTACATGGACCTCTCGCCCACCTACCGCGCCGACGCGGGCTTCCAGTCGCGGAACGACCTGCGGCGCCTCTCGGTGTGGACGGGGATGACCTTCTATCCCCGCCGCTACGGGGTGGAGCGGATCGCCCCCTCGCTCTTCGGCGGGAGCATCTGGAACTACGGCTGGGACGGGAAGGAGGCGTGGATCAGCCCCGGCCTGTCGCTGACCCTCCCGCGGCAGACGAACGTCAGCCTGAACGCCAACCTGGCCGAGGAGACCTTCCGGGGGGTGGATCTCACCGGGATGCGCCGCTACGGCATGTCGGTGAGCAGCAACTTCAGCGATCCGCTGCGGCTGGGCTTCTCGCTGGGGAGGGGGGACGCCGTGGCCCGCACCCTGGCGGTCCCCGAGGTGGGGAGGGGGACGGACGCGAGCGTCTGGGCCACCCTCAAGCCCATGGCGCGGGTGGTGGTGGAGCCCTCGCTCACCTACGCGGATCTCGACCGCCGGAGCGGGGAGGAGATCTACGCGGGGTACATCGCGCGGACGCGCTTCAACTTCCAGTACAACCGCGAGCTGCAGTTCCGGCTGGTGGCGCAGTACAACGACTTCGCGGAGCGGCTGGACCTGGAGCCGCTGCTGGCCTACCAGCTCAACCCCTTCAGCATCTTCTACGTGGGCTCCACCCACGGCTCGCGGGAGTTCGACGGGTACGGGATGGTGGGGACGCAGCGGCAGTACTTCGCCAAGCTGCAGTACCTCTTCCGGCCGTAGCTTCCCGCCCGGCCCGCGCGGCGTGAGCGCCGCGCGGGCCGGCTCCCTCAGCGTCTCCTCTTCTGCTGTTTTCTCGGAGCCGGCGCCGTCCACTCCGGCATCGCGCGACGCATGAAGTCGTCGAACATGGGCACGGTGAACCCATTCTGCCCGTGCTTCTCGCTGTAGATCATTCCCTTCTTGATCAGGGAGTCCCGCAGGGGGGCCGCGCTTCGAAGCTCGATCTTCAACTGGGCAGCAATATCTCCCGACCGGTGCGGCCCCGGCCCCAGTTCGGCCATGGCGCGCATGTAGTCCTTTTCCCGGTCTGTCAGTCGATCAAACCGCACCCGGAAGAAGTCCTCATCGAGGCGGTTGGTAGCGTCGATACCCGCGGCCTCCACATCATCGGCCGTGATCGGCGAATGGGGAGCCGTATCCCACGAATGATATCCCCATTCCTGCAGGAAGTAAGGATAGCCCTGCGTCCTATCGCAGATGAGGCGGACTGCCTCCGGCTGAATGGCAGCCCCTTCCTCCTCGATCGGCTTCCGGATCGCCGCCTCCGCAGCGGTATCGTCCAGCTTGTCTACCGGAGGGTACCTAAACAGCCGCTCGGCGTAGGACTTTGCGTCGCCGGCAAGTTTCGCAATCTGGGGAAGACCAGCCCCGAAGAACACCACGGGCTGGTTGCGCTGGCTAACTCGATGCATCGCAACGATGAGAGCGCTCAGATCCGTAGTTGACAGATACTGCACCTCGTCGATCAGAATGGCGACGCCGGAGCCTGCCGCCGCCGCTGCTTCACCAGCCGCAAGCAGCATTGCAGGGAGATCCGTCTCAAGATCTCCGGAGTCTGCGACCCCCTCCTCCGGGTTCACCTCGATCTCCACTCCTCCGAGCGTGATCTTGAAAGCGCTCGCGAAGCTGCGGAGGACGCCCAGCCCCCGGAGCGCGAGATCCTTGGCCCGCTCCTGTCGGCTCAGCTTGATCAGAATCCCCTTCAGTCTTGGAAGAAGGAGTTCAGCGAGGGGCTTCTCCTCCGGTGCCTCTATGAGCGCAACATGGTAACCCAGTTCAATCGCGACCCTCTCGATGCGGTTCAGGAGGACGGTTTTACCCACCCCGCGTAGCCCGAGGAGGATATGACCCCGATCCGGACGGCCTTTGATGATCCTTGCCAGGGCGACGGAGGCATCTTCGATGATCTTGTCGCGACCTGCCAGTTCGGGCGGCTGGTGGCCTGCCCCGGGTGCGAACGGGTTGTTTGCGCGGTCCAATCTGGCCTCCGTGATAGAGAGTTATAGATGGTTATAGGTAATTATAAGTACGCGGTATAACGTTGCTATACTTTAGTATACATGTCAATATCCTGCTAGAGCGCGCCCCGTGGATCCATTCTCCAGTAGCCCCAGCCCAACTCTGCCGTAACCCTCGCCCCGGTCCGCGCGGCGCTCAGGCCGCGCGGGCCGGCTCCCGCCGCCGCCCCACCAGGTAGCTGAGGAGGAGGAAGAGCCCGCCCAGCCCCGAGAAGAGGAGGATGCGCCAGAGCGCCTCCAGCGCCCGCAGGTCGATCAGGAACATCTTCGCCAGCAGCAGCAGGAGGGTGGCGCGCGCCACCGTCTGCAGGAGCGGGAGGTCGCGGAGCGTGGCCACCACCAGCAGGGTCACGCCGTACACCCCCCAGAAGACGGAGACGATCCCCTCCCCGCCGCGCAGCCCCGAGAGCTCCCGCCAGCTCCACTGCAGCACCGCGGCGTGCACCCCCAGCCGGTACACCACCCGCGCCCGCCCCTCCACCAGGAACGAGGCCACCAGCCCCGCGGCGATCAGCGCCAGGTCGGTGAGGCTCCGCTCCCCCAGCAGCGCCGGGCCGGAGGCGCTGGCCCCCGGCGAGAGGAGCGCCTCCACGGGGTTGCGGACTCCCACCAGGAAGACGAGCCCCAGGAGCGCGAAGAGCGCGTGCCCGCAGAGCTCCGCCACCTTTCCCAGCCCCCGGCGCGCCAGGAGGTGGAGGGCCAGCGCCACCCCCGCCAGGAGGAGCCAGCGCAGGCTCCCGTGCGCGGCGGTGAAGACCCCCACCGCCAGGAGCACCGCCCCGGTGAGGGTGAGTATCTGCGCCATGTCCGCGTGGCGGCGGCGCATCCCCCAGGCGGCGCCCAGGTAGAGCGCCCCCGCGGCGGCGGTCGCCGTTCCCCACCCCTCGTCGGTGACGTTCCAGAGGGCGTAGGTCATCCCCAGCGCCAGAAGAGGGGAGGCCAGCGCCAGCACCCCGGGGTAGGCGATCTCCTCGTCGTCCCCGCCGCGCAGCAGGAGGAGGGAGGGGAGCACCCCGAAGACGGCCCACGCCAGCACCACCGCTCCCTGGAGCGCCCAGCGGTCCACCCCCACCACCGGGCCCAGCCGCTCCTTCACCACCATCCCGCTCAGGAGCGCCAGCCACGTCCCCAGCGCCGCGGCACCCAGGGCGGCGGGCCAGCGCCTGCGGGCGTAGACCACCCCGTTCCAGAGGGCGATCACCGCCACGTAGGCGGAGAGCCAGGCCAGGTCGCCGGTGCGCGGGTAGAGGAGGAAGGGGGTTCCCAGCCCGCCGAGCGTCCCCACCACGGTGAGGACGGCCTCCTCCTCGCGCAGCGAGAGCCAGTACGCCAGCGCGGTGACCCCCACCATGGCGGCGAAGGAGCCCCCCTCCGGGACCAGGCCGTAGAGCTGTGAGGCCGCGAAGCCCACCATGTAGAAGGTGGCGATCCCGCCGCCCAGCAGCACCAGGCTCAGGTTGCGCTGGCGGTGGCGGAGCCGCACCCCGGAGAGGGTGAGCACCGCTCCCACCGTGGCCCCCGCCGCTACGCGCACCAGCGGGGTGATCCACCCCTGGTCGACGGAGTACTTGAAGAGGAAGGCCACCCCCAGCAGGAGGAGCCCGATCCCCACCTTGCTGAGCCAGAACTCTCCCCCCTGGCCGAAGTCGACGGTCGGAACGAGGGAGCGCGGGGGCTGGGG
>Ga0247718_1000532_pt1 | contig 10959 bp, 8 predicted proteins | sample 21E_DmetaG_FD_189045 | JGI IMG/M metagenome (GOLD analysis project Ga0247718, IMG submission 189045) | Soil microbial communities from hillslope of Landscape Evolution Observatory, University of Arizona, Oracle, AZ, United States - 2-1-E_D | ecosystem: Engineered > Artificial ecosystem > Mesocosm...
ACCGGCGACTGCGGATTCTTCCTGACGTGCGGTTCGGCCGGCCGTCGATCAAGGGGATCAGCACCGAGGTGGTCTGGGAGCAGGACGAGGCCGGGCTGGACGTCGAGGAGATCGCCGACATGTTCCACCTCGACGTTCCGGACGTACGTTGGGCCCTGGCGTACGAGAACTCCCAGCGCGCGGCGTGAGCAGGATCAAACCTGCCGAGGTCCGGTTCTACATCGACGCCGATCTCCTCGGCTTGGCGCGGATCCTCGCTGGCCTGCGCGCCGACGTGACCTATCCGGGGGATCCCGGAGCGGTCATCCACAAGCGGCACCGGCCGCCGTGCCCGATCACCTCCCCGGCGGTCAAGGATCCGGAGTGGATCGCACAGGTGGCGGGGCGCGGCTGGCTGATCATCACTCGGGACCGGCACATTCAGGAGCACCACCTCGAGATCGCCGCCGTCCGGGATCACCGGGCCAGGATGGTCGCGCTCACCGCCAGCGACGCGGGCAGTGTCTTCGCCCAGCTTGAGGTCGTCATGAGCCGTTGGCGGGACATCGAGCGGTGCCTCTTCGAGTCACCGCCCTTCATCTACGCGGCCACCCGCACCACGATGAGGAAGATCTCACTCGGCTGACCGCCGCCGCAGCGGCGCAGGGGCGTGCTCGGCCGTTCGTCTGCCTGGCGCTCATGGCCCGAACAGATTCGGCAGCACAGCCGCCTTCCTGGCCATCCCCGTGCACACCCTGCCCGGTGCTCCGCATCGGAGGCGGCGGCGCTCGACCCGGGTCGTATCAGGCGTAGAGCCCAGCCAGGTCGAGGCGTTCGAGCAGGCGGGGCTTGCGGGCGTGCACCGCCCGTACCTCGGCGAGCTGCTGCTGGAACAGCGGGGTGGTGCCGTCGCGTTTGCTGAGGTCGCGTAGGTCGGCCAGGAGTTGGACGGCCGTGTCGTACTCGCGGGGCTTCTTCGTGGCGATGAGACTGTCGACCCGCTGCCACGCTCCGGGTTGGTCGACTGCGAGGGTGTCGAGGTGCCGTTGCCGGGCGGCCGCTTCGGACCGTTCGCGGCGGGCCCGTTCCTGTTCGCGCTGTTCGGCGTCCCGGCGTTCCCGTTCGGCGCGCAGGTCAGCGGCGGCGGCGAGTAGTGCGCCAGCGGTGCGCGGAGCCGTCGTGGGGGACGCGTTACTGGAATGTTCGGCGCGGTACCGGCGCAGCAGCCGGCCGCGCAGGTGACCGTCACCGCGGGTCATGAACTCGGTGAGGAGCTCGTCCTTCTCCCGGGTGGGCAGGCCAGTGATCCACGAGCGCAGTTGCCCGGCGGTCGGCTCGACGGCACCCTGCCCCGAAGCGGCAGCCGCGGCCGCGATCAGGTCGGGCTCGACGCACAGGAACTCGGCGGCCGCGGTGAGCGAAGCATCGAGCCTGCCCAGGCCGGCCGGGACGGGCGGCTCCGGTCGAGTCTCGTCGAGTTCGAGCGACTGCACGCAGCGCAGCCACCCCAGGTAGAGCAGACGCAGGTCGCCAGCGGCGAGGGCGGCCCGGGCCGGAATGATCGAGGTGAGCAGGCCGTGCCCGTCGATGTCGAACTCGTCGGTGCCGTCCTCGTCCTCCCGATGCAGGTGGACGATCACATGCTTGCCGGTGGTCCAGGCGGACGCGCTACCACCCGGGCAGTAGTCGGCTACCGTCGCGGGGTCGAGGACCTGCTTCGGGAGCCGCAGCATGAGTTGGCGGGTGCCCCAGTTCGCCAGGTACAGGTGCGCGTCGAAGTACCGCTCCATCAGCTTGCGCGGGTCGCCCTTGAAGTTGCCCCAGTGGTAGGTGTTGACGAAGCTGGTGGCGGTGATGTCGGCGCGGGTGGACAGCGCCCGCAGTTCGGCCTGCTCCCGGCTGGTGAGAGGCCCGTCGACGGCGGTGAACTCGTAGTACTGGTATTCGCTCACCGTGGCCTACCGCCCGGCCCAGTGCCGGTAGGCGTCGATCCAGGCGGCGCCGTCCGGTGGCGGGGCGGGCAGCGGCAGGTCGAGCAGGTCGATCCGCTGCCGTTCCCGGCCCCGGGAACAGATCGCCACGACGCGGTCATCGGTCAGGTCGACCTTCCGCACGGTGACTTCGACGCCGAGGACAGTGGTGGTGAACGGCATCGCCAGGTGGTCTTCGATCATTGTGTAGAGGCTGGTGAGTTGCTCGTCTTCGTTGTACGCGTCGACAATGGCCTCTTCGATCATCGCGACGAGCGCCGCGGTCCGCTTCGATGCCATCGGCAGATGGTAACGACCCCTCCACCGCGGTTGTCCGGTACCGGTCGACGAGGATGGCCGCCGTGGACGAATTCGCTGGTCTTCGCCGGGAGGTGCAGCGGTTGCGGGCGGAGAACGCCCGCCTGTCCCGGCTACTGGACTTGCGCGGCCACGACACGGCGCCGGCGCCGGAGCAACTCGCGGCACCGGTCGCCACGCCGGGCCTGGTCACGATGGCGTCATCGGTGCGGGACAAGCTGGCGCTGTTCAACAACCGGTTCCAGGCCCGCACCGACGTGTACGCGGTGCGGTGGGAGAACAGCCGTACCGGGGCGGCCGGGTGGATGCCCGCGGTCGCCGGTGGCTGGCGCAGGGGTATGGACCGGCGCGGTGCCGCCTACCTGCCGCGTACGGCGGAGGTCGTCGTCGCGCACCTGGTCGGCGACGTGTTCATGGGCCTGTACCCGCTGCTGCCCGGCAACGCGTGCCACTTCGTGGTGGCCGACTTCGACGGCCCGACGGCGATGCTCGACGCCCTCGCCTACATCAAGGCGGCCCGGGCCAGCGGCGTGCCGGCCGGGCTGGAGATCTCCCAGTCCGGTCGTGGCGCCCATGTGTGGATCTTCTTCACCGGCCCGGTCCAGGCGGCGGTCGCCAGGGCTGTCGGCACCGTGCTGCTGCACGAGGCGATGGTGCTGCGCGGGTCGATGGACCTGCGCTCCTACGACCGGCTGTTCCCCAACCAGGACGTCCTTCCCGACGGCGGCTTCGGGAACCTGATCGCCGCGCCGCTACAGGGTCGCCGCCGCAGCGACCACGGGCTAACCACCTTCCTCGACCTCGCCACGCTGGAGCCGTACGAGGATCAGTGGGCGTTCCTGTCGACGCTGGACCGGCTCAGCCCGGGCGACGCCGAACGCCTCGCCCGTCAGGCGAAACGCACCACCACCGGCACCGACGTCGCCGCGATGAGCCGATCAACCGCTACCCGCGTCCACCCCGCCCTACCGCCGATTGTTCACGCGGAGGCCGGCGCCGGTCTGAGCATCGACGCGGCACAGCTGACCCCGGCCGCCCTCGCCACGTTCAAGCACGCCGCCGCGATGGCGAACCCGAAGTTCTACGAACTGCAACGCCTGCGCAAATCGACCTGGGACACGCCACGGTTCATCCGCGGCTACGACCTCACCCTCGACGACCGGCTCATCCTGCCGCGCGGCCTGCGCCACACCATCACCACGATCGTCGAACAGGCCGGATCACGGCTGGTCGTCGCTGACGTACGCAACCCGGGCCGGGAGATCGACATCGCGTGCACCGCTGCGCTCACCACCAGGCAAGCCACCGCGGTCGGTGCGGTGCTCGCCCACGACGACGGGCTGCTCGTCGCCCCGCCCGGCTCCGGCAAGACCGTCATGGCCTGCGCCGTGATCGCTGAACGCGGCACCTCCACCCTGGTGCTCGTCGACCGCAAGGCCCTGGCCGACCAGTGGCGCGAACGCATCGAACAGTTCCTCGGCATCCGGGCCGGTCAACTCGGTGGTGGCCGCCGCAAGCTCTCCGGCACGGTGGACATCGCCCTGCTGCCCTCCCTCGCCCGGCGCGACGACATCGCCACCCTCACCGAGGGGTACGGGCACGTTATCGTCGACGAGTGCCACCATCTCGGCGCCGCCGCGTACGAGCACTCCGTCAAACGCATCGCCGCGCAGTTCTGGCTCGGCCTCACCGCCACCCCCACGCGCCGGGACGGGCTCGGCCAACTCGTCACCTGGCAACTCGGCCCGATCCGGCACACCATGACCGAACAGGAGCAGGGCACGATCGCCGCCGCGCTGGACCTCGACGCCGGCCCACAACGGGTGCTGCACATCCACGAAACCGTATTCGAAGCCGATGAGGTGAACCTCGACATGCCAGGCGCGCTCGCCGAGGTACACCGGCTCCTCGCAGTCGACGGGCGACGGAACACCCAGATCGCGGACGATGTCGCCGCATCGCTCGCACGGGGGCGGAACTGCCTCGTCCTCACCCGCCGCGTCGCCCACGTCGAGGCCCTCACCGCGATCCTCGCCACGCGTGGGAATCAGGCGCTCGTCCTGCAAGGCTCCATGAGCACCACCGACCGGCGGGCCGCCGTCGACCGGCTTGCCGACGCCAAGGCCGGTGACGGCCTGCTCGTCATCGGCACCACACCGTTCATTGGCGAAGGGTTTGACGCCCCAGCGCTCGACACCCTGTTCCTCGCAGGCCCGATCTCCTACGACGGACTACTCGTCCAATGTGCCGGACGCGTGATCCGCACGGCACCCGGCAAGGACGTCGCCGAGGTCCACGACTACCACGACCCAGCAGCGCCGATCCTCGCCGCCTCGCTGCAACGCCGCATGCCTGGCTACCGCGCACTCGGCTTCACCAGAGCTTGACCGTGTCTCTCGCCGGACGAGGAACCGCTGACCATGTCGAGTCGGTGAGGAGTTCCACGCGCCCCAATCGAGCACCGACGGGATCGGTGCGGGTCAGTCTCGATGGGAATCGGCTGAGCCTGGACGGGGCGGCGTCGACAGACCCGGACGGCGCCATTGTGGACTACGACTGGTACTTCGGCCAGCCAGGCGCCGAGCAGGTCTTCACCGGCGTGAAGGTGAGCGCAACCGTGCCCGCCGGCAAACCGCTACGGGTGACCCTCGTGCTGACCGACGACGACGGCGCCACAACCTACGTGACCCACAACCTGGCGCCCATCGACGTCAAGCCCGGGTCGGTGGGCAATCCGATCAACCCGACGAGCAGGGGCGTCACACCGGTCGCCATCCTCTCGGCCGACAGCTTCGACGCCACCACCGTCGACAGCAACAGCGTGCGGTTCGGCCCTGCCAGGGTCCAGGCGGCATGCACGGCCCGGGCCGAGGACGTCAACGGCGACGGCCGGCTCGACCTGCTCCTGCACGTCGCCCCGTCGGGCCTCGGCATCAAACCCGGCGACACCACCCTGCGGCTGATCGGAAGGCTGCGCGACGGAACCGAGTTCCTGGGCGCCGACCGGATCCGAGTGGTGGGATGAGTTCACATGGCGTACTCGTCGGGGGCAGACGCCGGGCGGCGGCGCCTGCCGTTGGCGGCGCGGATAGCGATCGCCCTGTCGCTCGTGTCTGTCGGGGTGGTGGGCGGCTTCAGCTTCGGCTTCATGGCCCTATTGCAGCTGGGCGGGTTCGCCTCGCAACCGTGGCAGCTGTGGTTCGCGGCCTACAGCCTCGGGGCCGTCGTATCGCTCGCCGTGCCGACGGTCGCCTGGTGGTTCCTCTTCCCCCGCGTTCGGTGGTGGGGCGTCGCCACGATGGCCGTGGCGCTCGCGTGCTACACCGTGCTCAGTCTGCTGTACTGATTGGCCGCTACCTTGTCCTGGACACAGGCGCACCGCCAGGCCGCGGCACCGCGGCGTACCGACTTGCCGGTGACGCCGCCACCATGCGCCGCCGATCGGGCACGATGAGCGATCTTGTGTGTGCTCGCGTTGTGCTCGGACGTCGAGCTACGCGACCGGAACCGGCCGGACGGACACCGACGCGACCGGAGTTCCTTCTGAAGCTCGCCCTCACGTCGCCTACGGATCAGAAGGTTAGGGGTTCGAGTCCCTTCGGGCGCGCAAGATCGAGTTAGGCCCAAGCTGCGGAAACGTGGTTCGGGCCTTTTCGTTGTCCGGGCGGTGTGGACGGTGGGTGTCACGTGGATGCGACGTGGGTGCCGGGTGTTCTTTGGTCCTCTTCCCGTGCTGCGGCTTCCTGGCCTGCCGCTTCGCGGCTGGTGGGGGTGTCGCCGCGGTGGGGGCACCTGATTGCGGCCGGCGGTCGGGGTGGTTCTTCCGCGCCCTGGTCTTGATCTTCTTGTGGGTGCGGCGGGCGGCGGCGAGGACTAGGGCGGCGGTGGCGTCGGCGCAGCGCCGTTGTGCGTGGGGTAGGACGCTGGTGTAGGTGTCGGCGGTCACCACGATGCTGGAATGGCCGAGCAGGTCCTGCAGGGTCTTGAGGTCGGCGCCGGCCTGGTGCGCCAGGGACGCGGCGCCGTGCCGTAGGTCGTGTAGCCGCACGGGTGGCAGGCCGGCGCGCTGGACGAGTTTGCGGAAGCGGGTGGTGGCGTAGTTCGGGTTGATCGGCAGGCCGTCTTCGCGGGTGAACACGTAGCCGGTGTCGGCCCGCGGTGTGCCGTTCTCCGCGGCCGGGGCGTGCTGGTCGAGTTGGCGGCGGCGGTGCGCGCGCAGCACCTGCACCGTGCGCTTGTCCAGGGCGACGGTCCGCCGACCGGCCGGGGTTTTCGGGTCGCCTTCGACGATGGCGTAGCCGGCGGTGGTGCGGTTGCGCTCGATGGTCAGCGTGCCTCGGACCAGGTCGATGTCGGTCCAGCGCAGCCCGCACGCCTCGCCGCGGCGTAGGCCGCGCAGGGCGGCGAGCCACCAAAACGCGAACAGCGAATCGTCGGTGACCGCCCCGAGGAAGGTGGCGAGGTGCTCGGCGGTCCACACGGCCACGGCCGGGCGGTCGCCGGTCTGGGCCCAGTGCTCGACGCGGGTATCGGTCCATACTCTTGCGTGAGGTTGTTGGTAGCCGGTGACCTCGATGTGCCGGGCCGGGTTGCAGTCGAGCAGCCCTTCCTTCACCGCGAGGTTGAGCGCGGCGCGTAGCGTGGTGCGTAGGTGCTGCATCGCGGAAGCGGACTGCGGGCGTCCCTTGCTGTTGGTCATGGCGGCGATCTGGACGAAGACCGACCGGAGCAGGCGGGCGTCGAGGTCGGCGAGGCGGTAGCGGCCCAGGTACGGGATCAGGACGTTGTCCACGTCGCGGGTGTAGTGGAAGCGGGTGGTCGGTCGCAGGTGGGTGCGGGTGTCGAGCCAGTGCCGCAGCCACCTCTCGACGGTCCAGCCCTGGGCGGTGCGGGATGCTGCTGTGATGGTCAGCCACTGGTCGCGGGCGTGGCGGGCCGCGGCCTGGGACGGGTAGCCGCCGCGGCGGGCCCGCTCGCGGCGGCCGAGCAGGTTGGTGGCCGTGCAGTGGAAGTACCAGCTGCCGTGACCGCGTTCGGGCAGGCGCGGGCAGGCCTTCTCCAACCGCTGGCCCGCGCTGTTGCGGCAGCCACACCGCTTGAAGATCATACCGGTGGTCATCGCTCTCCCCTTCGCCGCGGTCCTGCCCATCAGGCTCGCTGAGGATCGGGCGGAGGTGTAGTCGACTGATGGGCAGCGTGTTCGGCTTGTCCGCCGTACCTGTACACCGCGGCGATGGTTACTCGGTGGCGAGTTAACGTTCGGGGGACACGTGGGAGTGCTTGACGACAAGGACCCGACCGGCGCTGCGCGGCTGAAGGAATGGGCCGACGGTTTGCGCGAGCTCCCGCCGGGCACGCCGCCGACCTTCGAGTTCCAGCGGATGATCCACCCCGGGATGGTGCCCGCGGACGGGGACGGGCTGCTCGCCGCAGAGGGTCAGGGCCTGCTGAAGGTTCCTCCTGCCTGACCTAGGCTGCGCGGCTGGGATCTTCGTGACTCCCTCTTCCGGCTTGCTCAGCTTGTCTGTTTTGGTGCCCGTCGTCGCTAGGTGTCGGGTTGCGCCGGAGCGCTTGTGCTGTTGGGTCGGCCGGTCGGGTTGGTGGTGTTCGTCCGGGCGCTTGGGATACCTGTTCGCAACCAACAAGGTTCCGTTGTGCTCTTGTTCACCGTCCCTTGTGCACCCGTACGGTCTTGGGGCCCGCTGCATTGGCGGTGCTCTGAGCTGGGGAGCTTTGGTGGGCGGTTTCGCCATGCGCACGTCTGCATTGATGTCTGTGGTCTCCTGGGGGCGTGCGAGGTCAACCGCAGGTGGGCGACTCGTCGCGGGGGTGCTGGGCGCTGCTTTGGCCGCTGGCTTGGTGAGCGTGCCCGCGCGGCCGGCGGCCGCGGCGGAGCCCACGCCGGTCGCCCCAGAGGCGGGCGGGGAGCTGTCCCGGCCGGATGAGGCGGCCGCGCTGGTCACGGCGCGGATGACGGGCAAGCGGGTGCTGATCACCGGGTTGACCACGGAGACCGATGAGGCGTGGGCGCACCCGAACGGCACGGTGTCGGTAGAGCAGCGGTTCCGGCCGGTGCGGGTGCGTCGTGATGGTGGTTGGGCGCCGGTGGACACGACGTTGGTCGTTCGGGCGGATGGGGTGGTGGCGCCGAAGGCCGCCGTGGTGGACGTGGCGTTCTCCGGCGGCGGCGCGGCGCCGATGGTGACTCTGCGGCAGGGTAGAAGCACGCTGGCGCTGGGTTCGCCGACCGGTGAGCTGCCCGCGCCAAGCCTCGAAGGTGACACGGCCGTGTACGCGGAGGTGCTGCCGGGGGTGGACCTGCGTCTACGGGCGGACGTGGACGGGTTCGCTCAGGTGTTGGTGGTCAAGACGCCGGAGGCAGCGCGAAACCCCAAGCTGGCGAAGCTGACGTTCGGCGTGTCGGGCAAGGGTGCCATGACCCGGGCGGACAAGGCGGGCAACCTGTCGGTGGTGGACACCACCGGTGAGGTCATGTTCGTCGGATCGACGCCGGCGATGTGGGACGAGGACTTCGCCGGGGATCATCGGGATACCAGCCGGGCACTGGACCCGCGCGGTGACGGGCGGTTCGCCACGATGCCGGTGGAGTCTACCGCGGGCAGCCTGTCGATCACACCCAATGCGGGGCTGCTGACCGCTGCGGACACCGCGTTCCCGGTGTATATCGACCCGGGGTACACGCTGCCGCGGCGTAACTGGACGTACACCAACTCGGCGGCGCCGACGACCAGCTACTGGAACTCCAGCTCCCAAGCACGCATCGGCACGCCCAACGCGGGGGCGACGAAGTACCGGTCGTACTTCGTCATGAACGCCAGCAACGTGCCGTGGCAGGGCAAGCATCTGCTGTCGGCGCGGCTGGATCTCGACCTGAACTACTCAGCCTCGTGCACGCCGACGACGTTCGGCGCCTACGCCCTAGCGTCGGCTCCCACCTCCAGCACGACCTGGAACAACCAGCCCGCGATGACCACGCAGCTGGACTCGGCCACGACCAACCTGGGCCGGGCGGGGTGCGCGGCGGCTGGTGTGGTGTCGCTGAACGTCACCGAGCATGCCCGCCAGGCCCAGGCCAGCGCCGCCGCCAATATCAACATTGGGTTGCGTGCTGCGAGCGAGACCGACACGGCCAGCTACAAGGAGTTCAACAACAATCCGTCCATGTGGGTGGTCTACACCGGCTATCCGACGGTGGCCAGCCGGTCCACCACCCCGTCGACCGCGTGTGTGACCGGGGCGGGGCGTCCGTTCGTCAACACCACCACGCCGCAGCTGCACGCCGTGATCAGTGATGATGAGAACCAGGTGCGGGCGGAGTTCGAGTGGCTCACGCTCAGCGGCACCCAGGTGGGTGTGGCCTCGCCGGCGCCGGCGGCGTCCGGGTCAACGATCAGTGCGACCGTGTGGGCCGGGCAGTTGAGCGACGGCGGCAGCTATGCGTGGCGGGTGCGCGGCTACGACAGCATCGTGTGGGGCTCCTGGTCCGGGCTGTGCGAGTTCACTGTGGACACCGTGGTGCCCTCCGCCGGCCCGACTGTGACCTCCACGGCGTACCCCAGTGGCGCCAACGTGTGGTCCGGCCAGGCCGGTACGGCAGGGTCGTTCACGTTCGGCGCCAACGGGGTGGGCGATGTCTCGGCGTTCGTGTACGGGCTGGACAGCAACCCGCCGACCACCGTGGTCAACGCCGCCAGCCTCGGTGGCGGCGCCACGGTCAGCCTCACCCCGGCCTCCGATGGCCCGCACACCCTGTACGTGCGCTCCCGCGATCGCGCAGGGAACCTGTCCCCGGTCACGGAATACTCGTTCAACGTCGGCGCCGGCGCGTTGATCAGCCCTAAGCCGGGCGCGCTGTCTGCGGGCCGGACCATCCTGGAAGGCGTCGGGCAGTCCACAGCCACCGGGGTGACGTACCAGTGGCGGCGCGGTGACACCGACACCTGGGCCACCATCGCCACGGCCGATGTGACCCTGGCCGCCGGAGGCACCCCGGTGGCGTCGTGGCCGCTGGCCACCACCGGTGCCGGGCAGTTCCCGAAGCTGAACTGGAACGCCGAGGCCACCGTCAACGCCGCCGAGGCCGGACCCGACCCGCTGGACGGGCCGCTGCAAGTCCAAGCGGTGTTCACCGGCACCGGGGCTACGGCGACCAGCGCGGTCACGTTCACCCTGAACCGCAACAGCGGCACAGCCGCCGCCACCAGTGTCGGCCCAGGGTCGGTGAACCTGCTCACCGGTAACCTCACCATCGCCGAGACCGACGTGTCGGTGGACTCCTTCGGCTCCGACCTGACCCTGTCGCGCACCTACAACACCCGCCAGGCCAGCGTGGTCGACCCGATGTTCGGCCCCGGCTGGGTGTCCAGCGCCGCCGTGGAGGAGTCCGGCGCCCCCTACACCGGGCTGACCGTGACCGGCTCCCTGGTGCAGGCCGGTCTACCCGACGGCGACAGCGTCGGATTCACCCGCAAAGCCACCACCACGGCCGGGGCCACGTTCACCCCGGAACCCGGCGCCGAGGACCTCACCCTGACCTACACCACCAGTGGTGACAGCTACACCCTGACCGACATCAGCGGCACCGTGGTGGCGTTCACCCGCCCCACCGGCACCCCCACCGGACGGTACGTGCCGACCAGCGTCACCATCCCCGGCACCGGGCAGACCACCC
>Ga0247718_1000535_pt1 | contig 10929 bp, 10 predicted proteins | sample 21E_DmetaG_FD_189045 | JGI IMG/M metagenome (GOLD analysis project Ga0247718, IMG submission 189045) | Soil microbial communities from hillslope of Landscape Evolution Observatory, University of Arizona, Oracle, AZ, United States - 2-1-E_D | ecosystem: Engineered > Artificial ecosystem >...
GGCCGATCCGCATTGCCGTCATCGCTAAGAGCTCGAACAACCCCGTCTTCCTGGCCGCGCGCACCGGCGCGGAGGCGGCGGCTCGCGACCTCTCGCAGAAGCACGGGATCCGGGTGGAGGTCTCCTGGCTCACCCCGCCGCAGGAAGACGGGCAGGTGCAGGCGCAGCGCATCCAGCAGGCGGTGAACGACGGCGCCGACGCCATCCTCATCTCCGCCTCGGACGCGGGGAAGGTGCAGGGGGCCATCAACGACGCCGTGGGGCGCGGGGTGGAGGTGATGACCTTCGACAGCGACGTGCCGCAGTCGCGGCGCTTCGCCTTCTACGGCGTGGACGACGTGGAGGTGGGGCGCGGGGTGATGGCCGAGCTGGCCGCGCAGATGAACGGGGAGGGCTCGGTGGCGATCCTGGCCGGGAACCAGAACGCCCCCAACCTGCAGCGCCGGGCGCAGGGCGTCCGCGAGGAGGCGAAGAAGCACCCGGGGATCAGGATCGTGGACACCTTCAACCACATCGAGACCCCGCAGGACGCCGCCGCGGAGGTGATCCGCGTGAACAACGCCTACCCCGAGATCCGCGGCTGGGCCATGGTGGGCGGGTGGCCGCTCTTCACGCAGACGCTGCTGACCGACCTGGACCCCAGCCGAATGAAGGTGGTGGCGGTGGATGCGCTCCCGGCGCAGCTCCCCTACGTGGACCGGGGGATCGCCCCGGTGCTCCTGGCGCAGCCGGTCTACCAGTGGGGGTACGTGGGGGTGCAGACCATTGTGGACAGGCTCCACTTCAAGAAGCAGGTGCCGGAGGTCATCCCCATGGAGCTGGTCCGGGTGACCAAGGAGAACCTCGGCGAGTGGGCCCGCCAGCTCAAGGCGTGGGGGTTCACCGACGTCCCCGCCGAGTACCTCCAGAAGTAGACCGACTGGCGCATGGCCGAGCCCGCCGTCCGCTTCGAGGAGGTCGCCAAGCGCTTCCCCGGCGTCCTGGCGCTGGACGACGTCACGCTGGAGGTCGCCGCCGGCTCCTGCCACGCGCTCTGCGGAGAGAACGGGGCGGGGAAGAGCACGCTGGGGAAGCTCCTGGCCGGGATCTACGCCCCGGACGGCGGACGGCTCTTCGTTTACGGCCGGGAGGTGCGCTTCGGGAGCCCTCGCGACGCGCTGGCGGCGGGGGTGGGGATGGTGCACCAGGAGCTCGCCTTCTGCGACAACCTCTCCGTCGCCGAGAACCTCTGCCTTGCCGACCTCCCCTCGCGGGGCGGCCTGGTCTCGCGCGCGGAGATGGAGCGCCGCGCCACCGCCATGCTGGAGGAGATCGGGACCACGCTGGACGTGTGGCGCCCGCTCGGCGCGCTGAACCTGGCGCAGCAGCAGATGGTGCAGATTGCCGCGGCGGTGGGGAGCGGGGCGCGGATCATCGTCTTCGACGAGCCCACCAGCAGCCTGAGCCAGGTGGAGGCCGACCGCCTCTACGAGCTGATCGGGCGGCTGAAGGCGCGCGGCGTGACCTGCATCTACGTCTCGCACCGGATGCCGGAGATCTTTCGCCTCTGCGACGCGGTGAGCGTGCTGCGCGACGGAAAGCACGTGGGGACCCGCCCGACGGAAGGGCTCACCGAGCCCGAGCTGGTCCGGATGATGATCGGGCGGTCGCTGGCGGAGTACTTCCCGCACCACCTGGCCGCGGCCCCGGGCGAGGAGCTGCTGCGCGTGGAGGGGCTCTCCTCGCCGGGGAAGTTCCGGGACGTCTCCTTCTCGCTCCGCACGGGAGAGGTGCTGGGGCTGGCGGGGCTGGTGGGCGCAGGGCGGTCCGAGGTCGCGCAGGCGCTCTTCGGACTCGATCCGCAGGTGCGGGGGAGCGTCTACCTCCAGGGGCGGCCCGCGAAGATCCGCACCCCGGGGGAGGCGATCCGCGCCGGGATCGGGCTGGTGCCGGAGGACCGCAAGCGCCAGGGGCTGGTGCTCTCGGAGAGCGGCACCTCCAACACCTCGCTCCCCATCCTGCGGCGGCTCTTCCGCCTGCACTGGATCCGCCGCTCCAGGGAGCGGGCGCTCGCGCGGGAGTACTTCGACCGGCTCCGCGTCCGCACGCCGAGCGTCGACGCGGGGGTGGCGGGGCTCTCCGGGGGAAACCAGCAGAAGATCGTGCTGGCGAAGTGGCTGGCGGCGCGCTCGCGGGTGCTGATCCTGGACGAGCCGACGCGCGGAGTGGACGTGGGAGCCAAGGCGGAGATCCACGCGCTCGTCGACGAGCTCGCCGCGCAGGGGAGCGCCATCCTCCTCATCTCCAGCGAGCTCCCGGAGGTCATCAACCTCTCCGGGCGCATCCTGGTGCTCCGCGAGGGGCGCATGGTGGGCGAGGTGCCGCGGGAGCGCGCCTCGCAGGACCTGCTGCTGCGCATGATGGCGGGGCTGGGGGAGGCGGCGTAGCCGGCCGGCGGCACGGCTCGGATCGCCGGCCCGGGACCGGTCAGGGGTCCCGGGTGGAGACGAAGATCACCCCCTGCCCGTGGTTGAGCCCCCATCGGCCGCTGGCGGAGATCCCGTCGTAGTAGCGGATGTAGGCAATGTCCTGCGTGCTGATCCAGCGGAGCGCCTCGACGCCGCCGACGCGGTTGTCGTCCTGGTAGACCTGTACCTGCCCCGGCGCCTGGAAGCTGTCCGTTCCCTTGGTGAGCAGCCAGTTGGAGCGGAGCGCCTCCACCGCGTCCCAGGCGGTGCGGAAGTTGTGCTCCTGGAGCTGCGCGCGGGTGATCACGTTGCGGTCGCCCCGCGCACGCGCGCCGGCGGAGGAGGTCGCGCAGGCGGTGCAGAGCAGGAGGAAGACGAGGGTGCAGTACCGCAGCAGGACCGGTATCATGGCAGGTCTCGTTCCGGGGGTGAGGGGGCGATCCGTCCCCATGGAATGTAGAGCCGGAGGCGGGGCTCCATCAACTCCGGCGGTGCAGCGCGGGGCGGGCCCCGCGCTTGCAAGGGGAGGGTGCCGTACCGAGCTGGGCGACGTGAAACCGGGCGGGGGTGAATGAGGGGACTGCGATCGATTCTTTTCGGCGGCGCCGGCGGCGGCTCGGCCACGGCCGACCTGGGCCTCCTGGTTCTGCGGCTCTTCGCGGGGCTGGCGCTCGCCTTCGGGCACGGGCTGGGGAAGCTCCCGCCGTCGGCCCGCTTCCTGGCGGGGGTGGAGGAGATGGGCTTCCCCGCGCCCCTCCTCTTCGGGTGGGCGGCGGCCCTCTCGGAGTTCGCGGGGGGGATCCTCATTGCCGTCGGGCTGCTCACGCGCCCGGCGGCCTTCTTCGTGTGCGTCACCATGGCGGTGGCGGCCTTCATCCGGCAGGCGGGGGATCCCTTCAATGAGCGGGAGCTGGCGCTCCTCTTCGGAGCGTGCGCGGTGGCGCTCCTCCTGACCGGGGCCGGACGGTTCTCGGCCGACGCGCTGCTGAGGCGCCGCCGATGAGCGACGAGGAGACCCGCGAGCGGATTGTCGAGCTGGGGTTCGGCGGTGACCGCGCCCGCTTCGAGAGCTTCTGCGCGCGGCTCCGCGACGGCCTTCCCGAAGGGACGCGGGTGGTGCTGCGGGGGAGCGTCATCACCAACGAGCGCTGGTCCGACGGGCAGCCCTTCGACGCGGACGGCGAGGGGACGAGCGACCTGGACGTGACGCTGGTGGGCGACGCGGTGAAGGAGTACTGGAGCGACGACGCGTTCTACCTCCCGCGTTTCCACACCAAGCCGCTGAGCGACAAGGACCCCACGGTGGCGCCCGGGCTGGAGCCGCTCCGCACCGACCTCCAGCGCCTCGCCGGGCGGCCGGTGAACTTCCAGGCCACCTCCGACCTGGTGCTCTTCGCGCGCGACGTGCTGCTGGGGCAGCCCTACTTCGTCCTGATCGACCCCGAGGAGGAGGACGCGTGACGCTGCGGCTCCTCAGCTACAACATCCGCTTCGGGGGGATGGGGCGGGAGGCGGAGCTGGCGGAGGTGATCCGCGCCGCGGCGCCCGACCTGGTGGTGTTCCAGGAGGCCACCAACCCGGCGGTGGTCGCGGGGCTGGCGGAGGCGGCGGGGTTCCCGGTGTGGGCATCGCGGCGGGCGCACTCCATCGGCTACATGAGCCGGGTGGCGGTGGACGGGTGCGAGTGGCACCACCCGCAGCGCGCCCGGCACCCCTTCATGGAGATCGTCCTCGCGGGGACGGGGCTGCGCGTGTTCGGGCTTCACCTCAGCGCCTGGTTCTCCAAATGGAGCGAGCGGAGGCGGGCGCAGGAGATCCGCGCCCTCCTGGAAGGGATCCGCGAGCACCAGGAGGGATTCCACGTCCTGGTGGGAGACTTCAACACGCTGGCGCCGGGGGAGCTCCTGCACGCCCGGCGCATGCCCGGGTGGATCCGGGCCATGATCTGGGTGAGCGGGCGCGACATCCAGCGCGAGACGGTGCAGATCGTCCTGGACGCGCGCTACGTCGACTCCTTCCGCCGGCACCACCCGGGGGAGGACGGGTACACCTTCCCCACCTGGGACCCGCACCTCCGCCTGGACTACGCCTTCGTCCCCGCGGGGTTCGCGGACCGGGTCCTGGCGTGCGAGGTGGTGCGGCACCCCGCCGCGCCCGCCGCCTCCGACCACTTCCCGCTCCTGGTGCACCTGGACGCCCCCGACGTCTCGCCCGCGTCGTAAATGAGGCCGGGTACGGCACTTGCGTTACATGCCGCGTCCGTGGACGACCACGGGCATCGCCAGTCCAACAGGAGGCACGCATGACCGATCCGAACCGGGACCTGACCTCGCGGGGCGTGGAGAACTCGCTGGAGGGGCAGGGGAACGACCTGAAGGGGAAGATCAAGGATGCGGCGGGCGGGCTCACCGGGGACACGAGCCTGCAGGCCGAGGGGAAGTGGGACCAGCTGAAGGGGAAGGCGCAGGACGCGCTCGGCCAGTTCCAGCGGGACGCGGACCGGCCGAACCCGTAGCCGGGCCCCGCTGACGCGGGGAAGCTCGGGGAAGGGGGGCGGACACGCGGAGTGTCCGCCCCCCTTCCGCCTGCGCGTCAGTCCGCGGCCGGGTCGAGCGCCGAGGCGAAGCCGATCCGCCTCCCGCGGGGGCCCTCCCGCTTCAGCGAGTCCAGGATCTCCTCGTATTCGCGCTCCATCTCCGGCGTCACCGAGGGGCGCGTCTCCCGGAGCGCCGCCTCGAAGAGCCGCATGGGGATCTCCCGGATCTCCAGGTCCTCGCGGATGGCCTGGAGCCCCGCGCGGCGCACCAGGTCCTCCAGGTCGGCGCCGGTGTACCCGTGCGTGCGCTCCACCAGCGACGCCAGCTCCACGTCCGCCGCCAGCGGCATCCCGCCGGTGTGGATGCGGAGGATGTGGAGGCGCCCTTCGCGGTCGGGGACGGAGACGTACACCAGCTCGTCGAAGCGCCCCGGACGCAGGAGCGCCGGGTCCAGGAGGGTGGGGCGGTTGGTGGCGCCCACCACCACGATCCCCTGCATCTCCTCCAGTCCGTCCATCTCGGCCAGGAGGGTGTTCACCACCCGCTCGGTCACCGCCGGCTCCCCGAGCCCGCCCCCCCGCTGCGGCGCCAGCGAGTCGATCTCGTCGATGAAGACCACCGTGGGCGCCACCTGCCGCGCCCGCTGGAAGAGGCGGCTCACCTGCTGCTCCGACTCGCCGTACCACTTGGAGAGGAGGTCCGACGACTTGGTGGCGATGAAGTTCGCCTCCGCCTCGCGCGCGACCGCTTTGGCCAGGAGCGTCTTCCCCGTCCCCGGCGGGCCGTAGAGGAGGAACCCCTTGGCCGGGCGGATCCCGATGCGCCGGAAGGCGTCGGGGTGCCGGAGCGGGAGCTCCACCCCCTCGCGGAGGGCGCGCTTGGCGTCCTCCAGCCCGCCGATGTCCTCCCACCCCACGTCGGGGACCTGGATCATGATCTCGCGCACCGCGGAGGGCTGCACCCGCTTGATGGCCCGCATGAAGTCGTCGCGCGTGACGATCAGGCTCTCCAGGAACTCGGTGGGGATCTCGCCCCGGCTCAGGTCCACGTTCGGCAGGTTGCGGCGGAGCGTCTCGATGGCCGCCTCGCGCACCAGCGCCGAGAGGTCCGCCCCCACGAAGCCGTAGGTGATGCGGGCCACCTCGTCCAGCTCCACGTCCTGCGCCAGCGGCATCCCGCGCGTGTGGATGGCCAGCACTTCGCGGCGTCCCTTCTGGTCGGGGACCCCCACCACCACCTCGCGGTCGAAGCGCCCCGGGCGCCGGAGCGCCTCGTCAATGGCGTTGGGGCGGTTGGTGGCGCCGATCACCACCACGTTCTGCCGCGCCTCCAGGCCGTCCATCAGGGTCAGGAGCTGCGCCACCACCCGGCGCTCCACCTCTCCGGTGACCTCCTCGCGCTTGGGGGCGATGGAGTCGATCTCGTCGATGAAGACGATGGAGGGGGCCCGCTGCTGCGCCTGCTGGAAGACCTCGCGCAGCCGCTGCTCCGACTCGCCGTAGTGGCGCCCCATGATCTCGGGACCCGCGATGTGGAAGAACTGCGCGTCCGCCTCGCTGGCGACCGCCTTGGCGATGAGCGTCTTCCCCGTCCCCGGCGGCCCGTGGAGGAGCACCCCCTTGGGCGGGTCGATCCCCAGGCGCTGGAAGAGCTCCGGGTGCTTGAGCGGCAGCTCGATCATCTCGCGCACCTGGTGCAGCGTGTCCCCCAGCCCGCCGATGTCGTCGTAGGTCACCTCGCCGCGGCGCGGGGCCTCGGCCTCCACGTACTCGGGGAGGAGCTCGATCTCGGTGTCCTGCGTGACCTGCACCACCCCGCGCGGCGTGGTGGTGATCACCCGCAGGCGCACCTCCTGGAGCCCGTACGCGCTCTGCTGGAACAGGGTGCGGAAGACGTCCTCGGGGAAGAGGTCGCTGTCGGTGGAGCGCGACGGGACGTTGCGGTACACCGAGGTGGAGACCACGTCCCCCGCCACCAGGGGGCGCTGGAAGAAGGTGCGGCGGAGCGCCTCTCCCGCGCCCTGGAGCCGGATGTTCTTCTGCGCCGGGGCCAGCGTCACGCGGCGGGCGGGCTTCACGTCGGCGCGGCGGACTTCCACGTGGTCGCCGATGCTGGCGTCGGCGTTGGTGCGCTGCAGCCCGTCCAGGCGGACGATGTCCAGCCCCTCGTCCTCCGGGTACGGCGGAAGGGCGATGGCGGCCGTGCTCCGCTTGCAGATGATCTCTATGGTGTCGCCCTCGCGGACGCCGAGTGCCTGGAAGGCCCGCTGCCCCAGCCTCGCCACGCCCTTGCCGACGTCGGGGTGCTTGGCGCCGGCTACCTGGACCCGCATGCGGGTCCCCCCGCCCTGCTGCTCTCGCTCGTCCATCCCCTCTCCCCGGTTCGGGCCGCCCCCCGCCGCGGACACCCGCCGCGGCAGCTCCGGGGGCGCAAGATCCGTGCGTGCCCGGGTGTGCATCTTGCGCGCGTTCTCCCGTCGTTGCATTCGGAAGCGGACCGGGGAGCAGTGAGCCAGAGAGGGGAACGATGAAGAGCACCCGTGCAGTCGTGGGGGCGGCGCTCGCGCTGGGCGTCGGAATCGGGATCGGCCAGGGACTGTCCGGCGGGCGCCCCGCGTGGGCGGCGGGCGAAACGTGGGCGGCTCCCCTCCAGGAGGAGCAGACCGTCATCCGGGTGGTCCGGCAGACGCTCCCCACCGTGGTGGGGATCACGCACCGGGGCGGCTCCGGGTCGGGGGTGATCGTCCGCGCGGACGGGATCATCGTCACCAACGCGCACGTGGTGGGGAACGCCCGCACCGTGGAGGTGAGCCTGGCGGGCGGGCAGCGGATGACCGGCACCGTGCTGGGACGCGACACCTTTTTGGACATCGCGGTGGTCCGCGTCACGGGGCGGACCCTCCCCGCGGCCGCCATCGGCGACGCCGACCGCCTCCAGGTGGGGCAGTCCGCAATTGCCATCGGGAACCCGCTGGGGCTGGAGCGGACGGTGACCACCGGGGTGATCTCGGCCACCAACCGGAGCCCCCGCGGGATCGAGCTGGGCGGGCTGATCCAGACGGACGCCGCCATCAACCCGGGGAACTCCGGCGGCCCGCTCCTGGACTCGCAGGGACGCGTGGTGGGGATCAACACCGCCATCTACCAGGGAACCACCGGGCTCGGCTTCGCGGTCCCCATCAACCTGGCCAACGACGTGGTGCGCCAGGTGCTCACGACCGGGGTGGTGCGGCGCGCCTACCTGGGGATCAACTACCAGGACATCGAGCCCGAGATCGCCGAGTACTACCGGCTCCCGGTGCGCGAGGGCGTGATCGTCACCACGGTGGCGCCCGGCTCCCCGGCGGCACGTGCGGGGATGGCCGTGGGGGACATCATCACCGCCTTCGGCCGCGAGGAGATCGACACCGGGGGCGACCTGCGCCGCCTGCTCCGCACCACGCCGCCCGGGACCACGGTGCCGGTCACCGTGGTACGCGCGAGCGGCCGGGTGCAGCTCGACGTCCGCCTGGGAGAGGCGCCCGCGTCCTGACCGCGGCCGCGCGAGGGGCGCGTCGCGGGTTTGTACCGATCCGGTAACGGGGCGGCCACCGGGCGTTGCCCGGGCGCAGGGGTGCGCGTAACGTGAGAGGATGAACGCACACGTGCTGGTGGTGGACGACGAGCCGGACATCTCCGCCCTGGTGGCGTACCACCTGGCGCGCGAGTCGTACCGGGTCCGCACCGCCGCCGACGGGGTGGAGGCGCTCCACGCGGTGGAGACGGAGCGCCCCGACCTGGTGGTGCTGGACCTGATGCTCCCCGGGACGTCGGGGCTGGACGTGCTCCGGGAGCTGCGCGAGCGCCCCGAGACGAGGGAGATCCCGGTGATCCTCCTCACCGCCCGGCGCGAGGAGCGCGACCGCATCGAGGGGCTCAGCCTGGGCGCCGACGACTACGTCTCCAAGCCCTTCTCGCCGCAGGAGCTGGTGCTGCGCGTGGGGGCCATCCTCCGCCGCGTCCGCCAGCGTCCCGCGGCGGGGGAGGGGAAGGTGGTGCGCGCCGGCCCCTTCGTGGTGGATACCGGCGCCGCGCGCGCGGCGCTGCACGGCGAGGAGATGCCGCTCACCCCCACCGAGTACCGTCTCCTCCTCACCCTCATGGAGCGCCGGGGGCGCGTGCAGAGCCGCCGCCAGCTCCTGGAGGCCGTGTGGGAGGTGACCGTGAACATCACCACCCGCACCGTGGACATGCACGTGCAGCGCCTCCGCCACAAGATGGGGCCGGAGGCGGACTGGGTGGAGACGGTGCGCGGCTTCGGCTACCGCTTCCGCACCGATCCGCCGCCGGGGTGAGGCGAGGGTGCGCGCGGGGCTCCGCCTCTTCCTCAGCTACCTGGCGCTGATCACCCTGGTGGTCGCCACCCTCACGGCCGGCTCCGAGGTGGTGCTCCGGCAGCCGCTCACCGAGGTGGCCGCCGCCGACCTGCGCAACGAGCTGCGGCTGGCGCGCGCCCTCCACGAGCGCTCCTCCCTCCCCGCGGATTCCCTCGCCGACCGGCTCGCGGCGCTCAGCGGACGCCGCGTGACGCTGATCTCCCCCACGGGGGCCGTGCTGGGGGATTCCGAGAGGGACGGCCCGGCCCTGGTCCGGATGGAGAACCACGCCACCCGCCCCGAGGTGCGCGCCGCGCTCGCGGGGCGGGTGGGGACGGCGGTCCGCGCCAGCGCCTCGGTGGGGCGGCGCATGGTGTACGTGGCCGGCCCGGCGGCCCGCGGCGAGGTGATCCGGCTGGCGGTTCCCCTGGCGGAGATCGACGCCACGGTGAACCGGGTGCGCCGCGGGATCCTCGGCGTGGGAGTGGTGGCGCTGGGGCTCGCCGTCCTCTTCTCGCTGGGCTTCAGCGTGGCGGTGACCCGCGTGCTGCGCCGCGCCAGCGCCGCGGCGCGCGCCATGGCGGCGGGGGATCTCTCGCTCCGCGTCCCGGCCGGGCGCGCGGACGAGCTGGGGGAGCTGGGAGACGCCTTCAACACCCTCGCCGCGCAGCTCCAGCGGCGCGTGGCTCAGCTGGAGGCGGAGCGCGAGGAGACGCAGGCGCTCATCGACGGAATGGCGGAGGCGGTGGTGGCCCTGGGCCCGGACGGGCGGGTGCGCCGCGCCAACCCCGCCGCGCGGCGCGTCTTCTCCCTCCCCGAGGAGGTACGGGGGCTCTCCCCACAGGAGGTCTCGCGGCGCCCGCCCTTCCTGCGGCTGGTGGCGGAGGCGCTGGCCGGGAAGACGGTCCCTCCGGTGGAGGTGAAGCACGGCGGACGTATCCTCCTGGCCGCGGGGCACCCGCTGGCGGGGGGAGGCGCGGTGCTCGTCCTGCTGGACGTCTCGGAGCTGCGCCGGCTGGAGGAGGTGCGCCGCGACTTCGTCGCCAACGCCTCGCACGAGCTCAAGACCCCGCTCACCGCCATCCGCGGCTACGCGGAGACGCTCCTGGACGAGGGGCTCCCCGCGCCGCTGCGGCGCCAGTTCACGGAGACGGTCCGCGCCCACGCCGAGCGGCTGCAGCGCATTGTGGACGACCTCCTGGACCTCTCGCGCCTGGAATCGGGTGGGTGGCGGGTGGAGCCGGAGATCCTCGCGGTGGAGGAGGCGGCGCGCGAGGCCTGGGCCCCGTTCGAGGAGAAGGCGGTGGAGAAGGGGGTGGAGTTCGAGGTGTCGCTCGGGCCGGGGTGCGAGCTGGTGCGCGCCGACCCGGCCGCGCTCCGGCAGATCCTGGACAACCTCTTCTCCAACGCCCTCCGCCACACCCCCTCCGGCGGGCGCATCGAGGTCTCCGCACGCTGCGTGGAGGGGTGGGTGCAGGTCTCCGTGCACGACACCGGGAGCGGGATCCCCCCGGCGCACCTCCCCCGCATCTTCGAGCGCTTCTACCGGGTGGACGCCGCCCGCTCGCGGGCGGCGTCCACCCGGTAGAAG
>Ga0247718_1000536_pt1 | contig 10929 bp, 6 predicted proteins | sample 21E_DmetaG_FD_189045 | JGI IMG/M metagenome (GOLD analysis project Ga0247718, IMG submission 189045) | Soil microbial communities from hillslope of Landscape Evolution Observatory, University of Arizona, Oracle, AZ, United States - 2-1-E_D | ecosystem: Engineered > Artificial ecosystem > Mesocosm...
TTCTTGTGGAACCAGACTTCTGCTTGGCATGATGCGTTCAGGCAGTGATCGGATTAGCGACTAATCCTGTACGGCAACGACCGTGTCGTAAAGTCCGTAATGAGTCAGCCCCTCATGGCTGTCAATATCTGTGTAGTTTAGCGACGCATCTTCATAGCGCCGGAAGGCGAAAACGGCTTGGTTCATTTGTTCGGTGTTGAAGACCCGCAGCCGAACGAGCAACTGAAAGTCCTTTACGGTCAGACCGGTAACGGTGAGAAACAGATCCGGTTCGAGTTTGGTAATAACGTCCTGAAGCGTATTTTCGCGGAAGTCGGTCAAGTACATGAATGCGGGGATGCGCGTGGCGAATTTGATCAGCTTTTCCTGAACGCGCTTACGCAAAGATTTGTACTCCTTCTCCTCGTCTGTAAGCTCTTTCTTTTCTTGCTTCGTTAGGTCGCGTTCCTTCGCTTTATTCTTAAGCTCTTTTACTTTCTCACTCTTGTTGATGATGGTTTCGATGATGTTATCACCAAGTGCTCGCCAGCCTTCGATACGTTCCACCGCGGCCATCGCCTCGGGATCGTCAAGGACCCGTCGAAGTGTGTCGTTATCCACGTTCACAAGCAGTGCGCTTTCCCACTTGCGGGCTAGTAGTGTGGCCGAGGTTCCGGCCATTGCGATGTCGAGAATGCCGCCCGCATCGATCTGTGTCATGTTTGCGCCGTCATAGGCTAGTACAGGCAAGAACGACACTAGATCCTTGACTGCATTCTCGGGGTTGGGCTCATTTGGCGAGAGGCCGATTCCGTAGTCAGAGAGTTGGCGAAGAGCTCGGGTCGGCGCGAAGTCGAAAACGAAGCAGATCGGTTTCAGAACCTCTTCCTCGTTCGGGTCATCGCCGTTCGGGTTCTTGATCGACCACGGGGACTGAACCCGGAAGGCGGCCTGAAAGTAGGTTTCGGGCGATTTCAGGTTGCGGAGCATCAGGATCGACGACCATTGCGGTATCGTGACGCCCGTTGTCAGCTTGCCGCATGAGAGCGTGATGGTTTTCGTATCGAAGCCACTCCCGATCGCCTTGCGTACCGGCGGCAGCGCTTCCAGGCCGATCCCCGCCGAGGCTCCCGCCGCGACCACGACCTCATAGTCGTGCCAAAACGTGTTCTGCTTCTCAGCCAGCAAGTTCGCCATCGCGTGGCAGGCCGCAACACTTGGCAGGAACCAGAACGAGTGCTGAAGGTAGGGCAGAAGACGCACGTCCGAATACGGAAATGGCGGCCGTGTGCCCGTCTTCAAGTACTCGGTCGCTTTAGGCATGTAACCACCGCGGATTATATCGAGCCACTTCTGCACGTCGGTCTTGTGTTTGAACTGAGCCAAAACACCAGTGCCCGATGCCTCGAAGAACGCGTTGAGATCGAACTCGTCAAATTCACCGGCGCTCGCGATGGCCAGAAGCTCATCCGGCATCTGGTAAGTCAGAAGCCGCATCTGCGGCAACGCGCCATAAGGGTTTCGTTTGCCCGGATTCGTGGCGGCAAACTCCTCCTTCGCGCGCTGCTCGTCGGTGTAGGTCCAGTTGAATATCTGCTCTTCGATGAACTCGCCGGTAGACAGTGCGCGGAAGGGCGTTCCGGATAGGTACAGATAGGCCTTGGTGGTAATTGGTAGGAACTCGGCTTCTTTTTCGGAAAGCACTTCGAGGTCTTCGTTCACGTCTTCCAGCCCGCCGCCGTATTCGAGTTTGGCTTCCTTTTTGGCGACCGCTTCTTCCTCGCCCTCGAATAGTTCCTTGGCGGTCTCACGCCACGCGCCGAAATGGTATTCGTCAAAGATCACGAGGTCCCAATTCACCGCGTGGAGCCATTCATTTTTCGGCTTGATGTTTCCAAATGCGTCGCGGCCCAAAAGGTCTTGAAATGAGCCGAAGTAAACGACCGGCTTTGACGCTTTTATCTCGGTCGGGTCGGTGCCTGAATTGCGCGAAAGGTACTGCCACCCGTCAAAGTCCACGTGCGATTCCAGATCGGTCCGCCACGCATCCTCGACGGCCGGTTTGAAGGTAACGACCAGCACACGCTTTGCCCCGAGCTTTTTCGCAAGCTGATATGCGGTGAAGGTCTTTCCGAAACGCATCTTCGCGTTCCAAAGGAAACGAGGAACGGCGTGCATGTCCTCTTTCCAGATCGAGTGGAAATAGGCGTGTGTCTTGTTCACCGCCTCGGCCTGCTCCCGCCGCATCGGGAATGTTTCGTGATGCGTGCCGGTGAACTTCTGACCCGTGCGAAGTTCGGCGAGCACCGTCTTCACGTCCGCGACAGTGCACCGCATCCACTCCAGTTCGTGCTTCTCGAACTTCTTCCTGACAAGCGCCGCGCGTACCTCGTGGTCCGTGATGACCGTGCCGTCGCGCTCGGCCGATTCGTCCAGTTCGATCGTGTAATTCTTGATCGCCGCCGTCTTAAGCTGCTCCGCGATCCGTTGCTTCACATCTCGCGTAGTTTGGCCGACCTTGAGCAGCCCCTTGTGAGCGTCATCCGCGATCGAGTACGCATAGATCCGCGGCCGAACCTCGGGCTTTGGCGCAAGAATTTCCTCGATGGTCTTACTCATCGCCCTCGTTCATTGGACGGATCATGCTTTCGATAAAACTGATCTCGTCCTTTGTGATACCGTACTTTTTATAGAGCTTGTCGTCAGTCCACTCTTGATCCATTGGCAAGTCAGGTACGAACTGAAAGCGCTCGTTGTAGAGATGCTGCGTGTATTTCCGTAACGACACAAGAAAACGCACGAACCGCGTTCGTAGGTAGGCGGCAAACCTTTTCGCTTCGATCTCTTTTTTGAAACGGTCGATGACCAAGTAGGTTTCGGTGCATGCCGTCCCAGGACCGGCGATGATCGGGTAGTTGTAAATTTGGTGCGGGAAACCATCACCTGCGCCATAGGCGGCACCCAGCAACACCTTCCATTCGTCAATCCATCCTTCATTGCGCGGAACGTCGGCCCGTTCGATGTAGGTCTTGCTGTTGTTGCCGAGGAGCACCACCGGCTTTTTCATCCCTATTTTCTTTTCGGCGCCCCGAAAATTGGTACGGATGCTGAAAGGTTGAATAGCTGAGACCTTCGCGGCCAAGTTGCCATAGCCGTCTTTCTTATTCACTCTAAGCACCTTCTCAAGGATAGGCACCGCTTCATTTCGCCGAACCAAAACGTCGTAATCACCCAAGAGTCGTTTCATCGGAGGCGACGTTGATACACCTCCGTAGATGGTGGTCACTTCGCAGGCATCGTTCCAAGAGCGGTCCCAGAGGAAATACGAAACGCCGCCCTTTATCTGAGTGCCAGGAAAGGCTTCGGCGGGGTCCGGGAAATCGACGAGTGATCGGAGCCGCTTATCAGCCAGCATCTCACTGCGGTATTCGTCGAGGCCGCGTCCGCCAGCGAACCACCGGGATGGAGTCACCATCACCACGTATCGTGGATCAAGGCTCTTTGCAGCCTGAACAAACTTCTGGTAAATCGGCATTGCGAAGCCGCCTACCGACTCCCCGCCACTCTGTCCAAGCTGGTACGGAGGGTTACCAATGATTACGTCAAATTGCATATCGCCTCCAAAAATCTTGCTCATTCGCCTGCCCACGTCGTCCGTGTGAATAAACTGATAGGCATATGTTTCCAACTCTTCACCGCGGTCGTAGTCGCGTCGGTTCGCTCCGCAATATCGGCACTTTTCACCATCCCAAGTGTGCTCGTTGCGCTCGAACCAGATATTGCCTGTATCGCTATCAAACGACTTGGCAATCGAGTGTTTGCCCGTGGCGTGTTTCGAGCAATATACGCTCCGTCGCGCAAGCAAACTTGTGAGGTGGGTGATGGCGATGCCGAAAACCTGATTTTTGAGGATGTGATCCACGCGTTCCTCAAGATTCGGCATCTCTTCCGCTAGGCCGAGTGTGAGCCGGCTGGTAATCTCCCGCAGGAACACCCCGGACTTAGTACACGGGTCCAGAAAACGGACCGTCTTGTCCGCCCAGATGTTCGCCCCGCTGGTATCCTTCGCCCACGCCTCTTCGAGCGTGTCCAGCATCCGGTTAGCCAACTCGGGTGGCGTGAATACCTCGTCGTTGGACAGGTTCGCGATACACGTCAGCACATCCGGGTTCCGCCCGCGCAGACTGAAACCGACCTGAGCGCTCATTCGGCCTCCTTTACGTCTTCGACAAGACCCGCGGCGGCCAACTCTCCCACCGTCATCGGCGGGTACGTCTTCGATGGCGTGAATATTTCGTGCTTGCCGAGGTGAGCAAAGAGTGATCCTTCAGCGCTGAACGTAGCCGACTGTGTAAGTGTGGCCAGATGGAAATCACGTCGTTGGAATTTGCCCTTGCCCAGGTAGCCCCATTCGGCGAACGTCAGCGGCTGGCCGTCGTGCATCAGCATCTTCATCGCGTCGCCATGCACGAGGTTCTGTGAAAGCACATAGGACGCCGCGCGATAGAGGTCGTCTGATTCGTCGAGACTCAGATACTCGGCAAAGATCTCGAGCAAATTTGCGCGGCATTCCGCGATGTTGTCGCGCAGCAGTTCGATCCCGTAGATGCACATCAGCCCGAGCAGAGCAAAGTGCCGCCGCTCAAAGTCGGACTTTCCATATTTGAGTTCCACGGCCGCGAGCTTTCGCCGCAGGATCTGCACGAGGAAATTGCCGCTCCCACACGCCGGTTCCAAAAACCGCGAGTCGATGCGTTCGGTCTCGTCTTTCACAAGATCGAGCATCGCCTCGACCAGCCACGCCGGGGTGAAGACCTCGCCGTGGTCCGCCACGCGCTCTCGCGATCTCACCTGTAACTCGGGGTTCTCAGACGTTTTGGAAGCAGAATTTGATGACATGGGGAATCGCGAAGTCAAAATAACATATATTCAAATGCCGGCCAATCGAACTAGAAACAGATTCTAACGACTATTGACAAACTCATATAAAACAAATTAAATTCCCGACCGAGATCAAAGCTTCGAGTAATGATTTTCTGCGGTAACCCCCGAGCTTCGATCCCTGAAAATCCACAATCACAATAAGGAGATTTGATTTATGGCTAATGAGACAGGCCACGCGCGCAATTTGCAGCGCTTTGAGGAGTTGTGTTCTTTTATCGCCAGTTGGGGCGGTGCGTACAATCCGGGTAATCCGGATATCGCGCTGATCAATCTTCAGAAGAAGCTGGCGAATGCGCAGACGGCGATGGCGAATGTGTCGGCTGCGCTGGCGGCGAACAAGGCGGCGATCAACGCACGCGAGACTGAATTTGCGGGGCTGCGCAAGCTGGTGACCCGCGTCGTGGCCTACTACTCTTCGACGGGTGCGGCCGAGAACAAGATTGCCGACGCGATGACCTTCAAGCGCAAGCTTGGGGCCCAGCGTGCAGAGAAGCTCGAGGACGACCCTTCGACGCCGGACGTCGACGAGTCAAAGGGCGGCATCTCGGTCTCGCAGCAGAGCTACACGCAGCTCGTCGCGCACTTTGAGGGGCTGATTAATCTGCTTGCGGCCGACGCGGCCTATTCGCCGAATGAGCCGGAGCTCGCGATCGCCGGCCTGCAGTCCAGGCTGTCCGCGCTCAAGACCGCCAACACGGCCGTCATCGACTCCAACACCGACATCTCCAACAAGCGCGTCTCGCGCGACGCACAGATGTACGACCCGGCAACCGGCCTCGTCGACCTTGCCCTGCTCGCCAAAAAATACGTCAAGGCCGCCTTCGGGGCCGACTCGTCCGAGTACGGCCAGATCAAAGCACTCGAATTCAGGAACGTCCCGGCCTGACCTGCGATTCGTACACGCAATAAAGCAGGCCGTTTAGCTTGCTGAATAGCCTGCTTTCTCCATTAGGCCGCCTGCTCCGTTCACAAAAGCTCCTGCAACGCTCACTAAAGCTCCTGCGGCATTCACTAAGCTTCCTGCGCAGTTCACTAAGGCTCCTGCACTTTTTATCAGGGCTCCTGCGCTCTTCACTGCGACGCCTGCGCCTTTCACTAAGACACCTGCGCCGCGCATTAAAGCTCCTGTGGCCTGCACTACAGATCCTGCGGCGTGCATTGGACCGCCTGCACCGGTCATTACGCCGCCTGCGGGTTCTGACAGATTTTCGGCGGCGTTGGTATTCCGGGCTACTTATTAGTTAATTCTAAATTCTAGTCTGAGACTGTCGCCTCCCACCGTTCGCATCCCTCGGTGCGGCGGCGACGACCTGATAAACCCGGAAAAGGTCCGCTCCAAGGTTCACACGTCTGCCATTGTTGCCTTGTGCGGGCCTCTTTTTTTCCGCCCGCCGGCTCTCTGTATGCCGCCTTACACCATACAGAGGTCCGGTTCGGTAATCTTTTGCAGCGTCGGTCCAACAATGCGTAGATTGTCACCAAATGTCATCCGGCCTAACGGCCGCATTGTCGAATCTCCGCCGGCAAGCGTCCGGGTCTTTGTCTATGAGCGCGACGGCTACACGTGCCGCCGCTGCGGATCGCAGGGGCAGCCCGGCAAGACCAGTGACTCGATCCAGGCCCGCCACATCGTACCGCTCAGAGAAGGCGGCGAGCACAACGCCGAAAACCTCATCACACTCTGCTGCCGCTGCGCCACCGAGCGTCGCCGCAGCAGCAGCAGCAGTCGCCGCAACGGCCGCCGCAAAACCACCACCCGGGTCGCGCTCGGCCCGGATCTCTAGATCGAACTTCGGGACCGGAAAGCGTTACCACTCTTACGTTCCATAACGCGGCCGCTGTTTTTCGTGGCCCTTGGTCCCGCACAGTCAACAGCGATAAGTCAGGCGCGGCGGATCGCCTCCGCTGTCTTCCCGACAATGTGCGTGACCGCGACTACGTTTACACAATCGGGATGAACGCTCACAAACACCTTGAGCCGGGACCGAAGTAATCGGCGAGAGCGTTCCGACTAGCAACACTCGGCCTACAACATCGCGTCGGCCCATGCGGCGATGAATAACCCGGACGAAGCCGTCAGGTAGCTCGAGGACGCGGCGGCGAACGGGTTTCCGAACTACACCTATTTCGAAAAAGATCCAAATCTGAACAACATTCGAAACCACCCGCGGTTTATCGAGTTTATGGCTAAACTCAAATCGCAATGGGAGCGATACAGGGGGCTCTCTTAAGGGGTCAAGCTTTGAAATAAGAATGCCGCGTGAAACTTTTCACGCGGCATTCTTAGAGTGCTCGGTGGGGCAGTTACCGCACGAACGCGTTCGGGATCGGTTGGTCGCCCGTTGTGCCGAATTGTACGATCTGCGTCCCGCCGGTGCTCTTGTTAACAAACCAGGTCGCATTTGAGGGGCGAAAAACGGCCGCGTCAAACTTGCTGTCGCCGTCGTAATCGCCCGGAGCAGGTATGTCGCCCGAGGTTCCGAGCGGAAATGCAAAAAAGCTCGCGTTGTCTTCGGAGCGAAGGACATACCACTGTGACGTCGCGTTGTCTCTGTAAAACGCGATGTCCGCCTTGCCATCACCGGTCCAGTCCCCAATCACAGGTTTATCGCTCTGAGATCCCATAGCGACGGCAAATAGTCCTGCGGAACTGCGGAGCAACCAGTACTCGGGCACGGCCTGGGTCGATCCACTCGGCCGGAAGATCGCAATATCAGCCTTCCCGTCTCCATCGTAATCGGCAGGGATCGGCCGATCGAACTGAGCGCCGAACTGCGCGGCACTCACGCCGCCGTCCGTCGACCGGAGGACGAACCATGTCGAGTTCGACGTCCTGAAGACTGCCGGATCCGTCTTCCGGTCGCCGTCGAAGTCTGCCGGAGCCGGAACGTCGCCGCTCGTCCCGAACGGGAACGCGAAAAATGAATTATCCTCGCTCCTCAAGACGAACCACTGGCCCGTCGAGGGGCGGAAGAAAGCGACGTCAGTCTTGCCGTCGCCGGTGTAATCGCCCGGCGTGATCACGTCGGTCGACGTCCCGAACGCCGCGGCAAAGACACTGCCGTTCGAACTCCTCGTGTACCACCATTGACCCGGGTTCGGCCGGTAGATCCCGATGTCGGTCTTGCGGTCCCCGTCGAAATCAAATGGTGCTGCGGCCGACACTGCCGCCTGTAGGGTGCGCGACGTGGTGTAGATGTAATCGCCGCCTGGCCCCCCATCACTATTGGCTCCGTTGCCCGCAGCGTAGAATGAGATTGGGCCGACGGCATTGGCCGGTGCCGTCCAGGTGAAGTTCCAGGTGTTTGAGCCGAAGACGTTCGGCAGGTAGAGCCCGTCGATCGTGTGCTCGATGTACGAGCGTTGGTTGCCGCCAACGATGCCGGTGACGACCTGTGTTCTCGGCGGCGTGCCGGACGGCACCGTGAATGTGCCGGCCGCGCGTCCCTGCGAGTCGACCGCGGTCAGCTGAAATCCGAACGTCACGCCGTCCACCTGCGTCACGGTCACCGTCATCGGTATCTGTTGCCCCGGCGTGTACGTCGCCGGCAACCCGCCGATCTGGACGCCGCCCGTGCCGGTGTTGACCGGAAAGCCGGTGTGGCACGCGGTGCAGTTGCTCTCGCCCGGCGCGTTCGTGAACGAAGGCGACGGCCCGGATGCCGACGCACGAACCTTCTCAACACCGCCAAAATACGAACCGCCGAAGCCCGCCGCGGCTACAAGTGCCGCCGCCACGACAACCGCAATCTTTATTCTCAAAACGAGATCTGATCTCATTGCTGGATTCACCTCTTCGGAATGCTGTCGAATGCCCACTCGGTTAGACATCCCGCACCGCACCGCAGTCTAACAAGCGTTCGTTTAAGGGTAGGTAATGCCGGCAGCTAAAGTCAACGCAGTATTTTGTATCGGTTGTCGCGGAAAAAGCCCCGCGCCAACTCATCAGATGGCCTTGCGCGGTGGCGGCAAATGCATATAATCGCATCATCCCGGATAGCCGGATCCCCAAATGAAAAAAAGTCTTTCGGCGACTGCCCTTTGTCTTTCGTTGCTCCTGACGGCCTCGATCGTATTTGTCAGACACACACGCGCCAAGCAGGATCCGATCAAACTGCTGCTCGACCTGCCCGCCCCGCCGCCGCCGAATCCGCTCTGGCCGGTCACCGCCGCGGGCCGCGATGAAGAATTCTATAACCCGAGCAAGCCGCCGCCCGATAACGCCCCGATCGAGGATCTCGTCGATTACTGGAGCCGGCAGGCCGCCGAGTACGAGCGGCTCGGCTACAACCCGAAGCCGACACCGCGCGTCGTCGACCGCTTGCTCGAAGAAGCCTCGCGCGATAGGAAGCTGATCTTTACCCTGCTCAACATCATGCCTGGCGACGACCGCGACTCGGATGCGGTCAAGACGATCTACGAGCGAGGCCTTGCCGACGGCAACCTGAACCGCGAAGAACGAGCGCAGCTGAAGCGGTGGTTGATCTATAACAGCCCTGCCTTCGCCGCAGACCTCGCCACCACCGCCGCCAAGGCCGGCCCCGACCGCGAGTACGTGACAAATCAGGAAGAGGTGCTCGCTCTCACAAAGACCGATTTCGACCGGGCACGACCGATCATCGACCGGCTATACAACGACCCGTCGCAAAAAAGCGTTTCCAAGGTGCTCGCGATGTGGGCCCTTTACCGCCGTGCCTTACTTACCGACTCGATCGGCGACGCGGACCGCTACCGCGACGAACTGAAGGCGGTCGTCGAGGACCGCACCGCGACCGACGGAATGCGCGATCTCGCACTCGATGCCCTCGTCAAAGAAAAGGAGTGGCCCGGCCGCGACGACTGGTACTTCTCGCTGCTCGAGGACGAGACCCTCGCGGACCTCAGGGTGAACGGCTCTTCATACACGGGTCTGACGACGATGATGTACTATGCCCCGCCGGAAAAGTACGTAAAGAAAATGATCGAGCTTACAGGCAGTTCGAACATCGTTGTGCGCACGGCCGCAGTCAAAAATCTGATGGTCGTCTTCCAAAAGGCACGCGATCCGGAAGTGGTGCGGGCGCTCCTTCCATGGCTCGAGAATCCAAGATGGGTGAACGCGAGCAGTGACGGCCGGATAGCCATTGTCACCGCGCTGCAGTCGATCGTCGTTCCCGAAAGCGTCCCCGGCCTTCTCAGGCTGCTCGACGAAAAGACGCCCCGCCGGAACTTCCTTTCGAACGTCAGCGCGAACATCGCCAGATTGCCTAACAAATCGACGATCGCTAATTCAAACCGTGCGGTAGTCGTTGATGCCCCGGACCCGGTCGATCCGCCGAGTCATATCGTTACTACAAATACCGCCATCGGAAATACCGCTATGGAATCGACCGAGGGGGACCATCATCAGTTCCGTTACCAGGCGATCACGGCTCTTGCGACGCAGAAGGATCCGCGGGCCGTGCCTGTGTTGCGGCGCGTTTTCTCTCAGGTGGAAGAGCACGAGCGTTGGGCCGTCGTCAATGCCCTGCTCGCCTGCAACGGATTCAGCGCGCAGGACCAACTTGATGCTCTTGAAGCCGCGGTAAAAGCCATTCCCGAGCTGAACGACGAAATTCCCACAACAGCCGCCAACGTCAGAGTCGCGCACCCCCCGGGAGCACCCATCCCGGTATATCGCCCCGCGACGGACATGAAATCGCTGCTCGGCAGTCAAATGCTGACGATCCTCGACGTTAGCGAGGAACTGGTTAAGCTGACGATCGTACGGATCGCCTTTCTTGATAAAAAGGACCCCCCGACCGCAGCCGCCCTGCGGCGCGTGATGGTGAAGTGGCCGGCTGAGGCGGTCGACCTGCTGATGATGCAGGACCTCAAATCCGGCCGCGCCGAAGCCGACGCGATCCTTCGCCTGCTTGCCCGGCGCGAACTGCTTCGCGAAAAACTCCTGAGCGACATTCAGGATCTCAAGTCTGGCGGCGCTCCGGCAGCGGCAGGCATCGCGGCATGTCTGCTTGAAGACGAAGC
>Ga0247718_1000538_pt1 | contig 10913 bp, 10 predicted proteins | sample 21E_DmetaG_FD_189045 | JGI IMG/M metagenome (GOLD analysis project Ga0247718, IMG submission 189045) | Soil microbial communities from hillslope of Landscape Evolution Observatory, University of Arizona, Oracle, AZ, United States - 2-1-E_D | ecosystem: Engineered > Artificial ecosystem >...
GATCGTGAAGCTCTCCGACTCGATGGGCGAGTTTCCGCGCATCGACGACCGCTTCACCGGGCAGAAGACGCGCCACGGCTGGTTCCTCGAAATGGACGTGCGCCGCCCGGTCGAGCTGAAAGGCGGCAGCGCGGGCGGGCTCATCATGAACTGCCTGTTCCACAAGGACCTCGAAACCGGCGCCGAACAGCACTGGTGGTGCGGCCCCGTCTCGAGCCTGCAGGAACCCTGCTTCGTGCCCCGCCGCAAGGACGCGCCCGAAGGTGACGGCTGGATCCTGCAAGTCTGCAACCGGCTGGAAGAACACCGCAGCGACCTCCTGATCTTTGACGCGCTGGACATCGCCAAGGGCCCTGTCGCCACGGTGCAGATCCCCATCCGCCTGCGCTTCGGCCTCCACGGCAACTGGGCCGATGCGGCCGAAATCGGCCTCGCCGCCTGAAAGGGCTTTTCCCCTGCTCCGGCCATTGCTATTACACATAACAATAACCGGAGAGAGGAAGTCTGATGTCCTTGCGTCTTTGGCATGCCGTTCTGGCTGCGAGTGTTGCCCTGTCCCCCTTGGCCGCGGCGGCCCAGAGCGCGGTGCCCGCAGGCCCCTCCCCCGCTGTCATTGCCATGCGCGAGCAGTGGCTCAACCCGGCCATCAACAGCTTCACCTTCCGCGATACCGACAAGGTCTTCGAAAGCCGCGCCGTGCCGCGGTCCGGCCCGGTCTGGCCGCTGGAGAACGGCGCGAAGCTTGCCATGCCCGCGCACAGCACCGGCAGCATGGTCCTGGGCTACGATGGCTGGGCGGACCGCACCTTCACCAACGCGCTCCTCGTGATGAAGGACGGCAAGGTGGTCTTCGAGGACTATCGCAACAAGTCCGATGCCACCACGCACTTCATCTCGTTCTCGATGGCCAAGACGATCACCGCGCTGCTCGTGGGCATCGCGCTCGATGAACATAAGATCCGCTCGCTGGACGACAAGGCGGGCGACTACGTGCCTGAACTCAAGGCGGGCGGCTACGGCGATGCCACGATCCGCCAGATCCTCCAGATGCGCTCGGGCGTCGACTACGAGGAGCGTTACGATTTCGGCGAGCATCCCAGCCTTGCCGCGACGATCCACATGAACGCGATCGTGCGCAACAAGATGCGCTTTGCCGATCCGGCCGTAACCATCGGCAAGAAGACCGTGCCCGGCAGCACCTTCAACTACGCCACGCTCGATACCGCCGTGCTGGGGTGGATTCTGGAGCGCGCCACCGGCGAGAAGCTGGAGACCTACACCGCCAGCCACTTGTGGGGGCCGCTCGGCGCCGAAGCAGGCGGTTTCTGGCTGGCCGACGGCCCGCATGGCACGGGCCGTGCGCTCAACGGCATGGGCTACAACGCCGTGCTGCGCGATTTTGCCCGCCTCGGCCAGATGATGCTCGACGGCGGCAAGGCAAACGGCAAGCAGGTGATTCCCGTGGGCTGGGTGGGACAAATGACCACGATGATCCCCTTCCCCGCCGTCTATGGCCGCAAGGCCGAGTTCGAGGGCTATGGCTACCAGACCTGGCAGGTCGACAAGGAACCCGGCGCCTACAGCGCGGTCGGGCTGGCGGGGCAGTTCATCTATGTCCACCCGACCACGCGGACGGTGATTGTGAAGCTGAGCTACAATCCGCCGGTAGAGCCGGAATGGCTGACGGGCGAAGTGCTGAGCTACTTCCACGCCATCGCCAATGCGCCTGCGCCGAAGTGATGGCGCGCTTGCCGATGCCGCGCTATGGCGGCGCGCATGGCAAGAAAGCACAACAAGGGCGGCTGGCGCGACGATGATGAGGACGAGGCCGCGGAGGCCCCGCCCCCGCCGCCCTGCTGGCTCTGCGGCCGCCCTTGCGGCGAGACGGTGGTGTGGCACCACCCGATCCCCAAGAGCCGCGGCGGGCGCGAGACGGTGCCGATGCACCCGATCTGTCAGAACACCCTGATCGCGAACTTCACCAATTCCGAACTGCAGCGCGCCGGGATGGATGTGGAGCAGCTGCTGGCAAACCCCACGATCCGCAAGTTCGTCGACTGGGTGGCGAACAAGGACCCCGACTTCAACGCGAGCATCGCGAAGAAGGGGCGTTGATGAGCACGCACTCCCTCGTTTCCGCATTCTACGGCCGGGTGTGGAATGCCGGCGAACGCGGCGCGCTCGACGATCTGGTCACCGACGACTTCCATTTCCAGGGCTCGCTCGGTGCCCCGGTGATCGGCCGCGATGCGTTCTGGGGCATGGTCAGCTTCGTGCGCGGGGCACTTTCGGATTACCACTGCACGATTGTCGATTGCGTCACCGAAGAGGGCAAGGCGTTTGCCCGGATGCGCTTTGCCGGCACGCACACCGCGCCGTTCCGCGGGGTGGAGCCCACCGGCCAGCGGGTGGAGTGGCAGGGCGCGGCACTGTTTGAATTCGCCGGTGATCGGATCGGCGCGCTTTGGGTGCTGAGCGATACGGCTGCGCTGGATGCCGCGCTCGCGGGGTGAAAGCTGACGGCTCAGCTTTCCGCCCGCGCCAGCAACCCCTGCTCATCCCGCTCCGCCCGCCGCGCGATCAGCAGCAGCAGCACCGCGATCGGCACCGCAACCCACTGGATGGTCATCATCGCGAGGCGCAGGTTGCCGGTCGCATCGGAGAGCAGCCCGACCACATAGGGGCCGATGCCGAGGCCGAGGATCGTCATGATCAGGAGGTAGAGGCTCGAGGTCAGCCCGCGCATGCGGGGCAGCACCTGCTCGTACATGATCGCGTAGAGCGGCGGCAGCCAGCCGGTCAGGATGAAGCTGTAGGGGACGAAGCGCCAGAAGAAGGTCTCGGCATCAGGCGCCGAATAGACCCAGACCGACAGCAGCGGCGATGTCAGCATGGCGAACGCGGCCACGGCGGCGCGGCCCGAACCGGGATAGCGCTTCTGCAGCCAGTCCGAGAGCGGGCCCCACAGCAGCGGGCCGATAACCCCGAGCCCGGCTGAAAGTAAGCCGAACTTCAGCGCCGTCTCGCCCAGCGAGAGGTGGTAGGTGCGGATCAGGAACGTGGGGTTGAACGCCATCATCCCGTAGTTGATCACCGATTGCAGCGTGCCGACGGCCATGCACATCATCACCGTGGGCGAACCGCGGATCACCCGGCTCGCCTGCGGGTCGGACAGGCTCACGCCCTGCACGAGGTTGACGATCACGACGAGTCCGAAGCCGATCACCGACCACTGCAGCGCATGCGGGTTGATGGCCACGCCGCCGAACACGAGCGGCGGGCGCGGCGAAATCGCGGTGCTGGTGATGGTGAGCGTGGCCATGGCTGCTGCGATCACCCCGATCAGCACAAGGTTCCGGGCGATCATCGCCGCCCCGGCCTTGCGGGCGCGCATCACGATGAGATGGAAGCCCGGCGTCACCGCGCCGAGCATCTCGAGGCTGGCGGCAAACGGGCGCGGATCGGGCGGCGTCGCGATGCCGTCCATCACCCCGCGCTCGGGCTCGCGCAACGTCCACAGGAAAGCCGCAAGCACGAAGCCGGGCGCCGCCGCGACAAGGAACGCGAACTGCCAGCCCCTGAGCGCCGTACCCGGATGCGCGACATCCCACCAGTTTGCTGCGAGCCCGCCAAGGATGAGCGAACCGCCAAGCCCGAGCGCAATCGCGGAGGCCATGATCGCCATCACGAACCCGCGCTGCTGCCGCGGCCAGTAGTCATAGAGCAGCGATGTGCCCGCCGGAGACATCGCCGCCTCGCCGATCCCCACACCCAGCCGCGAGAGGGCGAGCATGGCAAAGCTGGTGGTCAGGCCCGCAAGGCCGGTCGCGGCAGACCAGAACAGCAGGCTGATCGCGAGCAGCCGCGTGCGCACCCAGCCATCTGCGAGCCGCCCTACCGGCAGCGAGAAAAGCGCGTAGAACAGCGCGAAGACGGTGCCGTAAAGCAGCCCCATCTCCGCATCGCCGACACCGAGGTCTTTCTTGATCGCCGGAGCCAGGATCGCGAGGATCTGGCGGTCGAGCAGGCTCATCGCCTGCGTCAGCGCGAGCAGGAGGAGCGCGTAGCGCCCGCCCTTGGCGACGACAGTGGGCAGCTTTAGCGCGCCGGCCTCGCTCACAGCTTGAACCACCTCTCGGCGTTGGTCTGGAAGAACTTCTTCTTGAGGTCCGGGCTCATGTCCATCGCATCCATCGCGCGCACTTCATCCGCCACATACTGATAGGGATAATCCATCGCGTAAAGCACGCGGTCCTCACCCACCACCTGCTGGCAGAACTTGATCGCCGGCTCCCACGCCATGCCCGAATTGGTGATGAGCACGTTGGAGCGCATGTATTCGGCGATAGTCTTCTTCAGCGGCTTCATCCGCTCGTAGCGCTGCGAGCGCACGCCCGCCTGGTGCATGTAGTCGAGCCGGTAGAGCCAGTAGGGCAGCGCCTCGCCCATGTGGCCGACCATGATCTGCAGGTCGGGATACTTGTCGAAAATGCCGATGGTGATGAGGCGCAGGAGATGCATCCCCGTCTCGACCCCGAAGCCGAAGATCGCGCCGTCGAGCCCGGATTCGAGCATCGGGCCGATCATGCTGTCCGGCGGCGTCGCGGGGTGGATGTAGAGCGGCTGCCCCACATCACACAGCGCGCGGAAGATCGGATCGAACTTCGGATCGTCGAGATATTCGCCCTGCGTGTGACTGTTGATCTGGATGCCCTTGAAGCCCAGCTCGCTCGCCCCGCGCCGGATTTCCGCTGCCGACCATTCCGGGTCCTGGGGCGCCACGGTGCCAAGCCCGATGAAGCGGTCGGGATACTTCGCACAAGCCTCTGCCAGCCGGTCATTGGCGCGGGTGGCGATGCCTTTGGCCTCGTCGAGATCGAGCATCGGCTGCACGCCCGGCGAGGTCAGCGCAAGGATCGCCTTGTCGATCCCGGTCGCATCCATGTCGGCAATGCGGCGCTCGCCCAGATCGAGCAGCCGCTCCATGATCTGCATCGCGCGTTCAGAGGGGCTGGTCGCATAGAAGCCCCAGAGCGAGACCATGCCCTTGTCGGCCTGCCCCTCGCGGATCATGCGCAGGAAAACGTCGATCTGTTCCTGCGTGGCGAAAGCTTCCTCGGTGGCGATGCGCAAGTAGCCGTGCTGGCCGCCGGTCTTGAGTTCGCTCGTCATGGGCTGATCCTCTCGTCTGCCAGCCCGCGTGCTGTCACCGGATCAGTGACAGGGTCAGGCTGATATTGTGATTCATCCGGTCGGGGCGCTGATGGCGCGCGACATACTGGTTCATGTAACCGGCCTCGATCCACAGACCGCGCGCCAGCGGCACGCCGATCCCGCCAAACAACCGGAACTGATCGAACCCCGCGCGTGGCCCCCAATCGGCCGAGTTGACGTTCACGAACACCTCTGCCGTGCCGATCCCGACAAAGCCCCCGCCCAGCGGCTGGTTCATCCGCACCCATTGCCGCGCGCGCAGCGCCACATCGCCCGAGCCTTCGAGAATGCGCTCTTCGAGCCGAGTCCGCCCGATAAGCGTCGTCCCCTTGCCGTTGCCCGCAATGCGGAACATCGCCTGCTGGAACGGACGGTGCTCGTGCGTGATCACGCCCGGCGAGGGTGAGGTGCGGGTGTAGACATAGCCTTGGGAAAGCACCGTGGTCTTGTTCACCCGGAAGCCGAGCGAGGCGCGCAGCTGGTTCTGGCCGAGACGCGAAGCATTGCCGAAATAGCGGTACTGCGTATCGGCCATAACCACGAGCGGTGCCTGCCCCTGCCCGCGCGGCACATCGACCATGGCGGTCGCAGCCAGCCAGAGCTGCGTATCCTCCTCCGCCGCGCAGGCTGGCACGGCAAGGCTCGCCGCGAGTGCGGTCAGGACGGCTTTGGCTGCGCGATACATCGTGGCCTCGGCAATAGGGGTGGGGAAGAATGGTGCCATACCAGCCTCGCACTGGCCCCGCCATGGCCTGTATCGGCACGCAGGTCGCGGGAAAGCGGCTCACCCCTCGTGCACTGCCTTGGTCACCATGCACGCCAGCACGCCTTCCGGCCCGTCCTCGGCGCCGTGGCCCGACCAGCGCACGCCGCCGAAGGGCGAATCCGCGCCTGCGATCATGTTGGTGTTGATGCCGACCATCCCCGCCTCGATCTCACGCGCGAGGCGCTGCTGGCGCTTGCCATCCGTGGTCCAGGCAAAGGCGGCGAGGCCATAGGGCAGGCGGTTTGCCTCCGCGATCATCGCTTCCTCGCCCGCATAGGCATTGATCAGCGCGACCGGGCCGAACGGCTCCTCGTTCATGATCGCGGCGTCCAGCGGAATGTCTGACAGCACCGAGGGCGCATAGAAGAACCCGGCGTTGCCGATGCGTTCGCCGCCCGTATGCAGGCGCGCGCCGCGCTGCAGGGCATCGCCGATCAGCCGGTCCATTGCCTCGGGCCGGCGCGGGTTCGCCATCGGTCCCATGCGGGTGGCTTCGTCGAGACCATTGCCAACGGCAATCGCCTTCGCGCGCTCCGCAAAGGCATTGCGGAACCGGTCGTAGACGCTTTCCTCGACGATGAAGCGCGTCGGGCTCACGCAGACCTGCCCGGCATTGCGGTACTTCTGCGTGACGACCGTATCGAGCACGCGTTCCAGATCGGCGTCGCTGAACACCAGCACCGGGCCGTGGCCGCCGAGTTCCATCGTCGTGCGCTTCATGTCCTCTGCCGCCAGCTTGGCGAGATGCTTGCCGATCATGGTCGAGCCGGTGAAGCTCAGCTTGCGGATGATCGGAGAACCAAGCAGGTGGCGGCTCACTTCATCGGGCACGCCGAATACCGCTTGCGCGACTTCGCCCGGCAGCCCCGCGTCGAGCAGGCACTGCAAGACGCCGAGCGCCGAGGCGGGGGTTTCCTCTGCCGCCTTCAGGATCACCGAGCAGCCCGCCGCAATCGGCGCCCCCAGTTTGCGCCCGGGATTGCCCAGCGGGAAGTTCCACGGCGCAAAGGCCGCGACCGGCCCCACCGGCTCGTGCGTCACGGTCGAGCGCATGCCCTCGGGCCGAACCAGCGTACGCCCATAGATGCGGAACACCTCGCCCGCGTAGAACTGGAAAAGCCCCACGTTCATCAGCACTTCGATGCGCGATTCCGCCAGTGGCTTGCCCTGCTCCAGCGTGGCGATACGGGCGAGATCCTCCTGCCGCTCCAGAAGCAGGCGCGCCGCGCCGTTGAGAACGGCGGCACGCTGCTGCGGCGTGGACTTGCGCCACAGCTTGAACCCGCGCTGCGCCGCTTCCAGCGCGCGGTCGAGATCGGCGGGTTCGGCCAGCGGCAGCTCGCCGATGGTCTCGCCGGTCGCGGGGTTCACCACCGCATGGGTGCGGCGCCCTCCGCCGGAAACGCGCTCCCCGGCGATCATCATGTGCAGCGATGGGTATGCGGTCACACAACCTCTCCTAAGGGAGCAACAATCCCCCAACCGTTCGTGTCGAGCCCCTCGACTGGCTCGGGATAAACTTCGGGTCGAAGACCCGAAGTCGAGACACCATGCGCTGCGTGTGGTGTCTCGACTTCGCTCGACACGAACGGGGATGTATTGCCTTTGATTTCTAGCCCCGCGCCGTTTCCCGGTCGATATCACCCTGCCAGCGCTGCGCCACGATTTCCTCGCCCGTCACCGGGTGCGGCATGTGGAAGGGCACCAGCTTGTGCGTCGGCCAGAGCCAGTGGTCCTCGATCAGCGCGTCGGGGCCGGTCGGATCGGTGGGATAGGTCACCTTGGGGAACGGCACATATTCATGCGGCGTGTTGGCCCAGCCATGTTCGAAATCGGCGTGCCACTGCGGCATGTAGTTGAGGATGTGGATGCGCCACACCCCGTCCACCTTCTTGTAGGTGTTCTCGTAAATGCCGCCTTCCCACCACTGGCGCGCCTTGAGGTGCGGGGCATCGCCTTCGTAGTCCTTGTGGCGCCCGGCCTGCATCATCGAGCGCGCGCGGGCGAGCGCGGTGACGCCGTCGGGCTGGATATGGATGATGTCCTGCAGCTGCGGGTGATCGAGCAGGAAGCCGTCGATCGGGCCGTTGTTGCCATAGGTGAAGCGCTTCTGGAACCGCTCGCAATAGAGCCGCTTGACGCCTTCCTTGCCCTTCCAGATGCCGCCGAAGAAGCGCACTTCGCCGTCGTCGGTGAAGAGGTCCGCCGTCTCGAGGTAGAGGCACTTGTCGATCAGATAGCCATAGAGGTGCTGCAGCTTGCGGATATCGAGCTCGTCCTCGCGCACCGTCAGGCGGCGCTCCAGTTCGGCCAGCTTGCCTTCCAGCGCGGCGATACGGTCTTCGGACATCGGACTCTCCCCATTTAGTTCGTATACCTAACAATCACGACGAGGGGCCGCGCTGTCAACGTCCTTCAGCCTCAAGCCGCTCCACTTCCTCGCGGTAAGGCTTGATCGCCCGGATCATCAGAAACGTGGCGAGCGGCAGCAGCGTGCCGGCAGTGATCAGCAGCGCCTTCCACAGCTGCGTGGGGTCACCTACGACAACGTCCTGCACGCGCCCGACGACAAAGCTGCCCATCGCGCCGAAGAAGGTGAACATGAACAGGTAGAACGCCGTCACCTGTCCGCGCATCTCGTTGGGGGCGACGCGCTGGACGGCGGCGTTCTGCGGCACCGCGCCTGCCATGCCGAACATGCCGGAAATGCCGAACAGGATCAGCGAAGCCCACGGCGTCGGCATCAGGATCGCGGCAATGGTGGAGACCATCACCCCGCAGGCGCAGATCGCGGCGGCGCGGACATTGGCGTCCTTGTGGCGCTTCGCCAGCCATTCCACCATCACACTGCCCAGCAGAAGGCCCGACAGCGAACCGATCAGCACCGTCACGCTCAGTGCCGCACCGATCTGCGCCTCGTCCCAGCCGAACGTGCGCACCATGAACGGCACGCGCCAGAACTGCAGGCCGAAAACCTCCACCGCGCTCAGCGCCAGCGCGCCGAACAGCGGATAGTAGACGCGCGGCTTGGCATTGATCGCCTTCAGCGCATCGAGGCCCATGAAGGTCAGCACCCGCCGCCCGAACCCGGCATCCGCTGGAACCTTGGGCGCATCAACGGCAGGGGCCATGCGCGACGGCTCCTTAACCGTGAGGAACAAGAGCCCGATCAGCACCGCCGGCAGCCCCATCACGATCAGGATCCATTGCCAGCCCCGGATCGTCAGAGGACCGATCACTGTCGGCGCCCAGGTTGCGCTCATCACCACCAGCTTGCCGCCGATCAGCGGCCCCAGCACCGTCCCGCCGATGAAACCGAACTGCAGCAGCGCAAAGGCGCGCGTCAGCTTCTTCGGCGGAAAGGCATCGGCAAGCAGCGAGTAGGAGGATGGCGCGTGGGCCGAGCCGCCCGCTGCCAGAAACACCCGGCTGCCCACGAACTGCGTAAACGTCTGTGCAAGGCCCCCGAGCGAGATCACCAGCCCCACCGCCGCCGCGCCGCCCGCCAGCACATATTTGCGCGGGTAGATGTCGGCGAGGCGCGCCAGCGGAATGCCGACGAAGAGGTAGCAGACTATGCTCGCCGGCCCGGCAAGGAAACCCAGCTGCGAATCGGTGAGGCCGAAATCGTGCTTGATCCGCTCGGCCAGCATGCCGAACGTCACCGCATCGAAGAAGGTGATGAAGGTCGCCAGCACGATCACCAGCAGCGCCCAGTAGGCCGATCCGGCGGCAGGCCATTCGCGCGTCGCCGGCGCGCCGGTTTCGACCGTCAAAGCCTCGCCCGGCTCCGCCATCAGAGTGGGACCCGCCATCATCTCTCCTCTCGTCCGGCGGCCCCAGCGTTGGATTCGCCGGGCCATTTTCGTCTCGAACAATTGTTAGTCTTGCATACAATCTCGACGTGGTGAATACAAATGCCAATCTAACAAATGGTGGAATCGCAAGAGGCTCCACCGCAGGAGAGCGATCATGCAGAACCTCCCCGGCAAGACCGCGTTCATCACCGGCGGTGCCAGCGGCATCGGCCTCGGCATTGCCAGGGCGCTGCTCGGCGCGGGGATGAACGTGGCGATCGCCGATATCCGCGACGACCATCTCGCCGCTGCCGAGGCTGAACTGGCGGGTGGTGACAAGGTTCTCCCCCTCAAGCTTGACGTGACCGACCGCGCCGCCTTTGCCGCCGCCGCCGATGCGGCCGAAGCGAAGTTCGGCAAGATCCATATCCTGTGCAACAATGCCGGCGTCGCCGTCGTCGGCCCGACCGAGCTGGCGACGTTCGCCGACTGGGACTGGGTCATGGGCGTGAACGTCGGCGGCACGATCAACGGCATCGTGACCGTGCTGCCGCGCATCCTCGCGCATGGCGAAGGCGGCCATGTCGTCAACACCGCTTCGATGTCCGCGCTCGTGCCGGTGGGCGGCACGACGATCTATTCGTGCGGCAAGGCGGCGGTCACCGCGATGATGGAATGCATGCGCCCCGAACTTGAGGCGCGCGGGGTGATCTGCTCGGCGTTCTGCCCCGGCGCGGTGCAATCGAACATAGCCGAGGCCGGCAAGACCCGCCCCGCCGATCTGGCGGACACCGGCTACGCCGAGGCGGACAAGCGCCGCGCTTCCGGTGGCAACTTCATGCATCTCTACCAGACCAAGGAAGAGGTCGGCGAGCGCGTGCTCCAGGGCATCCTGAACGACGAACTCTACATCCTCACCCACAGCGAATTCCTCACCGGCGTGCGCGAGCGCGGTGAGGCGACCACGGCGGCGGTGCAGACGCACCTCCCCGAGAACCCCGACTACAAGCAGACTTTCGCGATGCTGTTCCGCAACCCGGCGATCACTGCCGAGATTGCGCGGCAGGCGGCGCTGAAGGCTGCACGCGCAGGCTAACGCTACCAGTCCCCCTCCCGCCTGCGGGAGGGGTTAGGGG
>Ga0247718_1000540_pt1 | contig 10899 bp, 8 predicted proteins | sample 21E_DmetaG_FD_189045 | JGI IMG/M metagenome (GOLD analysis project Ga0247718, IMG submission 189045) | Soil microbial communities from hillslope of Landscape Evolution Observatory, University of Arizona, Oracle, AZ, United States - 2-1-E_D | ecosystem: Engineered > Artificial ecosystem > Mesocosm...
AGGGAATCGATCGGCTTGTCACCATCAAGGATCGCCGCGACTTTCGCCCCTTCGAGCTGCGTCGTGTCGTAGCCGTGGAATTTGTTCGGGCCTACACGATCGAGAATTTCCGCGTAGATCGGGCTGATCTGCGCTTTGCGCTCGGTCTGGCCGATGCCGGATTGTTTTTGCAGCTCCTGGAGTGCGGACTCGAAGCTCTGATTGAACTCTTCTTCTTCGAATACGAGACCTTTCTCCTCGAGATAAACACGGATCAGGTCGCGAGGCGTGCCGTAGGTGTCGTAAAGCTTGGCCACGCTTGTAAAGAGTTCGTTCCGCGGAGCGTCGCCCGATATATTCAGCTCGTCGAGCTTGCCCAGACCCACGGTGAGCGTGTTGGCGAATCGCTCTTCCTCGAGCCGCACCATCTTGCCGATGAACTCGCGCTGGGCTTCGAGTTCCGGATATGCCTGGTGCATCTGGTCGATGACGAAGTTGCAGACCCTGTGAAAGAACGGCTCCTTGAAACCGAGATGCTCGCGGCCGTGGTAGATCGCGCGGCGCATGATCTTGCGCAGCACGTAGTTGCGGCCCTCGTTGCCCGGCAAAATGCCGTCGGCGATCGCGAACGCCGTCGCACGCGCGTGGTCGGCGATCACGCGGCAGGCAAACTGTTGGCTCTCGGATAGTCCTTCGTAAACGCTCATAACGAAAAGAAGATTATAGTTCGCCGACGACGGAGTTCGGAAACTGGAAGACCGTCACCGGAAATAATGCGCAACATTTGAGCGCTCCGGAGGAGCGAAATGTTTGTAGGCCGCTGGGGTAGATATTTGATCGAGCTCCGTAGGAGCGGCACTCGTCGTGGGCTGTCGCTCCTAGGAAGCTGGTCCAGATTTGCTCCTGATACTACAAACATCCCGCTCGTACGGATCTCATTTGCCGAACGTTAATTTTGTTAGCCTGGGTGACCGTGTGCGACAGACTACAGGGCTGTGCCGCGAGGTAAAATGGGCTAAGATTCTGCGTATGAAAAGCGTGTTGCGTCTCTACGCCTTATCGGCGGCGGCGGTCGTGCTTACCGGTTGCGGCACGGCGGCCAACATTAACAGAGGTGCTCTGTCTTCACCGACACCAACCGCTGCCAGGGTGGAAACACCGACGCCTCCTTTGAATAACGAACCGGCCGCACCGCTGAACGCTGTGCCCACGGACGAAGGGCGTGAACTGCGAGAAACCGCCTTCGAAGGCACCGCCGGACTCACCGAAAAGAAAAATGCCGGCGGCCAATTGGCAGTGATGACCGCCGTGCGAACCGGCCAGCACCCGAATTTTGATCGGATCGTGTTTGAATTCGCCGGCGACTCGCTGCCCGGATACAGGATCGAGTACGTCGACAAACCTGTCCGCCAGTGCGGGTCGGGTGAGGTCGTCCCGCTGGCCGGTGACGCCTGGCTCGAGATCCGGTTCGAGCCGGCAAACGCGCATTCGGAGGACGGCAAGCCGACCGTCGGCAACCGAGCGCTGTCGCCAAGTCAAAAGATCGTAAGAGAGATGAAGCTGACCTGCGACTTCGAAGCGCAGGTCGAATGGGTCGCCGGCGTCTCCTCGCCGAACAGATACCGCGTACTAGAGCTCAAGAACCCGACGCGGCTCGTCGTCGACATTAGGCACTGAGACGATCTTAGTTATCAGCTATCAGTTGTCAGTTATCAGTTATTCCGAACAGAACCACCTTACGGCAAGGCACAATTATGAGATTCTTTCGCTCGTTGATGATGGCTTTTCTCATCGCATTCCTACTCGCCACGGTTATGACGGCTCAGAACAAACAGATTTCGGACTTCAAGACTTTTTTCAGAGAGGAGTTGAGACAGGCCGGCATTGTCGGCGGGAGCTTTGTATTTCTGAAGGACAATAAGGTGGTCGCGAGCGAGAATTACGGCTCGGCCAATCTCGCGAAGAACCAACCCGTCGACGATAACACGATCTACCACTGGGCCTCGAACACGAAGCCTTTCACGGGCATCGCGATCATGCAGCTCCGCGACCGGGGCCTGCTGAGTTTGGATGACCCCGTGACAAAGTACCTGCCCGAGCTGCGGGAGATCCATAATGGTCACGGCTCGATGGACGAGATCACGATCCGCCACCTGCTGACGCATTCGGGCGGTTTTCGCAACGGCACGTGGCCCTGGCGGAACAACAAGGAATGGGAGCCGTTCGAGCCGCAGCACTGGTCGCAGCTCGTGGCGATGTTTCCTTTCACCGAGGTCCAGTTCAAGCCGGGCAGCAGGTTCAGTTACTCGAACCCGGCGATCATCTACCTCGCACGCATCATTGAGGTGATCACGAAAGACGATTACGAAGTGTACGTCGACAAAAACATCCTCAAACCGCTCGAGATGCACCGTTCATACTTCGACTCGACGCCGTATCATCTTCTGAACCATCGCTCGCACTCTTACTACATCGAGAACGGCAAGCGCACCGAGGGGCGCTTTGACGCGAACACCGGAATCACTGTTTCGAACAGCGGACTGAATTCGCCGATGCAGGATATGGTGAAGTATCTGAATTTTTTAGTCGGCGATCCGGGCAAAAAGGAAGTTTACGACGGCGTTCTAAAACGCTCGTCGCTCGAGGAGATGTGGCGGCCGCAGTTGAAGGCCGACACCGACGCGAACGGCAACCGCGGATTCACGACCGATATCGGTTTGATATTTTTTCTGGACAGGAGCATGAGCCCGACGCACCTTGGCCACGGCGGTGATCAGAACGGCTTTATTAGCTATATCGATTTTGACCCGGTGAAAAGGCTGGCGTCGGTGCTGGTGTTTAATACGAACGTGATCTATCCCGCCAACACCCCGGCCGAGAAGGACGTAGTTGCCCGACTGCGAACCGCTGTCAGAGAGTTATACAAGGCGGATAAGAAGAAATAGCTGACAGCTATTAGCTGACAGCTGTCAGCTATTTTTAATTCACGGCGGGCCTTGTTCTCGTTACGGCCGAAGACACTCGTCTTTTACCAGCACATCTACCAGCCTCGATGAATCTCCCAGCGATCGATCACACGGCCGTCTTCGACCACATTGTAATGCGAATGCTGCGCGGCGGTCAGGCATGAATGATTCGCGAGGATGCGGACGCGGTCGCCGACCTTGATGCGGTCGAATATGTCGCTCGCGACCCCGGCGATCTCGCCGTGTTCTTGTGAAACCGACGTTACACGCATTCCGGTCTCGTTTGCGTCCAGGTCGAGGACGTGCCCGTAACCACAGAATGGGTCAAGCTCGACCGGTCCGCGATCTTTCGACAGTGCGATCGCGCCGGCGTCTACGACGAGCTTTCGCCGCGTTTTGTCACGATGCACGACCGCGGCGAGCACGGTCAATGCCGTGTCGGTAAACGAGCAACTCCCGAGCGTCGCTTGAAAGCCGTCGAAAAAAATGTAATTTCCGGGGCGGATCTCGTCGACCCCGTCGAGGTGATCGACGACGCTCATCGTAGGCGTCGATCCGATGCTGACGGTCGGCACATCGATACCGCCGCCGCGAAGCCGCTCTGCCAATTCCGCCATTGAGTCGCGTTCGTGCCGCGCGACGTCGAGAATCTCTTCCCTCGAGCGTGCGTTGTATGAGTGCCCGGCGTGGGTGAGGATGCCGGCGAAATTCAGATTCTTTGCGTCGGCTAACTGTCTTGGAATCTCGATCGCGTCCTTTGTGTCAGGCTCGACACCGACGCGATGCGTTCCGCAGTCGATCTTCACAAAGACATCAAATCTGACGCCCGCCTTGAATGCCGCTTCGTCCAGCTGCCTGGAGGTTTCCGCGTCGTCGGTAAGCAGATTGAGCTTTACGCCGCTTTTCAAAATCTCGACCGCTTCGTCAAACTTTCCCTGCTCGATCGGAACGGCGTAAGTGATGTCGTGAAAGCCGTGCTTAGAGAATGCCCGCGCCTCGGCAAGAGTCGAGACAGTGATCGCTCCGTCGTGCCGCTCGGTTTGAATCCTGCCAACCTCTATGCACTTATGGGTTTTGATATGCGGGCGAAGACGGACGCTGTTGCGGCGCGCCGTCTCGCTCATCCGCGCGGCGTTGCGGCGGACGCGGGCGACATCGAGCAAGAGAGTCGGGGTTCTGAGAGCGTTCACGAAAGAAATAGTACCAACCGCCAACGCGGGCACGCCATCACGCTAGGGCGCAAGACCGACGCGGCGGAGGAGGTCGGCGAAGCGCGGGTCCGATCGCAGCGGATCGAAGATCGGCTCCGCTTTGAGATATCTCATCTGCGGGTCGCGGGCGGCGTAGCCCTTTTCGAGCAATTCGAACGCTTTCTCGCGATCGCCTAGTGCGGAATGCAGATGCGACAGTTCGACCGGTGAGACGTACTCTTTCGAGGCCTGGAGCTTGTCGAGAATCCTGAGAGCCTCTGCCCGCTGCCCCGACCCGGCATTTACGACGCCCAGATAGCACAGGTCGCTTGGATTTTCGCCGTCGATGCTCATGACTTTCTGTAAAGGAGCAAAGGCCTGACTGTACTGACCTCTGAAAATGTGGGTATACGCCAAACCGAGCATAGTACTCACATCGTTCGCATCCAACTTAGCGAGCTCGCCGTACAAAATAAGGGCCTCATCATAGCGTCTGTTAAATGCCAGAATCCGCGCCTTCGCTCGTCGAGGGTTGGGCAACAGCGGTTCGAGCTCCTGCGCTTTGCTCACCTGCTCCAAAGCCTCGTCGATCCGCCCCATATCGCTGAGGAAGATGGCATAGTTCAATCTCGCAACGAAATAGTTCGGGTCCAACTCGATGGCTCGGCGATACGCCTTTTCCGCACCCGCCCAATCCCATTCCGAAAGTTTCAAACTGGCGAGGCTGTAGTGGGCGTCGGGGAGCGCATCGTCAAGCGATAGGGCCTTTTCGACCGCCTCATGGCTTTTGGCTCGTGCCTCTTTCGGGTTCATGAAACTTCCAATGCCCAGATTTGTATAGGCGGTTGCGATCTTGGCATACGCGAGGGCAAAGCTCGGATCGAGCTCGACCGCTTTCGTAAGATACTCAAGTGCCTTCTTCTGGTCGGCAGCCCCGGTTTTCCTAGTGTGATAAACAGCGTCCAGATATAGATGATAGGCCGCGGGGTTTTGCGTCGGCTTTTTGGCAAGTTGGCTCTGCTGCTCGCCGGTGAGACGCAGGCGGAGCTTATCCGCGATAACACGTGAGATCTCTGACTGCACAGCCTGCAGATCGGCCGCTTTCCTGGTGAACTGCTCTCCGAAGATCTGCGTGCCGTCGGCCGCGTTCACCATCTCGACGCTGATCTGCAGATTATCGCCGCGCGGGACGACACGGCCCATCACGATGGCTCCGACGCCGAGGGCCTTGGCAACCTCAGCAAGGTCCACTTCCTTCCCCTTGTACTTCCACGCCGACGAACGCGATATCACCTTAAGCTGGGCAAGCTGCGATAGATTATTGATGATCGCCTCGCTCAGCCCGTCAGAAATGTACTCGAAATTCGGGTCGCCGCCCGCGTTCGCGAACGGCAGCACCGCGACGGAGCCGATTGCTGCCGACGGCCGGTTCAGATACCAATAACCAAATCCGGCCGTCCCGAGTACCAGTACGATAAGGAAGGCCAATGTGGCGATCTTGTGCTTTTTGACCTCGCCGACGACGTACTCCGCGCTCGACGGTTGGTGCGAAAGACTGTTTTGCGTCGAAAGGCCCGCGGCGTGCGTGGCCGTCCGTATATCCTCAGACGCCGTTATGCCGACACTCGCCGACCGCGCCAAGGCGGGAATATGCGAGCGTTCGAGCTCCTCGGAAAATTCGAGCTCGCGTTTGAGGTCGCGGACGTCGAGCAGGAAATCCTGCACGGTCTGGTAACGATCGTTGGGATTTTTCTGCAGGGCCCGTTTGATTATTCGGTGCAGCTCGTGCGGAACGCTCGCGTCGAGCGGCGGCGGCTCTCGGGTCAGGATCGCGGCGATGGTGTCGTTGGTGGTTTCGCCCTTGAACGGCGATTTCCCCGCGTGCATCTCAAAAAGCACGACTCCGAGGCTCCAGACGTCGGTCCGCCCATCGGTTTCTTTCCCGCGTGCTTGCTCGGGCGACATGTAGTCGGCCGTGCCCATGACCGCTCCGGGTGCCGTGTTCACCTGGGCACGGGTTGCGTCTTCGGAATTCGCGGTTTGCCGGGCCGTGCCGGACAGCTTTGCGAGGCCGAAATCCAGGACCTTAACGAAGCCGTCATCGCGGAGCATTATGTTCTCCGGCTTGATGTCGCGGTGCACGATTCGCGCGCCGTGCGCGGCAGACAAAGCCGCCGCTACCTGCAGCGTCACGTCGAGCATCTCGCGCAAAGTGAGCGGCTCGCTCGCGATCCGGTCGCGAAGCGTTTCGCCCTTTATGTATTCGGTGACGATGTAGCGGGAACTGTCGACGACGCCGATCTCGTGAACGGTGAGGATGTTCGGGTGATTTAACGCGGAGGCGGCCTTCGCTTCCTGCACGAAGCGGCGGACGCGTTCCTCGTCGGCGGCAACCTCGGGCAGTAGCAGCTTCAACGCTACTTTACGCTCAAGCTCGCCGTCCTCGGCAAGATACACCTCGCCCATTCCGCCTCGTCCGAGCCTTGAAACGATTCGGTAACGGCCAATGGATCCGCCTGACAGCTGTTCCTTCGGCATAAGCTGATCTGGAAAAACAGAACTCCTGATGGTAGCACAACCGCCAGGCTTAAAGACCAAATTGGCCTACCGATCGAAACCGCAAGCAGCGGTTTATTGCCAAACAGACCCTTCCTATCAATGGGACGCTCGGCAGCATTGTCAAACCAGCTTCTTCGCTTTCCTGACCACGTTTTCGACGGTAAAACCGTAATCGCGAAACACATCCTCGGCCGGGCCGGATGAGCCGAACCGGTCCACCGTCAGCGTGTCGCCGCTTTTGCCGATGTATTTATGCCAGCCGAGGGAGACGCCGGCTTCGATGGCGAGGCGGGCCTCGACGGCTGACGGCAGCACGGACTCTTTGTATTTCGGCGACTGGGCGTCGAAAAATTCCCAGCACGGCATCGAGACGACGCGCGTCGGGATTCCCTGACGTGTGAGTCGCTCTCGCGCGTCGATCGCCAGGCCGACCTCGGAGCCCGTTGCGATGATGATCAATCTCGGTTCGGCCGCACTACCGGATTTGTCTTCGGCCTCGGCAAGGATGTACGCGCCCTTGTGCAGCCCGCGCGCGTCGGCGAATCGCTCGCGGTCGATCACGGCGACCTTTTGTCGCGAAAGTGCGAAAGCGGTCGGGCCGTTGTCTCTAAGCAAAGCTGCTCGCCACGCTTCGCGGGTCTCGTGCGCGTCGCAGGGGCGAATGACGGCGAGATTAGGGATCGCGCGCAGCGCCGCGAGGTGCTCAACCGATTGGTGCGTCGGCCCGTCTTCGCCGAGACCTATCGAATCGTGCGTGAAGACGAACAGCACTCGGATATGCGACAACGCCGCCAGCCGGATCGCGGGGCGCATATAGTCGCTAAAAGTTTGGAAAGTGCCGCCGTACGGGATCACGCTGCCGTACAGCGCCATTCCGTTCAGCGCCGATCCCATCGCGTGCTCGCGGATGCCGAAGTGGATGTTGCGGTTCTCGTATTTTCCTACCTGAAAATCCGCGGACGATTTTATCGAGGTGTTGTTCGAGGGCGTGAGGTCCGCCGAGCCGCCGATAAGCTGCGGGATCGCGTCGGCGATCGCATTGATGACCTCGCCGCTGTAAGCACGCGTCGCTTTCGCCTCGACGTTGTCGAACTTCGGCAGAGATTTTTCCCATCCATTGGGCAAGTGGGCGCGTCGCGTGTCGGCAAACGTTCTCCCGAGTTCGGGAAATTCCTTTTCGTAGCGCTTGGCGAGCGCTTCCCATTCCTTTTCGAGCCGAGCACCGTTTTTGACCGCTTGCCGGAAGTGCGTGAGTGCGTCCCTCGGGATGAAGAAATGCTTGTTCTCGGGCCATCCGAGATTGCGTTTCGTTTCTTTCACGGCGTCCTCGCCGGGCGCGTCCGAGTGAGCTTTGCTCGTTCCCTGTTTCGGCATCCCAAAGCCGATGACCGTTTTAATGCGAATCAGTTTCGGCTTGCCCGTGCTCCTTTGCGCAGTGGCGATCGCGTTTTCTATCGCATCAAGATCGTTGCCGTCCTCGACGACCGAAACTTCCCAGCCGCACGATTCGAAGCGCGTCGTCACGTCTTCGGTAAAGGCAAGATCGGTCGAACCGTCGATCGTGATCCGGTTGTCGTCGTAGAGATAGATCAGGTTGTCGAGCTTCAAGTGACCAGCGAGCGAGGCCGACTCGTAAGAGACGCCCTCCATCAGATCGCCGTCCGAGCAGATGCAGTAGATGAAATGGTCGATCACCGGGAAGCCCTCACGATTGAACATCGCCTCCAGATGCTTCTGCGCGATGCCCATTCCGACACCGTTCGCAAATCCCTGCCCGAGCGGTCCGGTCGTGATCTCGACGCCCGGCGTGAGAATGTTCTCGGGATGACCTGCGGTCTTTGAGTGAAGCTGCCGGAAATTCTTGAGCTCCTCGAGCGGCAAATCGTAACCCGTCAGGTGCAGCAAACTGTAAATGAGCATCGAGCCGTGCCCGGCCGACAGCAAAAAGCGGTCGCGGTTAAACCACTTCGGGTTTTTCGGGTTGTGACGCAGAAACTTCGTCCACAGCACGTACGCCGCCGGAGCCATCCCGAGCGGCAGGCCCGGATGGCCCGAATTCGCCTTCTGCACGGCGTCGAGCGAAAGCGTGCGGATCGTGTTGATGCAGAGTTGGTCAATGTTGGTCGAGGTCGTAGTGTTTTTCTTGGCTCGTGCTGGTGTGCTCATCGGTTTGTTCGCAGAGAAATTTTGTCTATGATGCCAAGACTTTCGAGAGCAGGCAAAAGAGACGGCCAAAATAGAGAAAAATAGCTGTCAGCTAGTAGCTGTTAGCTGACAGCTATATTTCTAACTTTCTTTCCGATCAGCCTATCTCGAACGGCCGCCGGCTCCGACAACCTTTTTAAGCCACCACCGCAGCCCGACAAAAAGGAACCGCCAATCCCTAAAAAACTCCGGCGGCTTGCCCTCGAAGTAATGCCCGACGAACTGCAAGAGCCAGCCGACGACGAATAGTGCGAGTGCGATCACCCACAACCCGCCGACGAAAAAACAGACCGGCACAAGTAAGATCGACAGCGCGATCATCGGGATGCCGAAGCTGTGCGTCAGTCGATTCATCGGGTGCTCGTGGCTGTGCGAGTACTCCTCGATCCACTCGTCCCAAGATCTGCCGCCCATCATAAGAGTGTTCCTCCGTTCGAATTTTGGACCGATTGTATATCAGCTCGCCGCCCGGTCGTAACGCTCGACGGCTAACCCGCCGTCGAGAATGATCGTGTCGGACAGCGCGAACCCATCCAGAAAATTCTGCGGCATAAACACATCTGCGCCGTCGACCGTCTCGGGGATCCGCGTCACGAGCCAGCGGTCGATGACGTCCCCGAACGACTCGTAAGTTCGCGAGCCGCCGATGACGTAGAGATCGCCTTTCAGAAACTGCGCGAGCGCGAGCACCTCGTCGCGGCTTCTAGTCAGAACCACATTTGGCTCGTGCTCGATCTCGAGTGAGCGGCTGAGGACGACGCTCAAGCGATTGGGCAGCGGGCGGGCGATCGAGGCCCAGGTGTTGGCGCCCATCACGATCGCGTTGCCGGAGGTCGTCTGTTTGAAGAATTTGAGATCCGCCGGATAGTGCCACGGCAGCTTGCCGTCTTTGCCGATGGCTTGGTTCTCTGCGATGGCGACGATGCCGATGATCATACGATTCTGGCGCCTTTGTAGACGGCGATCTTGGAGCCTTTGGCGAGCAGGACAGAGTATGGCTTTTGGTCGTTGAGGAATGCAAACTCCTCACCATATGTTGCGGCAAAATCAACCTGTATAAGGGGCCTCTCGACCGAAAACAACTCCCACTTCGGATGCTCGACCTTGTACTCGTCCGTGCGGTTCTGACCGCGCCGCGTGTAGCCCCAGTAAGGTTCGATGATGAACTCGCCGTGAGAATTCTCGGGCGGCACTCCCAGATTCTGACCGATCTCGACGGCCATTGTGTTCGCACAACCGCCCCGCTCCCATCGGTAGCCGACCTGTTTCCCGTCGCGGGTGTTGCTCGTCGTCCAGCACTCGTAAGGCTCACCGTAGAAGATGCGGGCGACCGTCGCGATCGCGTAGCGGGGAACGATCTCTTTGACGAAGACCACGCCGCGTCTGGTCTCGCCGGCCGCAGTTTCGCGTCGCACGTAGAAACGAAGGTTGACCTCTTCGAAATTGACGTGAAACGGCACCGGCAACCTGAGCACGCGCGTGCGGAGAAACATGAACCCAACAAGGCTGACAAAGCACCTGCCGTCGTGAAGATCCAGCTCAGTACCCATCGGCACGCGGCTCGCCAAAACGGATTGGTCGACCTCGTAATTCGCCATCACGAGATCTCTCCATTCGGCTGTCAAAAATTTTCGCATCTACAGGATCAGCCGCTTATCGCCGCGACGTGCGGTCACCTTCGTGCGGTCGAAGTACTCGAGCAGCGGGATCGCGTACTTGCGCGAGATCCCGGCGAGATCTTTGAACGCCGGCACGTCGATCAGACGATCGGGAGACCGATCAGCAAACGACCGCATTCTGGCGGCGAGTTCGTCGATCGCGCGCGATGAAAAATAGAATTCCGGGCTGACCTGCACGACCTCGCCAGCGTCGACGATGATCTTGAAAAGTTTGCGCGTGGTCGCGGGATCGGCCCCGCCGGCACGCGACGCCTCGACGAGCGCGTCGTCGAGCTTCGGCACCTCGAGTCGCGATTTTTCGTAAATCGACCTGAGCGCTTC
>Ga0247718_1000541_pt1 | contig 10894 bp, 8 predicted proteins | sample 21E_DmetaG_FD_189045 | JGI IMG/M metagenome (GOLD analysis project Ga0247718, IMG submission 189045) | Soil microbial communities from hillslope of Landscape Evolution Observatory, University of Arizona, Oracle, AZ, United States - 2-1-E_D | ecosystem: Engineered > Artificial ecosystem > Mesocosm...
CCCTCGAAGTGTCCTCGAAGGCTGCCGCCAACGAGCCCTTCCAGGCCACCGTCATCGTCCTCTACGAAACCTACGACCTGAACGAGCTCCTGAACTTCACCCGCCAGTACGGCAGCTTCGGCGAGCAGCTCCGGGACGGCTTCGGGGGCGGCGGGGACGGTGGGGACGGTGGAGGCTTCGGCGACATCCGCCTCCACACGGCGAACCTGACGGTCCGCGGCATCCTCACCACGGAGGGGAAGGGTGACTTCCTGCTGCAGCCCGGCATCTTCCTCCGCCTTCCCACGGCCCAGGCGCTTTACGAGCGCGAGGGCCGCATCAACCTCGTGGGCGTCTCCAACACGGGCCACCCGGAAACGGGCGTGGCCCGCAGCCCCGAGGTGAAAGCACTCTTCACGCAGGGGCTTGCCGCCGTGGCGGCCGAGGACCCGGATGAGCCGAGCTACAAGGCCCTCAAGATTCAGGAGACGAAGCAGCAGTTCCTGGACCGCGCCGCGCTCGCGGGGGAGCGCTTCACCCAGTTCCTCACGGTCATCAGCACCTTCACCGTCATCGCGGGCGTGATGCTCATCGTGAACATCTTCGTGATGCTCGCGGAGGAGCGGAAGAGCGAGCTCGGCATGGCTCGCGCCGTGGGCCTCAAGCGCCGCCAGCTGCTCCTCCTCTTCAGCTTCGAAGGCCTGCTCTACGCCCTGCTCGCGGCCTTCATCGGCGTCCTGCTCGGCCTCGGCATCGCGTGGGGCCTCCTCTACGTGTTCAACAACATCCTGTCGAGCATCGGCGACAACGGGCCCAGAATCACCCAGTTCCCCTTCCACCCCGAGATGGCGAGCCTGACCCTCGCCTTTGCGGCGGGCTTCTTCATCACGCTCATCACGGTGGCGGTGGCCTCCAACAAGGTGAGCAAGCTGAACGTGGTGCGCGCCATCCGCCGCATCGAGGAGCCCGAGAAGACGGGCAGCCTCCGCGTCCCCCTCTTCGGGGCCGCCCTCACGCTCCTGTCCGGGTTCGCCACCGCTGCGGGCTTCCTCTACGACGTGTACGCGCTCAAGGTGTACGCGCCCGCTGTGGGCCTCCTCGGCCTCGGCGCGTTCCTTTCCCGGTGGGTGCCCCGCCGCCTCGTGTACCCCGTGACGGGCGCTCTCGTGGCGGCCTTCGTAGGTTGGACGCTCTTCGGCATCGCGCAGGCGGAGGACACCACCTCCCAAGTGCTCGGCATCCTCCGCGGTGTCGTGCTCGTCCTCGCCGTCGTTCTCATCGTCATCTACGTGCCGCAGCTGCCGCTCCTCCTCAAGCGGCTCCTCACGCGCCTCAAGCCCTTCCGCGCCATCGCGGCGCCCGCTGTGGCCTATCCGTTGGAGAAGAAGACGCGCACGGGCCTCACGGTGAGCATGTTCGCGCTCGTGATCCTCGTGGTGGTCGTGTTCTCGACGCTCGGGTCCACGTTCCAGGTGGATCTCAAGAAGATGAGCGGCGGCTTCGACGTCTCCGCGGACTCCACGACGCCCATCAGCGACCTGGAGGCCTTCTACGCGAACAACGTCACGGACAAGCCCGAGCGGAACCCCTTCGAGTCGGTGGAGCGCTACGAGGCCCTCGTGCGCGCCCGCGCCCAAGGCGAGGAAGTCATCAAAATCAACGGGCAACCGGTGCCAGGGGCCCGGTTCGGCGCCACGTTCTACTCCTACGGGCCAGGCTTCCCGGCTTCGAGCCAGTACGAGTTCCGCGAGCTCGACCCCCGCTACGCCACGCCCCAGGCGGCCCTCGAGGCCGTGCGATCGGACAGCAGCCTCGTCATCCTTTCCACGGACTACGACTCGGACGAGGCGGGGAACCCGGGCCTCTATCACCCGGGAGACACCCTCACGCTCAGCACCGTGAACGGGAACGTGAGCTTCACCATCATCGGCATCATGAAGAACCAGTTCCTCGGCGGCATCTGGGTGCACGAGGATGTGATCTCGGGCAACTTCCAGCGCGTCCGCGGCGAGTACCTCTTCAAGCTCAAGCCCGGGTCGGACGCCGTGCAGGTGGCGAAGGACTTGGAGGCGGCCTTTGAGGTGGCCGGCATGGACGCCGTGAGCATTGAGGAGGAAGCGAAGCGCATCCAGGAGATCACGAACCGCTTCCTAACCCTCTTCCAGCTCTTCCTCGCCTTCGGCCTCGTGGTGGGCATCGCGAGCATGGGCATCATCACCGCCCGCAACGTCATCGAGCGCCGCCAGGAGATCGGGATGCTGCGCGCCGTGGGTTTCCCCCGTCGCGCCGTCCTCTCGCTCTTCATGTCGGAGGTGCTGTTCACGACTCTCATGGGCATCGCCATCGGCGTCGTCGTTGGCGTCTTCATCGCCTACGCGGTGTTCGCGACCTCGCTGCAGGACTTGGACGTGGAGTTCGCCATCCCGTGGCTCGACATCACGGTCATCCTGGTGCTCACGGCGGCGGTCACGATCCTCGCGACCTTCTGGCCCGCGCGCAAGGCCTCCCTTGTGCCCCCCGCTGAGGCGGTGCGGTATATCGAGTGAGAGGCGGTCGCAGCGACCCCCAGGTACGGCCTTCCCCGAGCCGGACAAGCCTTCCCAAACTAGGCGTTGACGGCCATGAGGAGCCCCATTCCTGCAAGGAACCCATAGCCGAAGGTCCACGGGCTCGGCCAACGACCAACGAAGGCAATCTCGAGAATCAACCACGAGAGCGAGCTGACGGCGAGAACCCGCCCCCACCGGCGGGGGTTGCGACCTAATAGTAGGGAGCTCGCCACGAAACACACGAAGGCAAGTAAGATGGTGGCGACCATCACCCAGAGAGCCCCTGATGGCCGAACCAATCTCGGAGCGATGAAAAGGAGCAGCCACGGTGCAAGGAGGACGCCGCTCACAGCCATGCAAGCGAGGCCAAACGCCATGGCGATCCCGCGGCCCGCAGGCGGAGGGTCGTGCGATCTCGTTCCCGTCGACGCCGCTCGAACTCCTGCTCGGTCCAATCGCTAGCCCCCCTGTGAGGATAGGCACACGTCGCGGCTCGCAGGAGCGGCCCCGATTCCGTTCGTCAGGCGAACCCAGGGGGTGGCGGATGGGAGACCAGCTTCGCGGGTGATGCAGTCCCCCTCCCTCAAGCCCGAGGACTCCCGGATGAATGCAGGACCTTGATAAACCTTCATGGTTTCCCTGTAGCCATCCACGAAGGGAGCACAGTAGGCGCGGGTGCAAGGTCCTTCTTGGTAACGGGCCCATTCAATCCTCATCTGGACCCCCTCTTCCAGGGGTTTCTCCAATTGGAGCCCGGTCGCTGAGGAGTATGTCGGGAGGAGGATCCGAACGCCGTTCGCGGCGACAAACTCCAACCCCGTGCCAAGGCGATGGACGAGCCGGCAGCCCCCGGCAAGAAAATCGTCAGCACAGTAAGCAGAACGAAGAATGGTTTCATGTTGGAAACCTCCTGGTTGATAGTACAAGTCCGCAATGATATAATCATAACCCGTCTTTCGAAACCAAGACGGAACCATACCTTAATCGCCCCCATTCGAATCCGCCCTCGCAGCACATGGTCGCCGCCCCCATCCCTTGGCAGGAGCCCTGGACGGCCTTCCGCCGCCTCTACCGCCCCGGGGAGGGCGCGCTGTTCCTCGACAGCAACCCCGCCCACAGTCTTCCCCATCTCGCGCGGCACTCCTACGCAGGCGTTGCACCCACGGGCCGTTTTACCGCCCACCGGGGGGAGGACACCTCGGCCCTCCGCGACCTCGCGGACGTCCTGCACCCGGAGGGCGCGCCGGATCCTCGCGCGCCCCCCTTCCAGGGCGGCTGGGCGGGGATCGTGAGCTACGACGCGGGCCGCCTCATCGAGGAGATTCCGTCGGTGGCACGGGACGACACGCGCCTGCCCCTTATCGATCTCTTCCGCTTCGACGCGGTGGTCGCGTGGGATCACGCGGCGCGCGCCTCCTGGATCCTCGTGCGCCCCGACGCGCCCCCGGCTGCCCAGCAGGTGCTCCTTCAGCGCCTGAAGGGGCCCCCTGCGGCCGCAGAGGATCCCGGCCTTGCCCCCGGGGTGAAGCCCTACATGACGCGGGAGCGCTTCGAGCAGATGGTTCAGGAGGGGAAGAACCACGTCCGCGCCGGGGACGTGTTCCAGGTGAACCTCAGCCACCGGTTGGAGGCCGCTGCCCCCCGCGACCCGCTGGCGCTCTACGGCCGCCTTCGCGCGGCGAACCCCGCCCCCTTCGCGGCCTTCTTCGACGCTGTGGACTACCAGGTGCTCTCCTCCTCGCCGGAGCGCCTCTTCACGCTGCGGGGGCGCACCCTCAGCGCGCGGCCCATCGCGGGCACGCGCCGCCGCAGCCCCGACCCGGAGGAGGACGCGGCCCTCAAGGCGGAGCTTGCGGCGGACGAGAAGGAGCGCGCGGAGCACGTGATGCTCGTGGACCTCGCCCGGAACGACATCGGGCGCGTCGCGGAGTACGGCTCCGTGCGCGTGGACGAACTGCTCACCGTGGAGACCTACCGCGCCGTCCACCATCTCGTCTCAAACGTGGAGGGGACGCTCCGCGACGGGTTCGGCCCCGTGGACGCCCTCCGCGCCCTCTTCCCGGGCGGCACCATCACGGGCGCCCCCAAGGTGGAGTCCATGAGGATCATCGAGCGCCTGGAGCCGGTCCGGCGCGGCCCCTACACGGGGAGCATCGGGTGGTTCAGCGCCACAGGGGACGTGGACCTCAACATCCTCATCCGTACCCTCCTCGTGAAGGACGGCGCGACGCACCTGCAGGTGGGCGCGGGCATCGTCGAGGACAGCGTCCCCGCGAAAGAGTACGAGGAAACCCTCGCGAAGGCGAAAGCGCTTCTTGCGGCGCTTGGCGCGGAGGCCCCATGAAGCACGTGTTCCTGAACGGCCGCATCGTTCCCGCCGCGGAGGCCACCGTGAGCGTGCAGGACCGCGGCTTCCTGTACGGGGACGGCGTCTTCGAGACGCTCCGCGCCTACGATGGGCGCGTCCCCCGCCTCGCGGCGCACCTCGCGCGCCTGCACCAGTCCTGTTCCCTCACCGCCATCCCCTCGCCCGATGTGGACTGGCCGACCGTGCTGTCGGAACTGCTGCGGCTGGAGAGCCTCCGCGAGGCGCGGCTCCGCATCACCGTCACGCGCGGCGTGGGCGGCGGCCTCGGGCCCCACCGCGACCCGAAGCCCACCGTTCTCGCCACGGCCGCCCCGGTGCCCTACACGGAGGACCAGTACACCCAGGGCGTGAGTGCCGTCACCACCGCCGTCAGGAAGGCCCCTCCCGAAGTCCTGGACCCGCGCATCAAGAGCCTCAACTACCTCCCCCACGTCCTTGCGCGCGGCGAGGCGGAGCGCGAGGGCGCCTTCGAGGGGCTCCTCCGCGGGGAGGGCGAGGAAGTCGTGGAGGGGAGCGCGAGCAACCTGTTCATCGTCACGCGCGGTGTCGTCCGCACGCCCCCGCTCGAGGCCGGCATCCTCCCGGGGCTCACGCGGCGTGACGTGATCGCACAGTTGGAGGCGCGCGGGGTCACCGTGCGCGAGGAACGCCTCTACCCGGCAGACCTCGTGGAGGCGGAGGAGATTTTCCTCACGGGCACCGTGGCGGAGATCCTTCCCTTGACCATCCTCGACGGTGTGCCCGTGGGGAGCGGGAAGCCGGGGCCGGTAACGACCGCAGCCCTCGCGGCCTACCGTCGCGCCTTGACGGGCTCGCCCTAATTTGCGAGGACGAAGAGGATCCCGATCCCGATGGTGGCGACACCCAGCAGCCCCGCCGCGAGGAGGACGGCGAGGCCGCCTCGTGTCACCAGGCCCGTGGCCTGCTGCAACGGCAGCACCATGAACTGGACGCGGCCTTCAGGCACGACGATGAGCGCGGCGTTCCCCTCGACGGTCGTCGCGTGCTCGTCCCGAATCGCCGTCCCGATGACTTGGACTTCGGTTCCTTCGTCGATCCGCCGCTCGCTGTACCGGAGCGGCCATTTCGGGTCCACCACCACTCCCCGCCGCTTGAGGTGGGCCTTGAGGGAGGGCAGGCCTCCGCGCCCGAAACTGCCTGACCACTTCTCCTCCTGTTCCATCGGGAGCGGGTTCCCCTTCGGGATGACGCGCATGGTGCCCGTCCCGTCGTCGAGGCCAAAGCTCACGACGTCGCACCTCCAGATGGGCTCAAGGCGCACCTGCTCCTCCCTATCCCCGAGGCGGCGCGGCGGGAGCACTCGGTCGAGCCGCGCCTCGATAGCGGCACACGGTTTGCCAGTGAGGTGAGAGACGACAGGGTCGTCCCGGGGGTCGGCCACGATGCGGCCCCGCAGCTCGACGGGGCCCACGGCAGCAGAGCGGACCTTCGCCGTTGCTACGTCCTGAAAGGTGCGGCGGGCGCGCAGGTGCCTCCAGGCCCAACGGATGAGCCAGCCTCCACCCCAGATGAGCGCAAGGCCGACCAGGAGGGCTCCCCAGGGGTAGGAGTCGAGCCCTTCCCCGCTCATGGCTTCACCGAGGGGACGGCGCGCGCCGCTCCCTCCGCCTTGAAATACTCGCGGGGCGTGAGGCGCATCTGGTTTGCAAGGAGCAGGTCTGGAAACTCTTGGATGCGCGTGTTGTGGATCGCGACGGAGTCGTTGTAGAATTCGCGGCGGTCCGCCAGGATGTCCTCGAGGCTGCTGATGCGCTTCTGGAGGGCGAGGAAGTTGTCGCTCGCCTTCAGCTGAGGGTACGCCTCCGCGACGGCGAAGACGTGGGTGAAGGCCGCCGAGAGCTCGGCGCTTGCGGCTGCGAGGGCGGCGGGGCTGCCGCGTGCGTCGGTGAGGTGGGCGCGCGCCCGCGTGACTTCCTCCAGGACAGTCTTCTCGTGGGCTGCGTACCCCTTCACGGTGTTCACGAGGTTGGGCACCTCGTCGCTCCGCTGCTGGAGGATGACGTCCACGTTCGCCCAGGCGCGGTCCACGTTGTTGCGGACGCGCACCAGGCTGTTGTAGAGGACGACGACGTAGACGAGGAGGGCGAGGACCACTAGGCCCACGACGGCGGCGAGGGTGCCGGCAACCATGATGGTCACCCATCCGGGCCGCGGGTCCTAAAGGTTTGGTCAGGGCGAGGTGAGGAGAGCGATGGCGAGGGCAAGGGCCCCGATCCCTCCCGCAAGGAGCAGCGCAAACTGCAGCCGATACTTGCCGATGAGGTCGGTCTCCTGCCCGAAGTGGACCACGAAGGGGATCCGCCCCTCGGGTGTCAGAAAGAGGTTCTCGTTCCCCTCGGCAGTGCGGGGCGCCTTGGGGTCCCGCTCGGCCGTTGCGAGCACGTAGGCCTCCGTGCCGGGCGGCATGAAGTACTCCTTGAAGCGCATGCTCTTGTTGAAGCCGAGCCACGTCTCGTGGTCCATGTCGAGGCTCCGCAGGAAGGCGGCCACATGGGGTTCTGGGTCGTCGAAGGTGCCCGAATCGAGTTCCGTCGTCTCCTTGTGGGGAAGGGTGCGGTTGCCGTGGCGCACGACGATGGCCCCTGTCTCGTCCCGCAGCAGGAAATCGGGCATGTACTTCCCTTCCTTCACGGTGACCCAGCTGCGGTTCTTGCCGGACTGCCGCAACTCCTTGATCTCGTAACGGTACCACACGCACGGCCGCTGGCTCAGGGGGCCCACGGCGAGGGCCTTCTCGGTGAGCGGCTCGATGCGGCCCCGCACCTCCACAGGGCCAATCGCCATGGAGGCCACCTTGCTCGTGGGGGTGTCGCGGACGAGCCAAGCAAGCTGGAGGCGCTTCCAGGAGAAGATGAAGGCGACGATGCCGCCGAGGAAGAGCAGGACGATCGGGATGGGGTTATCCTCGAAGGCCACAGGGGGAGACCGGGATAGCACCCTCATAAGAGTTGGGGAAGGCCGCGGCTACCCCAACCTTCATGGCCCCCACCCCGCATCGCCCAGGCATGACCCCCGAGGCCGTCCTCCAGGCCTTCAGCGAGTACCTCGACGTGAAGCGCTCCCTCGACCGGGGCCTCTCCCGGGCCCGCGAGGGCGACGAGCGCCGCCTCAAGGAGCTCGCGGGCCAGCTTCCCGCCGACGTCGTCCACGGCGTCCCGAACCTCCTCACCTTCGTTCCCGAGCACCCGCTTCCCCGGGGGCTCACGGCGGAGGACGTGGAGCTTCCCTTCCGCATGCGCGAGGAGTTCGCGGCCCTCGGCGAGACACGCCGTGAGCGCCTCATGGGCTGGTTCCCCGACTCGGACGAGGCCATGAAGGACATCCTGGACTTCATGGAGGAGGAGCGGAAGATGGTGCTCGATGCCCGCCGCGGCCTCCAGGACCTCGACCGCAAGCTCTGGACGATCCTCACCGGGGAGCGCGTGAAGCGCGTTCACGGGCTGCGGATGCCTGAAGCGTAGTCCACTCTCCCTCCGCTGCTTCGCTGCTCCGCTGCTTCGCGTCGATTGGGCCGCGCAGGCCAGAATAACGCGGAGCCGTGGAGAAAGGCCCAGTGGACCCTTCGCGCTCCTTCGCTGCATCGCGCCTTCGCGTTTCCTACGCTGCCCGGGTCCGCGGATCCAGCCAAGGTCCCTTTGTGTCCTTTGAGGTATCCTTCGTCCCGTTGTGATCTTCAGGCAGCGCCGGGCCCAGTAGGTCGCGGAGCAGCGGAGACGACCGCACTCTACAAGGATCCGAGGAACGCCACGAGCGCCTCGTTCATGCCCTTCGTGCCCTGCCGTCCGTCCGCGAAGAAGGCGTGACCGCCCGTGGCGGGGGCATGCACCTTCGCCTGGGGGAACCAGGTGGTCCAATTGACGAGGTGCTGGGGACCGAGGAGGGCATCGTCGGTGGCAATCGCCACAAGCACGGGCCCCGTGTACGCCCGCACGGCCTCGCCGGGGTAGCGCTCGGGCCGCAGCTTCGAGAAGTAGTCCAGGAAGTGGGAGGCGAGCTCGCGCCAGTAGGGCTCGCCGTGCCAGCGCTGGAAGAGGCGCTTTTCCATCTCGGAGAAAGAATCGGGGGTCATGCGGCCAAAGAGCTGCACGAACCGGGGGTCGGGGGCGCTTGCCGCGCTGATGAGGGTGAGGCTCTTCAGGAGGTCGGGTCGGTACGCGGCGATGCGGCTTCCCGTGATGCCGCCCATGCTCACGCCCACGACGTGGGCGGGCCCGCCCGCCACCTGTTCCAGGAAGGCGATGGCGTCCTGCTCCATCACGCGGGGGTCCATGTTCGGCCACGGGTTCCCTTCTTCCCCGTAGTGGGTCGAGCTTCCGTGGCCGCGCGCGTCCCAGGCGAGGATCCGGTGGGTGCCTGCAACGGCGGGGAATTGCCCCGCGAAGGAGCGGTGCGCTGCGAGGGCGCCGTGGAAGAACACGATCGGCTCCCCCTCGGGGTTGCCGCGCTCCTCGTAGTGGATGCGGATGCCGTTGATCTCGGCTTCAGGCATGGTCGGCCTCCTGGAGGAGCCGCTGGAGACCTTCGTTGAACCAGGCGGTGCCGGCGCCGCCGTCCTTGTAGAGCCAGTGGCCGCCCGTGGGCCGGTCGAGGCGCGCCTGGGGAAGCCACGCGTACCAGAAGGCGGTGCTCACAGGGCTGTATGTGGGATCGTCGGAGGCCTCCACCACCCAGGCGGGGCCCTTGAAGCCGCGGAGGAGCGACTGCGGGTACACGTCCTCCGGCATCTCGGCGAGGGTGCCGAGGAGGCGGTCGCGGAGGTCGCGCCAGTAGGGCTCGCCGTGAACGCGCGCGTACTGGTCGGCAACGGCGGGGGGCGGGGGCGCGGCGCGGCCCTTGCGGAGGAACTGGCGCAGCGCTTCGGACACGACGGGCGGGCTCGCCACACAGGTGAGGGACCGGAAGCGCTTGGGGGCCTCGGTGGCGAGGCGTTGGCAGAGGAGGCTTCCCATGCTCGCGCCCACCAGGTGGACTCGGTCCTCCGGGAGAACCGCTTCAAGGAAGGCGGCGAGGTCGTCGGTGAAGGTCTCCACGTCGAGGGCGCTCCACGGGTTCCCGGGCTCCCCGAAGCGCGTGGACTTGCCGTGGCCGCGGAGGTCGGGGCGGAGGACGCGGTGGCGGCGCGCGAGGACGCTCGCCTGGTGCTGCCAGTCCTCCGAGGAGCCGAGACCGCCGTGGACAAGCACAACTGGGGTCCCGTGGCCTTCCTCCTCGTAGTGGAGGCGGATGCCGCGGACCTCGGCGTGGGGCATGTGGGCGGGAGAGCCGCCGCCTCGGTTTAACGGTTTTGGGCCGAGGGCGCGCCCCGGCGGTGGGCGGGAATCCACACTTCGCGGATCCAGTGGGCGAGGCCGACGCCGCCGGGCTCGTCGGTGACCACGTGGGCCAGCTCCTTGAGCTCGGGGACGGCGTTCGCCACGGCGATGCGGTACCCCGCGGTGCCGAGGAGGGGGAGGTCGTTCTCGCCGTCGCCTGCTGCCGCCACCTGGTCGAGGGTGAGGCCGAAGCGGTCGGCGGCCACCTTGATGCCGGCGGCCTTGTCGATGCCGATGGGGAGCAGCATCACGCGGTCGCGGTTGGGGATGAGGTCCACGTGGGCGAGATGGTCGCCGAGGGCCTGCTTGATCTGCTCCGTGAGCTCCACGGGCGCATCGGCCATGGCCTCGCCGTAGCTGATGTCGAGGCCCGTGTGAGCCAGGATTTCCTTGAGGGGCATGAGGCGGTGGGAGAGGCACTCCATCTCGGCGTCGGGGCCCGGCTTGAAGAAGCACCCGTTCTCGCCCACGAGGGCGTCCACGTGGGGCCCCATGTGGAGCTCCAGGAAGGCCATGTCGCGGCCGCTGATGACCACCACCTTGAGGCCGAGGGCGCGCGCCTCCTGCAGGGCGTCGATGGTGTCCTGGTCGAGGCGGAGCGTCTCGGGGTGGGTGAGGGTGCGGTCGTAGTCGGTCGCGAGCATCCGGATCTCCGAGGGGTCCGG
>Ga0247718_1000542_pt1 | contig 10887 bp, 10 predicted proteins | sample 21E_DmetaG_FD_189045 | JGI IMG/M metagenome (GOLD analysis project Ga0247718, IMG submission 189045) | Soil microbial communities from hillslope of Landscape Evolution Observatory, University of Arizona, Oracle, AZ, United States - 2-1-E_D | ecosystem: Engineered > Artificial ecosystem >...
TCACCGTCTCCGGGGTGGCCGTGACGCGGCCGAACGGGATTCCGGTCGCGAGCACGGCGGCGCCCTGGATCAGCCGGCCGCGGGTATCGGAGACACGAACACGGAGAGTGATCGTGCTGACGCGATTCGGGATCGCCCGCGGCGTGAACGAGACGGACGAGATCACGAGGCGATCCGGCAGCGATACCGCTGAGACGGGGATCGCCGGGCCGGAACTCGCGGACGCCCGGACGACGCCCGTCTGGGCCGACGTCGCCGTGGACTGCCCGCGCGGGTTCGACGCTCGAACCTGGACTCGGATCGTCCGGCCGACGTCCTCCGACCGCACGCCGTAGGTGCGACCGCGGGCGCCGGTGTCCGTGCAGCTGTTCCCGTTCGGGTCGCACTGGAGCCACGTGTAGGCGAAGTTCGGCGCGCCGGTCCACGTGCCCGGGCTCGCGGTCAGCGTCGAGCCGACGACCGGCGTCCCGCTGATCGTGGGCGGCGACGTGTTCTGCGGCACGACGTTCGCCGCGATGACCGGCGACGGCTTCGTGTTCGCCGTCGTCGCGCCGTCGGCGTTCCTCGCCGTCACGAGGCCGACGATCGTCCGACCCACGTCGACGCTCCGCAGCCGGTAGCGGTTCGACGTCTCGTTCGCGATCTGGGTGCAGTTCTGCCCGTTGCCGTCGCACCGCAGCCAGCGGTAGGCGAAGGACGTCGGGTTGTTGGCCCAACGGCCGTTCGTCAGTGTGATCGTCGAGCCCTGGCGGAATGTCCCCTCGAGCGTCGGCTGCATGACCTCCTGCGGCGGTGCGGCGAGCGCTGCCGTTGCGGCAGTGAGAGCGACGAGCACGGACGCGAGCGCCATCAGCGACCCGCTCCTTCGACGGAAGCTCCTGCTGTTCATCCCATTCCCCCCACTCGTTCGACTACGAGACAGCTGTCACAACTACAGACGTCAGAACGGTGGTGTTGACGGTGGTGCTAACACAACCATTGCGTATCCGTGACACGGCGTTTGCGAAGCGACTGCGGCTGCACCACAATCGGCTGGTGCCGCACCTCCGGCTGATCGACGTCGACGAGGCGACCGGCGCCCTCCGCGCCGAGTACGACGCCGCGATCGGGCGCGCCGGAAAGGTCTTCAACATCGTGAAGGCGATGAGCCTCCGCCCGGGCGTGCTGAAGCGGTCGATGGAGCTCTACGGCGCGATCATGTTCGGCCCCTCCGGGCTCTCGCGGCAAGAGCGCGAGCTCCTCGCGACCGTCGTCTCGCGCACGAACGAGTGCTTCTACTGAACGCGCGCGCACGCGAACGACCTCCGTGCCGAGGGCGCCGACGACAACGTGGCCGCATGTGCCGAGCACGACTACCGCGAGGCCGACCTCCCGCCCCGCGCCCGCGCGCTCTGCGACTTCGCCGTCGAACTGACCCGCGCGCCAGCCTCCGTCGGGCGGACGCAGATCGACGCACTCCGGGCGCACGGGCTCGACGACCCGGCGATCCACGACGCGATCCAGGTGATCGCGTACTTCAACTACGTGAACCGCGTCGCGGAGGCGGTCGGGATCGAGCCGGAGCCCGACTGGGACTGAGCGACTAGACGCGCGCGCGGCGCAGCACGCGGACGTCGCCCACCCGCCGCGTGACCCCGTCGGCGTCGAGCCGCTCGAGCAGGAGCTGCGCGTCGCGCCGCCCCACCCCGAGGAGGTCGCGGAAGCGTGCGAGCGCGACGCCCCCGTGGGCGGCCTCGGCGACCGCCACCTCCCGCGCCCGCTCGTACGTCTCCGGCGACACCGCGAAGCCGCCGCCGAGGCGGACGATGCGGCCGTCTCGCTCGAGGTACCGGGCGAGGCCGTCGTCCTCGACGCGCGCGGCCGCGGGCGCCGCCTCCGCGACGGCGGCCGCGACCGCGTCCGCCTCGGCCGCGCGGGCGCCGGCGGTGGCGGCGGCGCCGAGGCGGTAGAGCCGGGAGCCGCGCCGCTCGTAGGGCAGCGCCGCGAGCACGGCGGCGGCCCACGGCGCCGTGGGTGCGTCCGCGCCCGGGTCGAGCGGGTCGGCGGCGTCGAGCGCGGCCTCGAGCCGCTCCCGGAGCTCCCGCAGCCAGTCCTCCGACCAGCGCCACGCACCCTCCACCTGCACCGGCTCGTGGATCACCCGCTCGCCCCGCTCAGCACGCGCGAACGTCGCCGGGTCCGCGTGCCGCGCGGGAACCGGATCGACCACGACCCCGCCCGCGACCGTCGTCTCGGCGCGCAGCACGATGCGGTCGCCGCGCGCGGCGAGCACGGGCGCGGCCAGCCGCAACTGCGCGTGCGCGCCACGGCGAACGACGCGAGCGGGAACCGCCACCGTCCCGTGGTGGACGAGGAGGCGGGCCCCGTCCTCGACCGTCTCGAGCTCCTGCAGGCGCACGTCGAGCCGGTAGCTCGGCGCGAACGCACCGGGCGCGGCGAGCACGTCGCCGCGGCGAAGCTCGCGCCGCTCGACGCCGGTGAGCGCGACGGCGACGCGCTGGCCCGCCTCTGCGCGTGCGACCGCCGCGTCGTGCACGTGCACCGACCGCACCCGCGCCTCGCGCCGCACGCCGCCGAGCTCGACGACGTCGCCCGCGGCGAGCGACCCCGACCAGAGCGTCCCGGTTGCGACGGTCCCGATGCCCTTCAGCGTGAAGACGCGATCGACCGGGAGCCGCGCAGGCCCATCGGCGGCGCTGCGTCCGCGAACCGCAGCGGCGGCGCGCCGGAGCTCGGCACGAAGCTCGTCCAGCCCTGCGCCCGTCTTCGCGCTGACCGCGACGGCCCGCGTGGTCGGGACGAGCTCGGCCGCCTCCGCGAGCGCGAGCTCGAGCGTCTCGCCGTCGACGGCGTCGGCCTTCGTGACCGCCACGACGCCGTGCTCGACGCCGAGGAGCCGCAGGATCGCGAGGTGCTCGTGCGTCTGCGGCCGCGCACCCTCGGCGGCGTCGACGACGAGCAGGAAGAGGTCGATGCCGGTCGCGCCCGCGACCATCGTGCGGACGAACCGCTCGTGCCCCGGGACGTCGACGAGGGAGAGCCGGACGCCTTCGCCCGCATCGAGCGGCGCGTACCCGAGCTCGATCGAGATGCCGCGCGCCTGCTCCTCCGCGAGCCGGTCCGTGTCTTTGCCCGTGAGCGCACGGACGAGCCACGTCTTGCCGTGGTCGACGTGGCCGGCGGTGCCTACCGTGAGCGGCACGCGCGCACCGCAGCGGCGACCTCGGCGACCTCGACGTCCGCGAGCGTCCTGCAGTCGAGGAGCGTGCGTCCGTCGCGCACGACGGCGACGACCGGCGGCTCGTGCGCCCGCAGCACCGCCGCGAGCTCCTCCTCGACGGCGCAGGCGAAGCTCGGGAGCTCCGCGAGCGGGAGCGCCCCGCCGCCCACACGCGCCACCGTTTGCTCGACTGTGCCGCCGATCTCCTCGGCGAGGCGCCGCGCGCGCTCGCGCACCGCCTCCGCCGGCTCGCGCAGCATCCGCAGCACCGGCACCGCCTCCGGCCGCTCGAGGGTGAGCGCGAGCGTCCCCTCGAGGGCGGCCAGCGAGAGCTTGTCCGCGCGGAGCGCCCGCGCGAGCGGATGCCGCCGCAGCCGCTCGACGAGCTCGGCGCGCCCCGCGACGACTCCCGCCTGCGGCCCCCCGAGCAGCTTGTCGCCGGAGAAGCAGACGAGGTCGGCGCCGGCCGCGAGCGACGCCCGCGGTGTCGGCTCGCCCTCGATCTCGACGAGCGCGCCGGAGCCGAGGTCGTCGACGAGCGGCACGCCGTGGCGCTGCGCGACGCGGGCGAGGTCCGCCACCGACGGCTGCTCCGTGAACCCGACGACGCGGAAGTTCGACTGGTGCACGCGCAGGAAGAGCGCCGTCTCCGGGCCGACTGCGCGGTCGTAGTCCGTCGCACGCGTCCGGTTCGTCGTCCCGACCTCCACGAGCCGCGCGCCCGACCGCGCGAGCACGTCTGGGATGCGGAAGCCGTCCCCGATCTCGATCAGCTCGCCGCGCGAGACGACGACCTCCCGTCCCTCGGCGAGAGCCGCGAGCGCGAGCAGCACCGCCGCCGCGTTGTTGTTGACGACGAGCGCGGACTCGGCGCCCGTGAGCCGGCGCAGCAGCGGGACGAGGTGGTCCTGCCGCGACCCGCGCGCGCCCTCGCGGAGGTCGTACTCGAGGTTCGAGTATCCGGCGGCGGCGACGACGCGGTCGACCGCCTCCGGCGCGAGCGGCGCCCGGCCGAGGTTCGTGTGCACGAGCACGCCGGTCGCGTTGAGGACGCGGCGCAGCGCCGGCCGCCGAAGCGCCTGCAGCTCCGCGAGCGCGCGCTCCACGAGATCGCCGGGGTCGAGCCCTGCCTTGATCTCCTCCCGCGCTCGCTCGAGCGCCGCCCGCACCGCCGCCAGCACGAGCTCCCGCGGCTCCGTCGCGAGCCGCTCGTCGCGGGCGAGGACGTCGACCGCCGGGAGGTCGCGCAGGCGCATCGGCCGCAGTCTAGGCGTCGGCTCGGCACGGGTGCCGCCCGCAGAAGTGCCTGCTTAACTGTGGGAGAGGTGCGCCGCAGCCGGGTCTTCATCGCGATCTTCGGGGTGGTCGTCGTGGCCGCGCTCGTCGCCGTCGGCGGCGTCGCCACTCGCGACGCGATGTACGTCGACGAGCCGCTGCCGGGCGTCGCCGTCGCAGACGTCGCGCTCGACTCGACGGTCAGCGTCGCCGTCGGCGGGCGCACGATCGAGGTGGAGACGGAAGGCGCCTTCGCCGTCGACTCGCGTGCGACCGCAGGGCTCGCCTACGCCGCGGGGAGGGAGACGTTCTGGACGCGGGTGCGGCAACTCGCGCTCCCGTCACCGCCGAGGCTGCGCGTCGACCCCGTCCTCCGCCCCACGCCTCGGCTCGACGCGCTCGTCGACGAGCTCGAGCGCGAGGCGAAGCTGCAGGCGCCGCAGCCGGCTCGGCTCGCCGTCCGCGGCGTCGAGCCCGTCGTGACACCGGCCCGTCCCGGGCGCATCGTCGACCGCGCGAGGTTCGCGTCCGCGCTCGAGGCGACGCTTCGCGCCGGCGAGGCGGAGCTCGTGGCGCCGCTCGGCGAGAGCCAGCCCGAGCTCGGCACGGAGGCGGCCGAGGAAGGAGCGGCGACCGTCGCGCGCGTCCTCCGCGGCCCCGTCGCGCTGACCTTCCGCGGCGAGCGCGTCGGGGTGCTCGAGCCGAAGCGCCTCGCCCGGCTGCTGCGGATCACGCCGCGCGGGAGCCACTTCGTGATCGGCTTCGACCGGGACCGCGTCGCACGTGCGGTGCAGCCGGCGCTCGAGCCGTGGCGGAGGCGCGCAGCGAATGCACGCTTCGTCGTCGAGGGTGACCGCGTCCGCGTCCTGCCGTCGCGCCCGGGGCTCGACGTGAACCCGAAGGTCGCGGTCGACGCCGTGACGGCCGCCGCGTACGCGGATCTGCGCACCGCGGAGCTCGCGCTGCGCCAGACCCGCGCCGACCTGACGACGGCCGAGGCGGAGGCGCTCGGGATCCGCGAGCGCATCTCGTCGTTCACGACGGAGATGGGGCCGTCGTCGTCGAACCGGATCCACAACGTGCATCTGATGGCCGAGTACATCGACGGGACGATCATCCGGCCGGGCGACACGTTCTCGTTCAACGACCGCGTCGGCCCGCGCACGGTCGAGCGCGGCTTCCGCGAGGGCCAGATGATCATCGGCTCGCTGCTCGTGCCGTCGATCGGCGGCGGCGTCTGCCAGACGGCGACGACGCTCTTCAACAACGCGTGGGAGCTCGGGCTGCCGATCCTCGAGCGCCAGAACCACAGCTTCTACATCTCGCACTACCCGCTCGGCCGGGACGCCGCCGTCTCGTGGGGCGGCCCCGACTTCGCGTTCCGGAACGACCTGAAGACCGGGATCCTGATCACGACGCGGTACACGAACGACACGCTGACGTTCGAGTTCTGGGGCACGGACCCGAAGCGGCGCGTCGTCACGACGGAGGGCCCGAAGGTGAACTGGCGCTCGCCCGAGACGACCTACGCGCTCGATCCCTACGCGCCCGCCGGATCTGTGCGCACCGTGTCCGGATCGAACCAGTCGGGATTCGACGTGACCGTCACCCGCACGATCTACGAGAACGGCAAGCTCCTGCGCGAGGACTCGGTGACGAGCAACTACGTCGCCGTCGGCCCGACGCGCATCTACGGCCCGGGGAGCGCGATCCCGGGACCGTACGTCGTGCTGCCGCGCGTGTAGCGGGAGCCGTTACACGCGGTGCGATGGGCGCCGACCGCGACGACGACCTCTTCGCCCGGACTGACGCGTCCCTGCGGCTGAACCGCTACTGCGCGTCGGCCTTCTCGGGCGCGGCGGGCTCGACGGCGCATCGCCGCTCGTAGCAGCTCACGACGAGCTCCACCGCCTCCTGCGGGTCGTCCGTGATGTGCAGCAGGTCCACGTCGTCGGGCGAGATGAGCCCCTCCTCGAGGAGGCGCTCGCGCGTCCAGCGGAGGTTGCCCTCCCAGAAGCCGCGGTCGAAGAGGACGACCGGGAAGTTGTGCACCTTCCCCGTCTGGATCAGCGTCAGCGACTCGTACAGCTCGTCGAGGGTGCCGAAGCCGCCGGGAAAGATCACGAATCCCTCCGCCGCCTTCACGAACATCGTCTTGCGGGCGTAGAAGTGCTTGAACGTCATCGAGATGTCGCAGTACGGGTTCAGACCCTGCTCGTGGGGGAGCGCGATGTTGAACCCGACCGAGAGGCCGCCGCCCTCCTTGCAGCCGCGGTTCGCGCCCTCCATCACCCCCGGGCCGCCGCCGGTGACGACCGCGAAGCCGGCCGCTGCGAAGAGCAGCGCCGTCTGGCGGGCGTCCTCGTACGGCCGCGTCCCCTCGGGCGTCCGCGCCGACCCGAAGATCGACACCGCCGGCCGGTTGATCTCGAGCACGGTCTGGAACCCGTTCAGGAACTCCGCCGCGATCACGGAGACGTCGTGCGCGAGATCTTCGTGCGTGCGCTCGAGGACCCTCTCGTCTTCCACTAGAGCCTGTCCTGCGGGACGTGTGCTGCCCACATCCCGACTGCGAAGGCCGCGACGAGCCCGCCGTAGACGACTGCGCTCGCGCCCACGCGCCACGCAGGTGCCCACGGCGCCCGCTCGCGCGCGCCGTACCGGAGCGCCTTCAGCGAGTGCCAGATGAACCCGCCGTCGAGCGGCCGCACCGGGATGAGGTTGAAGAGGTTGAGCAGGAACCCGGTGAAGGCGAGCGCGACGAGGAAGCGCGAGTCCGTCGCCTCGCCGTAGAGCCAGACGCCGAGCGACGCGAGGCCGCCCGCGAACGGCCCCGCCGCCGAGACGAGCAGGTTCCGCCACGGGTCGAACGGCGCGTTCTTCATCGCGACGTACGCGCCGAGGAACGGGATGAAGACGGGGAGCGACGGGTTCAGCCCCTGCCGCTTCGCCTCCACGAAGTGGCCGAGCTCGTGCACGAGGATGAGCGCGACGAAGCCGACCGCGAACGGCCACCCCCAGATCAGCGCGTAGCCGCCGACCGAGATGAAGATGCCGAAGAACTTGAACGTCGCGGCACCGAACTTGACGAAGAGGCCGATCGCGAGCGCGAGCGGCGCCCACAGCTTGCGGAGCGCGCCGCGCCACGCCGGCTCCGGGTTGATCGGCCTGTAGTCGCGTTCGGCGTCCGGGAAGCTGCGCGGCTCCATCGCGCTCAACCTACCCGACTACGGCAGCTCCACCCGTCGCCCGTCCACCTCGAGCTCGGGCGCCGAGAAGATCATGTCGACGTGGATCGAGGCCTCGTTGTCGCCGCCGTACGCGCCGGTGTTCCGGCCGATCGCGACGTGTGCGGTACCGCCCGCCTTCTCGTCGAGCATGACGTGCCCGCGCGGCCGCACCGAGTGGTTGAGGCCGATGCCGAGCTCGGCGACGACGTCCGCGCCCTCACCCGCGGCGGCGACGAGCTCCCGGAGGAGCTCGGCTGCGCGGCCGCCCTCGATCGACGTGACGCGGCCGCGCTCGAAGGTCAGGCGCACGGGCTCGTCGACGAGCCCCTCGACGGTGTAGGGGACGGTGAGGTCGGCGACGAGGACGCCGTCGGCGCCGTCACGGTGCGGCGCGACGAAGATCTCGCCGCTCGGGTAGTTGGCGAAGCCGCCGCGCTCGAGCAGGCCCGTGTCCGTGAGCCAGGGGCGGCCGGCGACGCGAAGCGTGAGGTCGGTGCCGGCGGGCGCGCGCAGGCGGATCGTCTCGCCCCCCTCGACCTCGGCCAGCAGCCGGCGCGCCGGCTCCTCCAGGTCGACGGCCGGCTCCGACAGCTCGCCGCGCAAGAGGTCGCCGTCGACGAAGCCGAGGTAGATCTCCCGCCCGTGCTCGAGCATCGCGCCTCCGAGCTCGAAGCGTGCGTCCGCCTCCGGCCCGAGCGGCTCCTGGGCGAGGAAGAAGCAGAGCGTCGCCTCGCGCGCTCCCTCAAGCACGCCGGCCGGCGCGTGGGCCATCGGACGCTCCGGCGCGGCCCAGAGCTCGAGCCGGGGGTGGCCGCCGGCCGCGCGCACCGCCTCGGCGAGCGCCTCCCCTTCGTGCTGCAGCGGCTCGTCGACCACGACGAGCACGCGCTCTCCCGGGTGCAGCTGCCCCGCGCGGATCAGGTTCTGCGTCCAGCTCACGACGGCCTCCTCACGATCCCTGCCCGATCCACTCCTCGCCGCCCTCGTAGACCTCCTTCTTCCAGAGCGGCACATGCTCCTTCAGCGTGTCGATCGCGTCGCGACACGCGGCGAGCGCGTCGCCGCGATGCGCTGCCGAGACGGCGATCATCACGCTCGCCTCGCCGATGTCGACGCGGCCGATGCGATGGTGGATGGCGACGGCGACGAGGCTGTAGCGGAGGTGCAGCTCGTCGGCGATCCGCTCCATCGCCTGCTCGGCCATCCCCTCGAACGCCTCGTAGTCGAGATAGTGCACGTCCCGGCCGCGGGAACGGTTTCGCGTCGTTCCGGTGAACGTGGCGATCGCGCCCGCGCCTGCGTCGGCGACCTCGGCGACGACGGCGTCGAGTGAGAGCGGCTCGGCGGACAGGCGGAAGTCGCCGCCCGAGACCGGCGGGATCAGCGCCACTTCGTCGCCGTCCGCGAGCGCCGCGTCGACGGGGGTGAACTCGCGGTTCAGCGCGTAGCGCAGCCCCTCCGGCTCGGGGCCGAGCGCGAGCGGCTCCCAGACGTCCGCGACGCGCGCGTCCGCCGGCAGCTCGAGCTCCCGACGCGCCTCTCCTGCGCGCTCGCGCAGCCCGGCGAAGAGACGCACCGTCACCTTCACGCGCGCCAGCGTAACGGCGCGCCCGCATTGCCCGCGCGCCGGTCGCCATGTTACGAATGACTCGTGGCAACACGGACGCGACGGGTGAACCTGAACGACCGCGTGTACGAGGAGCTGAAGCGCCGGCTCCTGCGTCGCCAGCTCGGCCCGGGCGAGAAGGTGAGCCTCCACGAGCTCGCCGCCCAGCTCGGCGTCTCGCGCTCGCCGGTCCACCACGCGCTGACGCGCCTCGTCTCCGAGGGGCTCCTCACCGTGAGGGCGCGCCGCGGCTACTACGTCCAGGCGCTGACGGCGCAGGCGCTCGAGGACGGGTACGCGGTGCGGCTCGCGCTCGAGCTGCACGCGGCCGAGGTCGCCGTCCCGCGGACGAAGCGGGCCGAGCTGCGGCGGTTCCGGAAGCTCGCCGAGACGACGGCGGCCGCGGTCTCGCACAAGGAGTGGGACGTGGCGAACGCCGCGTTCCACGAGCACCAGGTCGACCTCGCGGGGAACGACCTCCTCTCTCGGTTCTACCGCGAGCTCTCGATCAACCTGATGATGCAGGTGATCCGCGGCGGCGGTCTCGAGGCCGGCGACTACCTCGCCGCCGAGCACGAGGCGATCGTCGCGGCGTTCGAGGCCCAGGACGTCGCCGCCGCGAAGCTGGCGATCACGAAGCACATCGAGACCGGACGGCGGATCGCGCTCGCGGCGCTCGAGAAGTCCGGCGGCGTCCTGTAGCGGACGCCGGGGTACAGTCCGCGGCATGGCGACCACCGAAGATCGCCGCGAGACGGACTCCGGGATCGAGGTCAAGCCGGTCTACACGGCCGAGGACGCGCACGCGGAAGCGCTCGAGCTCCCCGGCGAGTTCCCGTTCACGCGCGGGCCCTACCGGGACATGTACCGCGGCCGCCCGTGGACGATCCGCCAGTACGCGGGCTTCGCCTCGGCGGAGGAGACGAACGGACGCTTCCGCTACCTGCTCGAGCGCGGGCAGACGGGCCTCTCCGTCGCGTTCGACCTCCCGACCCAGCTCGGGTACGACTCCGACGACCCGCGCGCGCTCGGCGAGGTCGGGCGCACGGGGGTCGCGATCGACTCGATCGAGGACATGCGGATCCTCTTCGACCGGATCCCGCTCGGCGAGGTCTCGACGTCGATGACGATCAACGCGCCCGCGTCGCTCCTGCTCCTCCTCTACGAACTCGTCGCCGAGGAACAGGGGGTCGGCGGCGACGCGCTCCGCGGCACCGTCCAGAACGACATCCTGAAGGAGTACGTCGCGCGCGGGAACTACATCTTCCCGCCGCGCCCGTCGATGCGGCTGACGACCGATCTCTTCGCGTACTGCGCGGAGCGGATCCCGGCCTGGAACACGATCTCGATCTCCGGCTACCACATCCGCGAGGCGGGCTCGACGGCGGTGCAGGAGCTCGCGTTCACGCTCGCGAACGGCATCGCCTACTGCCAGGCTGCCGTGGACGCGGGGCTCTCGCCCGACGCCTTCGGCGCGCGTCTCTCGTTCTTCTTCAACGCCCACAACCACTTCTTCCAGGAGGTGGCGAAGTTCCGCGCTGCGCGACGGCTCTGGG
>Ga0247718_1000543_pt1 | contig 10884 bp, 7 predicted proteins | sample 21E_DmetaG_FD_189045 | JGI IMG/M metagenome (GOLD analysis project Ga0247718, IMG submission 189045) | Soil microbial communities from hillslope of Landscape Evolution Observatory, University of Arizona, Oracle, AZ, United States - 2-1-E_D | ecosystem: Engineered > Artificial ecosystem > Mesocosm...
ACGGTATTGAGTAAAGATTCACTTTTCATACGAGCCTGCAAGAGACAGGCTACCGAGCGGACGCCGATCTGGATTATGCGGCAGGCCGGGCGCTACCTGCCTGAGTACCGCGCGATCCGTGAGAAAACGGACTTCCTCACGCTTTGCAAGACGCCGGAACTGGCAGCCGAGGTGACCATCCAGCCGGTCGATATCATCGGCGTGGATGCTGCGATCCTTTTCTCGGACATTCTCGTCATCCCCGAGGCGATGGGGATGAAGCTCGAGATCATCGAATCGAAAGGCCCGACTTTCGACGACCCCGTCCGCTCGAGCGACGATCTCGAACGGCTCGATAATGAGGGCATCGTCGACCGCCTGCAGTACGTCCTTGACGCGGTCAAGCTTACGAAGGAAAGACTCGCCAGCCGCGTCCCGCTGATTGGTTTTTCCGGCGCTCCCTGGACGCTCGCGACCTACATGGTCGAGGGCAAGGGCACGAAGAACTTTGACCAGATCAAGCGATTCATCTACAACGAGCCGGCCGCCGCACATGAACTGCTCCAGAAGTTGGCGGACGCGGTCGTCCAGTATCTTAACGCGAAGATCAGCGCCGGGTGCGATGCCGTACAGATTTTTGACACCTGGGCGGGCATCTTGTCGCCCTGGGATTTTGAGGAATTTTCACTGCGCTACATTTCGTACATCTGTGAACGCCTTGAAACAAAGGGGGCTCCGGTGATCGTCTTTGCTAAGGGGATCAGCGACACCGCGAAGCTTGCCAACCTAAAGTGCGACGTACTCGGGATCGACTGGACAAAAGACATCGGTGAAGCGCGTCTGCAGGCTGGCGGCAAAGCGGTCCAAGGCAATCTGGATCCGTGCGTGCTGTTCGCTTCGAAGGACAGAATCCGACTAGAGACAGAGCGAATTCTGGAGCGCTTCAGTTCAGGTTCAGGACACATTTTCAATCTCGGCCACGGCATTCTGCCGACGACGCCGCCCGAGAATGCTTCTTATTTGGTAAGCTGCGTCAAAGAACTCAGCATCAAATATCACGAACGGCAAGCAGTGCATCAATGAACATTCCCAAGACGATAGACTTCGACGTGCTGAAGCGGTTTAACAGCCAGGGTCCGAGATATACGTCTTACCCGACTGCTCCGGTGTTTTCGCCCGAGTTCACGGACAGTGACTTCCGACAGGAGATCCTGGAGACAAACGCGAACGGCGGAGCGGCGAGCCCGCTCTCGCTCTACTTTCATTTCCCATTCTGCGCAAAGCTCTGCTACTTCTGCGGCTGCAACATGCGCGTCTCGCACGACCGGCAGCTTATCCGCCAGTACAACGAATATCTCAAACGCGAGATCGATCTGATCGCTCCGATGATCTCGGGACAGCGAAGGGTCGTGCAGATGCACTGGGGCGGCGGCACACCATCGCACCTTTTGCCCGACGAGATCATCGACGTCGGCCGCCACATCAAACAGCGATTCAATTTCGGCAAGGACGTCGAGGCAAGCGTCGAGATCGATCCGCGAAATCTGGACCGCGAGCACATCTTGGCATTTGCCGAAATCGGATTCAACCGCACCAGCTTCGGCGTACAGGATTTCAACCAACGGGTGCAGGAGGCGATCAACCGCGTGCAGTCCGAGGAGATCACCAGGCAGACCGTCTTGTGGGCTCGTGAACTCGGATTTCAGAGCATCAATCTCGACCTTATCTACGGACTTCCTTACCAAACGGTGGAGACCTTCGCCGACACGGTCGATAAAGTCATCGACATCTCGCCCGATCGCATCGCGGTGTTCAACTACGCCCATGTGCCCTGGCTAAAGAAGCACCAATCTGTAATGCCGGCCGACGCGATGCCATCGCCCGATGAACGTCTCGCGATACTGAAAATGTCGAGCGAAAAATTGATCGCCGCCGGCTATGAGTACATCGGAATGGATCATTTCGCCAAGCCATCCGACGAACTCGCGATCGCGCAGAAGGAAGGCACGCTCTATCGCAACTTTCAGGGCTATTCGACCAAGGCCGGTGCGGATGTTTACGCCTTCGGGCTCTCGGCGATAAGCCAGTTCGAGAACATCTACGCCCAGAACTTGAAGGATTTCAAAGCCTATTATTCGCGGATCGATGATGGCCGAGTCGGCACGGGCGTCGGCTATCGGATGACCGCTGACGACCACGTCCGCAAAGAGACGATAATGCAGCTCATGTGCAACCTCGAGATCGATAAGCAGGCGATCGGTCGGAAGTTTGGAATCGATTTCGAAGAATACTTCCGTGGCGATATCCCGAAGCTAGATCGATTTGTCAGCGAGGGATTGGTTTCGAATGACCCGGATGCGATCCGCGTCATCGGCTCCGGTATCCTTATCATCCGCAACATCGCGATGTGCTTTGACGCGTATCTCGAGAGGATGATGAAGGAGAAGCCGGTGTTCTCGAAAACCGTGTGAGGCGGGCGGCTGATCATGAATCGCATTCGCCGTTCAGGACGAAAATAACGAGCGCGGATGCTATTCAAGAACAATGATTGACGAAATGCTGATGAGTGACAAGAAGCTCGGAGTTGTGCTGTTAAACCTCGGCGGACCGGACTCAGCCGAAGCGGTAGAACCGTTTCTGTTCAATTTGTTTTCCGATCCGGACATCATCGACTTCCCTTTGAGCTTTCTGTTCAGAAAGAGGCTGGCCAAGCTGATTTCGACGCGGCGTGCCCCGGGCGTCATCGAGCAATATGAGGAGATCGGCGGCAAGTCGCCGATCAAGGAGCTCACGCAGCGGCAGGCCGAGCTTCTCGGAGACAGGCTCCGTGAGCTGCACATTCACGCGAATGTCTACGTCGCGATGCGCTACTGGCGCCCTTTTACCGAAGATGCGCTGGACGCGATCGGACGTGACGGCGTCGAGAGGGTTATCCTGCTGCCGCTCTATCCTCAATACTCGAGCGCGACCACGACATCGAGCGTCAAGGAATGGAACCGATTGGTAAAGCGTCGAGGGCTGCGACTCGAGACCGAGCTGATCGACTCTTACTTTAGTTTCGGCCCATTCATTGATGCATTCGTCGAGCGAGTGGACCAGGCACTTGAGCGGTTTCCCGCGGAGAGGCGTCGCAGCGTAAACATTCTGTTTAGCGCGCACGGGACACCGATGAAGCTCGTACGTCAGGGTGATCCATACTCGCACCAGATCGCGAAAACGGTCGAGGCGATCGTGGCTCGTGGCGGATACTCGCAGCCGCACCGGCTTTGCTATCAGTCCAAGGTCGGTCCGTTGAAATGGCTCGAACCTTCCACACCGGACACGATCCAGAAACTGGCGGCCGAAGGCGTAAAGGACATGCTGCTCGTGCCGGTCGCTTTCGTCTCGGACCATCTGGAAACACTTTTCGAGCTCGGCATCGAATACCGGAGGCAGGCGAAAGAAGCCGGCGTCCGGCAATACGAAGTTTGCGTAGGGCTGAATGACTCGCCGAAGTTTATCGACGCGCTCGCGCAGCTTGTGCTCGGAAAGATTGGAGCACAAGGCGCGGCGCATGCGAGCACGGCCGCGGCGGCGTGAAGCTATGAAAGTTGCTGTCATCGGCGGCGGGATCTCGGGACTCTGCACGGCTTTCCGATTGAAAAAGGCGGGGATCGACGTCACGCTCTTCGAGAGCGGCGAACGTGTCGGCGGCAACATTGATACTATCCGCAGCGAAGGATTTCTGATCGAGCACGGTCCCAACAGCTTGCTCACCAATCGCGAAATACTCGACCTCATCGACGATCTCGGCATCGCCGCCGAGATCGCCAAGCCGCGGCCCGCCGCAAAGAAAAGATTCATCGTCCGAGACGGCCGACTTGCAGCACTGCCCGCCCGGCCCGTCGATATTTTCACAACCGGAGCTTTTTCGGCAGCGGGGCGTCTGCGATTGCTAAAGGAGCCGTTCGTCAGATCAAGATCGGTCAACGGCGAATCGGTTGGCAGCTTCTTCGAACGCCGTTTGGGTAAGGAGATCGCCGAGTACGCGGTCGACCCGTTTGTCTCGGGGATCTATGCCGGCGACCCGCAGAGACTGAGCATCAAAAATGCATTCCCCAAGCTCTATAAGTACGAGCAAACCGCGGGCAGCATTATAAAGGGCGCGCTGTTTTCGCCGAGGGACAAATCCGCGAAACTGCCTAAAGGCTCGCCCCGCAGTTTCACATTCAATTTCGGGATGCGCACCCTGATCGATGCGCTCCACATCAACCTTGGCGGAAGCGTAAAGATCAGCACCCCCGTCAACTCTATTTCGAAGAATGACGGAGGCGGCTACGCCATCGTCACGGACAGCGGTCACGAGAAATTCGATTCGGTCGTTGTATCGACACCGGCATGGGCCGCGGCCAGGCTTATAGAGGATCTGGATCGAGATCTGGCAAATGAACTCGCGAATATCCACTACCCTCCGATCGCGGTGGTTTATGCGGCGTTCCGCGAAGAGCAGGTAAAGATCCAGCCTGACGGATTCGGAGCACTCGTACCGGCTGCGGAAAAGAAGCGGATACTCGGCTGCCTATTCTCCTCATCCGTTTTTGAAGGCCGGGCCCCGGATGGCTATCATCTTTTCACTGTCTTTATCGGAGGCAGCCGCAACGCGGAGCTTTGTCGTAACGGTGAAGACGATCTCATCAGAATCGCCGTCGAGGAGATGCGGCCGCTGCTCGGCATCACCGGGTCGCCGGCGTTCACGGCGATCAAGAAATGGGAGCGTTCGATCCCGCAGTACAACATCGGCTACGAAACTGTGCCGCAAGCCATCGACAGGTTTCGAGGAGTGAATCCGGGCATTTTCTTTTGCAGTAATTTTTACAAAGGGATTTCGGTCGGAGATTGCGTAAAAAACAGCGTCGCCGTCTCGCAGGACGTATCGGAGTATCTAAAGTAGCCTTTAGTCAATGATCAATTCACAACTTCAATCGGGATTTCCGGTGACGCGCCTTCGGCGGCTGAGAAGGTCTGCGGAGCTTCGCGAGATGTTCCGCGAAACATCGCTCTCAGCGTCGGACTTTATTTATCCGCTGTTTATCGTCGAGGGCGAGAACATCAGGCGAGAAATCTCGTCGATGCCTTTACAGTTTCAGCTCTCGATCGATAACGTGCTGCGCGAGTGCGAAGAGTTGCAGAATTTAGGGGTCCGCTCCGTGATCCTCTTCGGCATCCCCGGCGAAAAGGACGAGGTCGGGTCCGGCGCGTACGCCGACGATGGCGTCATCCAAAAGGCTACACGTGCTATCAAATCTTCGTTCCCCGAGATGATCGTAGTCACCGACGTTTGCCTGTGCGAATACACTTCGCACGGTCACTGCGGAGTCATCGAGGAAGGCCATGTTCACAACGACCAGACGCTCGAACTGCTCGCCAAAGAAGCCGTCTCGCACGCTCAGAGCGGAACCGACATCATCGCCCCGAGCGACATGATGGACGGCCGAGTCGGTGCGATCCGAAAGGCTCTCGACGCGAACGCGTTTGAGAATATTCCGATCATGGCCTATTCGGCAAAGTACTCGTCGGGCTTCTACGGCCCATTCCGCGAGGCCGCCGAGTCGGCGCCGCAGTTTGGCGACCGCAAGACATATCAGATGGACTTCGGCAACTCGGACGAAGCCCTTCGCGAGATCGCCCTCGACATTCAGGAAGGCGCCGATGTCGTGATGGTCAAGCCGGCTTTGTCGTATCTCGATGTGATCAGGCGCGCGAAAGACAATTTCAATGTCCCGATCGCGGCGTACAACGTCAGCGGCGAATATTCGATGATCAAGGCCGCGGCTCAAAACGGCTGGCTCGACGGCGAAAAGGTGATGATGGAAGTCCTCACTTCCATAAAACGCGCCGGCGCCGATGTAATCATCACGTACTTCGCCAAGGAAGCCGCAAGGCTTTTGAAGTAACGCCGCCATCTTGGCGGCTGTCTTGAGGGCATCCTGCCCTCAGCTTCGGTTTAGTTGAATTCTAGTTAATGTTAAGTGCGGCGGCAGGATGCCACCGCGACAGCCGGCTGGAAGCTGGCGTTACGCTTATGAACACTCCACGCAGCACAGAACTGTTTCGCGAGGCCCAGCAGCATATGCCCGGCGGTGTCAATTCGCCCGTCCGCGCGTTCAAGTCCGTTGGCCGCGACCCGCTCTACATCAGTCGCGCAAAAGGCTCGAAGATCTACGACGCCGACGGCAACGAGTACATCGATTTTATCGGTTCGTGGGGCCCGATGCTCCTCGGCCACGCACACGAACGTGTGATCGAGGCGATCAAGCGAGCGGCCGAAGACAGCACGAGTTTTGGCGCGAGTTCTGAAAAGGAGATCGAGCTGGCAAAGCTCGTGAAGAAGTTTGTCCCTTCGGTCGAAGTCGTGCGAATGGTCAACTCCGGTACCGAAGCCACGATGAGCGCGATGCGTCTGGCTCGCGGTTTTACAGGGCGTGACAAAATCATCAAATTCGAAGGCTGCTACCACGGCCACGGAGATTCGTTTTTGAGTAAGGCAGGCTCCGGCGTCGCGACGCTCGGGCTGCCTGATTCGCCCGGCGTTACGAAGTCGACAGCAAAGGACACGCTAAACGCGCGGTACAACGATTTTGATTCGGTTCAGAAACTCGTCGAAGAAAACCGCGACGAGATCGCCGCCGTTTTTATCGAGCCTGTCGCGGGCAATATGGGCTGCGTACCGGCCGATCCGGAATTTTTGCGATCGGTCCGCGAGCTGTGCACCGCGGAAGGCATCTTGCTGATCTTCGACGAGGTGATGAGCGGCTTCCGAGTGGCGAAGGGCGGAGCTCAAGAACTCTACGGCATCGCACCAGACCTTTCGACGTTTGGCAAAGTTATCGGCGGCGGACTGCCGGTCGGCGCCTACGGCGGTCGCCGCGACATTATGCAGATGATCGCGCCGGCCGGTCCGGTCTATCAGGCCGGAACGCTCTCCGGAAACCCGCTCGCGATGACCGCCGGGATCGAGACGTTGAGAACGATCGACGAAGATCCGGACTTTTACAGCCGTCTCGAAGAGATCTCCGCCACGCTGGAGCGCGGCCTTCGTGAAGCGATGGGTGAGATCGGTTTGAACTATACGCTCAACCGCGTCGGATCGATGTTCACGCTGTTTTTCACCGAACAACCGGTGACCGACTTTGACTCGGCAAAAACGTCCGATACGGCGAAGTTTGCCGAATTCTTCGGCCAGATGCTCGAGCGAGGAGTTTATCTGCCGCCATCGCAGTTCGAGGCGTGCTTCGTCTCGATCGCGCACGGCGAAGATGAAGTCAACAAGACCATCGAGGCCGCCCGTGAGTCTCTCGCTGCAATCTCTTAGAGCGACTATTCGTCGCAATAAAAAGGGCGCCCGAACTTACTCGGGTGCCCTTCTGTTCTATTGATCCTGCCTCAGCTAATTGTCCTTACCAATCAGCCTGATGATCATCTTGGACTCGAGCGAGTTGTCGGTGAGCGGCGCGAAGCTGAACTTTACGCTATCTGATTCGCCGCTTTTGAGAATGATCTTGAACGACCCGCTCTTGGTTTTGTAAAAGGTCTTGAACATGCTGTTCATCTTGACCTGTTTGATGTTCGCGTCTGTGGTCTCAAAGGTGTGTTTGTTGTCGTCCGACTCAAAGCGCACCGTATCGCGAGCGATGAATAAAGAGCCCTGACAGCTATTGGCGAACATACCGTCGTGATCGTGAAATACGCGGAATACCGCACTGCCGCCTCGGTTCACCGCTTCGCGCATATAGCGCTCAGCTTCGGCAAAGTTTTTCTGGCCGTAGAGATAGGTAAATCCGAGCTGCTGGTAGGCTCGGGCCTGGTTTGGGTCGGCTTTGGTTGCCTGCAACAACGTATTGATCGCCCCGGCGGCGTCCTTCGAGTTGTCATATTGGGCCACAGCCTTATCGACAATGCTGTCGTAATCGTCGCCCGCCGATGCATTGCCGCCTGTATCGTTGTTTGAGGCGCTGGCCTGGTTCGGGTTGACGTAGCTGGCGGCGATCAGATTCACGAGAGCGACACTGCCGCCCGATTTACGAATCTCGGCCTTGTCCGCGGCGGTCGGTTTGAAGCTCACGCCGCGCTGCTCGATGTTCTTTCGCACCTGGGCGTCGGCGATACCGTTCTGAAGCAGCGTCACGACGGCGTCTTTGGTGAGGGGTTTACCGTTAAACCGGCTCGAGTTGCCCGTTCCGCCGCGAGCAACGGCGGCTGAACGGTAATTCGAGCGGGCGGCCGCGATGACCTCCGGCCGGGCACCGGCCTCGACCAACTCGGTCTGAACGGCGGGCGTTATCTCAAAATCTACGCCGTTGCGATTGATCACCGCGACGATCTCGCGGGTCTGAAGCTGCTTTGATCTCAGGACCCGTAGGAGCCTTTCCTTTTTTACCGGTGCTCCCTGGTGTTGAGCTTCTACCGCGACGCTGCCGCCGAGGAGGAGAAGCAGCAGCAGACAAGAGCACACGATCGGTGAACGTAAGAACATCCTCTTAATGACTTTTTGACGAGACATAAATCCTCCAACGTCGGATTGCGGTATTCGCAGCCAAGTTTTGAATTAACGACCTTCCAGTTTCAAGTACTCCGCTCTGACAGGCTTCAGTTATTCTTGCCAACCAGGCGAACGACCATCTTCGACTCGAGCAGACTGCCGGTCAGTGGTGCGAAGCTGTATTTCACGCCGTCCTTGTCGTCACTTTTGAGGACAATCTTGTACGAGCCCTGCTTCTCCTGCATCATCTGCTTGAACGGGTTGTTGGTCTTCACCTGCTGGATGTTGTCTTTACCGGTCTCGAACGTATGCACGTTGTTGTCGGACTCGAACCGCACCATGTCCTTCGAAATGTAAAGTGAGCCCTCGCAGACATCACTGAAAATCCCGTTGTGATCGTGAAAGACCCGGACGACCGCATTGCCTCCGAGCGAAATGGCCTTGCTAAAATGCCCTTCGACCTCGCCAAAGTTGCTCGCGCTCAGACCGTAGAGCTTTATGTACCCGAGGCTTTGATGGGCTCGAGGATTGTTCGGGTCGAGCGTTAACGCCTGCTGCAGCAACTGGATCGCATTTCGCGTCCCCAAAGCATCGAGCGCCGTGACTGTCCGGAAGTTGTCGAGGGCCCGGTCCATCAATTCGTCGTAAACCTCGCTGGCACTTTTCACGGCGCCTTTCGTGCTGCCCGATTCCCTGCCGGGCTCGGGGCTTGCCGGCCCGGAGTAAGACGCGAAGATCATCCCTACCAGCGCATCACTCCCGCCGGCGGCTTTGATCTCCCGGGCAGTTTCAGGATTCATCTGGAAGCTGACACCGCGCGACTTTATGTTCTTTTGAACCTGAGCGTCAGCGACGCCATTTTGCAGCAGGGCGAGAACCGCGTCTTTGCTTAGCGGCGCTCCCGATATCGTCTTGCTGGTCTGGGCGGTGGAGTTGCTTCCTGGCGACGAGTTCGCGGCCGCGTCGTTTCGGAAATTCTGCCGTATCGCCTCCAATACCTGCGGTCGGGCACCGGCCGCCACAAGTCTGTTCTCCGCCTCGGCGGTAAGCTGAAAATTAACGCCGTTCCTCCTGACTGTCTCAACGATCTGCCCACTCGAAAGCTGCTTCGTGCGGAGCACCATTTCCAACCGCTCCTGCGTGACGGGTTTACCTTGATACTGGGCGAACAGGTTCGCGGTGGCCGTCAACAACAAGACAAATACGGCCAATTGGCGGATCAACGATTTCGAAATTCTTACAACAACTGCTTTGCTCATAACCCTTGTGACGTTTACTCGAACTGTCAAAGTTCCACTCCTCTAGGTGCGGCGTAAATTGTCCACCGCGTTGATGTTCATCTTTACGACGGAGACCGTATTCAGCAGTCCCCGGTCAAGAGGCACTCCGCGCTGGGCTTCTTCGCGGCCGGTTTTTTCGGTGCCGGTTTCGGGGCGGCCTGCTTGGGAGCCGGAGCTTCAGCCACGACTTTGGGGCTGTTCTTTTGGCCGGCAGGTGCACTCTCGACGGGAACCAATTCGCCGCCCTGAGATCCGCTCGGTCCGGGATTCGACGCAGCCGGAACGCCGGAGCCTAACTGCTGTTGCTGAGGCGGCGGCTGATCAAGAGCGGGTTGCTGAGGCTTCGGGGCTTCGACCACCTGGGGCCTTTCCTCCGGCTTTACGATCTTTTGCTCATCGACTTTAGCCGGCTCGCTCGACGCGCCGGCGAGCATAATGATGGGAACGGCCGTAAGAATTCCTATAAGGACAAGAGCGACGGCCCCCGCTCCTGCGTAATGGACCCAAGTCAACCGGCTGAAAAACGATGGTGCGGCTTCCTGTGACGGGCCGGTCTGTGCCGGGTAAGAAGCTGCCGCTGCGAGCCTCGTGGATTTTGGAGCGGACGCCGCTGGAGCGCTTGATACGCTCGCGCCGAGCCGAGTTTCCTTTATCCCGCCTGATGACTGCGGCGCGGCGACCGGCTCGCCGAGGCGTGTTGCCTTAATTGCAGACTCCTGCGAAGAGGAGCCAGCCGCATCGATGCCCGGCGTGGATACTGCGGGCGGGCGTGAGGGGTGCGTGGCCGGTCTGCGGTGCGTTCCCGTCGCGCCGTGCATCGTACCCTGTGCCCCGAAGCCGGCCTCAAGCAACAGTTCGCGAAACTCGCCGGCTGTCTGAAAACGCTCGGCCGGGTCCTTCGCTATCGCCTTCATGATCGCGGCCTCGACCTCCGGCGGGATCGCGGGGTTGATCTCACGCGGCGGCTGCGGTGTCGCCTCAGTCTGAAGCTTCATCAACTCGAACTCATTCTCGGTTTGAAACGGCAGCCTGCCGGTCAGCACCTCGTAGAGCATCATCCCGAGCGCATAGATGTCCGAACGCCCGTCCGTCTCGAGCCCGCGTACC
>Ga0247718_1000544_pt1 | contig 10874 bp, 7 predicted proteins | sample 21E_DmetaG_FD_189045 | JGI IMG/M metagenome (GOLD analysis project Ga0247718, IMG submission 189045) | Soil microbial communities from hillslope of Landscape Evolution Observatory, University of Arizona, Oracle, AZ, United States - 2-1-E_D | ecosystem: Engineered > Artificial ecosystem > Mesocosm...
GTGTCGGGGTCGCCGTAGGCGTCGGTGTCGGCGTCGCCAGCACCGGCAGTCCGCTTGCACCCGTTTTGAAACTGGGAACCACCGTGGACTGCGCCGTGACCGCCGGCTGGACCAGATAATAAACTTCCGAGGCAAGGTCCGAATTACCAGTGCCGGGTTCCGTCAACGCAAGGTTAAACGCGATGCGTCTCTGCGTGTTGCTCGTCAGCGCCTGAGTCGAAGCGATGAATGTATTCGGCGCGGGGAGATTGGTCAGCCGTCTGAATGTTGCGGCCGCGGGCGCTGCATTCAAGGGATATGAGTAGATCTGAACAGGCCGAGTAGCATTCTGATTCATCCCGGTGTTATCGGCTGTGCCTGCAACGGTTCCATCAGGCTTGATGTTCTGCCGCGTGGACAAAACGAGGGTCGACGGAGTTCCGTTCGCGTCAGTATCCGTGAAACCAGGGTAATGATGAACATCACCGCCCGGAGCGCCGGAATCGGCATCGCTTCGAGGACCGATCCGCCTGAAGGTGCCGCTGCCGGTTGCGTCATAGAGATAAAGAGCGAAAGATGAAAGAACCGGCGCTCCGGGGTTCTCCAGTTCAGCGTACGAATCGAAGGCGACATAGCGGCCGTCGCGGCTCATCCTGCGGCCCTGATCCCACAAGTTGACAAGAGCCCCGCCCGCCGCAGGTGTTGTCACGGTGATTTGCTTTTTCAGACCAGTCGGAGCTCCGTTGACGTCGAGATCCGAGAAATGGATCTCTTCGTTGCGGCTCGAAGCAGGATTATTACCGCCTGTCATCCCGACGATAGGATTCTCTCCCGTGCTCGAGAATGCGACGCGGAGGCCGTTACCGGCGATTGTCGGGTTCTTGTTATAGATCGGGTTGGAGATCTCCCCGCGAGGTGTCTTGGTGACCTGATTCAGAGTCCCGCTCGACGGGGAACTCGTCCAAGTGAATGTGAATATCTCGTCGTTGTCCTCATCCGGAAACGGGTTTCCGATCGCCGGCACCAAGTCGCGGGTCGAGACAAAGGCTAGTGCCCGGCCGTTGTCGCTGATACTCGCGTCGTGGTTATCATCAGCGACGAAAGCACCGGTGGTCGTCGTGCCGGCTCGAGGTAACTGACTTGCCGGCGTGTTTGTGATCTGGAAGAACGTGGCGCCGGTAACCGCGACGCCGTCCGCGTTAAATGGGCCTAGGAACGTAAGTGGCTGCTCGTCGCCTGCAGAGAGGTCCGCCACGGCCGGATAGTCCGGAATGCGGTAAAGCCACATCTCGAGATTAGCGTCGTTCGTGAGCGGGTTCGAGCCTGGCGAAGCAGTCGGACTTGGTGAAGCCGACGGGGACGGCGACGGTACCGTATGAGCATTCCCGTCGAAACGTCCCGGATTCGTCCCGTTCACCGGCTGTCCTGCGACCGACGTGGTGGCGTTGGAACTGAATGCGATCCATTTTCCGTCATTGCTGATCACCGGACGGACATTCGTGATCTCGACGCGGATGTTGCTGAATACCGTGCCGCCGTTCTGATCGATCAGTACGCTCTTAGTATCGGTGATCTGGAAAATGCGACGCTGCGCATAATCCCAAAGAAATATCTCGACGTTGCCGTCCGCATTGCGCGGGTTCTGGGTGTCGTGATTGCCTCGCGATTCGAAAACTACAAAACGCCCATCGCCGCTGATAGAGCCAGCGAATGACTCGTTCGGCGAATTGGTGACCTGACCAATGAGCGTGTCGACGGCCTGACCGAACGCGGGCAGCGACAGTGTGAGGACCAGTAGAATGAAAAATATGGGACTAAAGCGAAGCTTCACAAACTCCTCCAGAGCCAGCTACGAGCTGGCCGATACTTACCTTGAATTACAACGATTTGGGCGAACCGCACAAAAGACTAAATTTTACGGGCAAAAACAGGCATCTGCAAGCACAATGGCCGCAACCCAACAAACTTGAGACGGAAACCCGCGTCTATGATGCCGGTATCATCGCGGTGGGTTGTAGTTTCACAATTCGGTCGATTCGCCTAAGATCTAAGACTTATCCCAATGCCACCGCGACCCCGACAGTTCATGATCGTAGCCGGCGAAGCCTCGGGCGACCTGCACGCGGCGAAACTTGTGCGGGCGATCAGAGAGTCTGATGATGGGCGCGGCTGCCATTTTTTCGGCTCCGCCGGCCCGCTGATGCGGGATGCCGGTGTAGAGCCGATCGTTTACGCTGATAACTTGTCGATCGTCGGATTGCCGGAGATTGGGCGTGCATTGCCGATGTTCCTGAGAGCTTTTCGAGCATTAAAGCGTGCGGCTCTGGAGCGCCGGGCTGACGCGGTGATCCTTGTCGACTTCCCGGACTTCAATCTCAAACTTGCCAAATCGTTGAAGAGACGTGGGCTGACGGTCGTGTATTACATATCCCCGCAGCTTTGGGCCTGGCGGAAGTATCGCAAGCGAACGATCAGCAGGCACGTGGACCTGCTCATCACAATCCTTCCATTCGAGAAGGAATGGTACTCCGAGCAGGGGATCAGTCACGTCGAATATGTCGGCAGTCCGCTAGCGCGCGAAGTGGTTCCGCGGATTTCCAAGAACGAATTCTACTCCCGGCATCAACTCGCGCCCGATCGCCCTATCGTTGCACTTCTACCGGGCAGCCGGCACAAGGAGATCTGCAGGATCCTTCCCGAACTTCTGAGAACCGCGACGGAGCTTGAAAAACGGGTGGCCGGCGTGCAGTTCATTGTCGCCTTGGGCTCGGATAAACATGCCGCAGAAGTGGAGAGTCAAATTCGGGCCAGTTCCGTCGGAAATCTCAATCTGGTGATCGGTCAGACCTATGACGTACTGAATGCTGCGGACGCTGCCGCCATTACCAGCGGGACCGCGACGCTTGAAGCGGGCATCATCGGCACGCCGATGGCAATCGTTTACAAGACTTCGGGCATAAATTACAAACTGCTGCGGCCGCTCATTTCGGTGGCGCATTTCGGGTTGATAAATTTGATCGCCGGCGAGCGTGTGGCGAATGAGTATATTCAGTCTGAATTTACTCCGACAGCCCTCGCCGACGAGATCGAGCGACTTCTCCTGCCGGAAGTGAATAGCCGGGTCAGGGAGCGGCTACGAGCGGCGACTGAAAAACTGGGCGGCGGAGGCGCTTCAAAGCGCGCCGCTGCGGCAATAATGAGCTTGCTTGATAGGTGAGAAACGTGCTCGCGAGTTCGTAGCCGGGTCAGCTTGTAACGCTCCGAACGATGTTCCGTCAGCGATCCTTTGATCTTTTCAACTCGCGAATCTCTTCTTTCAGCCGCGCCAGGCTCTTAACGTGGGCATTTTGCCGTTTGTATTCGTCAAGGGGCTGGATCGGCGTGCCCCACCAAACACCCGGGCGAACAATCTTGCCCGGCAGGACGCCGGCCTGCGACCCGATAACGGCCCCGCTCATCACGCGTGCGTGATCGCCCATTCCGACCTGACCGCCGATGACGCAGTCATCTTCGATCACGGTGCTGCCCGATATCCCGGTCTGCGCGGCGATCACGACACGTCTGCCTATTGAGACGTTGTGGCCGACTTGTACGAGGTTATCGATCTTCGTTCCTTCACCGATACGGGTCTCGCCCAGCGCTCCGCGGTCGACGCATGAGTTTGCCCCGATCTCGACCCCGTCTTCGATCACGACTGTTCCGATCTGTGGGAATTTTACGTATCCGTCAGGCCCTCGAACATAGCCGAAGCCGTCCGCCCCAATCACCACGCCCGCGTGAAGGATCACGTTATTCCCAATCGTGCAGCGATCCTCGATGGCAACATTAGGATGCAGCACGCAGTTTTCGCCGACGGTGACATCGTCGCCGATCTGGACTCCGGATCGCAGCTGAGTGCCGCTTCCGATGATCGACCCTTCGCCCACACAACAGTGAGGCCCGATAAAGACACCCTCGCCGATCTGGGCATTGCGGGCTATTACCGCCGAGTGGTGGATGCCCGCAGGTTGCGATTTAGGCCGGTGAAGAATGGCCGCCACACGGGCAAACGAGAGCTTGGGATTGTCCACCTTGATGTGAGTTTGCGGCCCTTCGAAATCACGCGGCACGATAAGGCAGGACGCTGCAGACTGCAAATCTTCCGCGGGCCTTTCGACGAAGGCAAGGTCGCCTTCACCGGCCGAGCGCAGATCGGCAACCCGATTGATCCCGGCTTCGCCATCGCCAATCAGTTCGCCTTCAAGCAGATCTGCAATTTCCTGAACTTTCATCAGCGAGAATTTAATACTTTTTTATCCTGAATGTAAGGCGATGGTCTACGCCCTCTCCGCATCGTTAACTGCCGTTTGCAGGAAGATCTCGACCCCCTCGATCGAAACGCCGTGGTCGTCGCGAAGCCGTCTCAGTACCGACGCGGCCTCGCTATCCATGAACTCGAGGTCCGCCAGATCAATCAAAATGTTGATACCGGTACCGTGTTCGCCACTTAGGACGATCCTCTCGAGTAAGAGGGCGTCGTCGAGCATCATATAACCTTCGACCCGAAGCATCGTCCGGCCGTCGTTGCCATCGATCTGTCTGATGTTGGTAGCCATCCGTATTGGTCCTCTTACGTGGGATCCGCTAAAGAGTTTCGTGCGCCGCTGAACTTCCGCGAGTGCGCGTCACAAGGAAGACACCGGCAAAAATCAAAGCCCCCGCCGCAAAAAACTTTTCATCCACCTGCTCGCCCAGAAATGCCACCGCTGTCAAAAAGCCAATAACTGGCTGAAAGTACACATACACCGCGACGGTCGAAGGATCAACCCTCGCCAGCGCCCAGGCGTTCAGCAGGTACGGCGATGCGGTCGCGCCTATGGCGATGTATGCGACGAGCAGCCAGATAAGAGGATCAATAGCGGACATGTCGACCGAACTCATAGAACCTGTCCCGAGTGGCACGCAGACGATGGCGGCAAAGATGAACACCCACATCATAGACCGGAACGCTCCGTTGCGCTCGATCACGCTTTTGGAGGTCGCGACGTATATGCCGTACGAGAGCGAGTTAATGATAATCAGCAGGTCGCCCTTTGTCGTCTGCGATGAAAACGACGCATTTCGCGGATCGATTATCACGAGCACGCCCGCGGCCGCCAGCACGATCCCGAGCGTTTTGACACCCTGAAGCCGTTCGGTCCCGACTATCGAACTGACGGCAAGTGTGAATATCGGAATCGTTACGGCCAGCAGGGAAGTGTTCGCGGCCTTGGTCAGCGACAGTCCGGTAATAAAGAGAAGCTGGTTGAAAGTTATGCCGAACAAGCTGAGAGCAGCCAGTCGCCAGTAATCACCCTTTTCACGCAATTTCACCCGGCCGCGAAACGACTGCACCGCGATTAGCACAATCGCCGTAATGCCGACCCGAAAACCCACGAGTCCGAACGGCGGCACGTCCTTCAGAACTATCTTGGCGATCACGGGCAGGGAGCCGAAAAAGGCCTGCACGCTGAGGAGAGCCAAGTGCGGACCATAGCCTGTTTGCGTTTCGCCGCGAATCGCGTTTTCCATGATCAGATCGATTATATGTTGATGACACCCCAAAAGCCCGAACTCGATCACTCAGTCGATTATGAGGCGGCACTACGCTCAGTTGTCGGGTACTGGAAACCCGCGCGGCGATGCCGTCGTTTGAGTGCGTTGCGCAACCCTGATTCGTGAGGCATTCGAGGACGAGGCGGAAACACATATCGGCGCCGCCTCGTTGCTTTGTTTTTCTCCTTAGTTGCTCTATTATCTTTCGGCCATCTACAAGCTTGCCGTTCACCCGGCACGATAAGCGGTAAATCAAAAAATAAGGAATTTGTGAGAAATGAAGTTGTTGTTTTTTTTGGCAGCATTGTGTTCGGTCTGTGTCTCGAGTGCGGCGGCACAGGAGAAGGCTGTCTTGTCGGCCGAGGCCGAGATGCGGGCGGTTGCACTGTTTGACCGGGCGACCGCGTGTGACGCTGATGATGTGTACTGTCAGATCTCAAACTACACGAAGGCTATCGCCGTCCACCCACAGTTTGCGCAGGCGTACAACAACCGCGGGACGGCATTCAAAATCTCGGGTGATCTGGACCGTGCTCTTAAGGATTATGCTCGTGCGATCGAGCTGGATCCGCAATTCACGCAGGCCTTTTACAACCGGGCCGTCGTTCTCGCCGCGAAGGGTGACCCGGCCGGGGCGATACGCGACTTTGACGCGGCGATCGCGCTGTCGCCGGAACTTTTTCTCTCGTACATCGGGCGGGGGAACGCATGGCTGAAACTTTTTGAGCTGGACAAGGCGGTTGCGGATTTCGGCAAGGCGATCAGCATCGCTCCAGGGTTCGTGGGCAGCTTTTATAGCCGCGGGCTAGCCTATCTCTACAAGAGCGACTACGACCGCGCGGCCGCTGACTTTGGCAAAGCGATCGAGCTGAATCCGGAATTCGCGTTTGCATACCTGAACCGCGGGATCTGTTTTGACAAGAGAGGACAGAACGAAAAGGCGCTAGCCGATCTCAACAAGTTCATCGAGCTGAGCCCGGACGATGTGCGCGGTTATCGTGCGAGAGCAGAGGTGTTTTTGAAGATCGGCGACAAAGCAAAGGCCGACGCTGACAAGCGGAAATCTCTTGAATTAGAATAGTGGCATCCAAACAACCGGCGTTGCGATCGCGAAGGTCGCGGCGTTCGATACACACCGCCGGAATTGTTTTCATCTGTCAGGAGAATTAAATGAAGCCTAACTTTACGTTGCGGGGGCCGCGGCAGTTCGCGGCGGCTGTTCTGGTCTGGGCCGTTGTCGTCGTACAAGCGCTTGCCCAGGCGACTGTCCCATCTCAACTCTCGAGCGTTGAACGCGAGATCGCCGACAAAATCACTATCGCCTCCATAAAAGAATCTACCGCGGCGCTCTCGGCCCCCGAAATGGAGGGCCGCGGAACGATGCAGCCCGGCGGCGACAAGGCGGCCAACTGGATCGCCGACAGGTTCAAGGCACTCGGGCTCAAGCCGCTCGGCGACAAGGGCTCGTACCTTCAGAAGGTCGAATTCAAGGAAACCGTCGTGACGCCCGAGTCGATGTTCAGGGCGGGCGACGACACGCTCCTGCACGGGTCGGATTATGCGTTCGTGCCGATGAACAACGGCAACAAGGACGTGTCGGGCGAGCTGGTTTTCGTCTCATACGGCATCCAGGCGAAGCAGGCCGGTATCGACCAGCTTGCCGGGACTAACGTCGCGGGCAAGGTCGTGATGCTGATCGAAGGTCCTCCGCCGGGATTTTCGAAGGAGGAGTGGAGCAAGCAGAAAGCGTCCGTCACGATCTTGCAAAACCTCCTTCGACTTGGAGCGGCAGCGATCGTGTTTATGACCCGTGGCGACGAGGAGCGTCCGGCCGAAATGATGATCGATTATTTCAGCCGGCGTCAGATCAACACGCCGGACGAAGAGGGGTATCCGACGTTCGTTCCCCCGCTGCTGTACCTGAGCAGCAAAGGTGCTGAGAAGCTCTTCGCCAAAGCTGGCACGACGCTCAAAGACGCGATGGACACGGCACACACTCGCGACTTCAAAGCGATCGAACTCAAACAAAAGGCGAAGATCGTCGCCAGGTACAAAACGGCGAGGGGTTTCAGCAACAACGTCGTCGGCTATATCGAGGGTTCCGACCCGAAGCTTAAGTCCGAAGCCGTGCTTTTCACTGCGCACTACGACGCATATGGTAAGGAAAACGGCAAGATCTACTACGGAGCCGCTGATAACGCACTCGGCACGTCCGAGATGCTGGCCGTCGCTGAGGCGTATTCGAAGCTCTCGCAAAAGCCGAAGCGTTCAATGGTGTTTCTGGCCGTTACCGCTGAGGAGTATGGTCTGTACGGTTCGAAGCACTGGGCGAAAAACCCGACGTGGGACATCAAGAAGGTCGCGGCGAATCTGAATCTCGACGGTGTCGGCACCGAAGTTTACGGCCCGGTTAAAACCATCGTCGGATTCGGCGCGGACCATTCCAGTCTGGGCGCGATGCTCGAGCCCGTCGCCGGCGCGATGGGCATAAGTGTGATCCCCGATCCGATGCCGGACGAGAAGATATTTTACCGCTCGGATCATTACTCCTTCGTCGAGCGAGGCGTGCCCGCGCTCAAGCTGCTTGGAGCTCCCGCCGGAGGAAAGGAAGCGTGGATCAAGCGGATGAAGAATTGGCAAAAGACCGACTATCACAACCCCGGCGACGTGATCAAACCCGACTGGTCGTGGGAAGGCGCGGAGATCATGGCCGAGGTGATGGGAATTATGGGATGGCGCATCTCTGAAGCGAGCGAGATGCCTGCCTGGTTGTCGTCGTCGCGATTCGCGAAGCTCAAGCGCGGTAATTCAGACGAGGTGCCGAAGGAACCTTGAGATTTAGTTATTTGAGATAGAAAGTAAAACGCTTTTTAAGGATTCTTATTTCGGAGTGCATGTGGAGATGAAGCTGAAAAACATTCTTCGTTACGGAGTCCGTGTAGGTTTGATGACCGGTGCTGTTTTTGTTGCCGATGGGTACGGTCAGAGTCCGGCGGCCACGCCAAAGCCGCTGGCTCTGAATGACGTTGCATCTGCGCTTCAATCGAGCCGTGCTGGTCTGCCGATTACGAACCGTGTCTTGATTAAACAGGTCGAGGAACGAGGCGTCGATTTCGACATATCGGATGAAACGATTTCGGCCCTGAAGAAAGGCGGGGCGACGGACGAGCTCATCGAACGGATCCGCCGATCCATCTGTGACAAGTTCGTCACGCTGGCGCAGCAATGCTCGGATGAGGACCATGACTGCAGGCTTTCGCATTTCACCAAGGCGCTCACCGTACATCCCGACGACGCGCTTGTTCTGGCGGACCGCGGCGACACGTATTTTGAAAAGGGAGACTTTGAATCGGCCCTGGCGGATCTGTCCAGAGCCATCGAACTTGATCCGAAGAACGCTGAGGCGTTTGGCGATCGCGGCAACACGTACGCCCGTCTCGGCAAGCGGGATTTGGCCCTCCAGGATTACGATCGGGCGATCGTCCTTGACTCAAAGGAGCCAACTTACATATTTAATCGGGCGACTACACACTACAACCTCGGCAACTACAAAGCAGCGATCACTGACTACAGCAAGTACCTGCTGATGAAGCCCAGTGATACTGAAGGCTACACGTTTCGCGGCGATGCCTATTACGCGGCAGGCGATTATGCGTTGGCTATCAGGGACTATACAAAGGCGATCACGCTCGGAGCGAAAGACCCATCGATCTTTCTCAGTCGTGGTGAGGCCTACACGGCCGCAGGGAAGTTTGAACTCGCTGTCCGCGATTACACCAAGGCGATAGAAATCGACCGCAAAAACGCTGCGGCCTATCGATCTCGCGGCTGGGCATATTTCAAGTTGAAGAACATGGATCAGGCGATGGCCGATTTTGCCCTCGCGATCAGCACCGATCCGGGCGCCGCGGATAATTACATCAATCGGGGCCTGGTCTTCAAGGAAAGAAAGAGTCTTGAGGCGGCCGTAGCCGACTTTTCAAAAGCGATCGAGATCGAACCAAAAAGCGCTCCCGCATATTATTATCGCGGTCAAATTTTTGCCGGTCTGCAGGATTATGAGTCGGCGATTGTAGATTTTACGAAGGCGATCGAACTCGATGAGAAGGACGGCGACTTCTATATCGAGCGGGGCTCGGTATATATCGACATTGAGGAATACAACAAGGCTCTCAGTGACTACAACAAGGCGATCGAATTGTCGCCAAAATTATCGGCCGCCTTTACAAACCGAGGTCTGATCTATCAGCGGTTAAATGACCATCAGAAAGCCATCGCCGACGCTTCCACCGCTATCCGACTCGATCCTCGTGACCCGATTCCTTACGGCAATCGGGCAATTTCGTACGAGGCGATCGGCGATCATAGGCGCGCCGAGGCTGACCGGAAAAGAGCCCAGACATTGGAAAAGCTCCAAAAGCCGTAAGTTCCGTCCGGTTAGCTTTAGGCCAGCATCATCGCCGGCTGCTCGAGCATTTGTTTGAAGGTCTGGAGGAACTTGGCTCCGGTGGCACCGTCGACGACGCGGTGGTCGCAGGACATCGTGACGTTCATGATGCTGCGAACGACGATCTGGGCGTCGCGGACGACCGGAATTTCATTCGCGGCACCGACGGCGAGGATGCCGGCCTCGGGCGGATTGATGATCGCGGTGAATTCCTTGATGCCAAACATTCCGAGATTCGAGATCGAGAATGTCGCGCCCGTGTACTGCTCCGGCTGAAGCTTTTTGGCGCGGGCTTTCGCGGCGAGGTCCTTGATCTCGGCGGAAATCTCAATAAAGCCTTTCTTGTCTGCGCCGCGAACGACCGGCGTAATTAATCCTTCTTCTATCGCTACTGCGACGCCGATGTCGGCCTGTTCGTAAAAGCGGATAGACTTGTCCTGGTACGAGGCGTTGACGAACGGGTGCTTCCGAAGCGCCATCGCAGCTGCCTTTACGATGATGTCATTAACGCTGATCTTTTGATCCTCGGTAACGGTCGCGTTGACGGCCTTGCGAAGGGCGAGCGCGTTGTCCATCTCGATCTCGACCGTCAGATAGAAAGTCGGGACCGGGCCGATCGATTCGGCAAGGCGCGTCGCTATCACGCGGCGCATCTGTGAGGTCGGCTCGTCACGGAAGGGCGAAGCACCGACTAAAGTCGACGGCGTGAATTCTTTTGGCTGAGCCGCGGCAACTGAGGCCTGAACGCCGCCGGCCAGCGCCTGCTCGATGTCGCGCTTGATGATGCGGCCGTTTGGGCCGGAGCCGATGATCGAGCGGAGATCGATGCCGTTGTCCGCGGCCATGCGAGCCGCGATCGGCGAGACGATCATTC
>Ga0247718_1000545_pt1 | contig 10871 bp, 12 predicted proteins | sample 21E_DmetaG_FD_189045 | JGI IMG/M metagenome (GOLD analysis project Ga0247718, IMG submission 189045) | Soil microbial communities from hillslope of Landscape Evolution Observatory, University of Arizona, Oracle, AZ, United States - 2-1-E_D | ecosystem: Engineered > Artificial ecosystem >...
CGTGTCCGTGGGGGTTGCGTGGGTGGACGTCGGGCGACGGCGGCATGAAACTGGTCATCTTCGGGCTCACCATCAGCTCTTCGTGGGGGAACGGCCACGCCACCATCTGGCGGGGGCTCTGCCGCGCCCTGGCGCGCCGCGGGCACGAGGTGGTCTTCTTCGAGCGTGACGTCCCCTACTACGCCGAGCACCGCGACCTCCACCAGATCCCCGGCGGGACGCTCCACCTCTACTCCTCGTGGGACGACGCCCTCCCCCTGGCCCGCCGCCACCTGGCGGACGCCGACTTAGGGATCGTCACCTCGTACTGCCCGGACGCCGTCGCCGCGGCGGCGCTGCTGCTCGACTCCCCCGCGGAGCTCCGCGTCTTCTACGACCTGGACACCGGCCCCACGCTGGAGACGCTCCGGCAGGGGCGCGAGGTGCCGTACCTTCCCCCGTGGGGGCTCGCGGACTTCGACCTGGTGCTGAGCTGGACGGGGGGCGAGGCGCTGGACGAGCTGCGCACCCGCCTGGGCGCGCGCCGGGTGGCGCCGCTCTACGGGAGCGTGGACCCGGAGGTGCACCGCCGCGCCCCGGTGGCGGAGCGCTACCGCGCCGACCTCTCGTACCTGGGCACCTACGCGCACGACCGGCAGGCCGCGGTGGAGGCGCTCTTCCTGGAGCCCGCCCGCCGCTTCCCGGAGCAGCGCTTCCTGATCGGCGGGTCCATGTACCCGCACGACTTTCCCTGGACGCCCAACACCTTCTACGTCCGGCACGTCCCCCCGGGCGACCACCCGGCCTTCTACTCCTCGTCGCGCCTCACCCTCAACGTCACCCGCGCGGCCATGGCGGCGCTGGGGTACTGCCCCTCGGGACGGCTCTTCGAGGCGGCGGCGTGCGGCACCCCGCTGCTGAGCGACTGGTTCGAGGGGCTGGACGCCTTCTTTACGCCGGGGGAGGAGATCCTGGTGGCCCGCGACACCGCGGACGTGGTAGCGGCGCTGGAGATGCCCCACGAGGAGCTGGCGCGCATCGCCCGGCGCGCGCGCGAGCGCACCCTGGAGGAGCACACCGCCGAGCGCCGGGCGGAGGCGCTGGAGGCGCTGATCGGGGAGGCGTCCGGGGCAGGCGCGCGAAGCCTGGTGACGGAGGTCTGAGCCCATGTGGGGGATCATTCCCGCGGCGGGGATCGGCAGCCGTATCCAGCCGCTCGCCTTCTCCAAGGAGCTCCTCCCGGTGGGGAGCCGCGTGGACGACGACGGGGTGGAGCGCCCCAAGGCGGTGAGCGAGTACCTGGTGGAGCGGATGATCCGGGGCGGGGCGCGGAAGATCTGCTTCGTCATCTCGCCGGGGAAGTCGGACATCATGGAGTACTACGGCGGGGGGATCGGCTCCGCGCACCTCTGCTACGCGGTGCAGCCCCGCCCGGCCGGGCTGTGCGACGCCATCTTCCGCGCCCTTCCCCTGGTCGCCCCGGACGAGCCGGTGATGGTGGGGCTCCCCGACACCATCTGGTTCCCGGACGACGGGCTGGCCCGCCTCCCCGACGACGTCCTCTCCTTCCTCCTCTTCCCGGTGGAGCGTCCGGAGTTCTTCGACGCCGTGGTGACCGACGCGGAGGGGCGGGTGCGCGAGATCCAGGTGAAGCGGCCGGGGGCGGAGTCGCGCTGGGTGTGGGGCGCCTTCAAGATGCCCGGTGCGGTGCTCGCGGAGCTGCACGACCTGTGGTGCGAGCGGGGGCGGACCGACGAGTACTTCGGGACGCTGGTGAACGCCTGGCTGGAGCGGGGGGGCGAGGCGCTGGGGATCCCCGCGGGGGAGGCGTACGTGGACGTGGGGACGCTGCACGGCTACCGCGAGGCCATTCAGGTGCTCAGCCGGCGGCCGGGCGAGGGGCTGGAGCCGCTGGAGCTTGTGGAGCGGGACGTGTGCGAGCCGGTGCTGGTCCGCGAGGCGCTCGCGGGCGAGGACGCGGTGCGTGTCTGATCACATGACGAGGACCACCATGCGAAGCGCGACCCTGCAGGAGAACGACCTGACGACCGACCAGATCCGGCAGCGCGTGCAGGAGCTGGGGCAGTGGTTCCACAACCTGGACCTGCGCGGCGTGCGGACCGCGCCCAACCACTTCCTGGGCGACTACCCGTCGTTCAAGTGGAAGAACTTCGCGCACGCCGTTCCCCGGGACCTCACGGGGAAGACGGTGCTCGACATCGGGTGCAACGCGGGCTTCTACTCCATGGAGATGAAGCGGCGCGGCGCCGCGCGCGTGGTGGGGATCGACAGCGAGGACATGTACCTGGAGCAGGCGCGCTTCGCCGCCGCCGTGAGCGGGATGGAGATCGAGTTCCACAAGCTCTCCGTCTACGACGTGGCGCAGCTCGGGGAGAAGTTCGATTTCGTCATCTTCATGGGGGTGCTCTACCACCTCCGCCACCCGCTCCTGGCGCTCGACCTGCTGCGCGAGCACGTGGTGGGCGACCTCCTCCTCTTCCAGAGCATGCAGCGCGGCTCCACGGAGGCGATGGAGGTGGAGCCCGACTACCCGTTCCAGGAGACGGAGATCTTCGACCGCCCCGACTACCCCAAGATGCACTTCGTGGAGAAGCGCTACACGGGCGACCTCACCAACTGGTGGATCCCCAACGCGGCGTGCGTGGAGGCCATGCTGCGGAGCGCGGGGTTCGAGATCGTGGAGCACCCCGAGCAGGAGGTGTACCTCTGCCGGGCGACGGCGCTGCCGGACCGGGAGCCGAGGGCGGTGTACCCGGCGAGGTGAGGGGGGCGGCGCGGGCGGAGCCGGCCCGCCTTCAGGGGGAGTCCGGCTCCAGCCCGTAGGATGCCAGGACGGCAGCCGAGCACGGGGGGCAGTACCCGTGCGAGAGGAAGAGGGAGTTCCGCTTCAGGTACTCGGCCACGTCTTCCCAGCGCGACGTCTCGGTCTTGACGCGGTTGCAGTTCATGCAGATCGGCAGCACCTCCTGGATGCGCCGGATGTGCCAGTACGAGGTCTCCAGCTCCGCCAGGGCCCGGGCCAGCCGGACCTTCTGCTTGGTGCTCTCCCGCGACAGCGCCGTCAGCTCGCCGTTCAGCTCGATCATCTCCTCGGTGAAGGCCTGCAGCCTGGCCAGGGTGGGCTCCCCCAGCAGGAGGAACCCCTCGGGAGCCGGCGCCAGCAGGCACGAGAGGGTGTAGAGCACGTCGGGGGCGCCGCGCAGGTGGAGCAGGAAGCGCTCCGGCGACCCCGCGCCCACGGTGAGCTGCTCCTCCAGCACGTCCCGGCTCCTTCCCGACAGGTAGCCCCACAGCGAGGCTCCCACCAGCTCCGCGGCGGGCACCCGGAGCTGGCGCGTCACCGCGTCGTTGACGGAGAGCACGGTGCCGCCCGGGGTGCATAGAAAACTGTGCACAAAGGAGCTACCGGCGAGGAACTGCTCGACTGCGGACTGGGGCACCACGCGGAGACTCCGGTTGCTTGGCGGGAGCGGGGCGAAGTGAGAGTATCGGCACAATCCGCCGCCACCTTGACCCTGGCCGCCGGAGGCGGGCTCAGCCCACCACCTGGTAGGCGGCGTCCGGCCGCGCCACGAGCGTGGGGCTCAGGCGGTACGCGGCCCGGAGGGCACGCGCCGCCGCCTCCCATGCCGCCTCGTCGCGGGCGTGGATCTCCGCCAGCGGCTCCCCCGGGGCCACGCGGTCACCGATCCGGGCAAGCACCACCACCCCCACGGCGGGGTCCACCGGGTCGCCCTTCTTCTTCCGCCCCGCTCCCAGCGCGAGCGCCGCGTCCCCCACCGTGCGCGCGTCCAGCCCCTCCACCCAGCGCTCGCCGTCCGCCTCCAGCGCCAGCGGGCGCACGTACGGCGCGCGGACCAGCAGCCCCGGATCGGCCACCACCGCGGCGTCGCCCCCCTGCGCCGCCACCAGCTCCGCCAGCTTCTCCGCGGCGGCGCCGGAGTCGCGCAGCGCCACGAGCCGCGCCCGTGCGTCGCCCGCGTCGTCCGCGAGCCCGGCCAGGAGGAGGAGGTGCGTTCCCAGCTCCAGGGTGAGCTGCCAGAGGTCGTCGGGGCCGCGGCCGTGCAGCGTCTCGATGGCTTCGCGGATCTCCAGCGCGTTCCCCACGGCGCGACCCAGCGGCTCCTCCATGGGGCTCAGCACGGCGCGCGTGCGCCGCCCGGCGCCGTTGCCGATCCGCACCATGGCCTCCGCCAGCTCGCGGGCGGCCTCCAGCTCGGTCATGAAGGCCCCTGCGCCCCACTTCACGTCCAGGACGATGCTCTCCGCCCCCGCCGCCAGCTTCTTGGACATGATGCTGCTGGCAATGAGCGGCACCGACTCCACCGTCCCCGTCACGTCGCGGAGGGCGTAGAGCACCCCGTCGGCGGGGACCAGGCGGGGGCTCTGCCCCACCAGCGCGCACCCGATCCGCTCCACCTGCGCGCGCATCTCGTCCACGCCCAGCTCCACCGTGAAACCGGGAATGGACTCCAGCTTGTCGAGCGTCCCCCCGGTGTGTCCCAGCCCCCGGCCGGACATCTTCACGAAGGCCGCCCCCGCCGCCGCCATCAGCGGCACCAGGACCACGGAGGTCTTGTCCCCCACGCCGCCGGTGCTGTGCTTGTCCACCGTGGGGCGCCCCAGCCCGCTCCAGTCCAGCTCCTCGCCGCTCGCCACCATGGCGCGGGTGAGCGCCAGCGTCTCCGCCTCGGTCATCCCCCGCCAGACCACCGCCATCAGGAACGCCGACATCTGGTAGTCGGGGATCTCCCCCGCCAGGTAGCCGTCGCAGAGGAAGCGGATCTCCTCCGCGGTCAGCGGGTCCCCCGCCTTCTTGCGGTTGATGAGGGGGACCACGGCCAGGCTCTGCGCGGCGCTCATCCGCGGGGCGCCCGGGCGTTCAGGCGCTCCACCTCGAAGGCGCCGGGGAGGAGCTCCCGCATGGTGCGGACGCTGTATCCCTCCTCCGCGTGGGGGGCGGGGCTGATCAGCAGGAGGTCGGGGCCGAACTCGTAGAGCACCTGGCGGCAGGCGCCGCAGGGGGCGCAGTCCAGGTCGTCCTGGGGGCCCACCACCGCGATGGCCCGGTAACCGTGCACCCCCTCGGACACCGCCTTCTGTATGGCGACGCGCTCCGCGCAGTTGGTGAGCCCGTACGAGGCGTTCTCCACGTTGCACCCGGTGACGATACGCCCATCGTGGGTGAGGAGGGCGGCCCCCACCGGGAAGTGGCTGTAGGGGACGTAGGCGTGGCGGCGCGCCTCGCGGGCGCGCCCGAGGAGCATCTCCGCCGTCTCGCGGGGAAGGGGGGTGCTTTCGGGTCCGGTGCTCAAGCTGCGCTGGTCCTGTGCGTGTGCGGGGTGTATCTGTCGAGACACCCTACATCGTAGCGCAGGACGGGGAGTGGGGGAAGTGGCGCGGCCAACACACCGGAGGAGTGAAAAGGGAGCCGTGAAGGCTCGGCAGGGTGACGGACCACTCTCCAGCCGCCGCTGCGCAACCGGTGTCCCTGCACCGCACGTCCCAACCGGCGCTGGCCGCGGCTCCATGCTTCCGTAGCTTTGCCGTGAGACGATCCATGCAGATGTCCCAGGACGTGGAAGACGGCAGATGGACGAGGAGGAGTACCTGGAGCGCTCGATGCGGGCGTTCGTGGAGAGGATGCTCGTAGGCATCGACCAAAGGGCCCGGCCGGGAGTGCGCCGCGCGATCCTCCGGTTCATTGCCGACCTGCACCGCGACAACGATCTCCCGGTCCCTGAGTGGCTGCTGCGGGAGCTGTGAGCACCCACGGCGCAACTGGTGGCCCTACACCTACCTTCCGAAAACGCGCTGGCAGCGGCCGTCCACCTTGCGTAACTTGTGGCATGAAGTGGCCCCGCCGCGCCTGTCCCTAGTGGACAGAGCGGCCACGAACGGACCCATCGGGATTCAGATGAAGCCAGCTTCGGCAGGTGAACCGGACGGGCATCCCTCGCACCCGGGGAATGGAGGAGAGGGATTCGCTATTCTCTCCGAGGTCCCCGGCCCCGCAGCGGGGCTGCTGCTCTGGGAGATGGCACGCGACGTGGCGGCGTAGCTCAGGGTCCCGCGCGAGCGGCGCCTGCTGGTGTTCGCGGACGGCACCCCGGAGCTGCGCGCCGCGCGGATCGAGGAGGCGGGGCTGGAGGAGGAACTGCGTGGGTCGCTGCTGGCGCTGGCCGGGGTCACGGCGCTGGACACCCGGAAGCTGGACGAGGCGGAGGTAGGCGCGGCCTGCCTGGCGGTGGCGCGGTACGCGGAGGAGCGGGGCGCGCCCGCGACGCGGCTGGCGTTCATGGAGGTGGCGGCGGTGGCGATGCCGGACGATGCGCGGCTGGCGTTCGAGGTGGGCAAGCTGGCGCGGGATTCTGCGGACTACGCGGCCGGCGAGGCGTGGTTCAGGAAGGCGATCAAGGCGGCGATCCACGCGAAGGACCGGGAGACGTACATATGGGCCTTTCTCGGACTCGCCATCCTGTACATGCGGCTCGGCAACTACCCGGCTTCACGTGCGGTGACGAATCGTGCTCTGAGAGCTGCACGGCATCATCGTCTGCGCGGAATGGCGGGGCGTGCATACCATCACCTCTTCATCCTGGAGGCAGAGAGCGAACGCTCAAGAGAGGCATACGAGCACGCCTATTCTGCTCTCCAGGCATACGGAAGAGAGCATCCCCGACTGAATGCACTTGCTCACGACGTGGCCTGGTATTGGGTCTGCCATGGTGCCTACGTTCGTGCGTTGCCCATTCTCGAAGCCGTGGCACCCCATGTGTCTGATCCTTCGGAACAGCCTTTGGTTTTCGCGAATCTGGCGTGGGCTGCTGCCGGATCTGGAGAGTATCTACGGTATGAGCAGACTCGCCGACACGCGCTAGAACTGCTCAATCAGCCCTGTGGTAGGAGGCGCTTTACGGCCGTGCTTGCCACCCTTGCCTGCGCCGATGCGAGTGCCGGGAACGTCGAACTTGCTGAAAAGACGGCTGAGTCTGCCCTCTCTCTCGCATTGAGGATGGGAGATGTAGACGCATGGACACTCGCTGAGCGCGGTCTCAAACAAGCCCGGAGCCGCAGCAAGGACGAGTTCTTCGTGGAGGAGATGCCCGTACTTGCTCGCCGTGCTGATCGACTCGCGGGGGATCTGATCCGGTCGCTTGAATCGTGACGCGAGAGCGGGCTCGTGAGGGCGGAGATCGCGGCGCAGGCGACAGCACGCCCCCACCCCCGGCCCCTCCCCCAATGCTGGGGGAGGGGAGAACAGAACTGAATCCCTTTCCCCCAGAATTGGGGGAGAGGTGGCGAGCCCCAGCGAGCCGGAGAGGGGGCGGCTGCGGTCACGTTCCGCTGCCGAGATACCCGCCGCCATCAGACGCGACTGCAGTCGAATCTTCATGCGCCCCGGTCCCGATGTACCCCACTCCGTCCGTGGTAGTCACGGTCGTATCGCTCTTTGCTCCAGAACCAAGAGCACCCGCCCCGTCAAACGAAGCCCCCTCCGAGGCGCGTGCAGCCGGATCGGTGGGAGCATCCACCGCGCAGGCGGCGGCGAGCAGGGTTGCAGCGAACAGCAGGGCAGGGGCGCGGAGAGTACGCATGACGTGCTCCTTGTAGGGGAATGAGCGGAGAACCCGCCCGGGCGGGCGGTCCGGGCAAGGTGCTCCGCGCCGGGACCCCTGCGCAACCCGTGGCGCAAAACCTTCAGAGCCGAAGAGACACTTCCATGCAGCCCATCCTGCGCCCGTTGTTCGTCCTCCACCCTGACGCGTGGCTCAAGCAGCACCTGGCCCAGGCCCCCATGGAGCGCGCCGAGATGCGCGAGGTGCCGGACTGGGCGGCGCTCCACCGGGCGCTGGAGCGGGCGCCGCTCACCGCCATCGCGGTGGTGGACCCCCGCGGCGCCGACGGAGAGCCCGCGCCCGAGCTGCGCGAGCTGCTGCGCGCCTTCCCGCTGGCCACGGTGGTGGCCGCGCTGCACCTGGCCCCACGCGACGTGGAGCTGCTGAAGACGCTGGTGGAGTGGGGCACGGCGGACTTCATCGTCATGGACCGCGAGGTCACCCTCCTCTCCCTGGCTCACCGCCTGGAGCGCGTACGGAGCCGCTCCGTGGAGCTGCTGCTGCGCCGGGCGCTCCCCCGCGGCATCCCCATCCGCGCCAACACCATCCTGACGCGCGCGGCGGAGGTGGTGTCCACGGGCGGCGGGCCCGCCGAGATGGCCGCCTCGTTCCACATGAGCCGGCGTACGCTTCCCCGCTGGTTCGCCCGCGCCGAGCTGCCCCCGCCCAAGCGGCTCTTCGCCTGGCTGCGGCTCCTCCTGGTGGCCGAGATGCTGGACGACCCGCGGAAGACCATGGCCTCGGCCGCCCGCGCCTGCGGCTACGCGGGAGAGCCCAGCCTGAAGAACACCGTGCGCGAGTTCATGGAGTGCTCGCCCGGCCAGCTCCGCGAGCGGGGCGCCTTCCGCACGGTGGCGAAGGCGTTCTCGGACGAGCTGATCCGGCTGCGTGATCGGGCCCACGCGCTCGGAAAGAGCGACAGCGTCTGGCTGAGCCGCTGACCACCCCCCGCCGAACGGAGAGTACGCATGTCCGACATGGAGAAGTACCCCGAGCATCTCCGGAGCTATCCCCCCGAGGCCACCGTGGAGGCGCTGCTCGTGGTGAGGCCCCGGCAGAGCCTGCCGCCGGGAAACCTGGAAGCCCTGCTCATGGAGATCCGGGGGCGGCTGGACCGGGCCATCCAGGGGGTCTTCGAGGGGCTCCCGGCCGAGGTGTCGGTCGAGGACGTCAACTACTTCGCCCCGCGGGACGTGCCGTTCTTTCCGGTGGTCTTCGGCGGAAAGGTGCTGGAGGACCCGGTGGACGTGTACGAGGCCATCGAGGACCTGCGGGTCGGCACCCCGCTGGACGGACCCCTCTACGACGTGGCGGGGCGGGCGTTCAGGGCCCACGTCTGGACCCGCTTCCGGAGGGACCAGAGCGCCGAGCCCCCGGAGTAGGCGCGTGGGGCGGCGGGGCTACCGCCCCTGCCGCACCCCCTGGTCGAAGTCGTCCTTCACCTGGCGCAGCAGGCGCTCGATGGCATCTCCCGAGCGGGGGAAGAAGAGGGCGTCGGAGAGGGAGTTGAGCGCCGCGCGGATGTCGGTGAACTGGTCCGCCATGCGCACGAAGAGGTCGCCCACCCCGTGCCGCAGCGCCAGGTGCGTGGAGGCGGCGCCCCGGAAGCCGGCGGCCCCCATCTCGTCGTAGTAGGCCAGCGGGGGCGCGCCCCGCCGCTGCACGCGGTGCGTGACGTACTCCGGGAACACCCCCGCCAGCCACAGGGCGAAGTTCCCCAGGTGTACGCGGAGCTGGAACTCCCGCTCTCCCCGCTCGCGCTCGATGGCCATGAGGATGTCGGCCAGGTAGAGGAGCTGCTCCGGGTCGCCGGCCCGGACGCGGTGCACCCGCCCGGCGTTGCCGAACTCCAGGAGGAGCGCCGCCGTGTAGTCCGCGAGCTGCCGGTCGGCGATCTCCCGCTCCAGCAGGGCGTGCCGCACCAGGAGGTAGAAGACCAGCGGGGCGGGAGCGCCGCTGATCCCCTGTCGCTGCAACAGGGTGCGGACCACCGCCGCGTCGTCCAGCAACGCGTCCAGCCCCTCCTCGCGCAGCCGCTCCTCCCCCTCCGGTCCCGCCAGCGAGACCAGGAACTCGGCCTCCTTCCGTCCGAACGACGCCCTCACGTTGGGTGTGATCATACGGAGTCTCCGGTGAACGTGTCGCGGTGTCTCTTCTTTCGCTTCTACGCCGCCGTGTTCGTGAATGTTTCCCTCCGAAATTGCAGCCGCTGTGCCATGGGGCCCCGGCACGGGGGTTGCGAAATTACACCTTTTTCGGTGCTCTCGGGCCAGGGAGGCGAGGAACGGGATGATCCGCTTCGGACCGGCGGGGTGGAGCTACAAGGACTGGGCGGGGATCGTCTACCCGCAGCCCAAGCCCAAGGAGTTCGACGAGCTGCAGTACATGGCGGGGTACTTCGAGACCATCGAGGTCAACTCCACCTTCTATCGCCCCGCCAGCCGGCGCACCGCCGAGAGCTGGCTGCGGCGCACGCGCTTCAACCCAGACTTCCGTTTCACCGCCAAGCTCTGGAAGCGCTTCACCCACGAGCGGAAGGAGGCGTGGACGGAGGCCGACGTCCGCCAGGCGCGCGACGCCTTCGACCCCATGCTCGACGCGGGGAAGCTGGGCGCCCTCCTCCTCCAGTTCCCCTGGTCGTTCCGGCGCACCGACGAGAACCGCGAGTGGCTGGACGACCTGCTGACGACCTTCACCGAATTCCCGCTGGTGGTGGAGGTGCGGCACGCCTCGTGGAACGAGCCGGCCTTCTTCGCCGAGCTGGGGGAGCGCGGGGTGGGGTTCGTGAACATCGACCAGCCGCTCTTCGGCAACTCCATCGCCCCGAGCGCGCGCGCCACCTCGCAGGTGGGGTACGTCCGCGTGCACGGGCGCAACTACCGCGAGTGGTTCCGCAAGGACGCCGCCCCCGAGGCCCGCTACGACTACCTGTACTCGGCAGAAGAGCTGCGCCCCTGGGCGGAGCGGGTGGACGAGGTGGCGCAGGAGGAGGGGACGCACGACGTGTACGTGGTCACCAACAACCACTTCCGGGGGAAGGGGATCACCAACGCGCTGATGCTGAAGTCGATGGTCCAGAAGGAGAAGGTCCCCGCGCCGCCGGAGCTGTTCGGGGAGTACGCCGGGGTGCTGGAGGAGTACGCGGAGCCGGGCGGGCCGCCGGTGCGGCCCGCCTAGCGATCCGGTCGCCCTGACCGCGGGCTACCAGCGGTCGCGCCCACCCCGGTCCCGGTCGCGCCCGCCGCCGTACCC
>Ga0247718_1000546_pt1 | contig 10854 bp, 8 predicted proteins | sample 21E_DmetaG_FD_189045 | JGI IMG/M metagenome (GOLD analysis project Ga0247718, IMG submission 189045) | Soil microbial communities from hillslope of Landscape Evolution Observatory, University of Arizona, Oracle, AZ, United States - 2-1-E_D | ecosystem: Engineered > Artificial ecosystem > Mesocosm...
CCTAAAAAGCATCCTCCGCGACCCCTGCGCCTCCCTGTCCTCTGCGTATACCGTCCTCCCTGTGCCCTCCGCAGCCTCCGCGGATCCAAGAACCGCCCTCCGCGTCCCCAGCGTCTCTACCCGCTCCGCGTATTCCTAGGCTCCGCGCCCTCCGCCAGCTCTGCGGAGCCGCAGCTCGGACGAAACGAGTTAAGGAAAAGAGCAAGCGGGAACCCCCCGCCAGGGCACGCGATAAAACTTAGCCGTAGCAGACGAGGCTGGGCTCGCGGACGGTGTAGGTGTCACCGTTGGGGAGCGTGACGGTGTGGTCGTTGTAGACCCACTTGCAGTCCATGGGGAGCTCGGGGCCGCCGGCGGCAGCGGTCTCGGCGAGGCCGACGAAGGCGAAGCCGAGGACAAGCGCGACAATGAGAACCTTGTTCATACTCTCAAACCTCCACCCCTTGTGGGGTGTGCGCTCGCATGCCACCCCGTCGGCGTTAAGGTTTCTCCTTCTCGGCGCAGGAAGCTGGAAACAAAATGGGGTCGACGGCCGGGGCTGCCGCCCGGCCGCCAGGGGCCCGGCGTGCTGCTTATTCGTTCTGGTTGCTGTGCGAGTGTTCGCCGCCCTTGCGGCGGTCCTCTTCCGAGAGGTTCTTTCCGGCCGTGGCTTCGCCTCCCTTCGAGGCGATTTCCTTGACCTTCTCCTTGTCCATGCTCGCAAATCCGCGGTCTTCTTCTGGCATTGTGCATCCATCCGATAGGTCCCTCACGAGTGAGGGCCTAGAGGCGGGCTCTCGGGTGGGGCGCAAGTAGGTTTCAGCCCGCCCCTCGATGCAGGGCCTCGCTGCCAGGGGGGGCCCCTCGGGGGACCGCCAGGGTTCTCCTTTCGACACCTTATTAACCGAACCCGACCGATCAGAGGGTGATGCCGAACGCCACGTGGCGGGAGCGGGCTGCCCTCAAGGCGGCCACCCGGGAACGCGTCCGCACCCTGTCGAGCCTCAGCCTCGAGGAGTACCTGCAGGAAGCGGAGGCGGCTGCGGCCACCGCCCAGGCGTTCCTCCGCGAGCACGGCCCCGCCCTCCGCGAAGGCCGCGTGCCCGGCACCCGCGCGGGCTTCGCCCGGCTCTACCGCGAGGCCCACAGCCTCCGCGAAACCGTGGCGGCCGCGAGCTTCGTCCTCGACGAGGAGGACCCCTTCCACCTGTTCGGCGCCACCACGGACCGCCTCCGCCGCGCCTTCCCCTACCTGAGCGACGAGGAGGCGCGCCGCTACGTGATTCGCCGCCTCCACGACTTCGCGGCCGACGTGGAGCCCGCGCTGCCGCTGCGCGCCGGCCTGCAGGACCAGCTCTTCGCGGCAAGCCGCAGCTACCACCGCATCGTGGACCTGAAGATGCGCACCCTTGCGCGCGCCTACGACGAGCTGTCGGATCTCCTCGACCTGCTCGCGCGGTACGCCCCCGTGTACGCGGGCGTGCCCGACAACGAGGTGGCCGCCTTCCAGGCCCTTCCCCTCGACCGCCGCCTCAAGCTCCTCGAGGGAACGGGCGCCTTGGGCCGCCGCTCCTGATCAGGCCTGCCGCGCCTTCCGCCAGCGCCGCACGACCACGCCGCCCGCGAGGAGGGCGCCGCCCACGGCAGCGAGCGCGAGAAGCGTCGGCGAGTCGGGGAGGCGGAACTTCGTGATGTCGTCCACGGGCGGGCCCGGCACCACGGGGATCACGATGAGGCCCCCGTCGCCCTGCGTCTCCGCGTCGTAGGGGTAGTTGGAGGTCACGAGCAGCCGCACCTCGAAGGGCTCCGCGGGGGCCCCTTCCCCGAGCACGATCGTCACGGGGAAGGCATGGTCCGGGTCGCCCTCCCCGAAGGCGGGGATGGTGGCGTCGCCCTCCACGTTCACGGCCACGCCGCGGGGCGCGCCCACGGCCTCGATGCGGACGCGGGTGGGCGCGTTGCCGCGGTTTTGCACGTGCACGGCCGTGGCTGCCGACCCGCCCTCGGGGACCGTGAGGGGCCCGGCGGGCGCGTGGATGGCAAGGTCGCCGAGGAAGCCGCTCATGAAGGTGACGTTCTCCTGGTACCCGAGGCCCTCGTCGCCCTTGAGGGCGGCGCGCACGACGATGCTCGCGGGCTCGAACCCGGGCGCCCCGCGCGTGGCGTTGAGGCGCAGGAGCCCCGACTGGCGCTGGCACTCGTTGGGGAGGAGCGGGGTGAACTGGAGGGTGCCGGGCGTGAACTCCCACCGGAGCCACGCAGGGGACTCCACAACGGTGAGGACCACCTCGCGCGGGCCGGGGGAAAGGGGGAGGCCGCCGCCCGCGCAGAGGGTGACGGTCAGGTTCACGGCCTTCGCGCGCTCGGGGTCGAGGCGCTTCACCTCGTCGAGGTGGAGGGTGACGCGGTCGCCGGGCGCGCTGTGGCCCAGGGGCGCCGCCGCGAGCACGAGCAGGAGGACGGCGCCGAGGGCGAGGGGGAGCGCTCGGTAGCGCATGGGGCCCCGTCCGGTGGCGGGGCTTCAACGGTTCTGGTTCAGGCGTCGAAGCGGGGCGCGCCCCCTGGAGGCGTCCACCACGGGCCAGGGAGGGCCTACCGGAGGAGCGCGGGAAGCTCCGCGACGCTGCCAACGGTGAGGTCGGGCTGCACGGTTTCGCCTTCGCGCTTCGGGAGGCCCGTGGGCTTCGTGACCCAGCACGTCTGCATCCCGGCGCGGGCGGCGCCCACGATGTCGGCGACGAAGGAGTCGCCCACGTGGAGGACTTCCCCCGGGGGGACGCCGACGTGTTTGAGCGCCGTCGTGAACAGGATGGGGGTGGGCTTGTAGGCCTGGACGGATTCGCTTGTGACGACGGCGTCGAAGCGGAGCCCCGTGCGCTTCAGCACGTGGTCCATCATGTCCACGTCCGCGTTCGTGACGAGGACCCGGGGCAGGAGGTCGAGGGCCTTCAGCGCCTCCGGGATGCCGGGGTACGGGACCACGTCGAGGTGGGCCTGGTGGAGGGCGCGGACGTGGGGTTCCACGTCTTCCTTGATGCCGTGGCGCTCGAACAGGGTGCTGAGGATCCAGCGGTCGCGGGCGCTCATGTTGAGGAAGGGCATCTCGTCGAGGCGCGCGATGAGGCCTTCGCGCTCGCGGAGGAGGTCCTTTGTCGTGAGGGGCAGGTTGTGGCGGGCGCGGACCCCGTCGAGAAGGGTGACGAGGTCGTCCGTGCCGCCTTGGAGAAGCGTACCATAGGCGTCGAAGCTCAGGGCGCGGACGGGGCCGCGGAGCCGGCCGGTTCGGGAGGTCATGGTGGAAGGACTCGGTGCTCAGAAGATAAGCTTCGTGTCAACTTCGGGCTCAATCCACCCGCTCCAACAGAACCCTAGCTTCCGATCCACACAATCCCTTGCGGTTGGTTCCGGTCGACCGGTGGGATCGGGGAGACCCCGAACCCCTCCATCGGATCTGTTCCGCGTGGCCGCTTCCGTTGCAGCGTTTCCATCCGATGTTCCTGGTGTGATCGTGTGCAACCACATTCAGTCCCCCAGGCGGGAAAGGTATATGTCGCGTCAGAGAAGTGTGCCCTTTGGGTTAGGGAATTGGGATGCGCTTCCACCGCTTTGGTGGCAGCTGCGATTTCTCCCAGCGGATGCACTGGAAGCCCCACCCACGTCTTCTCGATACATTGAAATAATTCCCTGGCACTACAACCTATTGTGGTTGCCTTGCCCCCGCACTGGGCCGGCACACTACGAATTGTGGTAGAGGAAATTGGATGAAGTGTCCGTACTGCGCCTGCCAGGACACCCGCGTCATCGACTCGCGCGACTCGCGCGAGCAGGACGTCGTGCGGCGGCGACGGCAGTGCGTGGCATGCTCCAAGCGGTTCACCACTTACGAGCGGTTCGAGCTCCCCGAGTTGAAGGTCATCAAGCGGGATGGGCGCACCGAGGACTTCGATCGTGACAAGCTGGAAGTGGGCATCCTGAAAGCCTGCGAGAAGCGTCCGATCGCCCGGGCCGACATTCTCCGCGTCATCGACGAGGTGGAAGAGGAGCTGCGTATGGGAGAGACGGGAGAGGTGGAGAGCCGGCGTATCGGCGACCTTGTGCTGAAGAGGCTCAAGAAGCTCGACGAGGTCGCCTATCTCCGGTTTGCCTCCGTCTACAAAGCCTTCCGGGATGGCTCCCACTTCGTCAAGGAGCTCAAATCGCTTCATCAGGAAAAACTGTGAGAGAGGGGTACTTCGATGGCCATGGAATCTCAGAAGATCAAGCAGATGGGCAAGCCGAGCCTGCCCGCGGGTGAGCGGACACCCCGCATTACCGAGAACGCCCACAAGGTGCTCGAGAAGCGCTACCTCGCGAAGGCCGAGGACGGCAAGACCATCCTCGAGACCCCCGCCGAGCTCTTCTGGCGCGTCGCCTACAACCTCGCCGAGGCCGAGCGCCTCTACGGCGCCGACGAGGCCCGCGTCCAGGAAGTCGCCACCGGCTTCTACCGCCTCATGGCGAACCTGGAGTTCCTCCCCAACTCCCCCACCCTTATGAACGCCGGCCGCGAGCTCCAGCAGCTCTCCGCCTGCTTCGTGCTCCCCGTGCCTGACGACATCCCCGGCATCTTCGAGGCCGTGAAGCAGCAGGCCATCATCCACAAGACGGGCGGCGGCACGGGCTTCAGCTTCAGCCGCATCCGCCCCAAGAACGACATCGTGCGCTCCACCTCCGGTGTGGCGAGCGGCCCGATCTCGTTCATGAAGATCTTCAACACCGCGACGGAGCAGATCAAGCAGGGCGGCACCCGCCGCGGCGCCAACATGGCCATCCTCCGCGTGGACCACCCCGACATCCTCGACTTCATCGACATGAAGCTCGACCTCCGGGAGATGACGAACTTCAACGTCTCCGTGGCCCTCACGGACAAGTTCATGAAGGCCTACGAGCGCGGCGAGAAGTACGACCTCATCAACCCCAAGACGAAGAAGGTCTGCGGCCAGCTCGACGCCCGCGAGGTCATGGACCGCGTCGCGAAGAACGCCCACCGCAGCGGTGAGCCCGGCCTCTTCTTCATCGACCGCGCGAACCAGACAAACCCCGTGCCCCACATCGCGGAGATCGAGGCCACGAACCCCTGCGGCGAGCAGGACCTCATGCCCTACGACTCCTGCAACCTGGGCAGCATCGTTCTCGACAACCACCTCGTCGAGATCGCTCCCGGCCGCTACGAGGTCGACTGGGACCACATGCGCGCCTCCATCGAGACGAGCGTCCGCCTCCTGGACAACGTCATCGACATGAACTCCTACCCGCTGCCCGAGATCGAGAAGATGAGCAAGGGCACGCGCCGCATTGGTCTTGGCATCATGGGCTTCAGCCGCATGCTGTTCAAGCTCGGCATCGCCTACGACTCCCCCGAGGGTGTCGACATGGCGCGCCAGGTCATGCGCTTCATCCAGACGGAGGGCGTGAAGGCGAGCGAGAAGCTCGCGACGGAGCGCGGCCCCTACGGCTTCTGGGAGGGCTCCGTCCACCAGAAGAAGGGCCTCACGCCCCGCCGCAACTCCTACGTCACCACCATCGCGCCCACCGGGACCATCAGCATGATCGCCGACACGAGCGGCGGCTGCGAGCCCGAGTTCAGCCTCATCTGGTACAAGAACGTCATGGATGGCACACACCTCCCCTACGTTCTCGACTACTTCATCGAGGTGGCGAAGCGCGAGGGCTGGTACTACGACGACCTCATGAAGGACATCCTCTCCGACAAGGCGAGCGACGGCAGCAAGAAGTACCCCGGCTCCTGCCGTGGCCTTGCGAAGGTCCCGGCCAAGTGGCAGAAGATCTTCGGCGTCAGCATGGACGTCTCCCCCGAGTGGCACGTGCGCATGCAGGCCGCCTTCCAGGAGTACGTGGACGCCGCCGTGTCCAAGACCATCAACCTCCCCAAGGACGCGACCGTGGAGGACGTGAAGACGAGCTACCTCCTCAGCTACCGCCTCGGTTGCAAGGGCGTCACGGTGTACCGCGACGGCAGCCGCGAGGACCAGGTGCTGAACGTGGGCGAGTCCACGAAGGGCAAGGAGAAGCAGGCCACCCAGACCGTCCTCGTGGCCCCCGAGGCGAAGGAAGTCGTGGGTGCCATGCCGGCCGGCAAGGCCGTCCTCAAGCCCCGCGCCCGCCCCGATGTGGTCGTGGGTACGACCCAGAAGATCGAGACGGGCTACGGCTCCCTGTACGTCACCATCAACGAGGACGACCAGGGCCTCTTCGAGGTCTTCGCGGCCATCGGTCGCGGCGGCGGCTACACCGCCTCCTTCACGGAGGCCATCGCCCGCCTCACGAGCCTCTGCCTCCGCAGCGGCATCGAGGCCGAGGACATCATCCACCAGCTCGAGGGCATCCGCAGCCCCAAGATCGCTTGGGACCACCGCGAGAAGATCATGAGCGTCCCTGACGCCGTCGCGAAGGCGCTGCGCCGCCAGGTGAACGGCGAGCTCCACAAGAGCATCCAGGCCCGCCTGGACTCCGTGGCCCCCAAGGCCTCCCAGAAGGCCGTGGCGGTCGCGAAGGTGGAGACCGACACCGAGGCCGACAAGGAGCTCGGGAACGAGGAGGAGATGGTCCGCGAGATGGTGCGCAAGGGCATGAACCCCGAGTGCCCCGAGTGCGAGAACGTCCTCTCCCTGCAGGAAGGCTGCGTCAAGTGCCTCTCCTGTGGGTACAGCGAGTGCTGAGCCCGGTTCCGGGCCCGTGAGGCGCGACCAGTTTCGCTCCTCCCGGGCCCGCACGCGTTTGGTTGCCCAAGCGCTCCCGTTTCCCGACGAAGGTGCAGGATGACTTCGAAAACCGACGTGCAGACCTACCTGTACACGGGCCCTGTCTGCCCCGATTGCGGCCTCCTGCTGCGGGGTCCGCCCAAGCACTGCTGCGACTGCTGACCCGGCCACCGCCGCCCCGGGCCCCGACCCGGGCGCCTCTTTTCTTTTTCCCGCGTGTAGCCACTTGGTTCCTGAGCGCGAACCGTTAAACCTCCCGAGGCCTCCCGAGGCGCGGGGGAGACGCCGCATCGCCCGCGTTACAGTCCTTGTTCTCGCACTCCTTGTGCTCCCCGCCCTTGGGGCGGCCGGGACCACGGGGGAAACCACGGAGGAGTTCGACCTCCGGCCCACGTGGGAGGCCCTTGCGCAAGACCCCGGATTCCTCGGGCTCAAGCCCGAACCGGAGCGAGCAGCGGTGGTGGCCTTCTACACGCAGGCCGATCCTGTGCCCCCTGCCGCGGTTCCGCTGCCGGCCGGGTGGACGCTCGAGACGGTGGGGAGCGCCGCCTGGTCGCCCGCAAGCCTGAGCTTCCCGGAAACGGGGGTGCAGGACCTCCACGAGTCGGGTGGGGACGGGCTGCCGCCCACGCCGGAGATGGCGGAGGGATTAGGGCCGGGTACGAAGCTTCTCATCAGCGTCCCCGAGGAACCGGGGATCGTCGCCCTGTGCACCGCGAACTTCCTGTGGCAGGACAAGGACGGCCGCCTCTACCTGGGGACGGCGGGCCACTGCCTCCTCCCGAAAGGGAAGGTCGCCACCCATGGGTACCGCGCCGACTATGACGCAAGCAAGGTTCGCGTCCGTGCCTGCTACACCCTGTGCGCCATGGGCGGGGAGTCCGGCTTCATTGTTCAGGGATACCTCGTTGACCTCGGTCCGGTCGCCTACGCCCGCCAGACGGGGCCCGGTGGGGACCTGGGGAACGACTTCGGGATCGTCCGCATCCCCACGAGCCTCCATTCGGCCGCACGCGCCCAGGTCCCGGTGTGGGGTGGTCCCCACGGGATGGGCTACTTCCCCGGGGACCTGCTCGACCTCGACCGGGAAGTGCTCCACTACGGGAACGGCAAGGGGTGGGGCGAGACGCCCGCCTCCCGCGCCCGCGTCGGGTTCGCGGTCATCGCCATGGGGATCAACTGGCAAGCCGCCATGCTTGCATCTGCTGGAGATTCCGGGTCGCCCGTGCTGAGCGGGAAGGTGGACACGGACGGGGACGTGCTTCGCGGGGAGGACGCCCTTGGCATCCTCACTCATGCCCTGGAGCCCGCAGGAGGGCTTGGGGGCGGCACCACGATCCAGCAGGCCCGCGGCATGGCCCGCGAGGCGGGGATCACGTTGACGCTCGTCGAAGCCTCGTGAGGGGAGGGCGAAGCGCTCAAGACCCGAGGTGATCCGTGTCGATAGGCGTTTGCGGGCGGGGCACCACGGTGGAGCGTTCTCTCTTTTCCCCACCTGTTATTGGACGATTTCGTCCCACGGGTGACACCCTACTTGAGATAGGCTGTCGCGCAAAGCCTTAACTAGGCTTGGACTGCTGCCCCGGTGCTGGCTCAAGCCGGAGGCTATCGCTTTGACCACCACCACACGTAGCGTCAGCTCTGCTCGGACATCCCTCGCCGTTCTCATCACGGTGAGTTTCCTCATCCCCTCGCTCCTCGCGCCCATCGCTTCGGCGACGAGCGACTCCGGCGCGCCCGCTAGCGGGCCGACGCTCCGTGGCATCGCCACCTACGCCTCCTTCTCCGCCGTTCCCTCGGACGCCTACTTCGCCTCGCTCGGCCTCGACGTCCTCTACCGCTTCAGCGCCGTTCCCGGCGTGGGCGTCGTGGGTCCCGAGAGCGCCTTCGGGACGCTCGCCGCCGAGGGCGCGAGCGTGGAGATGGACCAGCCCCTCACCTACACGATGACCACGGCCTCCATCTCGGTGAAGGCCACGGACGTGTGGGGGAAGACGTGGCACCCGGCTCAGGCGAACGAGCCCATGAAGACTCCTGAAGGGCAGATCATTGACGGCCGCGGCATCGTGGTGGGTGTCGTGGACTCCGGCGTGCACGCCCTTCACCCCGACCTCTGGTACTCCCCCGCGACCGTGCCCGGCGCGACGCCCTTCGAGCCTAAGGTCATCGCGTGCGTCAACAGCCCCACGGTTCCCGTGAGCCAGCCCGTGTGCGACCAGTCCTCCGGCCACGGCACGCACGTCTCCGGCATCGTGGCCGGCAACGGTCAGGCCATCCGCATGGGCCTCGACCCCCTCGCGAACCGCAACCGGCCCGAGGTGGGCTCGGCCCCCGGCGCGAAGCTCGCCGTCACCGGCATGGGCGCCGCCATCTTCGTCCTCGACGCAGCCGCCGCCCTCGACTACATGTACCGCAACGTGGAGGCCTGGGGCGTCGACATCGTCACGAACTCCTACAGCCCCACCACGGAAGCCACCTGCACGGGCAACGTGGTCTCCAACAGCATCACCGCGATCACGAACAACCTCATCAACGTGAAGGGCGTCGTGGTGCTCTTCAGCGCCGGCAACTACGATGGCGTGAGCGGGGCTGCGACCAACGTCGCCTCTTTCGCCTCCAACCCCACGCCCGGCATGATCAACGTCGCGAACTACGACGACCGCAACACGGGCACCCGCGCGGGCGCCATCAACGCGGGCTCGAGCGACGGGTGCGTGGCCCCCGCGAACGGCCAGAACTCCATCTGGACGTGGCCTGACGTGGCCGCGCCCGGCACGAACATCGTGGCCCCCGCCGCCCCCGGCGGCGTCATCATCCGCCCCTACGCGGACCGCCCCTTCTACGGTCCCGCCACGGGCACCTCCATGAGCACGCCCCTCGTGGCGGGCATCGTGGCCCTCATGCTCCAGGCAAACCCCGACCTCACCCCGGCCCAGGTGGAGCGCATCCTCATCGAGACCGCGACCCCCTGGTCCGACACCGTCACGGCCCGCGGCATCGCCGGCACCACCATGTGGGGCCCCGCCGCCGACAACAACCCCACGAAGGGCTTCACCAACGTGGACGCCTGCTACGTCACGCCCGCTGACGCCGCGAAGGCCGAGCTCAAGGACACGAGCATCAACACGAAGTTCCCCAAGTTCACCGAAATCGCTCAGGTCACGGACGCCGACCTGTTCGTCTGCCGCGACTTCAAGCGCGGCCGCGGTCTCGTGGACGCCCACGCCGCCGTCCAGCGCGCCCTCGAGCTCCGCGACGACGGCGTCACGGGCTCGCCCCAGGTGACCGTCACCTCCCCCACCCCCGGCAGCACCGTGGCCGCCGGCGCCCTCCAGGTGGAGGGCAACGTGAACCGCCTCGGCGGCGCCGCGAACCGCGCGCCCACGGCGAGCCTCACGGCCTCCAAGACCACGGGCACGGCGCCCCTCACCGTGGACTTCACGCTTGCCGGGTCCGACCCCGAGGGCGCCCTCGCGGGCTGGACCTTCACGGCCGGCACCACCTCCACGAGCGGCACCACCCTCCCCCAGACGGTCAGCGTCACCTTCCCCGCCAACGGCGAATACACCGCCACGCTCACGGTGACGGACGCCGAGGGCGCCACCGCCACGGACACGAAGACCATCAAGGTGGGCGGCATCCCGCAGGCCGACACCCGCATGGCCTCTACCATGTACATGTATGACGGGACGCTCCTCGATGCCGGAATCACGGTCGGCCCCGCTGCAGGCGCCGTGACCGGTGATGCGTCCCCCCTCCACGTGCAGGGCGCTCCCGTGACCCTTGCGGCGCGCTTCAGCCGCTCCCTGACGCCCGAGATCACCTACAGCTGCAGCACGCCCCTGACCTTCACCGTGTACAGTGCCGCCACGAGCGCCCCCGCCGCGCCCTCCGTGACGGCCAACTGCGCCGTCGAGGCCGCCTCCACGAACTGCAGCGGGGAGTGCTACGGCCGCCGCGCCGCCTGGACCATTCCCACGGGCTTCACGGGCAAGTACGTCGTCGTGGCGGAGGCCGCCACGAACGTGGGCTCCGTCGTGGTGGGCACCTACCCATTCCAGGTGGTCACCGCGCCCGGCCCCGCCGGCCCCTCCGACGCGGGCCACACCCTGCC
>Ga0247718_1000548_pt1 | contig 10845 bp, 9 predicted proteins | sample 21E_DmetaG_FD_189045 | JGI IMG/M metagenome (GOLD analysis project Ga0247718, IMG submission 189045) | Soil microbial communities from hillslope of Landscape Evolution Observatory, University of Arizona, Oracle, AZ, United States - 2-1-E_D | ecosystem: Engineered > Artificial ecosystem > Mesocosm...
CGTGAGCCCGGACGGCTCCACGTCGAAGTTGCGCTCGTACAGCTCGGCGACGCGGTCCAGCTCCTCTTGGGTGAGGTCGCGGACGTCGGCGGTGAACTCCTCCAGCTGCTCGAGGTTGTAGATGTTCGGCAGCGTCGTGACGATCTCCGGCGTGGCCAGGACCCAGCGCAGCGCCGCCTGCGACAGGGTCATGTCCTGCGTGAGGAAGTCCAGCGTGCGGATCTTCTGCACTCCCTCGACCAGCCAGCTGCGCGGGCGGTGCCGGCGGTGGTCGTTCGGCGGGAAGACGTAGTCCTCGGTGAGGTTGCCCTCGAGCATCCCGCTGGAGTGCGGCACGCGCACGATCAGCTTGGTGCCGGTCTCGCGCGCCTTGGCGATCAGCGGCCGCCCGGGTTCCTGCTCCAGCAGGTTGTAGATCATCTGCAGGGCGTTGCCGCGACCGGCGTCCATGGCCGCCAGGCCTTCCTCCAGCCAGCCGATGCGCGGTCCGAGCGCGGTGCCGTACTCGCGGATCTTGCCGGCCTGCTTGGCCTCCTCCAGGAACTCCCAGAGGTCGTCCTGCTCGACGTGGTTCATCCGCGGGTTGTGCAGCTGGTAGATGTCGATCACGTCGGTGCGCAGGCGCCGGAGGCTGTTGTCCAGGCACTGGCGGACGTACGGCACGTCGGTGCGATGCGGGCGCTCCTGCTGACCGCGCCGCTCGGTGGTCGACTCCAGGTCGTAGCCGAACTTGGTGGCGAGCACGACCTGGTCGCGCTTGCCCTCGAGCGCCTTGGCCAGCACCTCCTCGGCGTAGCCGTCGCCGTAGCCGTCCGCTGTGTCGAACAGCGTGACGCCACGGTCGAAGGCCGCGCGGTGCAGGTCGATGGCCTCCTGCTCGCTGTAGTCGCCCCACCACCCGGTGGTCACGGTCCAGTTGCCGAAGCCGATCTCGCTGACATCGATGCCGGGGGCAAGCTCGCGGTAGCGCATGACACAACCTTGGGACGCGGGAGTGAAAGAGCACGCCGAGTGTAACGCCGCTCCCCGACTGCCCTGACCGCCAGGGCGGGCTGAAGGTCCCTTCACGGGCAGGCCTTCCGCCCCACCTGGCGGGTGGGGTGGCGGGTCAGCCGGTATGGGCGAGCGCGAGGGCTGGGTTCTCTATGTTGTTGTCAAGGTGCAGTGGTTCCGGTGGTGCGGGTGGTGCTTGGCCTGGTGGCCCGGCGGTGTAGCGGCCGTGTTCTTGCCGGACTTGCCAGCCGTGTTGGTGGATGTGGCTGTGGCAGCGCCAGCAGACCAGGACGAGGTTGTCCAGGTCGGTGCGGCCCTTGTCGCGTTCCCACCATTGGATGTGGTGGATCTGGCAGCGCGACACGGGTGCGGCGCAGCCGACGCACTGCTTGTCGCGGGCGATCACGGCGGCGCGTTGCGCCGCGTTCGGCAGCCGTTCCTTCCGGCCGACGTCGAGGACCTTGCCGTTGCGGTCGGTGACCACCGGCGTGACTGTCGCGTCGCAGCACAACTGCCGGGCCAGGTTGGTGGAGACAGGTCCGTGGCCGTCCAGCACAGCCGGGTCGGCGCCCGGCACGCCATGCAGCGCGTCCGAGGTGGGCGTGTCAGATCGTTTGTGTAAGGGCCTGGTCCTGATACGAGTGCGCCGCTTGATGCGGGCGCTCGAGAAGGGACACCCTGATGAGCAAGCAGATGACGTCTCACGACCGTTCCGAAACGCCGGCGGCGGTGCCGCCTCCTGACCCTGGTTCGCCATTGGCTTGGGTGGATCCGGAATTGGTCGACAAGCTGTTGGAGCAGGCCGGCGAGGGTGCCGAGCTGCTCGGGCCCGACGGACTGCTGGCCGAGTTGACCAAGTCAGTGCTGGAACGCGCGTTGGACGCCGAGCTGACCGACCATCTGGGCTACGAGCGCGGCGACCCGGCCGGGCGAGGGTCGGGCAACTCGCGCAACGGCGCTTCGGGCAAGACCGTGCACACCGATGTCGGCAGCGTGCGCCTGGACGTGCCACGTGACCGCAACGGCAGCTTCGAGCCGCAGATCGTCCCCAAGGGCGCCACGCGGCTGCAGGGGTTCAACGACCGGATCATCGCCCTGTACGCGCGCGGGATGACGGTCCGCGACATCCAGGCGCACCTGCACGAGATCTACGGCGTGGACGTGTCTGCGGATCTGATCTCCAACGTCACCGCCGCCGTGCTCGACGAAGTCAAGGAGTGGCAGAACCGGCCGCTGGAACGGGTCTACGCCGCGATCTTCCTCGACGCGCTCCGCTGCAAGGTCCGTCACGAAGGCCGGGTCGTGAACAAGGCCGCCTACCTGGCCGTGGGGATGGATTCCAACGGCGCCAAGGATGTGCTGGGCATCTGGATCGACTCCACCGAAGGCGCGAAGTTCTGGCTGGCGATCTGCAACGAGCTCAAGAACCGCGGCGTGGAAGACGTGATCTTCGTGTGCTGCGACGGCCTGACCGGCCTGCCCGAGGCGATCGAGTCGGTGTGGCCCGACACGCTCGTGCAGACCTGCATCGTGCACCTGGTCCGCGCCTCGATGCGGTTCGTGTCCTACAAGGACCGCAAGACCGCCGCGGCGCGGATGAAGGAGATCTACCGAGCTGCCAACCAACAGCAGGCCTTGGAGGCGCTGGAACGCCTCGATGAGGCGTTCGGGACACGCTACCCGGCGATGATCGCGACCTGGCGGGCCTCATGGGAGCAGTTCACTCCGATGCTCGGCTTCCCGCCCGAGGTCCGACAGGTGCTCTACACCACGAACATGATCGAGTCGCTCAACTACCAGCTGCGAAAGGTCACCCGTAACCGCGGCCACTTCCCATCCGACGACGCGTTGCTCAAACTGAACCGCCCCAGGTTTGATGCCGCATCCTTTTGAGTTGGAAGGATGTGTGTCATGCCGAAGAAGATCGATCCGAAGATCAGGGAGCGGTGTGTGCGCCAGGTGCTGGAGCATTTGCCCGAGTTCCCGTCGCTGACCGCTGCTGCAGAGTCCGTGGCGCGCCGCGAGGGCCTGGGCAAGGAGACGGTGCGCCGCTGGGTCGTCCAGGCCCAGATCGACGGTGGACACCGCCAAGGGGCCACGAGCGAGGAGCTCGCTGAGATCAAGGAGCTCAAGGCCAGGGTCCGCCGGCTGGAGGAAGACAACGAGATCCTGCGCAGGGCCTCGATTTTCTTCGCGGGGGAACTCGACCCCCGCGGCCGTTGATCGTCGCGTTCGTCGATGAGATGCGGGCCGAGGGCCACGCGGTCGAGTCGGTCTGCCGGGTCTTGCGTGAGCAGGGCTGCCAGATCGCCGCGCGGACCTACCGCGGCTGGGCGCGCGCGAACCGCCCCGTCGCGGCCCGAACGGTCAACGACGCGATGGTCACCGACCGGGTTCGGGATCTGGCGTGGAAGGCCGACCACGAGGGCGTGCGCAGGATGACCCCCGAGGGGCTCTACGGCCGCCGGAAGATGACCGCCGCCCTGCGACGCCAGACGCCAGGGATTTCGCCCGGGTCGGTCGACCGGGCGATGAGAACCCTCGACCTGCGGGGCGTCAGGCGCTCCAAGGGCGTCCGGACCACCATCCCCGCTAAGGACGGCAGGCGGGCCGGCGACCTGCTGGACCGCGACTTCAGCGCCGACGCGCCGAACCGGACCTGGGTCATGGACTTCACCTACGTGCGGACGTGGGCCGGGTTCGTCTACGTCGCGTTCGTCCTGGACGTGTTCGCCCAGCGCGTCGTCGCCTGGAACGTCGCGGCCACCAAGGCCGTCGAGCTGGTCGACGTGCCCGTGCGGATGGCGCTGTGGCAGCGCGGCCGCGAAGGCCGCCCGATCGTGCCAGGCGAGCTGATCGGCCACGCCGACGCCGGGTCGCAATACACATCCGTGACCTTCACCGACCACCTCGCCGAGGCGGGCATCGCATCCTCGATCGGCAGCGTCGGCGACGCCTATGACAATGCCCTGATGGAATGCGTGATCGGCCTGTACAAGACGGAGTGCATCCGCACCACGATCTTCCACCACGGCCCCTACCGAACCATCGGTGACGTCGAGTACGCCACCGCCGGCTGGGTCGACTGGTACAACAACCGGCGCCTGCACAGCACCCTTGGGATGCAGACCCCCGTCGAGTTCGAGCAAGCCCACTACGCAGCCCTCAACCGAGAGCCGCAACCCGCATAGGAGCGGCGGAGAACCTGGGGCGGTTCACCGTGCCCGGCGAAGACCCGCGACCCATGACCAACAGCTGGAAAGCAGCCCTCAACCAGTTCGAAATCCTCTGGCCAGGCCGGCTGGACCCCCGCTAACCAAGAACATGACCACGTCCCTTACACAAAACCGCTGACAGGCCCCGCCGGTCACGCCTTGGATCCCCGCCCGTTGCATCAACAGCGTCACGGCGTGATAGCCCACCGGGATGCCCCGTCCCATCGTCAGCTCGGCGTGCACCCGTCGGCTGCCGTAGGTGCCGCGCGAGACGGCGTGGACCTCGCGGATCACGTCGGTCAGCCACGCATGGCGGATCGCCCGTGATGACGGCGGGCGGCTGCGCCACTCGTAATAGCCCGACTCCGACACGGCCAGCAGCCGGCAGGCGGCCTGCACGGGCAGTCCTTCCGCGGCCATCACTCGGATCGCCGCGTACCGCCTTTTGGGAGCGTCGCCTCCTTCAACAACTCCGCCGCCCGCCGCGCGACCTTCAGCTCCGCCTCCAGCTGCGCGATCCTGCGCCTGGCCGCAGCCAGCTCGGCCCTCTCCGCGCCCGCCAGGCCCGGCAGCAATCCCTTGTCGATGCGGTCCTGCCGGCGCCAGTTGTAGACCGCCTGCGCGCTGATCCCCAGCTCGCGAGCGACTTGCGCGACCGGCCGGCCGGACTCGACCAGGTCCAGCACCCGCCGGCGGAACTCCTCCGGAAACCCCCGTCCTGCCATCCTGTTCTCCCGTGCTCAAGCAGCACGAGAATCCAACAACCCGACTCCACCAAACCGGGGGAAGCCCAACCTCGTCAACAACGTCCGTGGGCACTACAACTAGCGCGCTTGTCTCCCGGGTTGCGCGACTGCGGGCGCGGTCTGGGGATCAGCGGTGAGCCTGGGTCGGATCTACATTGACCCCCGCATCGCCGGGAAGCTGGTCACCCTGGCGATGAAGGGGCGCCGCGCCAAGGGTCCGCACGGGCTGACGCTGATGGAGATGCGCGTGGCCAATTTGCTGCCCAAGGGGATGACGAACCGGGAGATCGGAAAGCCCCTGGCATCTCCGAACAAACGGTTAAACATATCTACGGAACCTGGCGCGCGCGATCGCACCGAGGCCGCCATGCTGGGCCAGCGCGAGGGCTGTCGTCTACTGAGCCCTGCAATTCCTTAGAAGGCTTGTTTAGAATAGGCCAGGTTTGCGTGAGACTGAGGTCCAATGTCCCACACTCACAGAAGTTCCGAATGGCCCACGGTCACGCGCGCCTGACTCCCACGCGCGCGAGCTTCTGTTTGACTGAGGGGCGCAAACCCGTAGTGGTCGCCGGTGGGGCGGTAACGCTGCTAGGAGCGAACTCATGGCAGATGGATCCATCGCCAACCGCCGAGGGAGCAAGGATGCGGGACCGCTCCTCGGGCGCCGCCAAGGATAGAGTGGTCTCGTTTGCTACCGTCGAGCCGCTATCACCCCGGCCGTGGGTTTGGAGCGTTCCAGCTGACGTCGATTGAGATCATCTTGCCAGTGTCATCCGCCAAATGGGGGCATGCGAGTTGGCCGGTGCGCTCTTCGGGGCCAATCGCAAGCGTGCAAGGGCTTTCGAGGACGTTGAAGGACCGAAGCAGTTCGACTTGAACCCAGTCATCTACATCGCCCACTGGCGCTCCAGTGGTCCGGAGGTACTCCAGCATTACGATGTGCCGAAGCCCTTGCCCTACTGCTCCCGGGGCCATCGTCATCGTAAGTGGCTGGTCGTCATATGCATTGAGCAAATCGAATCCCCATCGAAAGCCCTCCGTGGGTGTCGCCCATGACACGTATTCAGTGGCGGCGATGGTGAGCAGGTTGGCCCCTAGCCCAGGGCCTCCCACGCGCGTCAGCATGAGTTCTTGCTTCCCAGACCAGGTGATGTCAAGTTCGCCGGTGGCCTGAAGTGTCACCTCAGCGAGAAACGTCGCTTCACGATCGCTCGCAGGCGAGACCTGGTCGCCCGTCGTGGCGGCATCCGTCGGCGTCGGATCAGGGCTTGACCCACATGCCGTCAGGGCGAAGAGCAGCAGCCACTCCGTAACCCAGCGCCCCCGTCGTCGCCCGTCGCTCATGGCTCCCCCTCGTCATCCGTCGTGCCGTCCTTCCGCGCCCATCGTGCCACTAAGCACCAACAGAATGGAAGAGAATAGCCTCTTCACAGATCGTAAGCGATCGAGTAGTGTCGTACCGTCGACTCCGTAGTGCCGCAGGGGGGCACGTCGACACTAGGTGGGGCAGGGGGGACAGGCGGGTCACAGCTACCTACGCTTGTGCATCGCTCGTTTCCTCCCGTCCATGATTGAGGAGGTTCATGATGCGTGCTCGATTGCTTGGAGTGGGGATCGCGGCCATGCTGATGCTCTCTGTGCTTGCGCCCATGGCGTACGCGCAGAACGACCTGGGGACCATCGGCCCTGCCAACGCCACCGTCGGCGAGAAGATCGATTGCAAGAAGGCGGGTGGTGTCACACCGACGGGGCGCGGCCTGACATATCCGAGCCCTAAGGATGTCCAGCCGCACACTGCGAACAAGGATCGTTCCTACCGATTCGTGGGGCCCATCACGTCGATTGGCTTCGGCAACGGAACGATTGACGTCTGCGGCCACATCACCTCGGTCGCCGGTGTGGGTCCACGCTGCTTCATGTCGAAGGGTTACGGCGGCCGCGGTTTCGCACGCTTCCCGGGCGCGACCGTGAAGCTGTCGAACATCACCTGGAAGGTGTCCGGTGTGGGCACGTTGCCCATCACCGGTCGCGCGGACCTCTGGGACGGAGCCAACAAGTCCAAGGAGAGCCGGATCTACTCAATCGTCCAGGCGCAGGGCGGCGCGATCGACTGTGCCAACGGGTGGCCGCAGTTGGGGACCGACAAGCCGCAAGGCACGACGAACTTCCAGGTGTTCGGCGTGTACGCGATCGCCAACGGCACGGGTCCGCAGTGGAACGACGTGACCGACATCGCGGACCCGAAGAACGATGGTCGATCCGGCCCGACCAACCTGTGGGGTGACAAGAAGGAGCGCGACGACAACGAAGGGAAGTGACGAGGGTCAACCGGCGTCGCAACCTTGAGGATGGGCGGGTATTCCCCGCCCATCCTCGTGCTTTCATGACGAACGGCGTAAGGGCTAGTGCTTCGCTCCCGTACAAGAGTCGAGACGATTCATCACTTGAGCGCGGAACAGAGACGGGGGCGATACGAGATGTCGCTGCTTGGCATGAAGGTGCAACGCATGCCCCGAGTTGCGTGGATCAGAGTCGCTGTGCTTGCCACGGTCTTGGGTATGGTGCAGGCGCCCAGCCCGGCGAACGGCTCGGAGTCGGCTGGCATCGCCGAAGAGAGTCCTGTGCGCGTGTTGGACACGACACTGCCGAACGAGGCCCCGGACAAGGCGAGCAACCCGGTATGGTCATGGCCGGCAGCCGGACTCGTCTACCGGCTGACGGAGCGCGACGGACGAGACGTCCTAGGTGCGGGGTATAGAGGGTTGGTCGCGTATGATGCGACAACATACAAGCCTAGCGCGGCCGCTACGTTGGACCCCGGTGCGTACCAGAATGGCACTGCACCGAACATTCCGGCGCTCCCTGAAGTCATCGCAGTGGACCGCGAAGCCGGTCGGCTCTTTGTCGCATACCAGACGACTCAGATGGTCCAAGGCTTCAACGCTGATGTCGAAAAATCGTTGGCATCGGAGCGCGCCCAGGGCAACTTCTGTGAGAAGGCGCCGGGCAGCACAACCTTTAGCTGTGTCGGAGGCATCCACGTTCTCGATGCATCCACGCTTGAGCCCCTCCGCGCGCGAGTGCCGATCCGCGCCCTACGAGCCGACGGGGGCGCGTTTGGGGCGGTTCTTCGTGCCATGACGTACGTGCCGCCTCGTGCGGATCAGCGCGGGAAGGTGCTCATGCTGGTGGAGGAGCGTCTGCACAGCCATGACGTCAACGGTTTCGCCAATCAGGGACCCTCGGTGCGGAGCATTCAGGGCGTGTATTACCTGCTGCAACTTGATCCGGATACCGGTGTTCAGGACTGGTCGACCCGAGTTGAGGCGTGCAGATCCTCTCGTGAGCCGACCGACAATGACGGTCGTCAATACGCTACTCCGCGCCCGCACCCGGCTGCGGTGTTTCGCGCGCCCGATGGCGCTATTTGGGTGGGGTGCCACGGGCCGGCACAGCAGGCGACGGTCGCGCGGATCCCCGTGGACGACGGGGGCGTTCCCACGTCTCTTCCGGTGACCGCTGAGTTGCGAGTCCCAACCTCCTCGGATGACGTTGTAGCGCCGGTTTCACAGTCGCCTCCCGTGGAGGTGTTCTACGGCCCCGACAAGGCGTTTGAGGTGCTTTTCGACCAGAAGAGCGAGCGGATGCTGTTCAAGGTCATGGACAGCGGAGCTGAGATCTGGTGGGTGTTCGACGGGCGCAGGAAGGCGTTCATCGGAACCATCGGCATCGGCAGCTTCATCGTCAAGCGCTCCGATGCACAATCCAGTGCCGGTATCGATCAGGAGCTAGGGCGGCTTTATGTGGCGGGGGGTGGCATGCTTTACGTGGCGGACATCCGTCGCACGCCGGTTGCCCAGGCATTGGTGTTCGATCTGGAGCTTCCGCCCATGGCGCACGACAGTCCGGTATCGGTTTTTTCGCCGCCTGATGGGAGTTCCCGGAAGCTCTTCCTCCGCCTCCATGAGCAGTCGAAGGAATTCCTTGTGGTGGAGGAGGGGCTTCCGCCATCGTCAGAGACGCCCGATGTGGTCAGCCTTGGGCGGACGCTTGACATCGAGGAACAGCAGGGCGTAACCGCAAGTTCACTTGATGGTGCCGCTCGTGGGTACGGCGCAAGAGTCCTGATGGTTGGCGGCATAGACGCCGCCGCCCGTGCGGGGCGCATCGACCCTATCACCCTGGTACGCGAGCAATGGCCACGGCAGTCGGCCGTGCAGCCGCTTTACCCGGCTCCGCTCAACACGTTCGAGCCGTTGTCCAGTTGCACTGCCGATAATCGACAGGTGATCCTCGGCTTCGTGGGTCCAGATGGGCCAGCTGTCGTTGACAGTTCGGGCACCAGAAGCGGTGCCGCGCCCATTCTCACGGATCAAGGACTGCGTGCTGACATGGAGGGGCCGGTGTCCCGCTGCTCGCCCACAGAGTGGTCCGCGGTGTGGGGGCGCGCCTTGTTCGGCAACGAGCCGGTCGATGAGCCCCCTGTGTCGTGGCCGTTCGATGACACTTATGCGGAGTGCGCCTCGGCGGAGGAGGAAGCGTCGGAAAGCGTCGGTGACCCGGTAGCGGGGACGTTCGCCGCCACTGTGGTGTGCAATGGCGCGTCTGAGGAAGTTTCAGGGTTCTCCTATGCTCGTGGTACGGCTTTGGGCGATGTCACCATTGGCGAAGCGTTGTCGAGCTTCCGTATCTATCGCGACCCCGGACGGGGCGTGGTGGCGCGAGTGGAATCAGTCGTGCGGGGAGTCCGGGTTGGTGGGGCGCTTCGAATCGACACCGTGAGAGGGACTGCCGAATCGTGGGCAAACGGGCGCCGTCAACGTCTCGAACCCGAGGCCCAAGCGCCTGGCGAGATGTTGAATTGCGACTTGGAACGAACAGCCGGCACTTGTTTCCGTCGCCATATCTTCGGAGTATGGACGCCAGGCTATGCATGCGGACCCTGTGGCGACGAGAGGCAATTGATCGACCGTCTCTCGCGCGGCATGGGTGCTAACGGCTCAATCCGGCTACGCAACCCGGACCCTCTCCTCGCGGCGGGCTCCGAGGACGGATTGATAGCGGCAATTCAGAAGCCTGAGCACGAGCGTTTTGCCGACCTCGTATTGAACGACGATTTGCTCCCGACGATGTTGCCGACTCTGGAGATTATCCGGCAAGCGCCACCTCAGGCGTACGCGCCTGATGCAACCCGACCCATTTACTATCGTCGCGGTCGGCAAATCATTCAACTGGCAGGAGTTGAGGTGTCGTCGTCGTACTCGATTCAGTGTTTGTTGGTGTATGACGAGGAGTCGAATACGTGTGGGGCGCCGGTGGAGGTGCCGGGCAGCATTGTGGTGTCGTTGCAGGATGCTGATGGTGAGCCGTTGGCGGGTGGCGGGTTCGAGGTGCGTCAGGACGTGGACGCCGATGGGGTGTTGGGTTTGGTGGACACGTTGGTGCCGGATGGTGCGTGTGTGACGGCGGATGACGGGGTGGGGACGTGCCGGTTCGAGGACTTGCAGCCGGGCGCGTATCTGGTCAGTCAGGTGGCGGCGCCGCCGGGGTATGCGAAGTCGGATGAGCCGTGGTTGAGCGAGGTCGCGTCTGGTGAGCAGCGCATGGTGGTGTTCACGAACGTGTCGAACGTCTCCACGATTGAGCTGAGCGCGGAGGACGCGGACGGCAATGCGTTGAGCGGCGCGACGTTCGCGGCGTATCCGGATCCCGATAGCGACGGGAAGGTGGCGCCGGACGCGGAGCCGGCGGCGTCGTGCACGACCGACGAGAGCGGCTCGTGCACGATGCGGGTGCCGGCCGGGAGTTATGTGCTGGTGCAGACGGCTGCGCCTGGCGGGTTGGAGGGTATCGAGCCGGTGCCGTTCACGTTCGCGTCGGGTGGTCAGGTC
>Ga0247718_1000549_pt1 | contig 10827 bp, 4 predicted proteins | sample 21E_DmetaG_FD_189045 | JGI IMG/M metagenome (GOLD analysis project Ga0247718, IMG submission 189045) | Soil microbial communities from hillslope of Landscape Evolution Observatory, University of Arizona, Oracle, AZ, United States - 2-1-E_D | ecosystem: Engineered > Artificial ecosystem > Mesocosm...
TTGCCGTCGTCACCGAGGGCGCGTGACATAATCGTCCATGCCACGAACGTCACGGCCCGAGACCTGGGGCCGCTCCACGGTGCGCACCGCCTGCCCGCTCGACTGTCCCGACTCCTGCACCGTCGACGTGACCGTCGAACAGGGGCGGATCGTCAAGATGGATGGCGGCGACGCGAACCCCGCCACCCGCAACTACATCTGCGGCAAGGTCCGCCGCTTCCCCGACCGCGTCTACGGCGAGGATCGCCTGCTGTACCCGGCCATCCGGCAGGGACGCAAGGGGGACGGCACGTTCGCGCGCGTCTCCTGGGACGAGGCGCTCGATCACATCGCGCAGCGGATGCGCGAGATCCGCGACCGGTACACCGCCGAAGCGATCCTCCCGTTCTACTACGGCGGATCGAACGGGCTGCTCACGCAGGACACGGCCGACGCGACGCTCTTCCGCGGCTTCGGCACGTCGCGCCTCGCGCGCACCGTGTGCGCCGCCCCGACCGGGGCCGCGAACCAGGCGCTCTACGGCAAGATGCCCGGCGTCACCTACCAGGATTACGTGCACGCGAAGCTGATCGTGCTGTGGGGCGTCAACCCCTCCGCGTCCGGCATCCACCTCATCCCGTTCCTGAAGGAGGCGCGTGCCGCCTGCGCCCGGCTGGTCGTCATCGACCCACGCGCAACCTCGCTCGCGCGGCAGGCGGACCTGCATCTGGCGATCCGTCCCGGCACCGACCTGCCGGTGGCGCTGGCGCTCCACCGGCACCTGTTCGAGCACGGCGGCGCAGACGAGGCCTTCCTCGCCGCCCACACCACCGGCGCCGATCGGCTGCGCGAACGCGCCTCGGCATGGACGATCGACCGCGCGGCGGACGTCGCCGGCGTCGAGGCCGCCTCGCTCCAGCGATTCGCGGAGATGTACGCGGCGGCGGCCCCGGCGCTGATCCGCTGCGGATGGGGACTCGAGCGCAACCGGAACGGCGGCAGCGCGGCGGCCGCCGTCCTCGCGCTGCCGGCCGTCGGCGGCAAGTTCGGCGTGCGCGGCGGCGGCTTCTCGATGAGCAACTCCGGCTCGTGGGGCATCAAGGCGGCCGCCTGGATGAACGCGACGCCGGAACCGTCGACGCGCGTGGTCAACATGAACCACCTCGGACGCGCGCTCACCGAGTTCGACGACCCGCCGGTGCAGATGCTGTTCGTCTACAACTGCAATCCGCTCGCGACGATGCCGGATCAGAACCGGGTGCTCGAGGGGCTCCAGCGCGAAGACCTCTTCACGGTGGTCTTCGAGCAGGTCGTCACCGATACGGCCCGGTACGCCGACGTCCTGCTGCCTGCCACCACCTTCGTCGAGCACTACGACATCGCCAAGGCCTACGGGCCGCTGAGCCTGCAGCTCGTACGCCGCGTCATCGAACCGGTCGGCGAGGCTCGGCCGAATGCGGAGGTGTTCTCGGACCTGGCGGAACGGCTCGGCATTGCCGCGGCCGAGGAGGAAACCGACACGCTGATGCGCGTGCTCTCGCACCTGCCGGAGCCGTACGGCGCCGAGCTGATGAGCGCCGGGGCTGCGACGCCGCCGCACGCCGGCGCGCCGGTGCAGTTCGTGGACGTGTTTCCGCTCACGCCCGATGGCAAGGTCCACCTGTTCCCCGAGCCGCTGGACCAGGGCGCGCCGGCAGGCCTGTACGGCTACCAGCCGGATCCCGCCACCGAGCTGTACCCGCTGGCGCTGATCTCGCCGGCGAGCGAGAAATCGATCTCGTCGACGCTCGGCGAACTGCGGGAGCGGGCGGCGGTCCTGCACATGCACCCGGCCGACGCCGAGGCGCGCGGCCTCGCAACCGAGGATCCGGTACGCGTCTTCAACGCGCTCGGCGAGGTCCACTGCCAGCTGGCGATCGACAAGGACATCCGCGCCGGCACCGTCTCACTCGCGAAGGGGCTGTGGCGGAAGAGCACCTACAACGGCGCCACGTCCAACGCGCTCTGCCCGGACACGCTAACCGACCTCGGCGGCGGCGCCTGCTTCAACGACGCCCGCGTCCAGGTGGCGTCGCTCGGCAGGCACTGAACGGTTCACATCCGGGATCGGCAGCAGCACGACGGCGCCCATGAGCGCGGCCGGAGTGACGCCGCAGCCGCGCGCGGCTCGCGGCGCCTCGGCCTACGCCCGGAAAAACGCGCTTCCGGCGCCCGCCTCACGATGCCGCCTCGGCTCGGGTGCTCCGAAGGCCTGACGGGGATCATCCGCGCGTCCGGGGAATCCTGGCGTCGGTGTCGAAACCGCGCCTCGGCGGATGGGAACGCCTGCAGCGCGTTTTTCGGACCGTCACGCCGTGATCACGCGCGTGACGCCGCGGGCTGACCGCATTGCGCCGCGACCCGCGCGCGGCTGCGGCGTCGGAGGCCGCGCATCGTCTCACCAGGACCGCGAGCCGCCGGGACGGCGGGCACGTCCGGCTCGCGGCGCGATGCGGGCAGCCGGCAGCGTCAGTTCGAAAAACCGCCCGCAGGCGCTGCGGGCCGCGTCCGCAGGGTTTCGCCACTGCCGCCGGGTTCAGCTGTGAGCTGACCCTGATCCTCATCAAGCGTTCGGGAGACCCCAGCGGACGCGGGCGTCGTGAGGTGAGCGCCGGAGGGCGGTTTTTCCCGGCGTAGCCCGAGGCGCCGCGAGCCGGACGTGCCCGCCGCCCCGTCTCGCGAGCCGCGGGCGGCTGCGGCGTCACTCAGCCGCGCACCGGCACAGGGATGTCGTCTCTCTCAGCGCGAACAGGCCACTGGCCCTAGTAGCTGAAGAAGAAGATCAGGTCGAGCCCAGCGCGCTCGACGCGCCGCTGGTTGAGGCGGTTCCCTCCGCCCGACGTTTCGGGCGCGGCGCTCGCCTGCAGACGCAGGAAGCGCGTGAGCTGGTACTCGACCATGAACTCGGTGGTCGAGCGGTCGCCGAACTGCTGGCGCAGCTTCAGGAAGGTCTTCTCGCCGATCTGCTGCCCCACGGTGAGCCCTGCCCCGAGCTCTCCCGCTTCGGTCTGCGTCGTGATCTCGAAGAGGTCGAGGTCGAGCGCGCGGCCGATCGACTCGCCGAGCGGTGCGGCGATGAAGCCGGTGGCGATGCCGCCGGCCGTCGCGGCGAGCGACGACCGCTCGCCCGTCCCCAACTCGTTCACCGGGCGATTGAAGACGATGAGCGCCAGGATGTCGCTCTCATCGAGCGGCGGGTTGCTCGACAACGTGAGCTCGGGCGCGCGGGTCGTGCCGGTGATGCGGATCTTCGCTTCGACACCGGTGTTCGGGATCGTCCGTGTGGCCGTAATGTCGATGAACGGATTGATCTCGGTCTCGCCGACGAACCGCAGCCGGCCGCCGCGCTCCAGGTCGAACCGCCGCCCCTGGAACTCGTACGTGCCGCGCACGGTCTGCACGGTACCGAACACCCTGACGCGGTCGGCCGGCTGCTTGCGGACCTGCAGGTCGCCTCCGATCGTGATGTTCATGTCGCCCAGCGCCGCGCCCGTCGGGCCGCCGGGCCGCAGGTCCTTGCCGCGCAGCACGAGGTTGTCGGGCACCACGAGGCGCACGTCCATCTCGAGGGCATCGAAGATGCCCGGCTCCGCGCCCGCCGCGGCCTCTTCGGCCTTCGCCCGGTTCTCCGCCTCTTTCGCTCCCGGCGGCGCGGCCGACCCCTGCGCCTTCCCCAGCGCGTCGCGCGTCGCCTGCTCGGCGCTCCCGCTCCCTTCGACGACCCGCTCCGCCGAGACGACCGGCGGCAGCGATTCGGTGGCGTAGGGATCGTAGAAGAACGTCAGGATCCGATCGACCTCGAGGCGTCCCGCCTCCACCTTCACCGAGCCGACGACCTTCGGGCGGCGCAGCTCGCCCGTGATCCGCAGATCGGCATCGACGCCGACGTCCCCCAGTTCGTTGTCGATCACCTCGAAGTTGTCCGACTGGATCGCGATGTTCACGGCGCCGACCTTCTTCTCGTGCACCGCGAGCTCGCCCGAGACGCTGAGCGGCTCACCGTGTTCGTCACGGATCTGAAAGCTCTGGAGCCGGACGACATCGGGTGTCAGGTCGATCCGCGTGTTGAGGCCCGTGTACGAGACGCCGCCGAGCGGCACGCCGAATGCGCCGTTGCGGATGTCGATGTGGCCGCTCAGGTGCGGATCCTCACCGGATCCGGTCACCCGCACGTCCGCCTCGAGGGTGCCCTCGACATTGGCCACGAGCGTCGTGAACCCCTGGACGACGCCGAGTCCCAGCGCGGTGGACTTGATGTGCAGATCCACCTCCTCCCCGGCCGCGGGAGGCACGTGCTCGCCGGTCTCGCTGCGCCGGAACAGCGACATCGGGACGCGGCCCTTCACCGTGATCTGCTCCGAGGCCGTCTGCCGCAGCGTCGCGTCGACGTGTGCCGTGCGGCTGCCGTATTCGACGTCGGCCGTCAGCGCCTCGTACTGGTAGTTGCGGAATCCGCCGTTCTGGATCTCGACGTGTCCCTCGATGCTGGGGGCGGCCGCCGTGCCGGTCACCGTCGCGTTGGCCGACAGCCGACCGGTGAACCCGCGGTCCTGGAGCAGCAGCGTCTCGAGCTGCTGCAGGTCGACGTTGCTCGCCTCGACCTTCAGCGCCGCCGACGGTTCCTCGCCTTTCAACGCGATGGTTCCCTCGACGTCGAGCGACTGCTCGCCGCTGACGAGCCGCACGTTCTGGAGCTGGATGCGGTCGTTGCCGTACTGCACGGCCGCCTCGGTGCCGGGCGCGGTCCGCCACTCGACCCCCTGGGTGCGCACGGCGAGCTGCGGCAGGTGCAGCTCCTGGTGGTCGGGATGGAAGATGACCGTGCCGGTGGCGTCGAGCTCGCGCGTCCGCTCCTTGAGCTGCGTCGTGAACGCCAGCGTGCTCTCGCCGTAGGTCGTCGTCGCCGTCAGCTCGGTGAGCTCGAATGCCCCCGCCTTGACGAAGCTCGCCTCGGTCGTCGCCTCGACCTTCGCCTGCGCGAACTCCAGGTTCGGCACGGTCACGGTGTACCGGCTGTTCACGTCGAGCGCGCTGTTGTCCTGGTACGAGAGGTTGCTCCCATCCAGCGTCCCGGTCGTCGTCAGCGACGCCCGCGTGCCGGTGACCGTACCTTCGACCGTTGCGCTGCCGCCGATCCCCTCCTGGCCGGCGAGGCGCGCGAGCTCGGGGATGTTCACCGCCTCGACGCGGTACTTCAGGTTCGACGTGCCGGTCTCGCCCAGTGCGACCTGCCCCGAAGCGTCCGCCTTGACGTCGGGGCCGGTCAGCTTCAGCACGCGGACGGTGGCACGCTCGTCGGCCACGGCGGCGTCGAGGTCGAGCGTCTCGATGCGCAGGCCTCCGACGTTGGAGCGCTCCAGGGTCACCTTTCCGTCGGCGGTGATGGCGTCGGCTGTGATCGGCGCCGCGAGATCCGCGATGCCGAAGCTGGCGTCGACCGTCCCGGTCACGGATCCCTTCAACTGCGGCCGCGCCGCGAGGCGCGCCGGATCGAACCCCTCGAACTGCCCCTTTGCGGACCCATCGAGCGCTCCACCGGCGATGCGGGTGGTGTACGCGAGCTCCGGCAGGCGCCCACCGAGGATCTCGGAGTTCTTCAGGATCCCGCTCGCTTCGAGCGTCATGTCGGCGAGGGTCGAGTCGTCGGGGCGCCTGGCGGTGGTGCCGCGCGGCAGCGACCCCTTCACGTCGAACGTGCCGTTCAGCCGGCTTTCGTACTCCGGCTTCGCGAGGGCGGCGATCTTCAGTCCGCGGCCGAGCCGCGCCACGTCCAGACCCGCGACGCTGCCGTTTGCCGAGTAACTGATGGTCCGCGGAGCCACGTCGAACCGGGCCACCGTGCCGGCGCCGATCGTCGCCCCTTCGACCGTGGAGCGATTCAGCTCGGCGCTCCCCTGGATGCGTCGACCGGTTCCGCGAACGTGGTACCGCGCGATCGAAAGATCCGTGGCGAGCCGCGGAGCCCCCGCCGCGGCCGGGAGCCCCCGCAGATCCACGCCGTCGGCGCGTCCCTCGAGGTCGAACGACAGCGGCCGTGCGCCCGACGGCGTCACGATGAACCCTTTGGCGGTCGCCGTGCCGCCGTACGCCGCCGCGCGGCCGTCGAGCGTGATCCGCGGCCCGGTGATCCGCCCGGTGACGCTGACGTCCGACGCGCTGTACCCGGCGGCGACCACGCGCGGCCCCGTGAAGGTGAACGTGCCCGTCATACGTTCGTTGATCGGGGCCTGCGCCGGCGTGGCGGCGACCTCGATGTCGAGCCGTGCACGTCCGGTGATGTCGCTGCGCTGCGCGGGATCCTTCAGGATCGGCGCGAGGTTGAGGCGCTCGACATGGACGTCCCCCTCGGCGCCGAGGTCAGGCCCCTTCACGTCGGCGGTCAACCCGCCGCGGACAGTGCCCGCCTCCGAACGGATGTCGACGTCGAGCGCCAGACGGTCGGCCGGCCCGTTCGCCTTGATGTCGAACGCCGGATGCAGCCGGTAGTCGGCCGCCGCGGGCACGACACGGCCGATCTCCGGCAGCGAGACCTGGCCGGTCGTCGTGAGCTTCAGGATGGGCGTGTTCAGGTAGTTCTCGATCACCCCCTCGATGGCGACGTGGCTCGCGGCGGTGGCGACCTTCACACCCTCCAGGTAGACGTTGTCGTCGCGGACTGCGACCTTGCCGCTCAGCGCGCCGAGTGAGATCGTCGGGGAGGTGAAGCTGGCGTGATCGACGGTCAGGGTATAGCGGACGGGCTCGTACTCGTAGGCCGCCTTCAGGTCGAGATCCGAGATCTGCTTCGGCAGCGTGATCCCGGACGTGCCGACCGCCTCGTCGCGGATCGTCATGCCGCCGTCGGTGATCTGGATCAGCGGCAGCGCGAGCGGCCGGCCCGGTCCCTCGCGGTCCGCTTCCTTCTGCTGCTTCTTGACGACTCGCGCGAGGTTCCAGCCTTCGGCCGTACGCTCGAGGATGATGCGCGGCTCGTGCAGCTTGATTTCGTCGAACACCAGGCCGCTCGACAGCAGGCGGAAGACGCTGTAGTCCAGTTCGAGGTCCTTGACGGCGACGACACGTTCACCCGACAGGTCCAGCGCCACGTCGCTCAGGTGGACGCCGAAGAACAGGTTTCCGCCGAGCCCCCCGATCGACAGCTCGCCGTTCAGGTACTGCTTCGACTCGCGGACGACGTAGCGCCGCAGCCAGTCGCGGAACCAGGGGGTCTGCGACACGATGAGCGCGACGGCGATGATGCCGACGAGGAGCGTGCCGACCAGTGCGACAACCTGAAGGAGCCTGCGAAGTGCTCTCATAAACCGCCTTCAGCCCTCAGCCTTTCTGCCTTCACCCGTCTCCGCCTGCGCCGTTCAGCCGTACGGTCGTGCCTCAGAACGCCTGGCCGATGCTGAAATGAAAGCGGAAGCGCCGCTTCTCGGGCTTGCCGTCGACCAGCAGTCCCGGAATGGGGTTCAGCTGGAATCCCACGTCGGCGCGGATCGGCCCCACCGGCGTGTTGTAGCGAAGGCCCGGACCGACGGCATATCGGAGGTCGCCGGGCTTGAACTCCCACGCGTTCGTCCAGACGTTGCCGCCGTCGAGGAAGACCACGCCGCCGAGGTCGCGCCAGATCGGCATCCGCAGCTCCGTCGAGAAGTTCATGAACGACGTCCCGCCGATCGGCAGACCTGCGCCGCTCAGCGGTGCGACGTCGAAGCGACCCCAGCCCCGCAGGTTCGTCGCGCCGCCGAGGAAATACCGCTTGAAGAACGGCACGTTCACCTCGCGGCTGCCCATCGCGTCGATCGAGCCGGCGCGCGCCTGCACGGCGAACACGAACCGGTCGGCGATCGTCTGGTAGAACCGTCCCTCGCCCGTCACCTCGTAGTAGTCGTAGGACCCGCCGAGAAAGGTGCCCGCCTTCTCGAGATGGACCGCCGCGACGTAGCCGCGCTTCGCGTCGAGCAGGTTGTCGGTGGCGTTTCTGGACGCGTCGAGGATGAGCGCCGACCGCTGCCCCTCCCCGGTGCCGAACCGCGGGTCGAGCCCCCAGGAGATCAGGTTGTCGCGGACCGTCAGGTCTTCAAGCGCCTCCGGCGCGATGACGTACTCCTCGTGTTCGTTCGCGTAGGTGAGCGACGCCGACATGCGCGGCCGGCCGCGCAGCGTGCGTCCGCTGCTGCCGAACTGCCGCGTCAGCGTGAGGCGGCCGCCGAGCGTGTCCTGCGTGAACATCGGCTCGGTGGCGTGCCACGCCTGGCCGCTCAGGGTGAGGGAGTAGCGGGGGCTGAACAGGTAGGGCTGCGTGAGGTTGAGGCGCACCCCGCGATCGAGCCCTGAATAGCGCGCGAACACGCCTGCCGTGCGGGCCCCGCCGAAGAAGTTCACGTGCCGCCAGTCGATCTGCGCGCGCGCCTGCTCTTCGGTGCCGTATCCCACGCCCAGGTTGACGCGGCGATGCTTCCCCTCGGTGAGCGTCACGCGCACGGGGACGATTGTCGCCCGCTCTTCGGTGCGGAGCGGCTCCACGTTGGCGAACTGGAACAGTTCCAGGCTGTAGAGCTGTCGCTGGCTCTCGTGGAGCTTGCTCGCGCGATAGAGATCTCCGGGCTTGAACGCGAGCTGGCGCCGCACGACGTCGTCGCCGACGCTCGAGTTGCCGGTGATCGTGACGTCGCCGACATACGCCACCGGTCCCGGATTTGCGCGGAAGGTGATGATGCGCTGGCGCTCGCCGGTCCCCTGCTCTTCGTCGATGCGGACCGAGGCGTAGGGATGCCCGTGGTCGCGCAGCTCGTCGAGCGCGACCTCGCGGTTCGCCTGCAGCAGCGCGCGGTCGACAGGCTGCCCCTGCTTGAGCGGCATCTGTCGTTCGAGGTTGTTGCGATGATCCGTCGGCAGCGACTCGAACCCCTCGAACCGGAACGCCTCGACGCGAATCGGCTGCCCTTCGTCGATGGTGAGCGAGATGGCGACCGACTCCTGGTCGTCGCTGAGCTTGACGTCGAACGACGTCACCCGCGCGTCGGGGAAGCCGCGATCGGTGTAGAAGGCGACGATCCGCTTCAGGTCCGCCTCGAACTGCTCGCGGTTGAAGTACCGCTTGTCGCCCCAGGGAAGCTTCGAGCTCGGCTGCGTCGCGAGCACCTGCCGCAACTGGCCGGTCGTGACCGAGTGGTTGCCATGAAAGGTGAAGCTGGTTACCTTGACGCCCCCTTCCTGCTTACACCCGAGGGCCGAAGCGGCCAGGAGGAGGGGGAGAAGCGCGCGAATGCAGCGGGCACGCATAAGCACGGGCTCGGTAATCACAAGCTGTGCCACCCTTCGACTCTCTCGCGCTCGTTGAGGACGCCTGCTCGCGCTCGCTCGCTCGCTCAGGGCAGGCCCTTCGACTCCCCCGAGCGAGCGACGCGAGTCGAGCGGGAGTCGAAGGGTACAAACGAAAGGCGCGGATCGCTCTCCCAGAAGCAACCCACGCCTTTCACGACCCGGCGAACCGGGAACCTCTAGCGCAAGTCGGATTCGCGGGTGATCTCGGGTTTGCCGGCCGACACCGACAGCATGATGCCGAGGCCGAAGGCGATCACCAGCCCGATGATGATCCAGACGGGCGAGATCTGGCGGAGCACCCCGCCGTACCAGAGCGCGGCGAGCGCGCCGAGCACCAGCAGGAAGTAGCCGACCAGATAGATGTTCACGAAACGCATAGGGTGTCCCTCCCCTGTTGAGTCCCCGTATCCGGTACCCGTCTCTTCAAGACGGGTACCGGATACGGGGGACCGCCCCGGCCAGCTCAGCGCTGCAGGCGCACGACGAGCGCGGCGCGGCGGTTGAGGCGACGGGTCTCCTCGCGCGCGTTGTCGTGCTTCGGACGCTCTTCACCGTAGCTCACGGTCCGCAGCCGGTCGGCGCTGATTCCGCGTCCGGTGAGGTAGTCGCGCACCGCGTTGGCGCGGCGTTCGCCGAGCGCCAGGTTGTACTCGGCCGTGCCGATGTTGCAGGTGTGCCCCTCGATCTCGAGCCGCAGCGTGGCGTCTTTCTGCATGGCGTCGATCGCCTGGTCGAGAGCACGCGTCGCCTCGGGCCGCAGCGAGTAGCGGTCGAAGTCGAAGTGCACGTCCTCGAAGGTCACCTCGGCGACGGCCGGCCGGACCACCTGGATGTTCACGGTGTCGGTGGCGGTCTTGCCGTCCTGCGGGCAGGTCACCGTGATCGTGACCGGCACCGTGCCCTCCTGCATCGGCGCCGTCCATGGCGTCTGGCGCATCGTCCGGTCGCCGAACGTGCCGGCGGGGGCCGACCAGTTGTAGGTCACCGAGCAGCCGATCGAGTCGACGGCGTCGGCGGTGACGGTCGACACCTTGCCCACTTCGACCGTGCACGGCTCGCAGCGGGCCTTCACCGACAGGTCGTGCGTCGGCGCGGGCGCCGGCGGCGGCGGTGGCGGCGGCGGCGCCACGTAGATCCGCACGCCGGGGTGGTAGCCGATCCGCACCTGGAAGCCGAGCGAATCACCCGTCTCGTCGCTGTAGTTGCCGAACTCGCTCCGGCCGTCCATCTTCACGCGCCAGTTGAGGCCCGCCCCCGCAAAGAGGCCATTGCGCCCCTGCCAGGTGAGCCCGATCGACGCGGTGAACGGCGAGTCGAGGTTCGTGAGCGGCGGGGCGACCGTGCCGTCGCGCGCCGTGATCGTGCGCGTCAGCTCGAGCGAGTCGTCGAGGTACGCCTCGCCGTGCAGTTCGGCAGTGAACTTCAGGTTCCGCCGCGTCGGGAAGCCGGCGCCCACACCGTAGCGGATGCCGTTGCTCAGCGACACGCCGTCAGGCT
>Ga0247718_1000550_pt1 | contig 10819 bp, 9 predicted proteins | sample 21E_DmetaG_FD_189045 | JGI IMG/M metagenome (GOLD analysis project Ga0247718, IMG submission 189045) | Soil microbial communities from hillslope of Landscape Evolution Observatory, University of Arizona, Oracle, AZ, United States - 2-1-E_D | ecosystem: Engineered > Artificial ecosystem > Mesocosm...
GGCCGTGCCTGCGACCGAGCCGATGACCTGCTCGAGTTCGCTCGCCATCGCGTTGAAGTCGGTCTTGAGGCGGGCGAAGGGCCCTTCCAGCGCGGCGGTGACACGGGCGGCGAGATCGCCCTCCTTGAACTTCGCCAGCGCAGTGCCGAGCGTGCTGACGATGAGCTCGACCTGTTCTGCCTTGCTCGCCTCGGCGCGGGCGAGCTGCGCTTGCAGGCCGCGCATCGCCCGGCCCAGCGCGCCGACCTCGTCTTGCGTCTCGCTGATGACGAGCGTGCCATCGAGGCGGCCATCGGCAAGGTCCTGGATCGCGTGGGTGATCTGGCCGACCGGGCGGGCGACGAGGCGCACCATCATCAGGTAGATGCCGCCGAGCGTGGCGAGCAGCGCCAGGGCGGTGAGGACTCCGGTCCACAGGGCAAGCATGTAGCCCGTTTGGGACTGCTGGACGGCCACCTCGATGTGGTGCTTCTGGTATTCGGCAAGATCGGCAAGCGACTTGGCGGTGGCCTCGACCGGTTCGGACGAGGTGGCGAGGCGTGCCAGTGCCTCGGCGGTACGGCCCTCGCTGGAGAGCTGGATGATCTGCGTGGTATCCTGGCTCATCTGCTGCCAGCCGGCCTTGAATGCCTTCAGATAGCCCTTTTCCTTGTCGTCGAGGTCGGTCGCCTCGAACGCGGCTGTCTGGGTGCTGATGATCTTCTGGTTCGCGGCGATGACTTTCTCGGCGTCGGAGCGTTCGTACTCGTCTGCTGCGAGCAGATGCGCCCGCAGCGCGTTCTCGAACTCGGCCATGGCGATGTTGATCTTGTCTGCCGCAAGCGCCTGGGGGACGTGATCCTCCGCGACTTCTACTTCAGCGGCGCGCATCGCGCCCATGCGCCAGACCATGGTGCCGATCGCAGCGACGATGACCAGCGAAAGCACCGCGAACATCACCGCGAGCTTGCGTCCGATCGGAGCGTTCCTTAGATAATTCATGCCGAGTGAGCCCGTTTCTGCCGCCGCGCGGGACTGCGGGGCGGATATCGGCACGGTTCTTATCCGGTGCGGACTGTAAAGGCGTTGGACCGGGACTAGGGTGAAACCCGGAGCGCGCAGTTAAAATCGGCTGAAGGCTCAGCCCGCGGGCGCGCCAATGGCATCGAGTGCGGCCATGTCTTCCGGCGACAGCGCAATGTTTGCTGCCGCAAGGTTTTCACGCAGGTGCGCACGCGATGATGTGCCCGGGATCAGCAGGATATTCTGCGCACGGTGGTGCAGCCAGGAGAGAGCCAGCTGCATCGAAGTCACGCCGTGCTTGGCGGCTAGTGCATTGAGTGCGGCCGATTGCAATGGCGAGAAACCGCCGAGCGGGAAGAACGGGACATAGGGAATCCCGTCAGCCGCAAGCGCATCGATCAGCGCGTCGTCGGTGCGCTGGACGAGGTTGTAGGCATTCTGCACGCAGGCGATCTCGCCGATGGCGCGGGCTTCGGCGATCTGCGCAGCGGTCACGTTGCTGAGGCCGAGATGGCGGATCAGGCCCTGGCGCTGGAGATCCTGCAGCGCGCCGAACCGCTCGGCGAGGCTGGTGTTATCCGGGCTGAACGGATGGCCGATCCGCAAGTTGACGACATCGAGCGCCTCCACGCCGAGGTTGCGCAAGTTGCCGTGGACCTGCTCGACCAGCGCCGCTGGCTCCGGTGTCATGATCCACGAGGCATCAGCGCCGCGCCGCGCGCCGACCTTGGTGACGAGGACAAGGCCTTCGGGATAGGGCGACAGCGCCTCCCGGATCAGCATGTTGGTGACTTCGGGGCCATAGAAATCGCTGGTGTCGATGTGATTGACGCCGCTTTCGACCGCCTCGCGCAGCACCGCGATGCACTCCGCCGGATCGCGCGGCGGGCCGAACACGCCGGGTCCGGCCAGCTGCATGGCACCGTAACCCATGCGGTTGACGGTGAAGGAGCCGAGAGAGTGAGTGGCGGGGTGGGTCATGCGTCGATCAGCTCCGGATCAAGTTCGCCTGCGCGGTTCTGGATGAACATGAAGCGCTGGGCGGGATCGCGGCCCATGAGGCGGTCGACGAGGTCTTTGACGGCGGCGCGGCCTTCGTATTCGGGGGGCAGGGTGATGCGGATGAGGCTGCGGCTGGCGGGGCTCATCGTAGTCTCGCGCAACTGCTGCGGGTTCATTTCGCCGAGGCCCTTGAAGCGGCCGACTTCGACTTTCTTGCCCTTGAATTTCGTGGCTTCGAGCTCGGCGCGGTGCGCGTCGTCCTTGGCGTAGACCGAAGTGGCGCCGCTGGTGAGGCGGTAGAGCGGGGGCTGGGCGAGATAGAGGTGCCCGCGCCGAACGATTTCGGGCATTTCCTGGAAGAAGAACGTCATCAGCAAGGTGGCGATATGCGCGCCGTCGACGTCGGCGTCGGTCATGATGATGATCCGGTCATAGCGCAGCGCATCGGGGTTGCAGTCCTTGCGCAGGCCGCAACCCAAGGCGAGCGCGAGATCGGCGATTTCGGCGTTGGCGCGGATCTTGTCGGCGCTGGCGCTGGCGACGTTGAGGATCTTACCGCGGATGGGGAGGATCGCCTGTGTCTTGCGGTCGCGCGCGTGCTTGGCGCTGCCGCCGGCGGAATCGCCTTCGACGATGAACAGCTCGGTCTCGCCGTCACCCTCGCCGCTGCAATCGGTGAGCTTGCCGGGGAGGCGCAGCTTGCGCGCGTTGGTGGCGGTCTTGCGCTTGACCTCGCGCTCTGCCTTGCGGCGCAGGCGCTCGTCCATGCGCTCGAGGACTGCGCCGAGGAGTGCCTTGCCGCGCTCGAGATTGTCCGAAAGGAAGTGGTCGAAGTGATCGCGCATCGCGGTTTCGACGAGGCGCGCCGCTTCGGGGCTGGTCAGGCGGTCCTTGGTCTGGCTCTGGAACTGGGGATCGCGGATGAACACCGAAAGCATGATCTCGCTGCCTGTCAGCATGTCCTCGGGCGCGATGTCTTTGGCCTTCTTCTGGCCGACGAGTTCGCCGAACGCGCGGATGCCCTTGGTGAGCGCGGCGCGCAGGCCCGCCTCGTGGGTGCCGCCATCGGGCGTCGGGATGGTGTTGCAGTACCAGCTGTAGGAACCATCCGACCACAGCGGCCAGGCGATCGCCCACTCGGCGCGGCCCATTTCCTCGCCGTTCGGCCCGGCCGGGAAGTCCTGCCGCCCGGTGAATGGAACGGAGGTGACGCATTCGCGGCCCGCGACTTGTTCGGCGAGGTGATCGCCGAGGCCACCGGGAAACTGGAACACCGCCTCGGTGGGAATGTCCGTCCCCGCGATGAGCGAGGGCGCGCACTTCCAGCGGATTTCGACGCCAGCAAAGAGGTAGGCCTTCGAGCGGACGAGCCGGAACAGGCGCGCGGGCTTGAAGCGCGCGTCCTCACCGAAGATTTCGCCGTCCGGGATGAAAGTGACGCTGGTTCCGCGCCGGTTGGGCGCCGCTCCGATGCGTTCCAGCTTCGTGGTGGGAAGCCCGCGCGAGAATTCCTGCGCGTAGAGTTCCTTGTTGCGCGCCACTTCGATACGGGTCAGCACCGAAAGCGCGTTGACCACCGAGATGCCGACGCCGTGGAGGCCGCCCGAGGTGGCGTAAGCCTTGCCCGAGAACTTGCCGCCCGAGTGGAGCATGGTGAGGATGACTTCGAGCGCGGACTTGCCCGGATACTTCGGGTGCTCATCCACCGGCATGCCGCGGCCGTTGTCGGTGATCGTGATCTTGCCCGCGGTGCCGTCCGGGCCTTCCTCGAGCGTGACCTCGATGCGGTTGGCATGGCCGGCAACGGCCTCGTCCATCGCGTTGTCGAGCACTTCGGCGGCGAGGTGGTGCAGCGCGCGTTCGTCGATACCGCCGATGTACATGCCCGGGCGGCGGCGGACGGGCTCCAGCCCCTCCAACACCTCGATCGCGGAACCGTCGTAGGTTTCCTCGGGGCTTCGGCCCGGCAGCTTGTCGAACAGGTCATCGGACATGGGAACGGCTATAGAACACGCCCGATTCCCGGAGCAATGGGGGGATGGTGCTTATCCGGGAATATCCCCGGTTTTGCGGGGTCAGGGATTGAACTTCGCCGGGGCCGGGCTTGCGGTCACGAAAGTGCCTGCGCCCACCTCGCGCACTTCCATCGCGCGTTCGGCGACACCGTTGGGATCGAAGCGGAACACGCCGTCTAGCCCGATGAAACCGTCGCGCGCGTAGAGCTTCGCGGTCGGGAACAGCGTGCCGGGCTTCCACGTCCGCGCGACGTTGAGCGTGAGCAGTACGGAATCGTAGCCGAGCGTCGCCAGCCGCGAGGGCGCGGCGCCGAAGCGGGTGCGGTAAGACTGCTCGAACTGGCCGAAGCGCTTGTCCGAAACGGCGGCGAACCACGCGCCGCGCATCGCGGGGCTCTTGGCGATCGCGGCGTCGCCGTTCCACAGCTCGGTGCCGAGCAGCTTCGTGCCATTGGCGGCCGGCGCGGCCATGAGTGCGATGCGGCCGCTGTCACCGATCAGCAGCGCGCCGACCGGGCCCTTCGTCAGCACGCGGCGGACCGCGCTGGAGACCGAGGTGTTCGAACGGTCATAGCTCTCGACCGAGGTCACCGTGATCCCGCGTGAACGGGCCGCGACCATCAGCGCAGTGGACACACGCTGGCCGTAGGCGCCGGTCGGGATGATCGCGCCGATCGACTTGATGCCCTTCTCCTGCGCGTAGCCGACGACGCGGGTGATCGCCTGCGACGGGACCTGGCCAAGCACGAAGACATCGCGGTCCGCAACGTTGGCGTCGTTCGAATAGGTGATCATCGGCACCTTGGCGGGCCGCGCGACGCTGGCGACCGCGACCACTTCGTCCGCCAGCAGCGGGCCGAGGATCAGGCGGTTGCCATCGAGGATCGCCTTGTTGGCGGCAAGGCCCGCGCCGAGCGCTGTGTCGTAGGTCGTGATGCGCACGTTGTCGGCATTGGTATCGAGTAGCGCCATCGTCGTTGCATTGGCGATGGCCTGGCCGACGGGGGCGTTGGGCCCGCTCATCGGCACGAGCAGGGCGACGCGGTGGCGGTCCGCGTCGGTCGGCAGAACGTTGGCGTCGGGCGTCACTTCAGCGGGCTTTGGCGGCGGCGGCGCCTCGGTCGGTTTTGGGATCACGGCGCAGCCCGCGAGGAGTGCGATCCCTGCGCAGACCACTAAATGCCGGAGGCGCCCGAGTGCTGCCCCACCGCTTCCGAACATCATTGGCTTGCCGCTCCCTGGTAGCCGGTCCATGGGTACGCCTATGGATGCGCCCCTACTTGACCCCGGTCTCTATATAGTTGCGACCCCGATTGGCAATCTCGGTGACGTCACGCGGCGGGCAATCGACGTACTTTCACGCTGCGCTGTGATAGCCTGCGAGGATACGCGGGTGACCGGCAAACTCTTGCACCACCTTGGAATCAAGCGCCCGCTGCGCCGCTACGATGATCACGCGAGCGATGCGGCGCGCGAGGCGCTGCTGGGCGAGATGACGCGCGTGGCCGTGGCGCTGGTCTCCGATGCGGGCACGCCGCTGATTTCGGACCCCGGCTACCGCCTGGTGCGCGAGGCGCGGGCGCGCGGCATTGCGGTGACGACGATCCCCGGCGCGAGCGCGCTGCTGGCGGCGTTGACTTTGGCGGGCCTGCCGACCGACCGGTTCCTGTTCGCCGGGTTCCTGCCGAGCAAGGACAAGGCGCGCGGGGACGTGCTGGCAGAGCTGGCGGCGGTGCCGGCGACGCTGGTGTTCTACGAGACCGGGCCGCGGCTGGTGGCTTCGCTCGAGGCCATGATGCGCCTGATGCCGGGGCGCGAGATCGCGGTGGCGCGCGAGCTGACGAAGCTGCACGAGGAGTGCCGGACGGGCAGCGCAGCGGAACTGGCGGCATACTACACCGCGCATCCGCCCAAGGGTGAAATCGTGCTGCTGGCGGGGCCTCCCGGCGCACCGGAGAAGCCGGGCGAAGCGGATGTCGATGCTGAACTGCTCGCGGCGGTGGCGGAGATGCCCGCGTCGAAAGCGGCGGGTCTGGTTGCCAAGAAGCACGGGCTTGATCGCAAGACGCTCTATGCGCGGCTGATGGAATTGAAGGGGTGAGCAGGGCGGAAGCCGAACGGCAGGGGCGGCGCGGGGAGAGCCTTGCGGCGTGGTACCTCTGGCTGACGGGCTGGCGCATTCTCGCCAGACGCCAGCGGATCGGGGCGGGCGAGGTGGATATCGTCGCGCGCAAGGGCCGCACCGTCGCCTTTGTCGAGGTAAAGTGGCGCGCCACTGCCAGAGCGCTGGATGAGGCTATCGATGCAAGGCGGTTGCGGCGCGTGGCGCGGGCGGCGGAAGCCTTGGTGCCGCGCTTTGCCAAGCCGGGCGATGATGTGCGGATCGATGTGATCCTCCTTGCGCCGGGACACTGGCCGCGCCACATGGCCAACGTCTGGCAGCCTTAGGTTGGCCCTTCGGTTCTGTCTGGATAAAGAAACACCGCTCATGCTGAGCTTGTCGAAGCATCAACCTCGACGGCCCAGCCAGCACCCTTCGACAAGCTCAGGGTGAGCGGGGTAAGTGTAAGTTCGTCGCGTCCAGAGGATTTTCGAGCCCATGACCCTTCGCGTTGCCGTCCAGATGGACCCGCTGCATTCGATCAATATCAACGGCGATTCCACCTTCGCGCTGATGTTGGCGGCGCAGGCGCGGGGGCATGAGGTCTATCACTACGACGTCGGCGCGCTTTCGCTCGACGAGAACGACCGGCTGACCGCGCGCTGCGTTCCGGTGACGGTGCAGCGCGTGGCGGGCGATCACTACAAGGCGGGCGAGGCGCGGCGGCTCGATCTGGGGCGCGACATCGATGTCGTGCTGATGCGGCAGGATCCGCCATTCCACATGGGCTATATCACCGCGACTCATCTGCTCGAGCGGATCGAGGGCGAGACGCTGGTGGTGAACAACCCGCGCAGCGTGCGCAATGCGCCCGAGAAGGTGATGGTGCTCGATTATCGGCGCTTCATGCCGCCCACGCTGGTCACGCGGTCGGTGGAGGAAGTCCGCGAATTCCAGAAGCGGCACGGCGCGATTGTGGTGAAGCCGATCCACGGCAACGGCGGCAAGGCGATCTTCCGCGTTTCGGAAGAGGGCGAGAACCTCGGCGCGCTGCTCGAAGTGTTCAACCAGACCTGGCCCGAACCGCACATGGTGCAGGCCTTCCTTCCCGACGTGGCCAAGGGCGACAAGCGCATCGTGCTGGTGGACGGCGAAGTCGCGGGCGCGATCAACCGCAAGCCGGGCGAGGGCGAGTTCCGCTCCAACCTCGCCGTCGGCGGCTATGCCGAGAAGACCGAACTGACGCCTGAGGAGCTGGAAATCTGCGCCGCGCTGGGGCCGGAACTGAAGCGGCTGGGTCTGATCTTCGTCGGCATCGACGTGATCGGCGGCAAGTGGCTGACCGAAATCAACGTAACCTCGCCGACGGGGATCGTGGCGATCGACCGGTTCAACGGGACCGATACGGCCGGGATGATCTGGGATGCGATCGAGGGGCGGATTTAGGGGGCTGCTTGCGTTCCATTTCCGCCGAGCGCAGATCAGGAGGGCTTCCCGCCGCAATCGAAGTGGACACACTTTGATTTGCAATTGCGGCGGCGGCGGTCATCATCTTCGGGCCGTGACTGTGGAGGTCGGATGAAGACCCGTTTCGTTCCTGCGATGTGCCTGGCCCTCCTCGCTGGATGCAGCGAGAAGGCGCCATCCTTTCACTATGTCGAAGCGCCTGCGAACAAGTTCGGCATGCAGGAGACGCTCATCGACAGTGCCGGCGACGCCGACCAGAGCGCGAATGTTGCGATCAAGGAGGAGCCGCCGAAGCCGGGCCAGAGCGCCGAAAAGGCCGATCCGGCTGCACAGAGCCAGATCGCCTACCGCTACAGCTTCGGTTTCCGCATAGCCAGCGATCAGATCGCCGCCTTGCAGAAAGCCCATATTGCGCTGTGCGATGCGATGGGGCCGAAATGCCGGGTTTGGCGCACTTCGCTCAGCAGTAGTGACGAGGACCGGTCAGGCGACATCTCGCTGCAGGTGGCAGCAAACGAGGCGGGTGCCTTCGAGAAAGTACTCAGCGATCCGGCGCAGAAGCTGGGCGGCGAACTGGTCTCTTCGGTACGGGACGGCGAGGACCTTTCCAAGAACATCGTCGATACCGAAGCCAAGCTGCAATCGCGCCTGGTGCTACGCGGGAAGCTCACGGATATCTTGCGGAACAACAAGGGTTCCGTCGACGAACTGATAAAGGCCGAGAAGGCAGTGGCGGACGTCAACGAGGAAATCGACGCCTCGGCCTCCGAACTGCAGGGCTATCGCACGCGCGTCCGCTTCAGCGATGTGAGCATCGAATATCGGCCCACCTATGGTGAGACGCAGGTCGGTTTCCTGCGGCCGATCATCACGGCGGCGCGGTCTATCGGGACGACACTGGGCATCACGATTGCCGCGCTGGTCTATGCCCTTACGGCGCTGGTGCCGATCACGCTGTTTGTGCTGGCGCTGCGCTGGGTGTTGCACCGCTTCGGCCTGCGCATCCGGTTTTGGCGGAAGGCGAGCAAGGCGGCGGACTCAGCTGGTTAGGAACCCCTCCGTCAGCCCTTCGGGCTGCCACCTCCCCATCTGTGCTTTGCAAAAATGGGGAGGACCTTGCCATATCGGATGCTTCTCCTTCTGGTCCTCCCTGTTTTTGCGCAGCACAAACGGGGAGGTGGCATTGGCGCAGCCAATGACGGAGGGGTTTCTTGCCGAGGTCGAGACAACCGCGCAACGTACCCTTGGCGCGCAAGCTGCGCGCAGAGCCGAGTTTGCCGGAGACGCTGCTGTGGCGGCATTTGCGGCTTCAGCCGGATGAGGTGAAGATCAGGCGGCAGCATCCGGTTGGTGAGTGGGTGCTGGATTTCTATTGCGCTGCGGCCAAGGTGGCGTTCGAGATTGATGGCATTGCGCATCATATGGGGGATCGGCCTGCGCGGGACCAAGATCGCGATGAAGCGCTGAGAGCGCTCGGGATCGAGGTGGTGCGGATAGCGGCGGCGGATGTGCTGCGATCGCCGGAGCATGTGGCGGAGGCGATTGTGCGCCTTTGCAAGCGTTGATGACCCCTCCGTCAGCCCTTCGGGCTGCCACCTCCCCATTTGTGCTTCGCAAAAATGGGGAGGATCTAAGGCTTATGCCTGCTCTGAAAGCCACTGCTCCAGATACTTGATCGAATAGTCCCCGTCGAGGAAGTGGGGGTCGCTCAAGAGCTTCTGATGGAGCGGGATTGAGGTCTTGACACCGCCGATGACCATTTCCTCCAGCGCGCGCTTCAGGCGCATGATGCAGCCTTCGCGGGTGCGGCCCGAGACGATGAGCTTGGCGATCATGGAGTCGTAGTAAGGCGGGATCTTGTAACCCGCATAGAGCCCGGAATCGACGCGCACGTGCATGCCGCCTGCCGCGTGATAGCTGGTGACGAGGCCGGGCGAGGGGGCGAAGGTGAACGGGTCTTCCGCGTTGATGCGACACTCGATCGCGTGGCCCTTGAACTCGATCTCTTCCTGCTTGACCGAAAGCGGCTTGCCGTCGGCGATGCGGATCTGTTCGCGCACGAGGTCGACGCCGGTGATCGCTTCGGTGACGGGATGTTCCACCTGCAGGCGGGTGTTCATCTCGATGAAGTAGAACTCGCCGTTTTCCCAAAGGAACTCGATCGTGCCCGCGCCGCGATAGCCCATGTCGGCCATGGCCTTGGCGACGATGCCGCCCATGCGATTGCGTTCTTCGGCCGAGATGACGGGCGAGGGGGCTTCTTCGAGCACCTTCTGGTGGCGGCGCTGGAGCGAGCAGTCGCGCTCACCCAGATGGATGGCATTGCCGTTGCCGTCGCCGAAGACCTGGAATTCGATGTGGCGCGGATTGCCGAGGTACTTCTCGATATAGACGGTGGCATCGCCGAACGCGGCCTTCGCCTCGCTGCCGGCCTGCTGCATCAGCGTCTCGAGCTGGTCGGGGCTGTTGCAGACCTTCATGCCGCGACCGCCGCCGCCCGAAGCCGCCTTGATGATCACCGGATAGCCGGCGGCCTCGGCGATTTCCTTGGCTTCCTTGATATCCGAGACCGCGCCGTCCGAGCCCGGCACGAGCGGCAGGCCGAGCGCGCCGGCGGTGCGCTTGGCTTCGATCTTGTCGCCCATCGTGCGGATATGCTCGGGCTTGGGCCCGATCCACGTGATGTCGTGCGCCTCGACGATATCGGCGAACTTGGCGTTTTCCGAAAGGAAGCCGTAGCCGGGATGGATCGCGTCGGCATGGGTGATCTCGGCCGCGGAGATGATCGCGGCCATGTTGAGATAGCTGTCCTTCGCGGCCGGCGGGCCAATGCAGACGGCATGGTCGGCCAGGCGCACGTGCATCGCGTCGGCATCGGCGGTGGAGTGCACCGCGACCGTCTCGATCCCCATTTCGTGCGCGGCGCGGTGGATGCGCAGCGCGATCTCGCCGCGGTTGGCGATCAGCAGTCGGGAAATGGCCATGGGAGGCGCGTCCTCAGGCGATGACGACGAGCGGCTGGTCGAATTCGACCGGCTGCGCGTTCTCGACCAGGATCGCGGTGATCTTGCCGCCGGTGGGCGCGGTGATCGGGTTCATCACCTTCATCGCCTCGACGATGAGCAGCGTGTCACCCGCCTTGACCGTGGAGCCCACCGAAATGAACGGCGCGGCGCCCGGTTCGGGGGTAAGATAGGCGGTGCCGACCATCGGCGAGCGCAGCGCATTGGTG
>Ga0247718_1000552_pt1 | contig 10786 bp, 8 predicted proteins | sample 21E_DmetaG_FD_189045 | JGI IMG/M metagenome (GOLD analysis project Ga0247718, IMG submission 189045) | Soil microbial communities from hillslope of Landscape Evolution Observatory, University of Arizona, Oracle, AZ, United States - 2-1-E_D | ecosystem: Engineered > Artificial ecosystem > Mesocosm...
CACGCAGCGGCGCCGCACGTGACGGTCGCGAGTGTGGCCTGCCCGCTGTTCGTGGAGTTCGTCGAGCGGGGCGTCACCTCGGGACCGGCCCTGCTGAGCGTGGCCCGCTCCTACCTGGCGCCGCTGCGTGCGTCCGGTGTGGACACGCTGGTGCTCGGCTGTACGCACTACCCGATGCTGGCCGCCCCGCTGGGCACGGTCATGGGCGACGGGGTGTCGCTGGTGTCCAGTGCCGACGAGACCGCCAGGGACGTCTACCGCGTGCTGCTCGACCGCGGCGCACTGCGCCCGGGCAGCGGGCCGGAGTCGGAGCCCCGCCACCGGTTCCTCGTCACCGGAGACCCGGCTCCGTTCGCGCGGACGGCCGCGCGGTTCCTCGGCCCGGCGGCGTCGCGGGTGGAGACGTTCGGTGCGGTCGCACCCGCACCCGAGGGGGCGCTGGCCCGGTAACGCCCGCCCCGCGCGGGGCTACCGCCGCAGCTGCCGCATCCGGCGGCCGGGGGTGGTGCCGGCCGGTCCCGACGGCGCGTCGGCTGCCGGCACGTCGTCTCCGTACAGGTCCCGCACCCAGGCGTCCTGGTAGAGCGTGTCGAGGTAGCGCTCGCCCAGGTCGGGCGAGATGGCGGCGGTGGTGAGCCGAAGGTCCGGGTCGTGCCGGTCGAGCCAGCGCAGGGCTCCGCTGATGACCGTTCCGGTCGACCCGCCGACCAGGAATCCGCGCCGGGCGAGCTGTCGGCACGTCCGCACGGTGTCCGGCTCCGGCACGTGGACGACCCCGTCGACATAGCTCTCGTCGAGGATCTGGGGGCGGACGCTGGTTCCGAGCCCGGGGATCATGCGGCGTTCGGCGGGCGCGCCGAAGGCGACCGAGCCGACGCTGTCGATGGCGACCACCCGGACCGCCGGGCGGTTCTCCCGGAAGTACCGGGCGCAGCCCATCAGCGTGCCGGTGGTCCCGGCGCCCACGAACAGCACGTCCAACCGGGGAAACTGGAGGGCGATGGCGGGCGCCGTGACCTGGTAGTGCGCCTTCCAGTTGTTCTTGTTGGTGTACTGGTCGAGCCACACGTAGCGGTCGTCCGCGGCGCACAGGGCCCGAATGTACGCCAGCCGGGCCGCGAGCAGGCCGCCGGTGACGGCTGGCTCGGTGATCACGTGTACCCGGCTGCCGAGCGTCTCCATCATCCGCCGGGTGGAGGTGTTGCAGCGGGAGTCCGTCACGCACAGGAACTCGTAGCCCTTACTGGCGGCGATGACGCTCAGGGCCACGCCGAGGTTGCCGGAGGAGGACTCCACGAGGACCGAGCGCGGGGTCAGCGCCCCGCTGCGCTCCGCGGAGGCCACCATTTCCATCGCCGGCTTGAGCTTGATCGACCCGGCGAAGTTGAACCCCTCGACCTTCAGGAACAGCCGCCGCGCGAACACCGGCTCCAGGTCGACGTACAGTTCTTCTTCGTTGTACTCGTAGGGACGCGAAATGATGGCCACCAGGACTACCCCCAAGGCGTGTGGAAACGGCGAGGCCCCTACCCGTAGCGACGCATCTCGTGGAAGAACCCGTCGACGAGCGTGAGGCCGCCGGCCCGGCTGACCTCGTCGTACACGAAACCGCCGACGGCCAGGTCGAGGACCCCGAGACCGAACGGCGAGAACACCACCGGGCGGTCGCCGGTGACCGCCACCCGGCCCGTCATCACGTCGTGGAGCGTGCCGGCCAGGAAGTCGCGGCGCCCCGTCTGCTGCTCGGCCAGGTGCACCGACGTGTTGGCCTTCAGGCAGTGCTCGACGTCGTCGACGATGTTGGTCGAGGCCCGGATGACCTCCGGCGCCAGGTCGCGCAGGGACACGTGCAGGACCAGCGGGCGGTGCGCGAACCACCCGGGATCGGTGACGTGGGGCGTGGCCGCGGTGGTGGCGAACACCAGCAGCTCGCTCTCCCGGACCAGGGACTCGGCGTCCGCGTGGGCGACCACCCGGTCCCCGCCGCCGGTGCGGGCCAGGGAGGAGCGGAAGCCGTCGACGTTCACCGGGTCGAGGTCGCGTACGCCGACGCGGTCGAAGGTCCACCCGGTCGCGACGAGGTAGCTGTGCACGTAGCGGGCGATCAGCCCGGTGCCGACGTAGCCGATCCGCACCGGGCGCGGTCCGCCGCCCAGCCGGTCCGCCGCCAGGGCCGCCGAGGCCGCGGTGCGCGCGGCGCTGATGATCGAGCCCTCCAGGCAGGCGAACGGGTACCCCGTGGTCGGGTCGTTGAGGATCAGCACCGCCGAGGCCCGCGGGATGCCCCGGGTGAGGTTCTCGGGAAAACTGGAGATCCATTTGATGCCGTCGACGCGCGTGTCACCGCCGAGCGAGGCCGGCAGCGCGATGATCCGCGATGACGGGCGATCGGGAAACCGCAGGAAGTACGACGGCGGGTTCACCGACCGGCCCGCGCCGTGCGCCCGGTAGGCGGCCTCGACGATCTCCACCACCCGCTTCTCGCGGTCCCGTAGGACGCGGGCCACCTCGGCGCCGGGGACGACGGCGAAGGACGGCACGGGTGGCGGTGTGGACATCGTGGACTCCCGGTGGCTGAGGTGTCGGTGGGGTGTCGTGGTGACGGCGCCGTCACAGGGTCAGGCTCGGGGCGCCGGGCGGCAGGCAGTCGCGCAGGTCGACCGGGTCGCCCATGCCGACCAGCACCTCCCGGGGACCCGAGTACGGCTCCCGGCTGTGCGCGGTGCGGACGTTGTCGACCACCAGCAGGTCGCCGTCGCGCCACGGCTCGCGGACGGTGTGCGCCTCGTACGCGTCGTTGATGAGCTGGACGACGTCCGCGCCGACCGGGTCGCCGTTGCCGAACGACGTGGTGAACGGCAGCGCCTCCGCGCCGTAGACGTCCACCAGGTAGGCGCGCACGTCCTGGTCCATGGTCCACTCGTTCAGGAAGGCGAGCTGGTTGAACCAGCAGCGCTCGCCGGTGACCGGGTGGCGGATCACCGCGGGGCGACGCTGCCGGGTGAGCAGCGACCCGTCCGGGCGCCACTCGTGCGCGATCGCGTTGTCCCGGCAGTACCGCGCCACGTCGTCGCGGTCCGTGGCGTCGAACGCCGCGGACCAGGACACCCCGAGGTCCTCGCGGTAGCTGCGGGTCAGGATCCAGCCCTCGCGCTCCAGGCGGTCCACCAGCGCGGGCGGCAGCGCCTCCAGCAGCGCCCGGGAGTCGGCGAGCCCGGTGACCCCGCCGGCCACCGGCGCCGTGCGGCAGGCGAAGAGCATCAGCCGGGGGAACCGCAGCGCGTAGCTCAGCTCGTGGTGCATGCACATGGGCTGGTCGCCGGGCCACCGCGACGACGAGTAGACGCCGTCGCCGTGCCCGACCCGGGGCGCGAACGGCTCCCGGTCGGCCATCAACTCGCCGGCCAGCGCGCGGAAGACCGCCGCCACCTGCGCGCTGTCGGCGAACCCGACGCCGCGCACCAGCACCGCGCCGCGGCGGGTGACCGCCGACAGCAGCGCGGCGCGGTGTGCCCGCACCCAGCCGGGCCCCTCGCCGGCGGGCGCCCGCACCACGGCCGGTCGGCCTGGCTCGACCGGGAGCGCGGCGGGGTCCCCCGTGGGTGCGCTCACCGCGTCGGCAGCCATCGTCCACGTCCTTCCGTCGGGTCGTCCGCGCTCGTCGCGGCGTTCACTGCGGTGGGTCCGGCCGCGCACCGCCGGCCACCGACCCGTGGTCGATCAGCGTGGCCAGCTCGGCCAGGACCGGGTGGCGGACCAGGTCCTGCAACGACACGGCCCGGTCGAGGCGGATCGCCAGCCGGACCGCCGACAGCGACGTCCCGCCCCGGTCGAAGAAGTGGTCGGAGCGGCCGATCTGCTCGACGGGCACGTCGAGCAGATCGGCCCAGGCGGCAGCCAGCCGGCGCTCGGTGGCCGTGCGCGGCGCCGGGCGCCGGCCCGCCTCCGCCGAGCCGCCCTCGTCGGCGAGCCGGCCGAGCGCCCGCTTGTCGACCTTGCCGTTCCCGGTCAGCGGGAGCGCCGCGCGCCAGATCGTCGCCGCCGGCACCATGTAGTCCGGCAGCGTGGCGGCGAGGGCGCCGCGGAGCAGGTCGGCCGGCAGGGCCTGCGCCGCGGTGTAGAAGGCGACCAGCTTGGCGCCGGCGCCCGCGCCGGTGACCACCGCCGCGGCGCCGCGGACACCGGGCACCTCCGCCAGCCGGCGCTCGACCTCGCCGAGTTCGATGCGGAAGCCGCGGATCTTCACCTGCGCGTCCCGGCGGCCGAGGAACTCCAGCCGCCCGCCGGGCAGCCAGCGGCCGAAGTCGCCGGAGCGGTAGAGGCGGTGGCCCGGCCGGTGGGGGTCGGCCAGGAAGGCGGCCCGGGTGCGCTCCGGATCGTTGACGTAGCCGCGGCCGACGCAGACCCCGGAGAAGACGATCTCGCCGGGGGTGCCGAGGGGGACGGGGAGCAGGTTCTCGTCGACCACGTAGACCCGCACGTTGCGCACCGGCCGCCCCAGCGGCACGCGGTCGCCGTCGGGAGCCCGCTCCATGACCTCGTGGTTGGTGTCGTCGGAGGTCTCGGTGAGCCCGTACGCGTTGACCAGCTTCACCCCGGGCCGGGCGGCGAACCACCGACGCACCAGATCCATCGGGAGCTCCTCGCCGGTGGCCGAGACGCATCTGAGGTGGGGCAGCGGGTGCGCACGGCGCTCCAGATAGGACAGCACCGCGTCGAGGTAGGACGGCACGAGCTGTGCGACGCTGACCCGTTCGGCGTCGAGGCGGGCCACGAAGCGGGCGACGTCGAGGACGTCGTCCTGCCCGACGACGACGGTGCGCCCGCCGACCAGCAGGGCCGAGACGAGCTGCCACAGCGAGATGTCGAAGCACTGGGGCGCGGTCTGCGCCACCGCGTCGCCGGGGCCGATCCGCAGGTCCTCGATCTTCGCGAGGACGTGGTTGAGCATGCCGGCGTGCTCGCACATCGCGCCCTTGGGCTGGCCGGTCGAGCCGGAGGTGAAGTAGATGTACGCGAGCTGGTCGGCTGCGACGGGCACCGCGAGGTCGGCGTCGCTGCCCTGCCCCGGGGCCGCCAGGCGGTGCAGGTCGAACCGCCGCAGGGCGGGCCGCGTGCCGAGCGCCGTATCGGGCCCGGGGCGCCGCCCCGACGGGTCGGCCGGGTCCGGCGTCCCGGTCAGGGCGAACCGGCAGCCGCTGCGGTCGAGCATGGCCGCGACCCGCTCGGCCGGGAAGTGCGGTTCGATCGGCAGGTAGACGCCGCCGGCCTTGAACACCGCGAGGACGGCGGCCAGCCAGCCCAGGTCGCGCTCGCTGACCACGGCGACCACGTCCTCCGGGCGCAGGCCGGCGGCCAGCAGCGCCCGGCCGATGCGGTTGGCCCGGCGGTTCAGCTCGTCGTAGGTCCACGCCTGCCCGCCGTGGACGGCGGCGACGGCGTCCGGGTGGGCGCGCACCCGCTCCTCGAACAACTCGTGGAGGCGCCGGTCGGGCAGCTCCCGGTGCGGGCCCGCCATGCCGTGCAGCTGCAGGCGCAGCTCCGCACCGGACAGCAGGCCCTGCGTGCGGTACGGCGCTCGCGGGTCGGTGACCAGGTGGGCCAGCGCGGCGGCGTGGTAGCCGGCGACGCGCACCGCCTGCTCGTCGCCCAGCACGTCCGTGCGGTACGACAGCCGGAGCACGAGCTCACCGGTCGGCGCGGCCATGGCGACCCGCAGCGCCGGGCCCGAGGCGTCCGGGCCCGAGGCGTCCGGGCCGGCGGCGTCGGCCGGGTCGCCGTTGGCGGCAGAGCTCACGGCGTCGGCCGGGCCCGCGTCGGCCGGGCCCGCGTCGGCCGGTCCCGCGGCGGCGGCCGGTCCCGGCGCGTCCTGGCTCCCGGCGTCGGGGCCCGGCAGGTCGACCACGGTGTCGAACAGCGGCTCGGGCAGGCCCAGCTCCGCCGCGGCCGCGGCGAGGCCCCCGGCGCCGTGGGCGGCGGCGCCCACCAGGTACCGGTGCGCCGCGGCCACCAGGTCGGCCCAGCACCCGCCCCCGGTGCGCAGCCGGCAGGGCAGGGCCCGCCGGCCCTCGGCGCGCACCCCGGTGGCGACCTGCGCGCTGCCGGTCAGTACGGCGTGGGCGCGCAGGTGCGCGGCCAGGAGCACCGCCTGCGGCGGCGCGCCGAGGTCGGCGGCGACCCGGCGCGTCGCGGCGAGCGTGCCCGCCGGCAGCGCCAGCTCCCGCGTGCGGACGCCGGCGGCGGGGCCGGGCGACGGGTCCCAGCTCGGGATCGCCGTGAACCAGCCCGTGGTGAGCACGTCGTGCCAGAACCTGCTGTCCGCCGGCACTCCGCCACCGTTTGCCGGTCCGCCCACTGTCGCCTCCGGTCTCCGGCCCAGTCTCGCGCTACGGTGCACCCACGCTAGGACGGCGCGTTGTCGCCTCGTTATCAATTCGATTCCGCGATCCCGCCGCGGCGCCGACGCCTCCGGCGGAGGGCTCCGCGCGCCGGTGGCCCGCCGCGGCCGGCGGTACCGACGGGTCGGATCGTCTATGCTTCCGCCATCCGCCGCCCGCCCTGACCCGCACGGGGTGTCCAGAAAGGACGTGATCACATGATCGGGGCACTCGACGGCGGCCAGGCGTGGCTGAGGCGTTTCCGGCAGCCCGGTGTGCCGCCGCGGCTGCGGCTGGTGTGCCTGCCGCACGCCGGCGGCGGGGCGAGCGCCTTCCGGTCCTGGCCGCACCTGCTGCCCGAGGACGTGGACATGCTGGCGGTGTGCTACCCGGGCCGGCAGGACCGCTTCCGGGAGCCGTGCGTCGAGCGGATGGACGTGATGGCCGACCTCGTGACGGAGGCCCTCCTGCCCTACGCGGGCGAGCCGCTGGCGGTGTTCGGGCACAGCATGGGCGCATCCATCGCCTACGAGGTGGCCGTGCGGATGGAGCAGCGGCACGGCCGGCGCCTGGCCGCCCTCTTCGTCTCCGGCCAGGCGCCGCCGCACCGCGCCCGCTACCGGGACGCCCACCTGCGCGGGGACGACGCGTTGATCGCCGACGTGCGCTGGCTCGGCGGCTCGGGAGCGGACGCCCCGGCGCACCCGGACCTGATCGAGCTGGTCCTGCCGGCGTTGCGCGCTGACTACGCCCTGCTGGCCGGTTACCGGCGCGACCCGCTGTACGTGCTCGGCACCCCGGTGGTCGCCTACGCCGGGCGCGACGACGGCGAGGTGTCCCCGGACGCGCTGGCCCGCTGGGCGGACGTGACCGAGGCAGGGCTCACCGTCCGCATGTTCCCCGGCGACCACTTCTACCTGGTCGACGCGGAGGCGGAGCTGGTCGCCGACGTGTCCGACCGCCTGGGCGCCTTCCGCAACACCGGCGCCGGCCGGGACCGCCCCTGAGCGGTCCGGCCGGCGGGCTCACCGCTGCCCGGCGGGCTCAGCGCTGCTCGGGGGACAGCCGGGCCCGGGCCGCCGCCGCCCGGTCCAGCGCGGTGGCCAGCGGAATCTGCGGCGACCACCCGGTGACCCGGGAGAAGGCGGAGGAGCCGACCACGAAGTCGACCAGGTCCGCCGGGGCCGCGGCCCGGTGCCGCACCTGCGTCACCGGAACCGGCGGCTTGCCGGTGTGTCTGGCGACGACCTCCGCGATCGCCCGGAACAGCTCGCCGACCGTGGTGCGCTGGCCGCTGCCGATCAGCCAGTGCCGACCGGCCAGCGCGTCCGCGTGGTCGACCGCGGCGGCGAAGGCGCGCGCGACGTCGTCGACGCACACCAGGTCCCGGGCCACCGTCCCGTCGTGCCACATGGTCAGCGGCTCTCCGGCGAACGCCCGGCGCATCATGGCCCCGACCATCCCGTGCTCCAGTGTGGACGGCCCGGTGCCCTGGCCGCAGACCGACGGCAGCCGGAGCGTGATGCCGCGGACCAGGCCCGCGGCCGTGGCGTCGGCCAGCGCCCGCTCCGCGGCGAGCTTCTGCCGGTCGTACTCGGATGCCGGCTCGTCGGTCTCCTCACCGGTCACCGCGGCACCGCCCGCGGTGCCCACCTGGGACAGGGCTCCGGCGAAGACGACCACCGGAGGCGTGCCCCGCCGCTGCCCGCGCACGGCCTCGATCAGGTCGTGCATCAGGCCGACGTTGACCCGTTCGGCGGCGTGGTCGCCCTCGCGGACCCGCCAGGTGGACAGGCCCTTGATGTACGCGAGCAGGTGGATCACGACGTCGGCGCCGGCCACCGCGGCGGCGACGGCACCGGGCTCGGTGAGGTCGCGGTGCAGCGGCTGCACCTCGGCGACGCCGCCGGGCGGCAGCGGGACCGGTCGGCGCGACACCAGCCGCAGCCGCACGGGCCGGGCGAGAAACTCGCGGGTGACCGCGGTGCCGATGAACCCGGACGCGCCGAGAACGACGACGAGCGGTCGGGACGGGGCGGTGTCTGACACGGCACTACCTCCTCGGTGGCGACGGCTACGGCCGGCGGCGGTACTGCCGCAGGGCCAGGGGGGCGAAGACCGCGGTGAGCCCGGCGGTCCAGGCGAGGGTGCCGAGCACGGGCTGCATGACCGGCCCGCCGACCAGCAGGCCGCGGACGGCGTCACAGCACAGCGTGAGGGGGTTGACCTCCGCGAACGCGCGCAGCCAGCCCGGCATCGTGCTGGGCGGGACGAACATCGAGCTGCCGAACTGCAGCGGGATCATCCAGATGAAGCCGGCGGTGTCGACGGTCTGCGGGCTGCGGACGGTCAGTCCGATGCAGGCGGTCACCCAGGCGACCGCGGTGCCGAACGCGAGCAGCAGCAGCGCGGCGCCGACCAGGGCCAGCGCGTCGGTGCGCACCCGGAAGCCCAGCAGGAACGCGAACCCGAGCATCGCCAGCTGGCCGAACAGCATCCGGCACGCGTCGGTGCCGACCCGGCCGAGCAGCACCGACGACCGGGAGACGGGCAGGGACCGGAACCGGTCCATGAGCCCGCTGCTGAAGTCGTGGTTCAGCGCGACGCCGGTGCTGCGGGCGGCGAAGATGACCGTCTCGACGAGCATTCCGGGGATCAGGTAGGCCCGGTACTCCGCGGTGCCGCCGCCGATCGCGCCGGCGAAGATGTACAGGAAGATCACCGAGAAGACCATCGGCATCAGCGCCGCGTCGAAGAGCTGCATCGGCTCCGTCTTCATCTGCACCAGGTTGCGCCGGCAGAGCGCCCAGGCGTGGCGCACCGCCCGGCCCGCGGTGGAGCGCGGCGGGGGCGCGGTGGTCACGGCCCGCGCCGGGCCGACCTGGGTGGCGCTCATCCCGCCACACCCGGGCCGGTGGCCACCGGGGCCCGGTCCGGGTCCGCCGGGCGCGCCGCACCCCCGGGCGTGGCGCCGGTCAGGGCGAGGAAGACCTCGTCCAGGCTGGGCATGTGACTGCCGATCTCGGCGACGGAGACGCCGTGCTCGCCGAGGGCGCGCAGCGCCGCGGAGAGCTGTGCGTCGTCGGCCACGGGCAGCACCACGACGTCGTCCTCCACGGCCGCCGGCCCCAGCCCCGCGGCGGTGAGCGCGGCGACGACCGCCGCGGGCGGGGTCGGCGGGCCCGGTCGGACCCGCAGCGCCTTGCCGCCCACCCGGGAGCGCAGCTCCACGCTCGTGCCGGAGGCGACGATGCGGCCGCCGTCCATCACCACCACCGCGTCGGCCAGCGCCTCGGCCTCCTCCATGTACTGGGTGGTCAGCAGCACCGTGGTGCCCTGGCGGACCAGGTCGCGCACCGCGTCCCACAGCCCGTTTCGGCTGCGCGGGTCGAGGCCCGTGGTCGGCTCGTCGAGGAAGAGCACCGCGGGGTCGCCCACCAGGCTGGCCGCCAGGTCCACCCGGCGCCGCATGCCGCCGGAGTACGTGCGCACCAGGCGGTCGGCTGCCCCCGTCAGCCCGAACCGCTCCAGCAGCTCCGCGGCCCGCTCGCGGGCGCGGCGACGCGGCAGGTCGAGCAGCCTGCCGATGAGGTAGAGGTTCTCCCGCCCCGAGATGTTGGCGTCCAGGGCGGCGTACTGCCCGGTCAGCCCGATCGCCTCGCGGACCAGGTCCGGCCGCTCGGTCACCTCGTGGCCGTTGACCCAGGCCCGGCCCGCGTCCGGCCGCAGCAGGGTGGCCAGGATCCGTACCGTGGTGGTCTTCCCGGCGCCGTTGGGCCCGAGCAGGCCCAGCACGGTGCCGGCGGGCACCTCCAGGTCCACCCCGGCCACGGCGCGGGTCCCCGCGAACTCCTTCACCAGCCCGCTGACCAGGATCGGCGCCGTCATCCGCCGGCCACCAGGCGCTCCAGCTCGGCCACGACCTCGGCGGGCGGCGCCATGGTGGCCATCTCGGCGCGCACCTCGGCGGCGGCCAGCCGCAGCTTGTCGTCCGTGACCAGCCGGTCGAGCAGCGCCGCGTCGACGTCCTCCGGCGCCGCGCGCAGCCCGGCCCCGCGCCCCACCACCGCGTCGGCGTTGATGGTGGAGTCCCCGCCGCCCGGGATGACCAGCTGCGTCACGCCGGCGTCCAGGGCGGCGAACGTGCTGCCGCCGCCGCCGTGGTGCACCAGCGCCGCGCAGGTGGGCAGCAGCAGCGACAGCGGGAGCCAGCCGACGGCCCGCACGTTCGGCGGCAGCGCGCCGAGCGCGCTGGTGTCGACGTCGCCGAGCGCGAGGACGAACTCGGCGTCGACGTCACCCGCCGCGGCGAGCAGGGGCTCCAGCCGGCCGAAGCCGTTGAGCTTCGGGCGGACGCTGCCCAGCGTCACGCAGACCCGGGGGCGTCCGGCGCCGGGCGCCCCCGGGTC
>Ga0247718_1000553_pt1 | contig 10776 bp, 12 predicted proteins | sample 21E_DmetaG_FD_189045 | JGI IMG/M metagenome (GOLD analysis project Ga0247718, IMG submission 189045) | Soil microbial communities from hillslope of Landscape Evolution Observatory, University of Arizona, Oracle, AZ, United States - 2-1-E_D | ecosystem: Engineered > Artificial ecosystem >...
GGACGTCAAGATGGACATCCACCAGTCCGGCTTCGACGTGGACGAGCGCGCGATCGGGTACGGCGTACGGGTCATGGTGCACACCGCCCTCGCCGCGCTCTCGGCCGGGGCGCTCTAGCGGCGGGGCGCGGTCGGGCCGGGCGACCGGCGAGGTGACCAAGCCCGACCGCGCTCCCGGGGTCGCGGTCGTCCGGGCAGGGTCAGCTCTCGGCCGAGGTGCGGCGGCGACCCGTTCGGCGGGCCAGCCACACCGCCGCCGTGGTCGGTACGCCGACCACGACCAGCCACGGCAGCAGAGCGCCGAACACCGCCGTCAGCAGCGCCAGCGAGGCCAGCAGCGCCGTCCAGCCGGCCCGCAGGCCGCTGGCGAAGCCAACGGTCGACTGCTTCCCGGCCGGGGCGGCGTCCGGGCCGTGCAGGGTCACCGTGATGGTGGACAGCGACGTCAGGTCCGCCATCCGTCGCTTGCGGGCCTGCAGTGAGGCCAGCTCCGCCTCGCGCTTGGCCAGTTCGCCCTCCACCGAGACGATCTCGCCGACCGTTCGCGCCTGGGCCAGCAGCGCCCGGGTCCGGTTCACGCTGGCCTGCTGGGACGCCAGCCGCGCGTCCAGGTCGACCAGCGCCTCGGTGACATCCTCGGTGTCGATCTGACGCTCGTGCTCCTCGCCGAGCCGGCCGATCTCGTCCACCACCGCGCCGAACCTGGCCGCCGGCACCCGCAGTTGCAGCGTGGCCTGGTCGCTCGCCTTGCGGCGGGAGCGCTTGTCCGCGCCGACGAGGCCGCCGGCCCGGGTGGCCGCCTGGACCGCCCTGGCCGCGGCGGCGTCGACGTCCGGCACCTGCACCGTGATGGTGCCGGTGTAGACGATCGACCGCTCCTGCGCCTGGAGCCGCGCCGGTGCCCCGGCGCCCCCGGCGGGCTCGCCGCCCTCGCGGGCGGCCGGGGCGCGCTTGCCCTCCTCCGGTGCTCCCGGCGCCGCCGCGTCCTGGGCGCCGCCGCCGGCAGAGGAGGCCCGCTCGGTCCCGGGCGCCCCGCAGCCGCCGCTCGCCAACGCCAGGGCCAGCGCGGCGGTGGTGAGCCAGCCGCGGCGTCGTGTCTGTGTCACTCGTTGCCTCCGGAGGGTGCGTGCGGGACGGCGCCGACCGGACGGCCGCCCGGTGGCTCGGGCTGCCACCGATCCGCCCGCGCGGTGCCGTCGGACGGCCGGCGGCGCGTCGGACGGCCCGGCGCTCGCGGCGGGACCGGGGCGCGGGTGAGACGCGCCCCGGGCGGCCGTCGGTTCCGGCCCGCAGGGGACGGTAGCGTCACGGAAGGGCTGCGGAACCGCCACGATCATCTGTCGTCGGCATCTGCCGCCGGAACGGCGCGGGGACGGCGCGGGGCGGCCGACCACAGCGGAAGGAGACTCCATGCGGGTAACGAAGTACGCCCACTCCTGCCTGCGGATCGCACGCGACGGCGCGGTCCTCGTCATCGACCCGGGCATGTTCAGCGAGGCCGCCGCGCTGGACGGGGTGGACGCCGTCCTGATCACCCACGAGCACGCCGACCACCTGGACGTGGACGCCCTGGCCGACGCGCTCGGCAAGCGGCCGTCGGTGCGCATCTACACCCACTCCGACGTGGTGCCCAAGCTCGGTGACCTCGCCGAGGTGACCACCACCGTGGCCGCCGGGCAGAGCTTCCAGGCCGCCGGCTTCGGCGTGCGGGCGTTCGGCGGCTGGCACGCCCAGATCCACCCGGACATCCCGCTCGTGCCGAATCTCGGGTTCCTCGTCGAGGACTCGCTCTACCACCCGGGCGACTCCTTCGACGTACCGCCGGACGTCGCGGTGGAGACGCTCTTCGTGCCGGTCTCGGCGCCCTGGCTCAAGGTCTCGGAGGCGGTGGACTTCGTCCGCGCCGTCGCGCCGCGGCGCGCGTTCGCGCTGCACGACTGCCTGCTCAGCGAGGTCGGCCACCGCCTCCACGACGGCCTGCTGGAGAAGCTGTCCGGCTGCGCGTACGCCCGCCTGTCGGCCGGCACCGCCGTCGACCTGTAGGGCGCCGCGCAGTGCCCGAGGTGCCCCGGGAGACCGCGGACCGGCTCTACGCCGCGCCGCCGGAGCGGTTCGTCGCGCTGCGTGCCGCGGCCGTCCAGGACGCCCGCGCGGCCGGCGACCCGGCGCTCGCCCGGGCGATCGCGGCCCTGCGCAAGCCCACCGTCGCCGCCTGGCTGCTCAACCTGCTGGCCATCCGCCGCCCGGAGCTGGTGGCCGAGCTGGCCGATCTGGCGACGCAGCTGCGCACCGCGCAGCGGGAACTGCGCGGACCGCAGCTGCGGGAGCTGTCCGCCCGGCGGCGGGCCGCCGTGGCGGCGCTCGTCGCCCAGGCCCGGGAGCTGGCCGCCGCCGCGGACCCCGGCCTGGACTCGGGCCGGCTGCCGCTGGTGGAGGTCGAGCAGACCCTCACCGCCGCGCTGGCCGATGCGGAGGTGGCCGACCTGCTGCGCGCCGGCCGGCTGCTGCGGCCGGTCCGCTATGCCGGGTTCGGCGAGGTGCCCCGGCCGCAGCTGCGCCTGGTCACGGGCGGCGCGGCCGGACGGGAGCGCGGCGGCGCGGCCGGGTCGCAGCGAGCTGGCGCGCCCCGGCCCCGACCCGGCGGGGCGGCGGACCCGCCGACCGGCGGAGCGGCCCGGTCGACCGGCGGCGGCTCCCGTGGCGCGGCCGCAGCGTCGAGGACGGAGTCCGGCCCGGACTCCCGCCGGTCGGGCGGGCGGCGGGCCACCGCCGAACCGGCGCCGCCGCCGGTCGACCGGGCGGCGATCCGCCGGGAACTGTCCGCCGCCCGGACGGCGCGCTCCCGTGCGCAGGCGCAGCTGGACCGCGCGGCGGCGGCCGAGCGGCAGGCCGCCGACGCCCTGGCGGAGATCGAGGCAAGCCTGGCCGAGCTGGAGCGCCGCCGCGCGGCCGCGGAGGCCGACCTGGACCGGTGCCGGCTCGCCCGCAAGGGCGCCGAGCGCGATCTCACCGCCGCCCGCCGGCGGTACGGCCTGGCCGAGGCGGCCCGCGAGGCCGCGGACGCCCCGGACCCGGGCTGACCCGGCGGGAGCTACCCAGCGGGTATTGCGGACTTCCGCGGCCCCCGGGTCAGCGGTCTGCGAGTTCCGCGGCCCGAACGGGACGGCGTCGCCGTTGAGGAGGCGCCAGTGCGCCACCCGCCAGTCGAGTTCCGCGTCGGGGTCCCGTTCGTCGGTGAAGTGGGCCCACAGCTCCAGCAGGCGCGGGTCCGGGTCGGGCAGCGGCGGACGGTCGTCCCCGCCGGCCAGTCCAGCACCGAGCGCCGCGGTGCACAGCACGGTGGCCGTGTGCAGCCGCGCGGGGTGGTCGAGCGCCAGCAGCTGGGTCAGCACCCCGCCCATGGACATGCCCACCACGTGTGCCCGGTCCGCGCCGACGGCGTCGAGCACGGCCAGGGCGTCGCGGGCGAGGTCCGCCACCTGGTACGGATGGGAGTCGAACGCCCGGGTGGAGCGGCCGGTGTCCCGGTGGTCGTAGACCACCACCCGGTGCCGGGCGGACAGCGCGTCCACCAGCTCCGGCGGCCAGGCCAGGCCGCTCGCGTTCGCGCCCATGACCAGCAGCAGCGGCTCGGCGTCGGCTGGCCCGCTCGCCCGCGCCCACAGCCGGTACGGCGCGGCCACGTCGACCCAGAACTCCATGTGGCCATTGTGCGCGGTGCCCCGCGCCGGTCCGTGCGGCGGCCGGTGCGCCGGTGCTCGGCGGCCGGTGCCGGTGGCGCGTGGGGCCGGTGTCCGCGGTCGATGCGAACGCCGGGCTGCCGGTTCGGGCCGGAGCGGGCACAATGTGCCGGGTGACCCCCGAGTTGACGGCCGCCGCGTGCAAGGCGGCGGTCAACGAGTTGGGCGGGGCGTTCACCCGGTGTCCGAAGACGCTGCGCCGGGCCAGGCAGCTGGGGTTGTCGGGGTGGGCGTTCTACGTGGCCGGTCGCGGCGGCGCGCTGGGCGACGTACGGCCGGACACGGTGACGGCCGCCCTCGGCTTCATCGCCCCGGAGGCGGTCAACGACGGGTGGGAGGTGGCCCGCCGGATCTCCTCGCCCGCCGAGGTGGCGGCCCACAGCCTCGCGGAGTGCTGCCGGTGGGGTGAGGAGCACCTGACGGCGTTCGGTGCCGTCCGTCGGCTGGTCGAGCTGGCGGAGCGGATCGTGCTGTCGGCCGACCCTGCCGGGTTGCCGCTGTTCGCCGCCTGGCGGTCGATGCCCATCCCGCGGGACGGGTCGGGCGCGCGGGCCTCCGTGCTGCTGCACCTGCTGCGGGAGCACCGCTGCGGCGCCCACCTGATGGCCGTGCGGGCCGCCGGGCTGAGCGCGCTGGAGGCGATCCTGGCCGGGCCCGACGGACAACCGGGGGCGGTGGCGTTCGGCTGGCAGCCGCCCTATCCGCCGCTGGGGCCGCTGGTGCGGCGTCGGCTGTGGGCCGAGGCGGTGACGGACCGCATCGCGGGACAGGCGTACGCGGTGCTGGAGCCCGCCGAGCGGGTGGAGCTGCACGGGCTGCTGGAGGCCGCGCTCAGCCACCACCGCGCGGCCGCGGCGCCGGGGTGAGGGCGGCGCGCCCGGCCGGGCGCCCGGCGGTTGCGCTAGCGGTGCGGACGCGTCCACCCGAGGAACTTCAGGTGCTCCTCGGTGCCGTCCGGCAGCAGCACCCGCACCGTGCCGTTGCCGCGGCTGATCAGGTCGAGGAACTCCTCGAACACCAGCACGGACTGGTTGAGGATGTCGGTCCGGGAGTCGCCGGTCTGCTCCGCCACCCGCTCCAGTGCGGCCATGGCGCGCGGCGTGAAGTTGGCGGTCACCCGGGTCAGTGAGCCGCCGCCGCTGGCCGGCGGTCGACCGGGCGGCGCGGGGGGCTCGGCCGCGCCGCGTCCACCGCCGCCGGCGCGCACCGGGTCGGTGGTGCGGCCGGCAACGTCGTGCTCGCTGGTCGCCGCGGCGTTTGGTCGCAGACTCATGTCGTCCATCTCCTCGGCACGTTGGGGCGCTGGACAGTGGGCGACGGTCCGGCCGCCGCGCCGCTCATGGCGGGCCGTGACGTACGGTGACCGGTCGCTGCCATGACGTCAATGTTTCCACATTGTGCGTACGATCACGCAGCTTCTCTGTGGTCATCAGCTGTCAATCCAAACCATCAACGGCTCTCCAGGCGCACAAGTTGTGCGTCTTCCCGGTCGCAACGTTAGCCGTACGGGCGTCCTGCCGTCCAGATCGCTGATCGTCGATGAGCCCTGGTCGTTCGGATGAGACCCGGCTGGCCAGCGACGATGCTGACCTGCACGGCTACTACCCGCGGTAGAGACGTTCGTCACCGGAGGGCGCGGCCGCGGGCGTCGACCGGCGCCCGGGCTGTCGGAAAGTCGTCACCGGATAGGGCTGACAACCCGACCGGCTCCTGGCGCGTTTGGAGTAGGTGGCGGACGTGCCACGGACACCATTGGTGACTGTTATGTGCGTGTCATGATGTACCGTGGGTGACCGACGGGCGGGGGCCGGCACTGCGGACGAGAACGACGAGCACCCGAGGGGAAGAATGTCAGCTCCTGATCCAGCGCCGTCGGACATCTCGCGGACGGAGGGCGTACCGGGCAACCCCGGGGTGTGCCACCACCTGGACCTCTCGGGAGAGCGGCCCGACAAGGCGCACGGGTGGCAGGTGCTCAGGGACCGGTTCCGGTTCGGCGTCAACCTCCCCGAGGGCACCTTCGAGGGCGAGGTGGAGGTGAACCAGCCGGTTCACCGAGGAATCATCTACCTGTTCGTGTGCCTGGCCGCGATGGTGTGCGTCGCGGGCGCGGTGGCCCTGTGCCGGCTCTGGGAGACCGGCGGCTGGGTGGCGCTCGGGCTCGGCGCCGCCGTGGGCGTGCTCGTGCTCGGCGTTGGTCTGGTCTTCGTCCGCCGCCACGAGCAGTAGGCGGCGGGGGCGGAAAGGAGCCATGGTGGCGCAGGCGTTGGAGTTCGTCCTCAGCCGCCGCTGGCGGCTGCGGATCACCTGGCCGGGCCGGGAGGGCGAGTGCGTCGTCGACGGCGACCGGGCCCTGGCCGGACAGGTGGCCAGGTTCGCCGCCGATCCGGAGGTGCTCGACATCCGCTACGAGCGGTACTTCGGGTCCCAGCCCCCGGCGGTCTGGGTGATCCGGGAGCACCTCCACGCCGCGTGACGGCCGCGGCCCCGCTCCCTGCGCGCTCGTGGACCCCGCTAGTATCCGAGCTACTAGCTCAGATACTACTGGGGGTCGCATGAGCGTTCGCCTGGCCCTTCTCGGCCTGCTGAGCGGCGCGTCGAGCCACGGGTACCGCTTGAAGAGCCGATACGACGACGTGCTGGACCCGGACGGTTCCGTGCCGGCGGCCCAGATCTACGCCACGTTGTCCAGACTTGAGCGGGACGGTCTCGTGCGGCAGGCGGAGACCACCCAGGACGGGGGGCCGCCGCGACGCGTGTACCAGCTCACCGAGGCGGGCCGGTGCGAGATCGACCGTTGGCTGGCTGCCCCGGTCGAGCCGGCGCCGGAGCTGCAGGCGTTGCTGTACACCAAGGTCGTTCTGAGCATCATCGCCGGCCGACGTATCGAACCGCTGCTGGACGCGCAGCGCGAGGCGCACCTCGTCCGGATGAGAGAGCTCACCGGAATGCGCCAGAGTCAGGGCCTGGCGAGAAAGATCCTGGCCGAGTACGCGCTGTTCCACCTCGAAGCCGATCTGAAATGGCTCGACCTGGTCGCGGAGCAGGTCACCGAGCTCGTCGCCGGCGTGGAGACCGACCGGCGGGCGGCGGACCGATGACGAGCAGCCGGCACCGACCATCGGGCGCGGACATCGAGACACCCGCCGCCCCGCTGCTGCGGGCCGTCGGGCTGCACAAGCGGTTCGGGCCCACGGTTGCGCTCCGGCGGGCCGGACTCACCGTGCGGCCCGGGGAGATCGTTGCGGTCATGGGTCCGAGTGGTTCCGGAAAGTCGACGCTACTGCACTGCGTGGCGGGAATCCTGCGGCCCGACGAGGGAAGGGTGTGCTACGCCGGCCGCCGCATAGACGACCTGAGCGACGACGACCGCAGCCGGCTGCGGCGCACCGCGTTCGGGTTCGTCTTTCAGTTCGGTCAGCTCATCAACGAGCTGACCGCAGCCGAGAACGTCGCGCTGCCGCTGCTCCTGGAGGGTACGAAGCGTCGGGAGGCAATGCAGCGCGCCCACGCGTGGCTCGAGACCATGAGTATTGCTGATCTTCACTCTCGTCGCCCTCACGAGATGTCCGGCGGACAGGCCCAGCGCGTCGCGGTTGCCCGGGCCATGGCGACGGAGCCTCGCGTCGTGTTCGCCGACGAGCCGACCGGCTCGCTCGACTCGGTGTCCGGCACCGCCGTCCTGGACGCCTTCACCGCGGTGGCCCGGGCGCATCGCGTGGCCGTCGTCATGGTGACCCATGAGCCGCGGGTGGCGGCGTACGCATCGAGGACCGTGGTGGTCCGCGACGGGCGGGTCCCGGACAGCGACGACGACGGCGGCGGGGTCGCGTCATGACCTGGCTGGGCCTCAGGTTGGCGTTCTCCGGAAGAAACGCCTGGTGGGTGCAGCTCCTCACAACGCTCGCCGTGGGCGCCGGCACCGCACTCTTCCTCTGTGCGCTGTGCGTCGCACCGGCGACCGAGGCGAGGGCTGATCGAACCGCCTGGCTCGCCGCGGCCGACGACGCCAGCTCTCCATGGGCCGCGGCCGGGGACGGTGAGCCCACAACCACGATCACCACCACCGTCGACCACCTCGGAGACACCCGCATCGACGTGGTCACGCTCGCCGCAGACACACCGTCCGCTCCCATCCCGCCGGGCATACCGCGACTGCCGGGCGTCGGCGAGGTGTTCGCCTCGCCGGCCGCACAGCGCCTGATGGCCGCGGAGCCCCTACTCGCGCAGCGCTACGGGCAGGTGGTGGGTGTCGTGGGAGGTGGCGCCCTCGCGGGTCCGGAGCACGCCCTGGTGGTCCGCGGCGTGCACCCCACCACCGCGGCCCTTTCCGGTCAGCGCATGGTCGGCTTTCCAGATCACCAGGAGGTGCCCGCGTTAGATGGCGTCCTACGCGTCCTGCTCCTCCTGGGAATCGTTGCCATGCTGGCGCCCATCGCACTGTTCGTCGGCATGGCCACGCGGCTCACCGCGGCGAGCCGGGACGAACGCCTCGCTCGCCTGCGCCTTGCCGGCGCGGGGGCGCGTCAGGTGCGGCGCCTGGCGGCGGTTGAGGCATTGATACCCGGGCTCTGCGGCTCAGTTCTCGGCCTGCTGATCTTCTGGCTGGCCAGGCCCGGGCTGGCGACCGTCGACTACGGTGCCAGCCGGTGGTTCCACCACGACTTGTCCCCGGGGTGGGGTGGAGTGCTGCTCGTCGTGGCGCTGGTGCCGGCGGCGACGGTGCTGGCCGCGCACCTGGCCCTGGGCTCGGTCGTCAGGTCGCCCCTGTCTTCTGGCGCTCCCGGCGCGGGGCGACCGATCAGCAACTGGCGGCTGCTGCCGCTCGCCATCGCCCTGCCAAGCCTCGGGTGGATGGCTCAACGGGCCAGCGCAGGCGGTCGGGACGTCGCCGTTGCGTTCTGCGCGCTGCTGGCTGCACTCCTCATCGCCGGCCCGTGGTGCACCCGCCTTGTCGGCCGGCTGCTCGCCCGCACGAGTGGGCCCGCGAGGCTCCTCGCCGGCCGGCGGCTCTGCGCGGACCCGCGGGCCGGGTTCCGTGCCACCGGTGGGGTCGTTCTAGCGGTGCTGCTGTCGACGCTGTTCGTCGCCTCCACGCCGAGTGCGGCGGCAACGCTCCAGTCGACCGACGTGGTGGGACAGCGTCCCGGGACGGCTCAGGCAGCGGTCACCATGGCATCCGCTGACCAGAGCAGGGATCTCCTCTCCCGGGTGCGCCAGATCGCCGGGGTCGAGGCAGCGGCACTGGTGCACTCGGGCCAGCTGAGCTTCGGGGACAAGCCGGCGAACGTGTGGGTCGGTGACTGCGGCGATATCGCGGCCGCCGCCCGGTTGGACTCCGTTCCCTGCGGAGTGGCTCCCGTGCTGGTGGGCACGAACTTCCGCTCGGCGGTGTCAGCCGGGCAGCCGTTCACCGTCTACAGCCTGACGCCGGCCGGGCTTCGTCCCCGGGATGCGCCGCCCGACCCCCGTGATCTCACCGAGGCGGAGGTGCGCGCCGCCGGTGTGGCCACCATGCCGGCAGAGCCGGGCATCGACATGCCCGGGGTCATCGTCACGTCCGACGCCGCGCACCGGTTCCTCCAGCGGACCCGGCCATCGCTGCTGTTGTTCGCCTACGAGACCGACCGCGCGCTTGAGGAGGCGCGGACTGCGATCATCAGTGCGGTGCCGGCCAGTACGGTCACCACCCGGCAGAGTGCCTTCGATGGCTACAACGAAAGCGTCCGGCGCCTGTACTGGACCGTTTCGGGGGGTAGTACGGTGATTTTCCTGATCGCGGCGGCCGGACTTGTGATTGCCATGATCGTTGGTTTGGTGGAGCGCCGCCGGGCGTTCTCCCTCCTACGTGCCGCGGGGGCGGAGATCCGGGTTCTTCGGCGCACGGTACTTCTGGAGTCACTCGCACCTGTGGCCGTCATGGCGGTTGCCGCGGCGGTTCTCGGCGCCGCGATCGGGGTGCTTGTCAGCCGTCCGTCCGGAGGGTGGCTCGACCTTCCCTGGACGGCACTCGGAGGGCCGGTCGCGGTCGGGCTGATGACCGCCTCCCTCTTGGTCCTCCTGGCGTCGGCCATGGTCCCGAGATTTGTCGACCAATCTCGGACTCGCTTCGAGTGACCGGCATGGTCAGTCGCGACGGCAGGCGCTCGCGGGTGATCAGCCGCAAGCGCCCGCCGGTCTTTCGTCTGCTCCTTCCTGCATCACGCAAATTCGCGCAGGTAGATGAACGCGTCTGTTCCGGCCCGCCACGGGAACGTGAATGTGACCGTGGTGCCTGACGGGCACGCCCGAGGACCGTAGTCCGTGCCGCGGTAGATGTTGTAGGACGCGTAGACCTGTGCACACTGGCCGTCCGCGTCGGTGTCCGTCGCCCTGCCGTTGACCTGGATCTGGTTGGAGTTGTTACGGCACTCTCGCACCGTGGCCCGCGCACCCGACGTCGTGATGGTGAAATACGGACCGCACTGCCCCGGGCCGGGTGGTGGAGGTACCGCAAGGGTGCCGGCCGTCTCGGCCGCTGCTGCCGTTTCCTGGGTCGGCAAAGCGGGGCCCGCGGATGCGGGTGCCGCGACAAAGAGCGTAGCTCCGAGCGCGACCGCAAATCCCGCGAGCAGGGTCTTGATTCTCATTTTCTCCCCTTTCCGCGAAGTGACCTGGTTTTCGCGAAGGTGGCCAGGCGAAGGGGACGCTATCGGGGCCGACTTCTCTTCGACAACCCTTTGGTGGGGTTCCCCACCTCTGGGGAATTCGCGCATTTAACCGATAAGTCGGATCGCGGGTTGCTTTTTCGATGTATGTATATGTACGGGATTTTCAATGTCCGCAGGCCGGTGTCGGTACCCGGAAGCCTGATGGGGGGCGGTTCCGCGTACGGCGATCCAGGATGCGGAGGGACTGATCCGCCTGATGTGCAATAATGCCGTTTCGCCGAGATCGAATTGCTTCCGCCCTGCTTCGGCGAGATCCAATGGTAGGGCAGGGGCGTGGCTTTCCGGTAACGGTGATGTGAAGACGCGCGATCGCCCGGCGTGGGGCC
>Ga0247718_1000554_pt1 | contig 10773 bp, 6 predicted proteins | sample 21E_DmetaG_FD_189045 | JGI IMG/M metagenome (GOLD analysis project Ga0247718, IMG submission 189045) | Soil microbial communities from hillslope of Landscape Evolution Observatory, University of Arizona, Oracle, AZ, United States - 2-1-E_D | ecosystem: Engineered > Artificial ecosystem > Mesocosm...
CGCGGAGGAGGCTCCCGCGCAAGTCGGGGGGAGGTGGAGGGCGGAGAGGGGTGATGCCGGGGCGCCGGCTGCCCACACCCGCCCTTCCGGCGCGTCCACCCCCAGCACGGGGTCCGTCTCCAGGACTTCGGCGCCCGCCCGGTCCAGGAGCAGGCGGGTGAACCGCCCCGCCAGGCCGCGGAGCGGCAGGTCGGGGAGGAGGTGGAGCGGTGCGGCGGGGAGCCCCGCGCGGCCCTCCTCCAGCGCGGAGAGGGCGCGCTCCAGGACCCCCGCGTCGTCCTCCCTGCGGGCGCGCCGGAGCGCAGCGCCGTAGGCCTCCAGGACCGCGGCCAGCGGGGCCAGGCGCGGGTCGCCGGGGCGGGCGGCGCGGACCGTCTCCGGCCCGATCCCGGCCCGGCGCAGCGCCTCCACCGCGGCGCGGATGGCCTCGCGCGCGCCGGGGCCCTCCGCGAGCGTCCCGGCCTCCCCGCGCTCGGCCACGTCGTCGATGGCCTCGTCCGCCGCGGCGAGCACGTCGAACTCGTCGGCGAGGGTAAGTCCCTCCGCCGCCAGCTCCAGCGCCACCACCTCGTACGCCAGGTGCCGGAGGGTGGTGGGCTCCCACCCCACCCACGCGACCCCCGCAGCCGCCAGCGCGTGCAGCAGCTCGCGCCCCTCGGCGGGGCGGCGGCACACCAGGAGCTTGCGCTCCAGCGGGCGAGCGCGGGTGGCGGACTCCAGCGAGAGGAGGAGGCGGGGGAGCCTCTTGGGATCGGAGTGGATCACGCGAGCCGTGCGCCGGGAGTCAGGGGAGGAGCGGGAGAGCGGCGGCGATGCCGTCCTGGTGGGGCACCGTCAGGTGGTGTGGACGCGCACGGAGCTGCCCCGGTGGCCCGAGACGACCTCCAGCCGGTTGGAGATCTGCTGCCTGAGTTCCGGGACGTGCGATATGATGCCCACCAGGCGCCCGGATGCCTGCAGGTCGAGGAGCGCTCGCATGGCCAGGTCCAGGGATTCGGGATCGAGTGTACCGAATCCCTCGTCTACGAAGATCGTTTCCAGATGGACGCCGCCCTCCTGCGCCTGAATCACGTCGGCGAGTCCGAGGGCCAGGCTGAGCGATGCAAGAAATCCCTCACCCCCGGACAGGCTCTTCGCGGGACGGGGCTTGCTGGTGTAGTGGTCCATAACCTCCAGGTCCAGCCCACCCAGCCGCCGTCGCTCCAGGCGGTCGGCGCGCTGCAGCTCGTAGCGGCTGCGGCTCATGCGCCGCAGCCGTGCGCTCGCCTGGACCAGCACCTCCTCCAGCAGGGCTCCGAGCACGTAGCGCTGGAAGGTGATCCGGGCTTCGTTCCCACCGCCCGCCACTTCGGAAACCCGGCCGATCACCTGGTACTCGGCATCCACGACCGCAAGCTGTTCCGAGACCTCTTCATAGCTGCGAATCCAACTGTCGTGCTGCTCCAGCCGGTTCTTCGACCGGCCCTGCTCCTCAATCGCCTCTTCGAGCTCGGTCTTCAGAGCGGCGGCGGCGCTCTCCATCTCATGGAGCTCGGGTTCGACCTCCGCCGTGACCGCCTCGCGCGCCCGAGCGGTGCGGGCCTGCGCGGCAGTCAGGCTCGCCTGGTGCTTATCAAGCTCCGCACGCATGCTCTCGCACTCGGCGGCACTCCGCTTCGCGGAGCGATAGCCGTCCCGGTCGAATTGTGCCTCCCGCAGGCGGTCCTCAAAGCGCTCCGCGGCCTCTGCCGCCGCCCGGGCCGCTGCCTCCAGCGCCTGGTCGAGCGACGTGAGACAGTGGGCCGCGGAGGATCGCGCGTGCTCCAGGGCATCGGGATCGCGAAGCTTCTCCGGGACACTGCTCGCCCGTTCGGTCGCGAGTGCGTCAGCAACGCGGAGCGCCTCTATGGAGTGGCGGTGAGCCTCCTCCAGTTTCTGGAGCAGTTGCTCTGTGTTCCCGATCTCGTCCGTGACGTTCGCGATCTCCCGCTCAATGCTCTCCAGTTGCTCCCCGGCGTCAACGGCGGCCACACGCTCCGCCTCCGCCCGCGCCAACTCTGCCTCCGCAGCAGCGAGGCCACACTCCGCGGCATCACCGAGACGCGAGGTGAGATCCTGTACCTGTTCCTCCGCCGACTCCACGCGGCCTATGGCCTCCGTCTCGGCGCGCCGCGCCTCTGCCAGATCCGCCCCGATTGCCGCCAGGCTCTTCTCCGCCGCCTCAACCTCCGCATGCTTCGGAAGGTCTGGCGGCGAAACGGCAGGGTCGGGGTGCTCGACGGACCCACAGACGGGGCACGGCTCGCCAGGCTTCAGCGCGCCGGACAGCACCGCCGCCTGACTGTGCAGCCAGAGGTCCCGGAGCGCTCGGTAGCGGTTCTCCGCTTTCTCATGCTCCCTCTCGGTCTTTTCACGGGTCCCGACCGTCGCCGATAGGGCGGCCTGCTGCTCGCCGAGTCGAATGCGGGCCTCTTCGAGCCGTCTCCGGTCGTTTGCTACATGCCGCGCCTCCCGCACGGCGGCCTCGGCGGCATCCACCCGCCCCGCCGTTTCCCGGAGGATGGCGGCCTCGGCCCGCCTGGGCTCGATCTGCTCCTGGAGGGCCTGGCCCCGCGCCGCCTCGGCGTCTCGCGCAGCCCTTGCCCTCTCCTCCTCACTTCGCGCTACCGCGAGGTCGGTAACGCTCCTGGCGAGAAGCTCGACGCGCTCCACCAGCGCTTCGAGCCGCTGTACCTCCTGCCGGGCGGAGACGCGCTCTCCCTCTCTCTCCCGCTCCGCCGCGAGGGCCGCATCCGCCTCCTGCTGCCTCTGTTCGGCTGCGGCGAGGATCTCACGTGCCTCCCGCTCGCGCACCTCGGCAGCAGCGGCCGTCCCCCGCCGCTCGGCCTCCTCCCGCTCGACGTCCTCCAGCCCAACGGCGCGCTCCGCGGCTTGTAGAACCGCTCGAAGCGCCACCATCTCCTCGGCGCGCGCTATCAGACCGTTCAGCTCCCTCTCTGCCTCTTCCTGCTCACGGATACGTGCCACCTCCGCCCGCGCCTCCTCCACCGCGCGCTGGGCGCTCTCGTGCACGCCGCGCCGCTCGGTTACCGTCGTACCAGCCTCCGCATACGCCCGGGCCGCCTTCTCGCGCCCCGCCTGCAAATCCTCCTCGCTCGCCGCGTCGGCCTCCTGGAGCACCCAGCTACGGCGCTCGGTGAGCTTCTTGCGCTGGCTCTCCACTTCGCCCGCGGCTTCCTTCAGCTTCTCCTGAAGCCGCCGGAAACGCTCGGTCCCGAAGAGGGTTTCCAGAATTTTCTCTCGCTCATCCGAGCTGGCGTTGAGGAGCTCGCGGAATCGTCCCTGGGGGAGCACCACGATCTGCCTGAACTGGTCCTCCCCGAAGCCGAGCGTCTCTTTCACACGCTGTGTTACCTTGGTCCAGCCGTTCTCCAGCACCTCCCCCTCATCGTTGTCCTCGGCTGGGCAGTGCGTGCGGCGCCAGAGCGTAGCGTCCTGGCTCGCGGTGGTGGTGCCCTCTCCCCGCCTCTTCGGCCGCTCCTGCTCTGGGACCCGTCGCACGCGATAGCACTCCGGTCCGATGGCGAAGTCCAGCACGACCTCCGTGAGCGTCTCCACGTCGGCCAGGTGGCTCCGCATCCCCTTCCCGTCCCGGTCTCCGCCGGACGTGTTGCCGAAGAGAGCAAAGCAGATCGCGTCCAGGATGGTGGTCTTCCCCGCCCCCGTCGGCCCGTGCAGCAGGAACACCCCCTGGCGCCCGAAGAGCGTGAAATCGAGCTCCTCCGTCCCCGCGTAGGGTCCGAAGGCGGTCATCCGCAGCCGAAGCGGTCTCATACGGCAGCCTCCCGCCCCTGGCGCTCCATCTGTTCGAGCACGGTCGTGAACGCCTCCTTCTGCGGCTTCGTGATCTCGACGCCGGTCATGTCAAGGAAGAAGCGGGAGAAGATCTCCTCCGTGCGCGCATCCCTGTGGTTGGGCCGCGTTCCGTTCGCCGGGCCGGACGTGCCGAGGTTCAACCGCTCAATGTGCATCACGTTCGGGAACCACTCACGGAGCCGGCCCATGGCGTCCAGGATCAAGCCTTCGTCCTCCAGCTCCACCAATAGGTAGTCCTGAGCGGATCCGTACGCTTCGGGGTTGGATACCAGATCCTCGAACCGACCCCGAACCCGGCGCACGTCCCTCTGGGGGGTCAACGGGACGTCCTCCACATGACAGCGCCCGGCACCGTTCATCTCCACCAAGTGAACGCCCTTCCGGTGGTCGGTTTCCGAGAAGGAGTACTTGAGGAGGGACCCGGAGTAGCGGATACGGCCGTCTGCGAGCCGCTGGGGCCGGTGCAGATGCCCGAGCGCGACGTAGTCGAAGCCATCGAAGCAACTGGCGTCGACCTGGTCTGCGCCGCCAATGGCGAGCGGCCGCTCGGAGTCGCGGCTCTCCTCTCCTCCTACCACAAAGGCGTGGCCTACCAGAATGGAGCGGTGCCCGGGGTGGTGGGCGGCGCGGATCCGCCGCACGCATGCACCGACCGCCTGCTCATGGCTGGTTAGGTTGGCCTCGCCCAGGCAGGCGCGGACCAGGGGAGGCTCCGCGTAGGGCAGGCAGTAGACGTGTACCGGGCCGTGCCCATCATCCAGGGTCACCCGTCCGCAGGGATCGGTGGGAGAACCGAAGATGTGGACATTCTGGAGCCGGAGCAACTCCGCTCCAAACCCCAGGCGATCCGGCGAATCATGGTTTCCGGCAATCATGATCACCGGCACCCTCAGTCCGAGCGCGACCTCCCGGAGAAAGTGGTCTAGAAGCCGGACCGCCTCTGGCGGCGGCACGGCGCGGTCGTAGATGTCGCCCGCGACGATCAGCGCGTCGGGCCGGAAGTCCCGGATAACGCAGATCAGCTGCTCCAGTACGTGGGCCTGGTCTTCAGTGAGGTGCTGCGCGTGGAAGAGGCGGCCAAGATGCCAGTCGGCAGTGTGGATGACCTTCACGGTGATGTTGCGGGATAGATACGCGGTGGGTTAGGCATGATGGCTGAAGGCGCACCCGAGCGACACCGGTCCCGGACCATTCAGCGCACCACCTTACATTTGTTTGTGATTTGATTCCCAGCGGAACAGCTCGGGGATGGGCAACGTTGATTCAGAGGTGTTCACACAAAATCACAAACATATTGGCAGACAGCAAGCGCCGGTTTCTTTTCGGTATTGTTCTCCAACGCGTGAACCCGAACCATCGGACACCGCAGGCGCGTCGGCTATGGGCTCCTCACCCGCAGGCCGCTCCAAGACGACTCATGTAAGGCTACTGCGGATTGCCTACTCCGCGGAGGCCGCCACGCCGTCGCCCTCCACCCCGGGGATGGTCAGTTCGGGAATGGTCAGCTCGGGGATGGCGAGGGTGCGGGTCGTCTTCTCCACCCCCTCCAGCGCGGGGATGTCGTCGCCCGCGGCGGCCTGGAGGTCCTTGAAGCGGCGGGCCGCGGGGAGCACCATGCGCTCCAGCGATCCCACTCCCTTGTTGTACGACTCGACTGCCCGGTCCAGCCCCTTCCCGATGGAAGCGACGTGCCCGGCGAGGGTGCTCATCCGCTCGTAGAGCACGCGGCCCAGCTCGCTGATCTCGCGCGCGTTCTCGGCCAGCTGCTCCTGGCGCCAGCCGTAGTTGACCGCCTTGAGGAGCGCGATCAGGGTGGTGGGGGTGGCGAGGATCACCTTCTGCTCCGCACCCACCTCGATCAGCGCCGGGTCCTGCTCCAGCGCGGCGCTGAAGAAGGTCTCGCCGGGGAGGAAGAGGACCACGAACTCGGGGGAGGGCTGGATGCCGTCGTGGTACGCCTTGCTGCTCAGCTCCTTCAGGTGGGTGCGCACCTGCGCGGCGTGGCTCCGGAGGGAGGCCACGCGCGTCTCCTCGTCCGGGGCCTCCAGCGCCTCGAGGTAATGGGAGAGCGGCACCTTGCTGTCCACCGCCACGCACCGCCCGCTCGGCAGCTTCACCAGCATGTCGGGACGGCGGCGTCCGGCATCGGTGTGGATGGTCTCCTGCTGGGTGAAGTCGCAGTGCTCCAGCATCCCGGCGATCTCCACCACCCGCTTGAGCTGGATCTCCCCCCAGCGTCCCCGCACTGTGGGAGCGCGGAGCGCCTTGACGAGGTTGGACGTCTCGCTCTGGAGCTGCGCCTGCATCTGCTGCATCATCTGCAGGTGCTGCGTCAGGCCGCCGTACGCCTCCATGCGGCTCCTCTCCACGGCGTCGATCTTCCCGTCCACCTTCGCCAGCGACTCCGCGAGGGGCTTCACCAGTGCGTCGATGGCCTTCTGCCGCTCCTCCAGGTCGGCCTGCGACCGCTGCTGGAAGCCCGCCAGCTGCGTGCGGGCCAGCTCCAGGAACGACTCGTTGTTGGACTTGAGGGCGGTCGCGGAGAGGGCCTGGAACGCGTCCTTGAAGCGCGTCTCCGCCTCTGCCATGAGCGCCAGCTTCTCGGCGGTGGCCTTCCGCTCGCCCTCCATCTCCGCATCCAGGCGGGCATGTGCCCGCTCCAGCTCCGCCACGCGGCCGCGCAGGGTGGCCGCCTCGGCCTCCGCCACCTCGGCGCGACGGCCCGCCCCGCGCAGCCGCTCCTCCAGGACGGAGCGCTCGGCCGAAGTCCGGCCGCGGAGGAGGGTAGAGGCGACACCGAAACCCACCGCGAGCGCGAAAGCCGCGGTGACCAGGAAAAGAAGAGGTTCGCTCATGCCGGGGAAAACCGCAGGGACGGAGACGAGGGGGAGACGCGAAAAGTGGGGTCTATCGAGCGGACGGACGCGAGGAAAGTCACGGATCTCCGGGAGATCCGCAAGCGCCGGTATTTGTTCGGGGGCTCGTCTTCCCTCCCGTTTCCCTGGCCCGCGGAGGCGGTCACGCACTCGTCCGCGTCGGGCCGGGCGCTTCTCCGAAGCCTATGCCGCCGATGCGAGCTTCAGCCCGACGATTCCGGCTACGATGAGCCCGATGCACGTCAGCCGAACCGCAGTCGCGGGCTCGCCGAAGAGAACGATCCCGAGGATGGCCGTCCCGACCGTTCCGATCCCCGTCCACACCGCGTACGCGGTGCCCAGGGGCAGGGTCCGCAGCGCGAGGCCGAGGAGCACCATGCTGCCCACCAGCGCGGCCACGGTGCCCATCGTCGGCCAGGGCCGGGTGAACCCGTCGGTGTACTTGAGACCCACCGCCCACCCGATCTCCAGCAGACCCGCGAGAAGCAGAATGCCCCACGCCATCGCTCGCCTCCGAGCCTGGTGTGGGGCCGTCCCCACCTGAGCATCAGATCGCCGGGGCCGTCCCCGGCGTACGCTTGAGCGTTGCAATATAAAAACCCTGCCGCGGCCGGCTCAACCGCGGAGAAGGCTCATCCCGCCCCGCTGCCGGGGCCGCTCGTTATGGTGAGCCCCACCTGTTCGATCTCCCCATCTTCCCCCAGCTCCCGGACGGAGAGCGCGATCTCGCCGAACTCGATCCGGTGGCCGAGCGCAATCCGCTCCGCGGCGAGGCTCTCCCTCAGGAGCGCGTCCAGCGTACAGGCAGCGGGGGCGTCGAGCTGAATTCCGTAGAACTCCTCCAGCTCGCCGACGGTGGTGCTTCCGCGGAGCGGGAACTCCACAATCGCCGGCACTTCCTTCTCCGGCCCCACACCGCCGCTGAAGATGCGGTCCACGAGAAGGCGCACCTCGGAGCGGAGGACGACGAACACGTGGTCGTCGTCCTGAAGGGTCGTGCTGCCGCGCGGGGGGATGAACTCCTGCCCGCGCGCGACCAGCGCGATCACCACCCCGTCGGGGAGCGCCAGGTCGCGGACCCGCTTGCCGGCCGCGCGGGACTCGGGACCTACCGTGTACTCCACGATGTCGCCGTCCACGTCGCGCAGGGAGGTGATCTCCAGCGTCACCGCCGGCTGCGGCTCCGTCGGGAGCTGCAGCCCGAGCCGGCGCGCGAACACGGGGAGCGTGATCCCCTGCGTCACGGCCGAGATCAGGACCACGAAGAAGACGACGTTGAAGATCAGCGGCCCCTGCGGAAGGCCCAGCAGGAGGGGAAAGGTGGCGAGGGTGATCGGGACGGCCCCCTTCAGCCCCACCCACGAGAGGAACGCCAGCTCCCGCAGGTCGAAGCGGAACGGCAGCAGGGTGATGAACACCGCCAGGGGCCGCGCCACCAGGACCAGCACGAGTGCGAGCGCGAGCCCCTGCGGAGCCACCTCCAGCAGCCGGCTCGGGAAGCTGAGGAGCCCCAGCACGACGAACATGGCGATCTGCCCCAGCCAGGCCGCGGCGTCGTGGTAGAGGAGCACGCCCCGCTGGAACACGAGCCGGCGGTTGCCCAGGACGATCCCGGCGAGGTAGACCGCCAGGAACCCGCTCCCCTGGAGGGAGGCCGCGAGCCCGTAGGCCAGCAGCCCGAAGGCGCTCACCAGAATGGGGTACAGCCCCGCCGCATCCAGGTCGATGCGGTTGATCGCCCACACGCCGACGCGGCCCACCACGACTCCGGCCAGGGCGCCCACGGCCATCTGGAGGACGAAGAGCCCGAGCAGGTCGGGCCCCATCTCCATCCGCCCGAGCAGGACCTGGAGCATCCCGACGGTGAGGAAGACGGCCATCGGATCGTTGGACCCGCTCTCGATCTCCAGCGTCGCGGAAAGCCGCTCGCGGAGCCGCAGGCCGCTGGAGCGCAGGACCGCGAACACGGCGGCCGCGTCCGTGGAGCCGACGATCCCGCCGAGGAGGATCCCCTCCTGCAGCGAGAGGCCGAGGATGCGCGTGGCCGCGAGCCCCGTCAGCACCGAGGTGATCAGCACGCCTGCCGTGGCGAGCGCCAGCGAGGGCTTCCAGGCCAGGCGGATGGAGGAGAGGGGCGTGCGCAGGCCCCCGTCGAAGAGGATCAGGGCGAGCGCGGCGGTCCCGATGCCGTGCGCGAGCGTGTAGTTCTCGAAGGCGATGCCGCCGAAGCCCTCCGAGCCCGCGAGCATTCCGACCGCCAGGAAGAGCACCAGCACGGGCAGGCCCAGGCGCGCCGAGAACTTGCTGGACGCGATTCCCAGAAGGAGCAGGATTCCCCCGACGAGGAGGAGACGGTCTACCGCGAACATTCAGGTCCGTAGCCGAAGGTGGGCCCGCCTGCCACCCGCTCCCGGCGGCCTGCTCCATGCTGCCCGGAGGGGCGGAGCCCAAGGTGAGCCCGAGGGAGCCACGCGTCAAGCGCGGACACCCCCGCGCGACCCGGGCTCAAGCGTCTCCAGAAGGCTACGCACATCCTCCGAGCGACGCATTTCACCTGGGCCAAGGATCGGATCCCGATAGAAGCCCTCAAAGCCTACATGGGGCATGGGAGCGTCCGCGGCGGTGCCACCGATGCATACATCGACAGCCGCCCGCCTTTCATACCCACGGAGCACCGAGCCTATCTCGACCTGCCCAGTCCGGAGGAGGTAGAGGCTTTGGCCACCCGTCTCCATGTGCTCTGTACCCGGAGATAACTCGACTCTAGACCGGACCGGGGTGACACGTCCTCATCCAGTCGCACAATCGGACATACTGCTGGCGGCTCCAGTCATACCAATTATTTTCGCGCCTGACGCAATCCACGCAAAAAATAGCTTCCATCCAGCCCGCGCTGGAGGTCCTGCTGCAGGAGCTGGGCGCGCTCGCTCGTGACGTGCTGGAGGCGAGCGGAATCCTGGTTCACCTGAACAATCTAGAGAGTCTCTCCGAGGCGGACGCCACCGTAGCGGCCCGAATCATCCGAGATCTGCGCGACCCCGTGCTGCTGGCCCAGGGATTCCACTTCGTGCTGGTGGGCTCGGACGAGGCGGTCCGAACCGTGGTCGCCTCCACGCGCCAGGTCCGCGACGTCTTCTCGCTTCCGCGCCCACTCCGACCCCTGGACCTTCCGGAGATCCAGGAGATGCTCCAGCACCGGTATGTCCACCTGCGCATGGATACTCGGAAGCCACCCCGCCAACCGGTCGAAGATGCAGCAGTGGCCGACCTGCATGCTCTCTTCGGTGGTAACGTACGTGGTCTGCTCCTCGCCCTTGAGGACGCGGCCCGGACGCTGATCGAAGACGGTGTCGCTGCCGGAGAGCCGATGTCCCAGGCACAGGTCCGCTTCGTACTGCGCAGCCGATACCAGGAAGCGATGGAAGCCCGCCTGGACCCGGGGGACATACGCCATCTCCAACAGATCGCGGAGGCAGGACGGTCCGAGGGATTCACCCAGGCCGACCTGGAGGGCATCTGGGGCCTGAGTCGTAGCGCCGTTTCCCGGGCCTTGAAGCGCCTGGAAGGCGCCGACGCGGTGGTGGTGCGCGACGCTGCCGAGGCCTCCGGCCCGGGACGCAGGGAGCGGATCTACGCCCTCTCTCCCGTCGCACGGCTGGCACTTGAGCCCCTATCCGAAGGCCCCTCCCTGCTCAGCTGAGCCCGCTTTCCTACACAGGGCCGCGGGTGCTCCAGGTCAGCCCAGTCAGATGTACGCCGCCTCCGCGCCCAGGAGCGGAGGAGACCCGGGGAGTTGTCACGGAAGGTCACGGAAGCCCGGATCCGGCCGGAGCAGCGGCTGCATTTCGCACGCTTTTCAGCCTGCGCATCGCCGCGATCCCGGCCGCCGGCCCCAGGGCCAGAAGGCCAAAGGCGAGCGGCCATCCACCCGCCTCCCGCAGATAGGGCACCGCGGTAATGGTGACCGAGGTCAGCAGGAAGCCGAGCGCGGTCTGCAGCGTGAGCGCCGTCCCCACCGCGTGCGCCGGTGCTACCTCCGTGA
>Ga0247718_1000555_pt1 | contig 10767 bp, 8 predicted proteins | sample 21E_DmetaG_FD_189045 | JGI IMG/M metagenome (GOLD analysis project Ga0247718, IMG submission 189045) | Soil microbial communities from hillslope of Landscape Evolution Observatory, University of Arizona, Oracle, AZ, United States - 2-1-E_D | ecosystem: Engineered > Artificial ecosystem > Mesocosm...
TCGCGGAAGCGCTGGAGATCTCCCGCGTCCGCTCCCGCCCCGACACGACCCTCTACCTGGAAGTCACCGTGGTGCTGGGGCGGGACTGGAAGCTGCCGGCCGCTACGCCGTAGCCTCGCGCCCGGCCCGCGGGCGCGCCGCGGGGCCCGGTGTGATCTGCACCGGCTTCCGCCCCTCGGTGGCTTCGGCCCGGAGCTGCCCGCACGCCGCCGCGATGTCGCGCCCGCGCGACTCGCGCACCGCCGCCGAGATCCCCCGCGCCCCCAGGCGCTCCACGAAGAAGTTCAGCCGCTCCCGCGTGCTGGGCTCCCACTCCGTCCCCGGGATGGGGTTGAAGGGGATCAGGTTCACGAACGCCGTGAACTCGCTCACCACCCCCGCCAGCTCGTCCGCCAGCTCGGGGAGGTCCGTCACCCCGCGGATCATCACGTACTCGAAGGTGATCCGCTTCCCCCCCGCCTCGTCGAACTTCCGGAGCGCGTCCAGCAGCTCGGGGAGGGGGTGCTTCTTCTCCACCGGGATCAGCTTCTGCCGCAGCTCGTGGTTCGGCGCGTGGAGCGACACCGCCAGCCGGTACTGCTCCGGCATCTCCGCCATGTCCAGGATCCCCGGCACCACCCCCACCGTGGAGACGGTGATCCGCCGCGCCCCCATCTTGTAGCCGCGGTTCAGGATGGCCAGCGAGGGGAAGACCGCCCTGCGGTTCATCAGCGGCTCCCCCATCCCCATGTAGACGATGTTGGTGATGTCGCCGTAGCCGTTCTGGCGCGCCCACGCGCGTGCCCCGCGGAACTGCGAGACGATCTCCCCAGGGGTGAGCTGCCGGCGGTACCCGGCCCACCCCGTCGCGCAGAAGGTGCACGCCATGGCGCACCCCGCCTGCGACGAGATGCAGAGCGTCAGGCGCGTGGTGGTGGGGATCAGCACCGACTCGATCAGCTCTCCGTCGGGCAGGCGCCAGAGGTGCTTCACCGTTCCGTCCGTGGAGCGCGAGAGCTTCGCCACCTCGGGAGAGGAGAAGCCGAAACGGGCCGCGAGCGCCTCGCGCTCCGGCCGCGCAAGGTCGGTCATCTCCTGGAAGCCCAGGGCGTCGCGGTCGTAGAGCCAGCCGAGCACCTGCTTCACGCGGTACTTCGGCTGGCCGCGCTCCGCGAAGTGCTCCGCGAGGGCGCGCTCCGCCTCCTCGGGGAGGAGCCCGGCGATGTCTGGACGGCTGTCGGAAGCGCTCATGTCACCTGTCGGTTCGGGGCCGGGCGGCGCGGAATTCGCAGGTTCCATCCGCCGCGCCGGACGCATGGCTATAGTCCCCCCGAGCGCCGGGCGGGTTCCCCGGAATTTCCGCGTCGGGCGTGCTTGATGCGCGGGGGGACGCGCGTTACCTTTGCAACCCTTGCGCCCGGGGGGTTCCCCGGCACCCGAGAATCCGGCTGGACCGAGGCTTCCGTGCTCCTTTCCGAGCTGCTCCCCCCCGAGCGGATCCGTATCCCGCTCCGAGGAACCGACAAGGACGCTCTCCTGCGGGAGCTGGTGGAGGTCCTCCGCGAGACCGGGCAGGTCGGGGACGTCACCGACGTGGTCCGCGCCGTCCGGGAGCGCGAGGAGGTGCTGAGCACCGGGATCGGGAACGGGGTCGCCATCCCGCACGGGAAGTCGACCGAGGTGGAGGCACTCACCATGGTCGCCGGCGTCACCGCCGCGCCGGTGGACTTCGACGCGCTGGACGGACGCCCGGTGAGCCTCTTCTTCCTCCTGGTGGGGCCGGAGAGCAGCGGCGGGGCACACGTGAAGGCGCTGAGCCGCATCTCGCGCCTGGTGCGGAGCGACTCGTTCCGGAGCCGCCTGGTCGCCGCGAAGACGCCCGAGGAGTTCCACTCGATCCTCGCCGAAGCCGAGCAGCCGTGAGGCGGGCGGTCTCCGCCTGGGGTCCCGCCGTCCTCTGGGCAGTCGTGATCTTCGTAGCCAGCGCCCAGCCACGCGTGCCACTCCCCAAGGTGGGGCACTGGGACAAGCTCTCCCACTTCGGGGCATACGCCGTGCTGGGGCTCCTCCTGGCGCGCGGCACCGCCGCCTCGGCGCTGAACGGGTGGTGGGCCGTTGCGCTGGCCGCCCTCTACGGCGCCACGGACGAGATCCACCAGGCCTTCGTGCCGGGGCGCTCGCCGGAGCTGGGCGACTGGATCGCGGACGTGCTCGGCGCCGCCGCCGGGGCGTTCCTCTACCTTTACCTTCGGACGGGGGCCGGCCGCTGGCTTCCGTCCGGTCCGTTTTCAGAGCGATGACCGAGATCCGTTCCACCGCCGCCACCGCCTACCGCACCGGCGCCGCCGGCTCCCTCCGCGAAGGAGACGTGGGGAGCCACGTGCGCCTTGCGGGGTGGGTGCACCGCGTCCGCGACCTGGGCGGGGTGGCCTTCGTCGATCTCCGCGACCGCGCGGGAGTGGTGCAGGTCTCGTTCGATCCCGCCTGGACCCCGCCCGAGGTGCTGGAGGCCGCGCGTGCCCTCTCCGCCGAGGACGTGGTGCAGGTGGAGGGCACGGTGGAGCGCCGCATCCGGGTGAACCCCAACCTCCCCAGCGGCGAGGTGGAGGTCCGCGGCACCGCGCTGGTGCGGCTCTCGCACGCGGAGCCCCTTCCCATCCAGGTGGACTACGCGGGCGACGAGGAGCTCCCCTCCGAGGACCTCCGGCTCCGCCACCGCTACCTGGACCTGCGCCGTCCCGAGCTGCAGCGGAACTTCCTCACCCGGCACCGTGCGGCGCAGAGCGTGCGGCGCTACCTCTCGGAGCAGGGCTTCCTGGAGGTGGAGACGCCCATCCTCACCAAGCCGACCCCCGAGGGAGCGCGCGACTTCCTGGTCCCCAGCCGCTTCCACCCGGGGGAGTTCTACGCGCTTCCCCAGTCGCCGCAGCTCTACAAGCAGCTCCTGATGGTGAGCGGCTTCGACCGCTACTTCCAGATCGCCCGCTGCCTGCGCGACGAGGACCTGCGCGCCGACCGGCAGCCGGAGTTCACGCAGATCGACGCGGAGATGTCGTTCGTGGACGAGGAGGACGTCTTCCGCCTGGGCGAGGGGATGATGGCCGCCCTCTGGCGCGACACGCTGGGGGTGGAGCTGGAGACGCCGTTCCCGCGCATGACGTACGCGGAGGCGATGGAGCGCTACGGCACCGACAAGCCCGACCTGCGCTTCGACCTCCCCATCGTGGACGTCACCGAGGTGCTCCGGGGCGCCGACTTCCGCCTGTTCCAGGCCATTGCGGGGACGAGCCGGCGCATCCGCGGCATCCGGGTCCCGGGCGGGGCGCGCCTCTCGCGGAAGGAGACGGACGAGCTTCAGGACGTCGCCAAGCGTGGCGGGGCGGCCGGCGCGCTCTGGGTCAAGCGCGGCGACGAGGGGCTCACCGGGCAGTTCGCGAAGGCGCTCGACGAAGCCACGGTGTCCGCCTTCTACGAGGCCACGGGGATGGAGCCGGGGGACCTCTTCGTGGCGGTGGTCGGAGACTTCCGCATCGTCCGGGTGGAGGTGGACCGCGCCCCGGGCGAGGCCGCGGAGGGCTCCGTCCCGGCGGGGCTGGAGCCCGCGCTCGACGAGCTGCGCCGCCACCTGGCGCGAAGGATGGGGCTCCTGGACGAGTCGAAGCACGCCTGGCTCTGGGTGACGGAGTTCCCCCTCTTCGACCGGGACGCGGACGAGGACCGGCTGGTCTCCGCCCACCACCCGTTCACCATGCCGCACCCGGACGACGTGGCCACGGTGTTCGAGGCCACCGGGGGGGAGGGCGCCATCTCGCCGGAGGCCGCCCGGCGCCTCTACACCCTCCCGGTGCGATCCCGGGCCTACGATGCGGTGTACAACGGGAACGAGCTGGCCAGCGGGTCGGTCCGCATCCACGATCCCGAGCTGCAGCGGCGGATTTTCCGCGCGCTGGGGATCGGGGAGGAGGAGGCGCGGATCAAGTTCGGCTTCCTCCTGGAGGCGTTCCGGTACGGGGCGCCGCCCCACGCGGGGTTCGCCTTCGGTTTCGACCGGCTGGTCATGCTCCTCGCGCGCGCCACGAGCCTGCGCGAGGTGATCGCGTTCCCCAAGACCACGTCGGGGCGCGCTCTCTTCGAAGGGGCGCCGACGCCGCTGGCCGCCGGGGACCTCAGGGACCTGAACATTCGTACGCTGGAGGGGTGAGGGCGCGGCTTCCGCGCCCCTCTCGCTCCGGCGGACCCGGTATCTGCCAATGCCTCAGAGCACAGTCCAGACGGTGCAGCACCGCCTCCCCGCCGAGGGAGCGGACTACCTCCTCCTCAGCGGGGTCAACGACGTCCACCTCACCGAGCTGGGGAGGCTCTCCGGGTGCCGCGTGGTCCTGCGCGGCGACCACCTCCTCCTCTCCGGGAGCGTGGAGGAGGTCGAGCGGGCGGTCCCCGTCGCCCAGCACATGATCGACCTGGCGCGGAGCGGGGAGCCCTTCGGGCAGGACGACGTGGAGCGCTTCCTCGACAGCTCCCGCGACGGGAGCGCCTCCGCCGTGCCCAGCCTGAGCGAGGGCGGGAAGGTGATCATCCCCGGCGCCCGCAAGACCATCACCCCCAAGTCCGCGGGGCAGCAGGCGTACCTCCGGGCCATCGAGGAGAACGACATCGTCATCGGCGTGGGGCCTGCGGGGACGGGGAAGACCTACCTCGCGGTGGCGATGGCGGTGGACGCCCTCTTCAAGAAGCGGGTGAAGCGCATCATCCTGGCGCGCCCGGCCGTGGAGGCGGGGGAGAGCCTGGGCTTCCTCCCCGGCGACCTGCAGGAGAAGGTGGACCCGTACCTCCGGCCGCTCTACGACGCGCTGGAGGACATGATCCCGCCGGACCGTCTCAAGCGCGCGCTGGAGACCCGGTCCATCGAGATCGCGCCGCTCGCGTACATGCGCGGCCGGACGCTCCAGGACGCCTTCGTGATCCTGGACGAGGCGCAGAACGCCACCGGCGCGCAGATGAAGATGTTCCTGACGCGTCTGGGGCTGAACTCCAAGGCCGTCATCACCGGCGACCGCACGCAGATCGACCTCCCGCGCCGCGAGGACTCGGGGCTCATCCAGGTGGAGCGGATCCTCAAGGGGATCGAGGGGATCGCCTTCGCCTACATGGAGCCCACCGACGTGATCCGCCACCGGCTGGTGCGCGAGATCATCCGGGCGTACGACGCGGCGAGCGCCGACGCGGAAGGGAACGGAGAGCAGGGATGAGGAGCAACGGGGAGCGCCCGGCCTCCCCCCGGGGAGCCGATCCGGCGCTCCGGGAGGAGACCGGGTCCCGGCTCCCCTCCCGCCTCCTGCGGCACGGCGCCCGCTTCCTCCTCCTGGTGGCCGCCGCGGTCGCGGTGTACCTCCTCTTCCCGCCCGAGCGGGTCTCGGAGACCGCGGTGCTGGAGCGCGGCATGGTGGCGCCCGCCGACGTCGTCGCGGGCTTCGCCTTCGCGGTGCCCAAGAGCCCCACCGACCTGGGCCGGGAGCGCGAGGAAGCCGCTCGCGGCGTCCCGCCGGTGTACGACTACCGCCCCGCCGCGATGGACAGCGCGCTGGCGGGCATCCGCTCCGTCTTCGCCGCCATGGAGGTGGCAGCTGCGGCGGGCGGCGACCCCGTGGCCGCCGCCCGCGCCGTGCTGGAGCGGACGGGGGTGGCGCCGACCGGCGCGGGCGCGGGCGTCCTCGCCGACCCGGCCGCGCGCGCCCGGGTCCTGTCCGCCACGGAGGAGGCCGTCCGCGCGCTCCTCCCGCGGGGCGTCGTGCCGGGATCGCTCCGGCGCGAGGGGATCTCCACGGTGCGGGTGCGCGGCGCCGTGGGAGGGGACCGCATCGTCCCCTCCGACTCCCTCGTCACCGCGGACCAGTTCTACCGGCTGGCGGCGGAGCGGCTCCCGGCCGACCTGGGGCCCGAGGCCGCGGAGCTGCAGCGGCTCCTCCTCATCCGCTTCTTCCGGCCGAGCCTGGCCTACAACCCCGCGCAGACGGACGCGGAGCGCGCCCGCGCCCGCGCGGCGGTGGACTCCGTGGCCGCGCACGTCCTCCCCGGCGAGAAGATCGTCGGGGCGCGCGAGCAGGTGGGGGAGCGGGAGGAGGCGAGGCTGCGCGCCTACCAGGCGGCGCTCTCCGCGCGGGGCGCGGGGCGTAACGGGCAGGACACCTTCACGCGTGCCCTCGGGGCGGTGCTCTTCAACGCCTCGGTGCTCGCCATCCTGGGGGCGCTCCTCTGGCGCACCCGCCGCGCGCTCTACGAGGACTTCCGCTCGCTGCTCCTCATCGCCGTCCTCCTGGTGGTGGTCGCCGGGGCGGCGGCGCTCATCGCGGGGCTCTCGCTCCCCGCGGAGCTGATCCCCTTCACCTTCGCCGCGCTGGTGGTCTCCCTCCTCTGGGGAGGGCGGCTGGGGCTGGCCGTGGCGCTGGTGCTCGCCATCCTGGTGGGGGGGCAGACCCCGTTCCTGGGGGTGACGGCGCCGTTCACCGGCGCGATCACCGGGGCAGCCGCGGCCTTCAGCGTGCGGACGGCGCAGCGGCGCTCCCAGACCTGGCTCCTGGTGGTCGCCATCGCGGGAGCGTACGCCTTCTCGGCGCTGGTGATCGGGCTGCTGCGCTCGCGGGAGTGGGTGGACGTGCTCCAGGCCATGGGGTGGGGCGTAGCCGGCGGGGTGCTCTCGTCGGTGGTCGCCATCGGCTTCCTCCCGCTCCTGGAGTCGTTCGCGCGGGTCACCACCGCCGCCATGCTCCTGGAGCTCTCGGACACCAACCGCCCGCTCCTGCGGCGGCTCCAGCGCGAGGCCAACGGCACCTTCCACCACACCATCAACGTCGCGAACCTGGCCGAGGCGGCGTGCCACGCCATCGGGGCCAACTCGCTCCTGGCGCGGGTGGGCGCCTACTACCACGACATCGGGAAGCTGGGGAAGCCGCAGTACTTCATCGAGAACCAGCCCCGCGGCCGGAACCCGCACGACAAGCTGAAGCCCTCCATGAGCGCCGCCATCGTGCGGAGCCACGTGGCGGAAGGGCTCCGGCTGGCGGACGAGCACCGCCTCCCCGCGGTGGTCCGCTCCTTCATCGCGGAGCACCACGGCACGCAGACGATCTCCTTCTTCTACGAGCAGGCGCGACGCGCCGACCCCGAGGGAACGGTGAACCCGCAGGACTTCACCTACCTGGGGCCGAAGCCGCGCAGCCGCGAGACGGCGGTGCTCATGCTCGCAGACTCGGTGGAGTCGGCGGCGCACGTCCTCCCGGACCCGACCCCCGACCGGCTCCGCGACATGGTGGAGCGCATCGTCTCGGCCAAGGTCGCCTCCGGGCAGCTCGACGACTCCCCGCTCACCCTCCGCGACCTCCAGGTGGTGAAGGCGCAGCTTGCCCGGGTGCTGGCGGGGATGTACCACCACCGGATCGACTACCCCCCCGCGCCTCCTGCAGGCACCGGCGTGCCGGTCCAGGAGCGTGCCATGGCCGAAGCCCCCACCGCGAGCTGAAGCGCTCATGGAAGAGCTGGATGTGGAGGTGAGCGTGGCGGAGGGGGTGGAGCTCTCCGTCCCCGAGGCGGCCGTGGAGGAGGCCGTCCGGGCCGTGCTCCGCGCCGAGGGGCACGCCGCGGCCGAGGTCTCCGTGGCCTTCGTCGGCGACGAGGAGATCACGGCCCTCAACCGCGAGTACCTGGGCCACGATCGCCCCACGGACGTGATCTCCTTCGCGCTCCACGAGCCGGGGGAGCCTCCGCTGGGCGACGTGTACGTGGGGGTGGACCAGGCGCGGCGGCAGGCCGGGGAGCTGGGGGTGGACCCCGCGGAGGAGCTGCTGCGGCTCGCCGTGCACGGCACGCTGCACGTCCTGGGGTACGACCACCCGGAGGGGGAGGACCGGGCCGGGTCGGAGATGTTTGCGCGGCAGGAGGCGCTCCTGCGGGAGATCCTCCGCGGACGGGGCGGCGAGTAGGATGTCGCAGGCGAACGCGGCGGCCGTGGAGCCGGGGGAGGACGATCCGCTGGAGCGGCTCCACGAGCTGATCGCCCGCGGGGACCGGGACCGGCTCGCGGAGTTCCTCTCCGACTTCCACCCCAGCGACCTGGCCGACCTCATCGAGGAGCTGGAGGAGGAGGAGCGCGCGCTCGTCTTCTCGGTGCTCGCCGACGACCCGGCCCTCGCGGCCGAGGCGCTGGCGGAGATGGAGTGGGAGGAGCACCCGGAAGACTCGCTCGCGGCCCTGGAGCCGGAGCAGATGGCCGCGGTGCTCGCCGAGCTCTCGGACGACGACGCCGCGGACCTGATCGGCGAGCTGGACCCGGCCGAGCAGGACCGCGTGCTGGCCGAGCTCCCCGTCCAGGAGGCGGGCGACATCCGCCAGCTCCTGGAGTACGACGAGGAGTCGGCCGGCGGGATCATGACCACCGAGCTGGTGGCGGTCCGCGGCGACCTCACCGCCGCGGAGGCCATTGAGGAGGTGCGCCGCCAGGCGCAGGAGGTGGGGGAGCTCTACAGCATCTTCGTGGTGGACGGCTCCAACCGCCTGCGCGGAACGCTCTCGCTCAAGGCGCTGGTCACCGCCGCGCCCGACGCGCGCGTGGCCGACCTCGAAGAGGAGGTGGTGGCGTCGGTGAACCCCGGGACCGACCAGGAGGAGGTGGGGCGGATCGTCGCCCGGTACAACCTCACCGTGGTCCCGGTGGTGGACTCGGCCGGGTACCTGCTGGGCGGCGTCACCTTCGACGACGTCATCGACATCATCGAGGCCGAGACCACGGAGGACATCCTCCGCTTCGGCGGCGTCTCGCAGGAGGAGGAGATCCGCGGCGGGTGGTGGGACGCCGTCCGCTCCCGCCTTCCCTGGCTCTTCCTGAACCTGGTGACCGCCTCCTTCGGCGCCGCGGTGGTGCGCTACTTCGAGGCGACCATCGACCAGCTCGCGGTGCTCGCCGTGCTGATGCCGGTGGTCGCCGGGATGGGAGGGAACAGCGGCACGCAGGCGCTGGCCGTCACCGTCCGCCGCCTGGCGCTCTCGCAGGAGAGCCCCGGGCGCCGCTGGGGGATCGTGGGGAAGGAGCTCCTCGTGGGGCTGGGGAACGGCCTGGCCATCGGCCTCACGGTGGCGCTGATCGCGGCGGTGATCCTCGGCGACCCGCGGCTGGGGATGGTGGTGATGATGGCCATGTGGATGAACCTGACGGTGGGGAGCTTCGCCGGGGCCTTCGTCCCCATCGTCCTGGAGCGGGTGGGGGTGGACCCGGCCATCGCCTCCAGCATGTTCGTCACCGCGCTCACCGACATGGTCGGGTTCATCCTTCTCCTGGGACTCGCCTCCAGGGTCCTCCTGTAACGGCCCGGGGGGGCGCCTCCGCCTCCGAACCGCGCACCTTCTCGGGTGTATTCCCGCACATGCTTTCCGAGCTCCGCATCCGCAACTTCGCGCTCATCGACAACCTCTCCGTCCGCCTGGGTCCGGGGCTCAACGTCCTGACCGGCGAGACGGGCGCGGGGAAGTCGATCATCGTCGGCGCCCTCTCCCTGCTGCTGGGGGAGCGGGCCTCCGCCGACGTGGTGCGCACCGGCGCCGACCGCGCGACGGTGGAGGGCGTGTTCGAGGTGGACGGGCGCGAGGAGATCGCGCGCCTCCTGGACGAGCGGGGCGTCGAGGCGGAGGACGGGCTCCTGGTGCTGAAGCGCGAGGTGGCCGCCGAGGGGCGCAGCCGCGCGTGGATCAACGGCTCCCCCACCACCGCCGGGGTGCTGGGGGAGCTGGGGCGCGCCCTGGTGGACCTGCACGGCCAGCACGAGCACCAGACCCTCCTCCGCCGCGAGGAGCAGCGCGAGATCCTGGACGCCTACGCCGGGAACGGCGAGCTGGCGCAGAAGGTCGCCGCCGCCCACCGCGGCCTGGTCTCCGCCCGCCGCGCCATCGAGGAGCTGGAGACGCGCCGCCGCGAAGCCGCCCGGCGCGCCGACTTCCTCCGCTTCCAGCTCGACGAGATCGAAGCCGCGAAGCTCCGCGCCGACGAGGAGGAGGAGCTGGACGCGGAAGCCCGCCGCCTGACGCACGCCGAGGAGCTCACCGCCATCTCCGGGAGCTTGTACGACGCGCTCTCCGGAGGCAACGCCGCCCTCGTCTCGCGGCTGGGGAGCCTCCAGCGCGCCCTGGACCAGCTCATCCGCATCGACCCGGGGCAGGCGGGGCTCCAGGAGCTGTACGACACCGCCTACTACGCCCTCCAGGAGCTGGGGGAGCGGATGGAGGAGTACACCCGCTCGGTGGAGCACGACCCCAAGCGGCTGGAGGAGATCCGCCACCGGCAGGACCTCTTCTTCCGCCTGAAGACCAAGTACGGCCCGGAGCTGGCGGACGTCATCGAGACGGGGAGCCGCGCCCGCGCCGAGCTGGAGCTGCTGGAGGGCGGGGAGTTCGAGCTGGAGACGCTGCAGGAGCGCGCCGGGGAAGCCGAGGCGGAGCTGAAGCGCCTGGCCGGCGACCTGACGAAGCGCCGCACGAAGGCGGTGCAGGCGCTGGCGAAGGAGGTGAACGCCATCCTCCCGGAGCTGGGGATGGCGGGAGGCCGCTTCGAGGCCACCGTCCTGCCGCTCGCCGCGCCCGGGCCGGGCGGGGGAGAGGAGATCGAGTTCCGGGTGGCGCTCAACAAGGGGTTCGAGCCGAAGCCGCTGGCGCAGGTCGCCTCGGGAGGCGAGCTGTCGCGGGTGATGCTGGCGCTCAAGACCATCCTGGCAAGGCTCGACTCGGTGCCGACGCTGATCTTCGACG
>Ga0247718_1000558_pt1 | contig 10748 bp, 14 predicted proteins | sample 21E_DmetaG_FD_189045 | JGI IMG/M metagenome (GOLD analysis project Ga0247718, IMG submission 189045) | Soil microbial communities from hillslope of Landscape Evolution Observatory, University of Arizona, Oracle, AZ, United States - 2-1-E_D | ecosystem: Engineered > Artificial ecosystem >...
GTGCTAGCACAGGGGACCGCGTGGGTCAGCGCCGGAAGGGCGGCATGCCCCCGGGAATCATCAGAATTCTTTCTAGATCTTGCGGATGCGCGCCGGATCGATCGTGGCGATCACGGGCTTGACGAAGCGCGGCGTGGAATCAGGCTGGATCGCGATCGGCTCCCGCGCGAGCTTGGGATCGATCTCCTCGAGGAAGGCGATGCCGAAGCGGTTTTCCTGAATCCAGGCAACGACACCTTCGACCCAGCCGATATTGCGCAGATTGATTTCGAGCTTGGCGCCGCGGGTAACCTTGACGTGGCCTTCGGCCATCATGCCGCCGCCCGAAAGGTTGCGAACCTTGACACGGTGCTCGTCGCCCGCCCCGGCGAGACGCACGTCCGCCATGAGAAACAGGCTGTCTCGCCCTACCTGCCGATGATCGAGTTCAGTCACGCCCGGATTCCGTCTCATCTGCCAAAGAAGGCCCCCACGAACAGTGCGCTGAGCCGCACTGAACGCCACGAAGAAAGTCGCAGAACTTTCTCGCGGATTGCTAAGCGAGGGTGGCTAACGGAACCTTAATTCGGCGCGGCGTTAAGGTGTTTTTGCTTAGGCTGTACCGGAGCGGGACACTCTGCTGCCGAAGCGTTTCCCCGCGCCGAACCTTACATATCGCGGGAGATTTTCTCGCGACGCTCGTGGGCTTCCTGCGCTTCGACGGTCATGGTGGCGATAGGACGGGCGATCAGACGGCCTAGCCCGATCGGTTCACCCGTGACTTCGCAGTAACCATATTCGCCTTCATCGATCCGGCGCATCGCGGCATCGATCTTGGCGATCAGCTTGCGCTGGCGATCACGCGTGCGCAGCTCGATGCCCCATTCGGTCTCGCTCGAAGCGCGGTCGTTGAGGTCAGGCTCGCGGATCGGGCCGTCCTGCAGCGCGGAAAGCGTGCCGGCCGAGGCGGACAGGATCGACTTCTTCCATTCGAGCAGCAGGCGGCGGAAATAGTCCTGCTGCGCCTCGCCCATGTAGGGTTCGTCATCGGACGGGAGATAATCGCTGGGCATGGCCCGGCGCGCCTTGGCCAGAACGTCGATTTCGTCACCCAACACACCAGCCATTACGGCCCTCCAAGCACGTGCTTTTGCGACCATCGGCCGCCGTGACGTCCGCAACTGGAACGCCCGCGGCTCCCGGTTGGCGGGCCTATAGGCAAGTCACGGAAACCGTACAAGGTTTTCCTCCGGAGCCCGGCGAAGTTGTACCCAGCCCCCTTACCTAGGCTCTTTTTTTCGGCGTTAACCAATTGTTGACCAAGATTGTTGACTTTGTCGTTGCCCGGCCAAGCTGGAATTGCGGCACGGGGGGACAGGGGAATGGTTATGGCTCAGACGTGGATCAAGCTGGTTTCCGAGACCGAAGCATCCGAAGGCGCGATGGACTGCGCTGCCACCGACTCGCTCGTCGCGACCTGCCTTGCTGCCGCAGCAGCCGGCGACATGGACGCGCTGTTCGACCTTGGCGTCGCCTTCTCGACCGGCAGCCACGGCGCGCCCTGCGATCTGATCGAGGCGCACAAGTGGTTCAACCTTGCCGCCGTCGGCGGGCATGAGGAAGCCGCGACCTGCCGCGCCGAAGTGTCGGACGACATGACCGCGCGCGAAATCGCCGAAGCCCAGCGCCGCGCGCGCGAATGGCTGCGGATGATGCGGAGCGACAGCCAGGCGGCTTGAGAGTTCGCGGAATTTACCCCTCCGTCAGCCCTGCGGGCTGTCACCTCCCCATTTGTGCCTTCGGCAAAAATGGAGAGGATCTGAGAGATTTCAGCCCTTCCTGAACGGCGTGCGTTCACCCAGCCACAGCTGTTCCTGCGCGACACCTTGCCGCTCGCGTTCGAGGAAATCGGCGACAGCGCTGCGGAAATTGGGGTCGGTGATATAGTGCGCCGACCATGTCGGCACCGGCTTGTAGCCGCGCGCCAGCTTGTGCTGGCCCTGGGCGCCTGCTTCCACGCGCTTCAGCCCTAGTGCGATGGCAGCGTCGATCGCCTGATAATAGCACAGTTCGAAATGCAGGAAGGGCTTGTCGACAATCGCCCCCCAATACCGGCCGTAGAGCGCTTCCGAGCCGATGAAGTTGAGCGCGCCGGCGATGGGCCGTTCGCCAAGGAAGGCCATGACCAGCAGGATGCGGTCGGCCATGCGCTCGCCCATCAGGGTGAAGGCCTCGCGCGTCAGGTAGGGCCGACCCCATTTGCGCGCGCCGGTATCCTGATAGAATTGCCAGAAAGCATCCCAGTGCTCGGGGCGGATGGCATCGCCGGTGAGTTGCCGAATCTCGACGCCGTCCTGCGCTTTGGCCCTCTCCTTGCGCAGGTTCTTGCGCTTTTCCGAGGACAGCGCGGCAAGGAAATCATCGAAACTGCCATAGCCGTCGTTGTCCCAGTGGAACTGGGTATCGGTGCGCAGCAGCCAGCCGGCTTCCTGAAATACCGGCAGCTGGGCGGGTTCGATGAATGTGGCGTGGGCCGAGGAAAGCGCGTTCTGCTCGCAAATCTGTTCGGCGACACGCAGCAGGGGGACGCCGAGTGCGGGGTGCTCGCCCGTCAGCAGTCTTGGACCTGTCGCCGGGGTGAAGGGCACGCTGATCTGGAGCTTGGGATAGTATTGCCCGCCAGCGCGGTGCCACGCATCGGCCCAGCTGTGATCGAACACGTATTCGCCCTGGCTGTGGCCCTTGAGATAGGCCGGGAGCGCAGCGGCGGCGATCCCGGCGGCGTCCTCGATCACCAGGGGCAAGGGCGACCAGCCGCTGCGGCCGCCCACACTGCCGGATTCCTCGAGCAGGGTCAGGAAATCGTGGCTGGTGAATGGGTTTCCTGTGCCCGCAAGCGCGTCCCACTCGACGGCGGGAATCTCGCCGACAGCGTGGTGGACGCGCGCGGTGATGCTCACGAGCGGGCGGCTCTCGTGATCCCCGCCCCCTCGGCAATCGGGCCATCGCCGTGCTTGAGGGCGCGGTCCATGAGGTCGGGCGTGTTGACCGTCCATGTCAGCACCGGGAAACCGCGCTTGCGCTGTGATCCCGCAAAGCGGCTGGGCATGTCGGTGATGTCGTAGGCCAGAAAGTCAGGCTTGGCCTGCCACAGCGCGATGTGGCGGCGGGTGCGCGCGAAGAGCGTGCGGCTGCCTTCCTCCATCATCACGAGGCCGCGCACGATGTGGCTGGAGTGCCGGGCGAACCAGCGCGAGACGCGCGGATCGAAGCTCATCACCGCGACCGGGCCGCGATAGCCTTCGAGCATGCGGCGCACGGCGAGGCAGATGGCAGGGATGCGCGTGGAGGGGCGCGTCTTTACCTCGATCAGCAGGGGCACACGGCCCGCGACGAGATCGAGCAGATCGCGCAAGCTCGGGATCAGGTCCTCGTCATTGCCGATGAGCTTGATCTGGCTGAGCTTGGCCGCGCTGCGTTCGATGACGAGGCCGGTTTCGGCGGTCAGGCGGTCGAGCTCCCAATCGTGGAAGACCATCGCCTGCCCGTCGCTGCTGCGCTGGACATCGCATTCGATGCCGTACCCCGCCTCGATCGCGGCGGCGAAGGCCGATAGCGCGTTCTCCGGCAGTCCGGGACCATGAAGGCCGCGGTGGGCATAGGTCACGCCCTTGAGCCAAGCCACCTTCTCCGCTTGAGGGGGCGGTGCGAGCAGGCGATCAAGCAGGATGGAGAGCAAATACAGCATCGATTTCCACTGCGCAGCCAAGGGGAAGAACCGGCACGCCGACCGCGCTGCGGCTGTGCTTGCCCGCATCCCCGAACACCGCGACCATCAGTTCGGATGCGCCGTTGGCGACCTTGGGCTGGTCGGTGAAATCGGGCGTGGAGGAAATGAACGCGCCGAGCTTGACCACGCGGGCGATGCGGTCGAGCGAACCAAGCGCGGCCTGCGCCTGTGCGAGGAGCATGAGGCCGCAGCCGCGCGCGGCGGTCACGCCTTCCTCGAGGCTGACGTTCTCGCCCAGCCGGCCCTTGACCAGCTCGCCATCGACGAAAGAGACCTGCCCCGAGACATAGAGGAAGCCGCCGGCCTCCACGGTCGGTACATAGGCCGCGACGGGTGCGGCAGGCGTGGGCAGCGTGATGCCGAGTTCGGCAAGTCTGGCGGCGGTATCACTCATCGTCGTTTACTCCGGTAATGCGATCCATAAGCCAGGGCAGCGCATGCTCCCACTGGTCGATACGGGCATGGGCGTGGCCCTTCTCGTGGGCGCAAGCGATATGGCGCGCGATCATCGGCTCGCCGCACAGGTGCAGGCGGCTGACGTGCGGTGCGATCTCCATCACCGACCCGTGGTGCTGCGGCAGATCATCGATAAACACCGCGCGGCTGGGCTGATATTCGTCGAGAATCGCCTTGAGCGCCGGACCTTTCGGGCCCTGGTTGGTGAAGACACGGGCGTGGATGCCGACATCCTGAAGCTGGCGTGCGCGGGCATCGCGGCGTTCGTCGGTGAGGTTCGTCAGGATCACGATGTCGGCATGTTCGGCAAGTGTGTTGATGCCCTCGACCGCGCCGGCAATCGCGCCCTGGCGGTGCATTTCGGTATCGAAGAACAAGCCGAGCAGGCGCCAGATTTCCGGACCCGGAACCGGATCGCCGCTGCCGGCATAGCGCATGGCCTTGCTGAAATCGCTGTCTTCCATCACGAAATCGATGCCGTGATGCTCGCCGAGCCATTCCTTGTAGGGCACGATCATGTGCAGCAGCACTTCGTCGCAATCGCTGATCACCAGCGGTTTCGTCATCACAATCTCTCCCGGGTGGCGGCGAGCGCGGCCGGGGACATGCCCAGCGCTTCAGCCGCCGCAATCAGATCTGCCTCATGCCCGCAGAGGAATTCGAGGACTGCGCCCTGCACCGCCGGGTCGCCGAGACCGCTGCGCAAGGTCTCCGGGGTGAGCCCGGTCAGCGCAAGAAACCGTTCGGCCCGGTCGCCATCACCGAGCACCCAGCCGAGCGCCTGCAGCGCGGTGGCGGCAGGATCGGGTGTAGGGAGGACTTCGCGGGCGATTGTCAGGACCTTTCGGGGTGACTAGGCAGAGCCGTGGGCGGCGTGAGGATAGTGGGGCTCAGTGGCAAAAAGAATACTGGTTGTCGAGGACAACGACCTCAATCGCAAGCTGTTCTGCGACGTGCTCAAGGCTGGCGGGTTCGCTGTCGAGCCGCTCGCCGATGGCCGCGATGTGCTTGTTCGCGCACGGGAATTCGTGCCGAATCTGATCATCATGGATATCCAGCTGCCCAATATCTCGGGCCTCGAACTGATCGAAGCCCTCAAGGGCGAGCCCGCCCTGCGCGCGATCCCGGTGCTGGCGGTGACTGCCTATGCCGGCAAGGGCGACGAGGAACGCATCCGCGAGGCGGGCGCGGAAGGCTATCTTGCCAAGCCCGTATCGATCGGGCCGTTCATGATGGCGGTGAAGGCGCTGGTGTGAGGGGGCTTAAGCGGCTGTTTGAACTGTGGTACAGGCGCTAGAGATTACAGGAGACTACAGGTGCCTGCAGCCAAGTCGTCAGAGCCAATCACCGTGCGGACGAGCAAGGAGACGATCGCCCGTATCGACGCGCTGGCCGCTTCCATGGACCGCTCGCGCAATTACCTCGTGGGTCAGGCACTGGAAGAATATCTTGAGCGCAACGCCTGGCAGATCGAGCGCATCGAAGCGGGCCTGGCCGATCTCCGCGCAGGAAGAGTCATTCCGGCGGAAGACGTCTTCAGCGAAATTGGCGAGAAGCACGGCTGGAAGCTCTAGGTGCAGTTGATCTTTGCCGAGGCTGCGAAGCGGGACCTCGACGATATCGCCACGTTCATCGCCCTCGACGACAGGGTTGCTGCCGAGGCGGTCGCACGGGCCATCGTAGAAGCTGCAAGGCGGTTGACAAGTTTTCCCGGGCTAGGCCATGCTGGCAGACTTCAAGGAACCAGAGAGTATTCGGTTTCCCGCCTCCCCTACATCATCGTATACACAGCCGACGCGCAAGCCGTATCGGTGCTTGCCGTGCTTCATACGGCGCGGAACCTTCCACGGGCGCTTGCAGCGCGGCGAAGGGAGATCGATGACTAACCCCGCGCCATCAGATACTCGCCGATGAACACCACGACTGTCAGCGTCAGCCCCGCCATGAACAGGCGGTAGGCATAGCCCAGAAAGCGGTACTTCTTGTGCTGGAGGACCTGACCGTTCTGGTACATGTCGTGGAGCATGAGGCGGAAGGTGCCCTCGTCCGACTTGAGATCGGCCAGCACGCTTTGCGTCCATTCCTCCTCGTCCATAGCGGTGAAGGTACCGAAAAACAGCTTGTTCGGCCGCGCGCTCGGCCCCGGCCTGCCGATCGATGGCAGGACCGCAAAGACCGCGCACATTGCCGAGGCAAACGCAAAGGCGGCCAGCACCAGCAGCGAGGCGGGCAGGTGACCGTTCTTTGCCTGCCCCATGGTGATCGTGAAAACCACGAAAGTCGCGCCCATCAGGATCGAAGCCTTGGAATCGGCCATCTGGCTGAGCGTGAGATTGATGCCCTGCGCTGTGCGAACGAGGTGGATCGCGTGGTTCGAATAGCCCGATGGCGAAAGCGGCGAAGGCGTGGGCTTTTGCGGTTCAGGGCTGGTGGACGGATCGGCCAGTTTCGCTCTCCCGTGCGAGACACCGCGCCCCCTGCACGGCTTCACGAAAGTGACACATTGCCCAGCCGCTTGACAAGCGACGCCGCTGGCCGCTTTTCAGCCTTATTCTTGGGGCAAGGGCGCCTCACAGTTGGAGAATGACACAAATGGATCGCGCCGCCACCGCCGCCCGCATTGCCGAAGTGATCGAGCCGTTCAACAAGAACGACATCGCGATCGACGAGACCACCTCGTTCGCCGGCGATCTGGAGTGGGACAGCCTCACGGTCATGGATTTCGTGGCCGCCATCGAGGATGAATTCGACATCATCATCAGCATGAACCAGCAGGCCGAGATCGAGACCTACGGCCAGCTGATCGATGCCGTGACCAAGCTGCAGGGCTGACCCTCATGAACGACATGACCCCGCCGGAAGCCGCACCGGCTGATCTCTTTTCCAAGTTCGATGCGATGATCGAGACGCGCCGTTCGCTGCTGGCGACGGGCGTGACCGATCCGTTCAGCCTCGTGATGGAAAAGGTGCTCTCGCCTACCACCGCGATCTGCAACGGGCGCGAGACGATCCTGCTCGGCACCTACAACTATATGGGCATGACCTTCGACCCCGACGTGATCGCGGCGGGCAAGCAGGCGCTCGACGACTACGGCAGCGGCACGACCGGCAGCCGCGTGCTGAACGGCACCTATGCGGGCCACCGCGCGGTGGAAGAGGCGCTCAAGGAATTCTACGCCATGGATCATGCCATGGTGTTCTCGACCGGATACCAGGCGAACCTTGGCATCATCAGCACGATCGCGGGCAAGGGCGATTACATTGTGCTCGACATCGACAGCCACGCCTCGATCTGGGACGGCTGCAAGATGGGCGACGCCGAAGTCGTGCCGTTCAAGCACAACGATATCGAGGCGATGGAAAAGCGCCTGCGCCGCATTCCCGAAGGTGCGGGCAAGCTGGTCGTGCTCGAAGGCGTCTATTCGATGCTGGGCGATATCGCCCCGCTCAAGGACATGATCCGCATCGCCAAGTCCTACGGCGCGATGGTGCTGGTGGACGAAGCGCATTCGATGGGCTTCATCGGGCCGAACGGGCGCGGCGTGGCCGAGGATCAGGGCGTGCTCGACGATGTCGACTTCGTGATCGGCACGTTCTCCAAGTCGGTCGGCACGGTCGGCGGCTTCTGCGTTTCGAACCACCCGAAATTCGAGATCATGCGCCTCGTCTGCCGCCCTTATGTCTTCACCGCAAGCTTGCCGCCGAGCGTGGTGGCGACGGCTGCCACCTCGATCCGCAAGCTGATGCACGCCGGTAACAAGCGCGCGCACCTGTGGGAAAACTCGCGCACGCTGCACAAGGCGCTGACCGGCCTCGGCTTCAAGCTGGGCACTGAGGAACCGCAGAGCGCGATCATCGCGGTGATCATGCCCGATCTGGAGCGCGGCGCGATGATGTGGGAAGCGCTGCTGCGCGAGGGACTTTATGTGAACCTTGCCCGTCCGCCCGCGACCCCGGCGGGGATGACCTTGCTGCGCTGCTCGCTGTGTGCGGAGCATAGCGCGGAGCAGGTGCAGGTGATCGCCGGGATGTTCGAACGCGCCGGCAAGGCCGTGGGGATCATCTGATGCGGCTGGGGGCGCTGGCCGCGCTGGCGCTTTGGGCTGGGCCTGCTCTCGCTCAATCGGCACCGGCACCGAGCTTTCCCCCGCCGTCCCCGCCCATCACGGCACCGGGCGACGGGATCATGGACAAGCCGTGCCCCGATCAGAAGGGCCTGTGGTTCGGTCATCCCTATATCCGGCAAAACGACTGGGCGTGGGAGTGCAAGTACGCCGAGGCGAACGAGCAGCTCGCAGCGCCACCGCGGGTCGTGTTCATCGGCGACTCGATCACCGAGAACTGGGTGCCGCTGGCCCCGGCGCTGTTTGCCGGTGGCGCGGTCGGGCGCGGTATTGGCGGGCAGACCAGCGGACAGATCCTCGTGCGGTTCTATCAGGACGTGGTGCGGCTGCGCCCGCGCGTGGTGCACATCATGATCGGCACCAACGATCTGGCGGGCAATATCGGACCCAGCAGTCCCGAGATGTACAAGAGCCACGTGGCAGCGATGGTCGATATCGCGCGCGCTAACGGGATCAGCGTGGTCATCGGCAGCATCCTGCCTGTGTCGAAGTTTTCGTGGAAGCCGGCGCTGGCCCCGGCAAAGCAGGTCATGATGCTCAATGCCTGGCTGCGGGAACTCGCCCGGGCGCGCGGCGCGGTCTATGCGGATTACCATGGCGCGCTGGTTAATGCCGAGGGCGGGATGAACCCCGACGTTGCGCCAGACGGCATCCATCCCAACGCCAAGGGCTATGGACTCATGGAGCCGATCACCCGCGCCGCGATTGCCGAGGCGGAGAAGACTGCGCGCGCGGCGCGCTGATCACCCCTCCACCAGCATCAGCGCATCGAGCGCGACCACGCCCTGCCCCTTGGGATGCAGGATCACCGGATTGAGATCGACCTCGCGGATCGAGGGTTCGGCGCGCAAAACGCGGCCAAGCGTAACGATCAACTGCGCGAGCGCGGGCACATCAAGCGCAGGCGCACCGCGGAAGCCTGAGAGGATCGCCGCGCTCTTGAGCTGCATCAGTTCGGCCTCGACAGCTTCTGCGGTCATATCCGCCGCGAGCAGGCGCACGTCGCCAAGGATTTCGGCCGTCACGCCGCCGAACCCGGCAAGCAGGACAGGGCCCCACTCGGGGTCGTTCTTCGCGCCGACGATCATTTCAACGCCGCGTGCGCCCATTGCCTCAATCAACACGCCATCGAGCGTGATCGCGGCAGAATAGGCGGCGACGCTGGCGTGCATGCGCTCCCACGCGGCGCGGACGGCAGCGCCATCGGCAAGGTTCAGGATCACCCCGCCTGCGTCGCTCTTGTGGCTCAAGGCGGCAGCCTGCGCCTTCATCGCGACGGGATAGCCGAGCGCATCGGCAGCGGCGACGGCGTCGGCCACGCTCACCGCGAACGTGCCCGCCGGGAAAGGAATGCCGAGCGGGCCGAGCAGCGCCTTGGCTTGATACTCCGGAATGACTCCGAGGTGATCGGCAAGGCCGGGGACCGCCAGCGGCGCTTCGATGTTGGCGGTCACATCCCGCGCTGACCACTGCGTCAGCCGCGTTATCGCCCGCAGCGCGCGTTCGGTGGTGGGGAACCACGGCACCCCGGCGGCGCGCAACTGGCCAATGTAGTCGGCGGGGACAATCGCACCTTCGTCGAGCCCGGCGAAGATCAGCGGCTTGGTGAGCGGCTTGGCCGTCGCGGCGGCAAGGATCGGCGGGAACTTGATGCCGCACGTCACCGGTTCGGCCTGAATGATCCCGGCGAGCACAGTGCCGACGCGCGGATCATCGAGCAGCGCATCAAGGCAGCGGGTGTAGATGGCAGGCTCCGAAAGGCCCTGTGCGGTTATGTCGAGCGGATTGCTGACCGGCACGAACGGCGGCAGCGCGGCGCGCAAGGCGGGCGAATCCGCATCATGCAGCGGCGCGAGCGGCAGGCCGAGCGTTTCCGCCAGATCGAGCGTGAGCGCCTTGAACGCGCCGGATTCGCCCAGCACCGCCGTGTGCCCGGAAGGCAGCGCCGGGCAGCGCAGCGCGATCTCGGCGATATCGCCCAGCTCTTCGAGCGTGTCGGCCATGATCACCCCGGCTCGGGTGACCTTGGCGCGCATCAGCGCATAGTCGCCCGCCATCGCACCCGTATGGGTCGCCGCGGATTCGCGCGCGGCGCTGGAGGTGCCGGGGTGGAGCAGGACGATCGGCTTTCCCGCAGCAGCGGCACGCGCCGCGGCGGCGAGGAAACGCGCGGGCTTGCGGAACTGCTCGACGATCATCGCGATGACGTGGGTATCGGGCTGGTCGATCAGCCACTCGACGTAGTCTTCGACGCCGCTCGCCGCCTCGTTGCCGGTCGAGACCGAGTAGGACACGCCGCATGTCCGGGCGAGGAGCACGGTACCGAGCACTGCCGCCATGGCGCCGGACTGCGAGACCACACCGATGGCGCGTCCGCCCGCGGGCGGACGCGCCATCGG
>Ga0247718_1000559_pt1 | contig 10744 bp, 7 predicted proteins | sample 21E_DmetaG_FD_189045 | JGI IMG/M metagenome (GOLD analysis project Ga0247718, IMG submission 189045) | Soil microbial communities from hillslope of Landscape Evolution Observatory, University of Arizona, Oracle, AZ, United States - 2-1-E_D | ecosystem: Engineered > Artificial ecosystem > Mesocosm...
GTCACAACCTCGGCGCCGACCACGTCGACAATTCCGGCTCGTGCGCAAACTCGATGATGAATCCGTCGCTATCGTCATCCGTGACCAGCTTCTGCGACACTTCGAAGTCTACGATTACGTCGTTTGTGACCAATAACGGAAGCTGCCTGACCACCGTCGGGACATCACCGTCACCGACCCCTACTCCGACGCCGACACCTACGATTACTCCTACGCCGACTCCTTCACCTGGCCCGACACCGGGTGCGAGGACGAATTTTGCCTCGTCGACGAATGGCGGGATCGCCAACGCATCATCGGGGTCGAACACCGCATATTCGGCGATCGACGGCAGCCGTGTCTGGGCGATCGGCGGAGCCTGGAAGGATGCGACCGCCGACAGCTACCCCGATGCGCTCCAGGTGGACTTTAGCGGTACGAAGACGGTAGATCAGATCGATGTCTTCGCGGTGATGGACGATTATATGAGCACCGTCCCGCCGACGCAGAGCACGACCTTTTCGGTTTACGGCATCACAAACTTCAACGTTCAGTACTGGACCGGATCGACTTGGGCGACGGTGCCGAACGGTAGTGTGGCAAACAACAATAAGGTTTGGACGACTCTCACGTTTTCGCCCATCTCGACATCGAGGATCAGGGTCGTCGTAAACGCAGCTCAGGCGAGCTACAGCAGAATTGTGGAACTGGAAGCCTGGGGCGGCGGCAGTGTTTCTCCAACACCTACGCCAACTCCGACCCCGACCATAACTCCCACTCCGACCCCGACAATTACGCCGACTCCGACCCCAGCGCCCACGGCCACGCCGGTGCCTTCACCGACACCCGGCAGCAGGACAAACGTTGCTCTGTCGTCGAACGGCAGTGTCGCAAGCTCGTCGTCTCAACTGAGTGCACCCGGCACAGCCATCGATGGTGTGAGGAACTGGGCGACCACTGGCGCATGGAAGGATGCAACCGCCGACGCGTTCCCGGACTGGCTCCAGGTCGACTTCAACGGTGCCACGACGATCGACGAGATCAACGTGTTTGGAGTGCGGGACGATTATCTGAACACGGCCGACCCGACCCAGACCACGACATTCACGTTGTACGGATTGCGGAGCTTCGACGTGCAGTACTGGAACGGCTCGGCGTGGACGACGGTTCCGGGCGGCACGGTAACGAATAACAACCTGGTTTGGAATAAGCTTACGTTTTCGCCAATAACGACCACCAAGATCCGAGTCGTGGTGAACAACGCACTCGCGAATTACAGCCGCATCGTCGAACTCGAGGCGTGGAGCGGGGGCAGTATCTCTCCGACACCGACGCCTACACCGACTCCTACAGCGTCACCCACACCGACGCCGACCCCGACGCCCTCTGCACGGACCAACTTCGCGCGTGCGACGAATGGGGGATTTGCCGTAGGATCGTCCGAGCTTGGTGCAGCTTCGTCGGCCATCGACGGCAGCCGCACGTGGGCGAACGGTGGTGCCTGGAAGGACAACACTCCAGACGGCTACCCCGACACTCTTGAGGTCGGCTTCAATGGGGCCAAGACCATCGACGAGGTAAACGTCTTCGCCGTGATGGACGACTATACGAGCACGGTCGACCCGACTTTGAACACAACGTTCAGCACATACGGGATAACCAGCTTCAACGTTCAGTACTGGAATGGCTCGAGCTGGGCCGCGGTGCCCAACGGAAGCATCACCGGCAACAACAAGGTCTGGACCAGACTGACCTTCTCGCCCGTGACGACGACCAGGATCAGGGTCGTGGTGAGTGCGGCACAGGCCAGCTACAGCAGGATCGTCGAGCTGGAAGCATGGGGCGGCGGCACATCGTACAGTTCCTTGGTTCCAGACGACCGGCAACTTGAGAATTCAGCGTCGCTCTTCGACGCACTGACGGCGGAAGCGGAACGTTTAATCGAGTCGCTCATCGCCTGGAGTTGACAGCCACGGTCTATGCGTCGAGAGTCACAATCTCGACGTGAGACGTTAGTCTTCAATCATCAGTAGCCTCAAAGCGGGATCCGGGTTATTGCAAACTCGGATCCCGCTTTCTGTTTTTTATAATTTTACGAGTCGCGGCTCGGAATGTAATCGGGGTTGCCAAAGTCTTGTTGGCGACTTGAATCCCCATTTGGCCCGTTGTGTGGGTTGATGCCGACATTGGGCCAAAGTCAGTCAAGTCATGTAAACCACCGCCTTCCAGCTTTGCAGACAATAAATTCGGGGATAAGATTATCGAGTAATAGCTCTTTCTTATACCGGCAATATTTTTTCACGATGAAATTCTACGAGAACGTTCTGGACCTGATCGGCAACACGCCGCTGGTCAAGGTTAACCATTTAACAAAGCAGCACGGCGTCAGGGCCCAGGTCTTCGCCAAGATGGAGAGCCTCAACCCCGGCTATTCGGTCAAGGACCGGATCGGCGTCTCGATGATCGACTGGGCCGAGAAGGAAGGCGTCCTTAAGCCCGGCGGCACGATCATCGAGGCGACGAGCGGCAACACCGGTATCGGGCTCGCGCTCACGGCGGCGGTTCGCGGCTACAAGTGCATCTTCATACTGACCGACAAGGTTTCGGTCGAGAAGATGCGCTATCTGAAAAGCTTGGGTGCCGACATCGTCGTCTGCCCGGCCGCGGCAAAACCCGGCACGCCCGACCACTACGTCGAGACCGCAAAGCGCATCTCGCACGAAACTCCGAATTCGTTTTACCCCGATCAGTACAACCACCCGGCGAATCCCCTGGCCCACTACGTCGCGACCGGACCCGAGATCTGGAACGACACCGAAGGCCGCGTAACGCACTTCGTTTCCGGCATCGGCACCGGCGGCTCGATCAGCGGCACGGGCCGGTATCTCAAAGAGAAGAACCCAAATATCAAGGTCATCGGCGCCGACCCGTACGGATCGATCTTCAAGCAGTATAAAGAATCGGGCCGCGTGCCCGAGGCGACGCCCTATCTGGTCGAGGGCATCGGCCAATCGCTGCCGGTCGGCAATGCGGACATGAACGTGATCGACGAGATCATCAACATCACCGACCGCGAATCGTTTGAGATGGCGCGGCAGCTTTCGCGGCGCGAAGGTATCTTCTGCGGCGGATCGACCGGCACCACCTTCGCCGCCGCACTCAAGGTGGCGAAGGATCTGGACGAGAACGGCGTCGTCGTCTTCATCGTCTGCGACACGGGCGAGCATTATCTTTCTAAGTTCCACTCCGACGAGTGGATGAAGGAAAAGCTCCTTCTCGAGCCGCAGCGAATCACCGCCGGGTTGATCAACGAAACCAAAAACGGCTCGTCGCCCGCCGAGCTGATTTTCGTCTCGCCCGACGAAACCATCGGCCAGGCGCTGACGCGGATGACGGAAAACGCGATCACACAGCTTCCCGTCCTCGACGATCATCGGTCGGTCGGCAGCCTGCGCGAGAGCCAGGTGCTTACCAAGCTCCTGGCCGACCGCGAACTGCTGAATGCAAAGGTCAGCGAAGTGATGGACGAGAGCTTCCCGGTCGTCGAGATGGACGCGAGTTTGAACGAGATCAAATCAATGCTGCAGAGATCGCCGGCCGTGCTGATCGAGGACTTCAAGCGGATCACCGGCATCATCACTCGATCGGACGTACTGGATCTGCAGAGATAAATTGTCCGCCGATGAAAGAAGAGATTATTCCAAACAGCTTGGACGACGACACGCCAACGCAACCCGTCACAAAGCCGCAGGACGGATGGCAGATGCCCGAGCCCGTCTTCAGGCAATCGAGCGGCTGCACGCTTCCTCAGCGTCTCGGCATTCGAACCTCAGAAGCCTCCACGGAGCTTAACGGGACTGCCGCGGTCTCATCGAGCGCTTCGGAAGAAAATCAGGCACGGACTCCAGACAAGAAGACTGATACAACGGGGCTGTCGATGATTTTAATCGGTTTGGGAGCGGCTGCGGTGCTCGCGGTTATCGTGCTGGCGATAATTTACTTTCTGTACTCTTCTCGCACCAACGGATCAGATTTTTAACCGGACGCGTCGCGCAGAAGACGCGCGACGGTCGGAAGAAAGCTGTCGAGATCTCTCGGCTTGATCAAAAATTCATTCGCGCCAGCCTTCATCACGTAGTCCTTGTCGCTGGGCTGCACCATCGCCGAAAAGAAAAGTACCGGTTGCTTACGCCCACGCTCGCGTAGGCGGCGGCAGAGACTGATGCCGTCCATTCCGGGCAGCCAGATATCGAGGATGTACAGATCGAATTTTCCCGGCTTGTCCAACGCGAGGGCCTCGGCGGCGGTCTCGACCGCGGTCACCCGGTAGCTCGGGTTGGCCGTCTTGAGCAGTTCCTTCATCATCTCGCGCGAATCCCGGCTGTCTTCGACGACGAGGATCGAAGCTGATTGTTGGGCTATGTTGTCCTTCCCGTTGGTCGAATCGTTCTCCATACCGAAGATTGTCCTGAAAGCAGGCCAACGACGCTGAGCAAATACGCGTATGTGAAGCTATTGTCGCACTTTCGCGGAAAAATGTCTTTAGGAATTTGCGGCCAAATCGCAAACAAAAAGGCGGACATTCTGCCCGCCTTCTTCCGGAATTTGCAGTGTCGGCTACGGGTGTGTCATCTCTTCGGGTCTCACCAGTTCGTCGAATTTCTCCGCGGTCAGCAGACCCAGCTCGACCGCCGATTCCTTCAGCGAAGTTCCCTTCTTGTGCGCGTTCTTGGCGATCTTGGCGGCGTTGTCGTAGCCGATGTGCTGATTCAAAGCCGTGACGAGCATGAGGGAATCGTTGAGGTAGCGGTCGATCTGCTTGCGGTTGAGCTCGATGCCGGCGACGCAGTAGTCGACGAAGCCGTGGCACGCGTCGTGGATCAGCCGGACCGAATGCAGAAAATTGTGGACCATCACGGGCTTGAAGACGTTCAGCTCAAAATTCCCCTGCGACCCGGCGAAACCAATAGCAGCGTCGTTCCCGAAGACCTGCACCGCCACCATCGTCATCGCTTCGGACTGCGTCGGGTTGACCTTGCCCGGCATGATCGACGAGCCGGGCTCGTTCTCCGGCAGCGTCAGCTCGCCGATGCCGCAGCGCGGGCCCGAAGCGAGCCAGCGGATGTCGTTGGCGATCTTCATCAGGCTGGCGGCGAGTGTTTTCATAGCGCCCGAGGCAAAGACCAATTCGTCGTGTGCCGACAGCGCGGCGAACTTGTCCGGGTGCGATTTGAACGGCAGTCCCGTCAATTCAGCAATCTTCGCGGCGGCGCGCTCGGCGAATTCGGTATGCGCGTTGAGGCCGGTGCCGACCGCGGTCCCGCCGATCGCAAGGTCCATTAAACCCGGCAACACCATTTTCATCCGATCGATGTCGCGGTCGATCAAATTCGCCCAGCCGCCAAATTCCTGGCTCACCGTGACGGGTGTCGCGTCCTGCAGATGCGTGCGGCCGATCTTCACGACGCCTTCGAACTCCTTCGCCTTCGCCTTGATCGCGTCGCTTACGTTTTGGACTTCCGGGATCAGCGCTGTCAGACGCTCTGCCGCGGCGATGTACATCGCGGTCGGGAAGGTGTCGTTCGACGACTGCGACATGTTGACGTGGTCGTTCGGGTGGATCGGTTTCTTCGAGCCCATCTCACCGCCGGCGATCTCGATCGCGCGGTTCGAGATGACCTCGTTGGCGTTCATGTTCGTCTGCGTGCCCGAACCGGTCTGCCAGACGCGAAGCGGAAAATGCGCGTCGTGCTTTCCCTCGATCACCTCGTCGGCCGCTTGAACGATCAGCCGCATCTTGTCCTCGGGCAATTTGCCCAGATCAAAATTGACGATAGCGGCCGCCTTCTTGAGAATGCCAAGCGCGCGGATAACCTCGCGCGGCATCACGTCGAATCCGATATTAAAATGCTTCAACGAACGCTGCGTCTGCGCGCCCCAATAAACGTTCGAAGGAACTTCGATCTCGCCCATCGAATCGGTCTCGATGCGCGTCGCTGATTTTGTCTGTTCTGGCGTCATACTCTTCACGGATGATTATTTGGATCTTCGACCAACAAGCCTTCGCCCCGCGCGGCCGCAAGCAACTCACTATCAGCGCTAACGAGCGTTATCGTCGGCAAACTGGCCGCCATCTGCTCTCGGTTAAGATTGAGTGCGACAGATAGCTGTATCGCGTCCAGCGAGCGCAGACCGTAATTCCTAGCGAAATCGAGAGCGCCCGTTAATACAGTGGAAGAGAGCTCCAACTCAAAATACTCGTTTTGCAAGTCCGCCTCAAATTGAGCCAAAGCGAGCGCCGCAACGGCCGCAGATAGTGAACCGCCTCGACTGCGGCGCGTGATCGCAGACACGATTTCAAGGGCGGTTATCTCGGCTATGAAAACGCGATTGCCTGATGTCGGCGTACAAATGTTATTGACCCAAGTTGAACCGTTCTCACTTATGTAACGTTTGACGAGGCCACTTGTGTCGAAGTAAAAGGGCGCCATCAACGACGTTCCTCGATGATCGTCTCGGACAATGGCCTACCCTCGATCGGTACAGGTTCAAAATCTCGCTGTGCGTTTCGGTTTGGGATGTTCTTTATCACGCCTTGAGCATGCAGTCGTCTAATTAGAGCATCTTGCCGTTGCTCGACGCTCTCGTCCTCGCTTGCAGCCGGGTGGGCGTCTTGCAATAGCGCATCGACGACCTGCTGACGCTCGGCGGGCGACAGTTTACTGACTTCTTCCAGAATTTCCGCTACGCTCATTACAGTTTTCAACCTTTGCTTCAGACTTTCACAGCCCCGAAGATCGATTTTACTCAAAAGACGTAGTCATTAAAACTTGACACCGCTTTCGCTCCGGCCTAGTCTAGTCGTGCGAATCTCCTTCGCTCACCCTGAAGTTTCACCTTTCGTAGTATGAACAACTTGATGCTTTTCCTCCGGGTGTACGTACGCCCCGGCGCGGCCATAAGTGACATTATGGACCGCGGCAGCTGGGCTTTTTCGGTTGCGCTTGTTCTGATCTTGTCGGCGGCGTTCTTCTTTACCGTTAACCGGCAGCTCGATGAAACGTACCGAATCAACGAACTCAGCGACTTCATCGCGGCAACAGCCGTAGAAGGCGAAACATCCGAAGCGGCAAACGCCCGGCACAACGCAGCCGTCGCCGAGTATAACGCCGCCGAGGCCGCCCGCCCGCGTATTCCGGTGATCGGCGACGCGTTCTTCGTTTACTTCTCGTTCGAGCCCGCGGGATTTTTGAGGCCGCTGATAATGGTCTCCATCTTCTTCTTGCCGCTGCTCGTGTTTTTGATGTCGCTCGTTACGAAGATCGGTAATTACGGCGATGTGATCGCCCGCGAATACGGCACGCTCGCTACCTGCTCGCTGATGGCTTGGGCTGCCGCTCATTTGCCGTTCGCGATCACGGGCGTGGCGTTAGCGATGTCGGGAGTAAGCGTAGATCCACTCGTTTACCTAGCGATGTGGGTCGCTAGCAATCTGCTTTTTGCGGTCTTCAGTGTTTTCGTTCTTCGCACCGCTCTCGGCGCCTCGTTCGCCGTCGCGATGCCGATCGTATTGGTCGGGTCGGTCGCATTTTGTCTGGCGCACTTCCTGTTTCAGTTTTTGCCGCCGGTCTTTTTTATGCCGCTGATCGTGCTGTACGCCTTCGTGTATTTTCGCGGGAACGTCGACGCGCAGTTCAGCGAATTTAAGAAGTCGGTCCTGCCGCGGCAGAACTACAAGCGGCTGCTCCACGAGACCGAGATCAACCCGAGCAACGCCGACGCCCACGTCCAGCTCGCCCACGTTTACCGCTTCCGCCATCAGCCGAAGAAGGCGCTCGTCCACTTGAAGAAAGCTCTCGAGATCGACCCGCGCGAGATCGAGGCGAATTACGAGTTCGGCCGCATGGCCCGCCTAAGCGGCGAACTGCAGAAGGCACTCGATCATTTCTCCATCGTAGTCGAACAGGACGACACTCACGCCCTCAACGAGATCTGGCGCGAGATCGGCGCGACGTATCTCGCGGCCAATATGTTCTCCGAGGCGCGCGCCGCGCTCGAAACTTTTCGCGAACGGCGTCCCTTCGACGCCGAAGGCCTGTACTATCTCGGCAAAGCGATCAAAGGCGAGGGCAGACAAGAAGCAGCCCGAGAACTCTTCGAGCAGGCCGTCGAGTCCGTCAGAGTCTCACCCGCCTACCGCCGTCGGTACATCCAACGGTGGGGCGAATTGGCTCAAAAGGAAATTTAGCCGCTACTGGTGAAGAAGCGACGCAACAAAGCGTCAAACCAGCTCCGAAGGAGCAACGTAAATTAGCCCGGGGGCGTTGCCCCCGGGCTAATTTACGGTCGCTTCTTCGAAGCTGATCCTCCGCGTCCTCCGCGGAGCCACTATCGATTTAACAAACGGAACGCTTGTTATCTCATTGCCGAACTCCGCGCTTCGGTCGACTCGGTCGGTAAACCCGCCGCGATCCAGGCGGCCGTTCCGCCGAGTACGTTATAGAGCTCCTTAAATCCCGCATTCTCCAAAATGCTCGTGCCGATGCTAGAGCGATATCCGCCCTGGCAGATCACGTAGGTGGGTTTGTCGGGATCGAGTTGATCGAGCTCGCGTGAAAGCTTGTCGAGCGGCAAATTGATTGTCCGAATCGCATGGCCGGCCGAATGCTCGGGCACGCGGCGGACGTCAACGAATTGAATGTCGCCGCCGAGCGACACGAGACGTTCGTTCATCTCTTGGACGGTCAGTTGAGCTACCTGTCTGGTCTCCCCTTCATAATTCTCCATCAGGATAAACCCGGTAATGGTCTCGTGCCCGACGCGGGCGAGCCGCATGAAAGCCTCGTCGATTTGCTCGCTCGAATCGGCGACGACGGCGATCGGGGTACCGATCGGGATCATCATGCCGGCCCAGGATGCGAATTGACCGCCGAGTCCGATGTTGATGGAGTTCGGGATGTGGGCGGCGCCGTAAACAGTGTTCGGCCGCACATCGAGAATGACGCCGTCGAACGACCTGATATCGTCGGTGCTTAGCTCGCGGGGTTTCGGCAGCTCGGCGAGAGGCGTGGAGCCTTCGAGATTTTTCGCCGCGCTTTTCGGGAAGTACATCGGCACCTCCGGCTGGTCGCTGGCAACGAGTTTGACGAATTCGTCCTTCGTCATCGGCTGCAGCGCGTAGTTGAATTTTCTCTGCTGCCCGAGCGTCGACCAGGTCTCTTTCGATAGAGACTTCCCGCACAAACTGCCCGCACCGTGCGCGGGATAAACTTCGGTCTCGTCCGGGAATTTCAGAATCTTCTCGCGCAGCGAGTCGTAAAGCATCGCCGCCATCTGTTCACTCGTGAAGCCCTTCGACCCGACGAGATCGGGCCGGCCGACGTCGCCGATAAAGAGCGTGTCGCCGGTGAACATTTTGAGCGGAGCCGACGAATCTTCCGTGTCTTCCGCCACGATAGTTATTCCCTCGGGCGTGTGGCCGGGTGTCTCGAGAAATCGCAGCCTGACGCGCCCGACGTTCAGCTCGTCACCGTCCTTTACTTTCAGCGTCGGAAACTGCGTGTTCGCCCGCTGACCATAAACGATCTGCGCTCCGGTTCGTTTCGAGAGCTCGATGTGGCCGCTGACAAAATCGGCGTGCGAGTGGGTCTCGATCACGTATCTGATCTTTTGACGATTGGCATCGGCCTCGTCCAAGTATTGTTGGACGTCTCGCTGCGGATCGATGATCGCGGCCTCGTCATCCGAGCCGATGTAATACGAGGCGTGAGCGAGACATCCCAGATAAAACTGTTTGAATTTCATCGCATTAGTCCTCTCGTCGATACTCAACTACGAAGCGCCGTTCGCCCTCGTCGTCGAGCATCACAACAAAATCAGTCTGCCGCAATCCGTTCTCAACGAACCGACTCAGTTCGCGCCTCGATAACGGCCAGGGCAATTTGTCCGGCAGCTCATCTTCTTCGCGTCCGCGTGTGACCACAACTAACCTACCACCGGGTGCAACAAATTTCGCTATAGCGTCGATGACATCCGATCTCATTTCAATCGGCAGCGGCTGGATCGTGTAAACCTCAAGGACAAAGTCGAAAGCTTCAAGCCAAACGAGAGGCGGGTGAAAGAGATCAGCAGTTATGAACAAAATATCCCGCCCGTTATGTAACTCCTTTGCCCACTCGATGGCTGTTGGTGAAATATCGAAAGCGGTAACGCTGAATCCCAAATCGTCCAAGTAGCAAGCGTCGTCCCCGAGGCCGCAGCCGATGACAAGGGCCTTACGGTTATTGCCGCTAAGTCCGGTCGATTCCGCCCACGCTTTGAAATACTTGTTCGGCTCAAGATCCGCCCACGGTATTAATTCGTTGTTGCCTTTTGCCTCTCGATAAAGCGCGTCGAACCAGCCGGTCGCATCTCCCTTCTCGGCAAATTGTTCGGCTAGCTCGCGGGCTCGGGCACGCTTATCGAAGTCGGGTTGTTCCATGTAGTGAAAAAATAGCTGATAGCTGTTAGCTGATAGCTGTCAGCTATTGTTCTACCGGCGCGCCCGCGTCCTTCCACGCCTTCCAGCCGCCGGCCATCGAATAGACATTCGTGTAGCCCATCTTCTGCAGCATGTCGGCCGCGAGCGCCGAACGAAATCCGCCGCCGCAATAGAGGATCAATTCCGTCGATTTGTCGGGAAAAGTCTGCACGATGTCGCGCTCGATGACCCCGCGGCCCATATGGCGAGCCCCGGCGGCGTGACCGGCTTGCCACTCGTTGTCTT
>Ga0247718_1000560_pt1 | contig 10733 bp, 9 predicted proteins | sample 21E_DmetaG_FD_189045 | JGI IMG/M metagenome (GOLD analysis project Ga0247718, IMG submission 189045) | Soil microbial communities from hillslope of Landscape Evolution Observatory, University of Arizona, Oracle, AZ, United States - 2-1-E_D | ecosystem: Engineered > Artificial ecosystem > Mesocosm...
CACCAGCAGCAGCCCCTCCTGCAGCGGCGCCGCTGGAGTTCACCGACCACGTCGGCGCGCCGCTGCAGGAGGGGCTGCTGCTGGTGCACAACACGCTGACCGGCCTGGGCCTGCGCGATCGCATCCAGCTCGGCTGCGCCGGCAAGGTCGTCAGCGCCTTCGACATCGCGCGGCTGATGGCGCTCGGCGCCGACTGGTGCAATGCCGCGCGCGGCTTCATGTTCGCGCTCGGCTGCATCCAGGCGCAGAACTGCCACACCGGCCACTGCCCGACCGGCGTGACCACCCAGGACCCGCTGCGCCAGCGCGCGCTGGTCGTGCCGAGCAAGGCCGAGCGCGTGCGGCAGTTCCACGACAACACGCTCAAGGCGCTCAAGGAGCTGGTGCAGGCCGCCGGCCTGAACCACCCGCAGGAGATCAGCGCCGCGCACATCGTGCGGCGCATCGCCGACCACGAGGTCAAGCTGCTCGCCAACCTGCTGCCCTTCGTCCAGCCGGGCGCGCTGCTGGCCGCCGAGCGCGGCGAGGCCGACTGGCCGCACCAGGTGTTCCGGCTCTACTGGCCGCGCGCCAGCGCGCAGTCCTTCGCGGCCGTGCCCCCCTGAGCGCGGCGCCGGCGCCACGCGCCCCGCGCTCGGGGGTGTGCCGCGCGCGGGGCGGCGCCACAATGCCCGCACAACAAGTGCATCCGAGGAGACCTGCGTGCTCACCGTCTACCTGGTCGAGGACGACCCGCTGGTGTCGCAACATGTGCGCGAGGCCCTGAACGAGGCGCCGGGCATGCGCTGCGTCGGCCACGCCAGCCGGCTCGCGACGGCGCGCAGCGAGCTGCCGCAGTGCCGCCCCGACGTGCTGCTCTCCGATCTCGGTCTGCCCGACGGCGACGGCACCGAGCTGATCGGCGAGCTCAGCCACGCGCCGGCGATCGACGGCGTCTGGCACCCGCACATCCTGGTGTTCTCGGTGTTCGGCGACGAGACGCGCGTGATCCGCGCGATCGAGGCCGGCGCCGACGGCTATTTCCTCAAGGGCTGCACCGCCGAGGAGCTGGTGCGCGCGGTCCAGCAGGCCGCGCGCGGCGAGTCGCCGATCTCGCCGGGCATCGCGCGCCACCTGCTCAAGCGCTTCCGCGATGCCGGCCTCGCGCCCGAACCGGCGGCGCGCGAGGCCGGGCCGGACTCGGGCCTGGCGCCGATCTCCGGCCTGCTCGATCTCGAGCCGGCCGAGGGCGGCGGCCACGAGGTCAGCACGCGCGAGCACGAGGTGCTGCGCCTGGTCGCGCACGGCTACGTGACCGAGGAGATCGCCGAGCGGCTGCTGATCACGCCGCGCACCGTCGCGACCGACGTGCGCAACGTCTACCGCAAGCTGCAGCTCGGCGAGCGCGCCCGCGTCGCCGAGCAGGCCCTCACGCGCCCCGGGTGGGCGTGAGCCGGCCGCGCCGCATCGCCGCGGCGCTGCTGGCGCTCGCGCTGGCCGTGCTGGCCGGCTGCGGCGCCAGCCAGGCGCAGGACACGCGCCGCGCGGTCGAGCTGCACGAGGCGGTGCTGGTCGAGCCCTCCGGCGAACGCAGCGTCGTGCTGCCCGATGCCTGGGAGCGCAGCGCACCCGCGCGCGACGCGCCGGTGCGCTACCGCCTCGTCTTGCCCGACGCCGCGCTGCATGCCGAGGCGGCGGCGCTCTACATCCCGCGCGCCGGCAACGCGCTGCGCGTGCAGCTCAACGAGCAGCCCCTGCTGACGCTCGGCGTGCCGGGCGAGGACGGCCGCTGGACGAGCGACAGCTCCCGCGTGCCGGTGTGGGTGCCGCTGCCGGCGGCGCTGCTGCGCCCGGTCGGCAACCGCCTGGAGATCGAGCTCTGGGGCCGGCCGGGGCACGACGCCGGGCTGTCGACGCTGTGGGTCGGCCCGCTGGCCGAGCTCGAGCCGATGTACCGAGCCCGGCTCGACCACGAGGTCTTCGGCACCTGGGTCGTCAGCGCCGCGGCGAGCGTGATGGGCGCGCTCGCGCTGCTGCTGGCCGCGCGCGCACGCCGCTTCGTCTACGCCTGCTTCGGCGCCGCGAGCCTGCTGTGGGCCTGGCGCCTGAGCGGCCCGCCCGATCCCGGCAGCGACGCCTGGAGCGCGCTGGCCACGGTGCTCTTCCATGCCTCCTACGCCTGGTTCGTCGTGCTGATGAGCCTGTACGCGCTGGCCGCGGTCGGCCGCGACAGCGCCGCCGTGCGGCGTGTGCAGGCGGGCTGGGCCGTGCTCGCGCTCGTGCTGGCCGCCGGGCTGTGGGCCCTCGACGCGCCGGGGCTGCGCACCCTGTTGCTGGCCGGCACGCTCGGCGGGGTGCTGTGGCTGTTCGCGGTGCTGGCGGCGACCGCGCTGCGCCAGCGCAGCGCGGCGGCGCTGCTGCTGGCCGCGGCGGCCGGCATCAGCGTCGCGGTCGGGGCGCGCGACTTCATGGTGTTCCGCGTCTTCTACGACTACGGCGCGCTGACCTGGAGCCGCTACACCATCTTGCTGCTGCTCGGGGTGCTGGCCTGGCTGCTGGTCGACGAGTTCGCCCGCTCGGCGGCCGCGCTGCGCGCGCTCAACGACGAGCTGCAGCAGCGCGTCGCGCGCAAGGAGCAGGAGCTGACCGCCGCCTTCGCGCTGACCCGCGCGAGCGAGCGCGAGCAGGCCGCGCACGCCGAGCGCGACCGCATCCTGCGCGAGATGCACGACGGCCTCGGCGGGCGGCTGGTCGCGGCGCTGGCGCTGACCTCGCAGCTGGCACGCCAGGCCTCGGCGCCGGAGGGCAGCGAGGAGGGGCGCCGCCCGCTCGACGAGCCGCTGCGCGAGCTCCAGCTCACGCTCGACGACTGCCTCGTCGAGCTGCGGCTCGCGCTCGATTCGCTCGAGGCCGACCAGCGTCCGCTGATCGAGGCGCTGGCCGAGCTGCGCTTTCGCGTCGAACCCTCGCTGCGCGCAGCCGGCGTGCGGCTGGTCTGGGAGGTCGACGAGGTGGCCGGCGAGCGCGTGCTCGTCGCCGGCGACACGCTGCAGGTGCAGCGCATCGTGCGCGAGGCGCTGACCAACGTGCTCAAGCACGCGCAGGCCACGGTGGTGTGGCTGCGGCTCGCGCCGCGCGAGGACGGCGGGCTGACGCTGGCGGTGATCGACAACGGCCTGCAGCAGCGCAGCGGTGGGAGTGACGCGCAGCCGCCGCTGCCGCTGTTCGTGCCGGCCTCGATCGCCCAGGGCGGGCGCGGCCTGGCGAACATGCAGCGGCGTGCCGCCGCGCTGGGCGCGCGCCTGACGAGCGGGCCCGACCCGCAGGGCTGGGCGGTCGTGCTCGAGCTGCCGCTGCCGCCGACGGGCGCGGCCTAGGGCCGGTCGGCGCTGTCAGAGTGCTCGCGCCGCAGGCCCTCGACCTGCACGACGATGCGCACCCGGTCGGCCACGAAGGGCAGGCCGTAGTCGATGCCGGCGGCGCTGCGCCGGATCTCGCCCTCGAAGTCGCCGCCGCAGACCTCGCGCTGCAGCCGCGGGTGCGGGTGGCAGCCGAAGCGCCGCGCGCTCAGCGTCAGCCCGAGGCTGACGCCGCGCAGCGTGAGCTCGCCCTCGACGGCGCTCGGCGCCGGCGCGCCGTCCGCCGCGTCGAAGCGCAGCCGGCGCGCGACGAACCAGGCGATCGGGTGCGCCTCGACGTCGAGCAGGTCGGCGCGCCGCAGGTGGGCGTCGAAGGGCGCCAGGCCGGTGCTGACGCTGTGCATCGGCAGCTCGATGCTGACCAGGCCGTTGCGCGCCTCGCGGTCGAGCGTGACGCTGCCGCGCGCCGGGCCGAGCCGGCCGCGGATCGTCGCGGTGCCGAAGTGCAGCACCTCGAAGTGCACGAAGCTGTGCTCGGGGTCGAGGTCGTAGGTGGCCGGCGCCGCGGTGGCACCGGCCGCGGCGCCGGCGGCGCACAACGCGAGCGCGATCGACCGCATGGGAGCGCGCCTTACTGCCGCACGCCCTCGACCTGGATCAGCAGCCGCACATTGTCCGGGATGCCGGGCAGGCCGTAGCTCATGCCCCAGCGGCTGCGCTGGATCGTGGTCTCGAAGTCGCCGCCGCAGACCTCGCGCTGCAGCCGCGGGTTGATGTAGCAGTTGAAGTTGCTCGCCTTCAGCAGCACCGGCTGGCTCTTGTCGAGCAGCGTCAGCGTGCCGGCGACCTCGACGAGCTTGTCGCCCTCGAAGCGCAGCTGCTCGCCGACGAAGCGCGCGCTCGGGTACATCTCCACGTCGAAGAAGTCCGCGCCCTTCAGGTGGCTGTCGAAGGGGCCGACGCCGGTGCTGACCGAGCCGGTCTCGATCGTGATGTCGACCTTGCCGCTCTTGGCGGCGCGGTCGAGCGTCACCGAGCCCTGCTTCTTGTCGAAGCGGCCGCGGTTGGTCGAGGTGCCGAAGTGCAGCACCTCGAAGGTGACGAAGGTGTGGCCGGGGTCGATCGCGTAGGTGACGGGTGCGGCCTGGGCCGCGGCGGCGGCCAGCGCCAGGGTGGCGGCGATCAGGGTCTTCTTCGACAGCATGGTGGGGCGGTTCCTGTGGGGTTGGAATGGAGGAGGGCTCAGGGCGCGCCGAGCCCGGCGAGCGCGAGCTTGAAGGTGACCTGCACCTCGTCGGCGACCATCGAGGTGTCGGCCCATTCGCCGTCGCCGATGCGGAAGTCCAGGCGCTTGAGCGTGAAGCTGCCGCTCGCGGTGCCGTTCGTGCCGGCCTGCGCCAGCGTCACCGGCACGCTCAGCGCGCGGCGCGCGCCCTTGATCGTCAGCGTGCCGGCGACCTCGTAGCGGCCGCCACCGAGCGCCTTGACCGCGCTCGACTGGAAGCTCGCCTGCGGGAATTTGGCGCTGGCGAACCACTCGGCCTTGGGCAGCTCGCGGTCGGTGTCCGGGTCGCCGATCGTGGCGCTGGCGGTGTCGATCATGAAGGCCACCTTGCTGGCCGCCGGGTTCCGGGCGTCGAAGGCGATCTGGGCGTCGAAGCGCTTGAAGACGCCCGACACCGGCACGCCGAGCTGCTTGCTGACGAAGGCGATCTCGCTGCCGGGCAGCAGCTTGGCGGGCGTGGCCTGGGCGCAGGCCGGGCCGGTGGCGAGCGTCGCGGCGGCGGCGACGGCGATCAGGGCGGTGGCAAGGGTCTTCATGGGTCTCGGGATCAGGGGCGGCCCGGGCGCATGCGCGCCAGCAGGCCGTCGCGGTCGATGAACTGGTGCTTCAGCGCGGCGGCCACGTGCAGTGCGATGAGCGCCAGCAGCGTGTAGGCCAGCCAGCCGTGCACCGGCTTGATGAGCCGGGCGAGCTCCTTGTCCACCGGCACGAAGTCCGGCAGCGGCAGCACGCCGAACCACACGATCGGAAAGCCCGCCATCGAGCTGTAGGCCCAGCCCATCAGCGGCACGACGAGGAACAGCACATACATCAGGCCGTGGGTCGCGTGGTGGGCGGCGCGCTGCCAGCCGGGCATCGTGGCCTCGACGCGCACCGGCAGCGGCGGCGGGCGGTGAGCGAGACGCCAGCCCAGGCGCAGCAGCGAGAGCAGCAGGATCGCGATCCCGGCCCACTTGTGCCAGTTGTAGAGCTTGAGCTTGAGCGGCGAGAGCGCCAGCCCGCTCATGTAGGCCCCGACCGCCATGCTGCCGAGGATCGCGACGGCGAGCAGCCAGTGCAGCGCGATCGCGGTGGCGGTGTAGCGGGGTTCGAGCGGCTTCATCGGGTGAACGGCGGGTTGACGGTCACTGTAGACAGCGACCGACCCCCGCGGGTTCACCGCGGTTCACGCGTCGATTCAAAAATCCTGCAGGAACGCCGCCGCTCAGGCGGCCGCGCCGCGCCACTGCGCGAGCAGCGTCGCCCACGACCGGCGCACCTCGGCCAGGTGGCGGGCGCGCACGTGGCCGTAGCCGCGGAGCTGCTCGGGCAGCGAGGCGATCTGCACCGCCAGTGCGAGCCGCGCCGGGGCAACGTCGCCGGCCAGCCCGGCGAGCAGCTCCTCGACCGTCGCGCGGTACTCGCCGATCAGCGCCCGCTCGCCGCGCCGCTCCTCGGTGTGGCCGAAGGGGTCGCACCAGCGGCCGCGCAGGCCCTTGAGCTTCGCGAGCCCCCGGAAGGCCGTGAGCACCCACGGCCCGTAGGCGCGCTTTTGCAGCTCGCCGCGCTCGTTGCGCCGCGCCAGCAGCGGCGGCGCGAGGTGGAACTGGAGCTTGACCTCGCCCTCGAACTGCTCGGCCAGCCGGGCGTGGAAGGCCGGGTCGGCGTGCAGCCGCGCGACCTCGTACTCGTCCTTGTAGGCCATCAGCTTGAAGAGGTAGCGCGCCACCGCCTCGGTGAGGCGGGTCGAGCGCAGCGGCGCCTCGGCGGCGCGCACCCGCTCGACGACGTCGCGGTAGCGCTGCGCGTAGGCGGCGTCCTGGTAGGCGCTCAGGAAGTCGATGCGCTTTGCGATCGTCTCGTCCAGCGCGGGCCGTTTGACGATCTGGATCACCTGCGCCGTCGCCGTCAGCGCCTGCACCGCCGCCAGGTCGTGCGCGGCACGCCGGCCCCACTCGAAGGCCGCATGGTTGCGCGCGACCTGCACGCCGTTGAGCTCGATCGCGCGCCGCAGCGCGGCGCGGCTCAGCGGGATCCAGCCCTTCTGCCACGCGTAGCCGAGCAGCAGCGGGTTGGTGTAGATCGCGTCGCCCAGCAGCGCGCTGGCGAGCCGCTCGGCGTCGAGCTGGCCGACCTCGGTGCCGGCGGCGCGCGCGATCGCGCTCGCGCAGTTCGCACCGGGGAACTGCCAGTCCGGCTGCTGCACGAAGGCCGCGGTCGGTGTGCCATGGGTGTTCAACACCACATGGGTGCGGCCCTCGCGCATCACCGCCAGCGTGTCCTTCTTGGCCGCGACGATCGCGTCGCAGGCGATCACCAGGTCGGCCTCGGCGGTGCCGACCTTGGTGCAGTACAGCGATTCGGGCCGGTTCGCGATCTGCACATGGCTCCAGGCCGCGCCGCCCTTTTGCGCCAGGCCGCCGGCGTCCTGGGTCACGACGCCCTTGCCCTCGAGGTGGGCCGCCATGCCCAGCAGCTGGCCGATCGTGATCACGCCGGTGCCCCCGACGCCGGCCACCAGGATGCCCCAGGCCTGCTCGGCCACCGGCAGCACCGGCTCGGGCAGCGGCGGCAGCGCGTCCGGGTCGTGGGCGCGGTCGGCCTTGGGCTTCCTCAGCGGCGCGCCGCTGACGGTCACGAAGCTCGGGCAGAAGCCCTTCAGGCAGGAGTAGTCCTTGTTGCAGCTGCTCTGGTTGATGCGGCGCTTGCGGCCGAACTCGGTCTCGACCGGCTCGACCGACAGGCAGTTGCTCTGCGCCGAGCAGTCGCCGCAGCCCTCGCAGACCGCCTCGTTGATCACGACCGTGGTGTCCGGCGTCGCGAGCTTGCCGCGCTTGCGGCGCCGGCGCTTCTCGGTCGCGCAGGTCTGGTCGTAGACGATCACCGTGGTGCCGGCGAGCTCGCGGAACTCGCGCTGCAGCCGCTCGAGCTCGTCGCGGTGGTGGACCGTGACGCCGGGCTCGAGCGCCGCGCCGCGGTACTTGCCGGGCTCGTCGCTGACGATCACGAGCTTCTTCACGCCCTCGGCGACCAGGCTCTTCTGGATCTGCAGGACGCTGTGGCCCTCGGGGCGCTCGCCGACGGTCTGGCCGCCGGTCATCGCGACCGCGTCGTTGTAGAGCAGCTTGTAGGTGATGTTGACGCCGGCGGCGATCGCCTGGCGGATCGCCAGCAGCCCGCTGTGGAAGTAGGTGCCGTCGCCGAGGTTGGCGAAGACATGCTTCTCGGTGGTGAAGGGCGCCTGGCCGACCCAGGGCACGCCCTCGCCGCCCATCTGCGTGAAGGTGCTGGTCTGGCGGTCCATCCACAGCACCATGTAGTGGCAGCCGATGCCGGCCAGCGCGCGCGAGCCCTCGGGCACCTTGGTGCTGGTGTTGTGCGGGCAGCCGCTGCAGAACCAGGGCGCGCGGTCGCCGGTGTCGAGCCCGGCTGTCGCGAGCGAGCGCTCCTTGGCCTCGTTGAGCGCCAGCCGGGCCTCGATGTGCGCGCGCGTGTCGGCATCCACGCCCAGGCGCAGCAGCCGGCGGCCGATCGCGCGCGCGATGATCGCCGGCGTCAGGTCCGCCTTGGCGCGCAGCAGCCAGTTGTCCGTCGGGTTGGGGCGGCTCCACTCGCCGCCGGTGGTGTCGCCCTCGGGCTCGTCGAACTTGCCCAGCACGTTGGGGCGCACGTCGGGGCGCCAGTTGTAGAGCTCTTCTTTCAGCTGGTACTCGATGACCTGGCGCTTCTCCTCGATCACCAGGATCTCCTGCAGCCCGGTCGCGAACTCCCGCGTGATGCTCGCTTCCAGCGGCCAGACCACGCCGACCTTGTGCAGCCGGATGCCCAGGCGGCGGCAGGCCGCCTCGTCGAGCCCCAGGTCGTGCAGCGCCTGGCGCGTGTCGTTGTAGGCCTTGCCGCTGGCGATCAGCCCGAGGCGCGCGTTCGGCGCGTCGATCACGGTGTGGTTGAGCCGGTTCGCGCGCACATAGGCCAGTGCCGCGTACCACTTGTGGTCCATCAGCCGCGCCTCCTGCTCCAGCGGCGCGTCGGGCCAGCGGATGTGCAGGCCGCCGGGCGGCATCGGGAAGTCCTCGGGCAGCACGATCTTCACGCGGTCCGGGTCGACCTGCACCGACGCCGAGGACTCGACGATCTCCTGGATCGTCTTCATGCCCGCCCACACGCCAGAGAAGCGGCTCATCGCGAAGGCGTGCAGCCCCAGGTCCAGGATCTCCTGCACGCTGGCGGGGAAGAACACCGGGAAGCCGCAGGCCTTGAAGTTGTGGTCGCTCTGGTGCGCGGCGGTGCTGCTCTTGGCGATGTGGTCGTCCCCGGCGATCGCGATCACGCCGCCGTGCTTGGCCGTGCCGGCCATGTTGGCGTGCTTGAACACGTCCGCGCAGCGGTCCACGCCTGGGCCCTTGCCGTACCAGATGCCGAACACGCCGTCGAACTGGCGCTGCTCGGGGTAAAGATCCAACTGCTGCGTGCCCCACACCGCGGTGGCGGCCAGCTCCTCGTTGACGCCGGGCTGGAACACGATGTGGTTGGCCGCGAGGTGCTGCCTGGCGGCCCACAGCGCCTGGTCGTAGCTGCCCAGCGGGCTGCCGCGGTAGCCGCTGATGAAGCCGGCGGTGTTGAGCCCCGCGGCCGCGTCGCGCACCCGCTGCAGCATCGGCAGGCGCACCAGCGCCTGCACCCCGCTCATGAAGGCGCGTCCGGAGGCGAGCGCGTACTTGTCGTCCAGCGTCACCGTCTCGAGGGCCTGACGGATCGATGCGGGCAGGGGCGCGTTCATGGCTCTTCAGTTCTCCGGGACCGGCGGGCCGTTCCAGTGTAGGCAAAGCGCGCGGTGAAGTCTTTTCTTTTCATGCCCTCTGCGGCATGCTTGCGGCAACGATGTTGCGCATCAACGCGGTGAAAAGAAGCAATGCCCGCTAGAAAGCCCATTCCAAGGCAAGACCGCCCCGAGGCCGGCGAGGACGCGCCGCCCGGCGCCGCGCTCGACCGCTACGACATCGCCATCCTCGGCGCGCTGCAGCGTGATGCGCGGCTGTCCAACGCCGAGCTGGCCAGCCGGATCGGCCTGTCGGCCGCGCCGACCTGGCGGCGCGTCAAGCGGCTGGAGGAGCAGGGCGTGATCCGCGGCTACCGCGCCGAGATCGACCGCCACAAGATCGGCCTGGGCGTGCTGGCCTTCGTGCGCGTCGACGCCGACCGCCACTCCGCGGCCAAGGAGCTCGAGGACGCGATCCGCGCGCTGCCCGAGGTCATCGCCTGCCACTACATCAGCGGCTCGGGCACCTTCGAGCTGCAGGTCATGGCCACTGACCTCGAGGCCTTCTCGCGCTTCTCGCTCGGCACGCTGCTGAACCTGCCGCACGTGAAGGACATCCACACCAGCTTCTCGCTCGGCGAGGTCAAGGCCGGCGCGGCGCTGCCGCTGGGGCACCTGGGGGCGCGGTGAGCGCGCCGGCACTGCGCGAACTGCTCACGCGTGTGACGCGCGAGGGCCGGCTGGAAGCCATCTGGCTGCGCCCGGCGCGCCGCGAGGCGGCTCAGGCCGTGCCCGAGGCCGAGGCCATCGAAGGCCACGGCCTGGCCGGCGACCGCAGCAGCCTCGCCGCCCGCGGCGGCGGCAAGCGGCAGGTGACGCTGCTCCAGGCCGAGCACCTGCCGGTGATCGCCGCGCTGAGCGGCCACGCCGCGGTGGACGCCGGCGCGCTGCGCCGCAACCTCGTGGTTTCCGGCCTCAACCTGCTGGCCGCGCGCGGGCTGCTGAAGGAGCAGCCGCTGTGGCTGCGCATCGGCCCCACGGTGCGGCTGGAAGTCACCGGGCCCTGCGAGCCCTGCTCGCGCATGGAAGAGGTGCTGGGCCCCGGCGGCTACCAGGCGATGCGCGGGCACGGCGGCGTGACCGCGCGGGTGCTGGACGGCGGGCGGCTGCAGGTCGGGGACCGGGTGTGGGTGGAGGCGGTGCGGCCGATGTGAGGTGAGGGGCGGGGAGCCGAACGCGAGGCTTTGCCGGGTGGCGTGTCGTTGCGGCGGGGGCAGTCTTCGGCGGATATCCGTCAAATGCTGCAAACGGCCAGTAGCGGTCCTAGCCGAAGCCCTCGGAATTCGCGCGCCGGCGTGCCCCCGCGGGGCGG
>Ga0247718_1000561_pt1 | contig 10729 bp, 10 predicted proteins | sample 21E_DmetaG_FD_189045 | JGI IMG/M metagenome (GOLD analysis project Ga0247718, IMG submission 189045) | Soil microbial communities from hillslope of Landscape Evolution Observatory, University of Arizona, Oracle, AZ, United States - 2-1-E_D | ecosystem: Engineered > Artificial ecosystem >...
GGTCCACGTAGTCGCCCGCCGGGAGGAGCCGCGCCCCCCCGCGGGCGACTACGTGGACCTGGGCGCCCTCATCCTGGAGGACGACGAGCCGGAAGAGCCCAGCACCCGCTTCGTCGTCCCCGAGGAGGAGCCCACCGGCGACGAGGACCGCGACTTCGCGGACATGCTCGCCGTCTTCCGGCAGAAGGTCTCGGAGAACATCGCCGCCGAGGACACGTCCAGCCACTACGACCTGGGCGTCGCCTTCATGGAGATGGGGCTGGTCGACGAAGCCATCGCCGAGTTCCAGGTCGCGCTCCGCGGCGGCGCCAACGCCCTCGCCACCCTGGAGATGCTGGGGCGCTGCTTCGTGGAGAAGGCGCAGTTCGGCGTCGCCGTCCGCGTCCTCGACCGCGCGCTCCAGCTCCCCGGCGCCTCCGGCGGCGACCTGGTCGGCGTCCACTACCAGCTCGGCCGCGCCCACGAGGCGCTGGGGAACCCCGGCGCCGCCCGCGAGCAGTACGAGCGCGTGGTGGAGCTGGACATCCGCTTCCGCGACGCCGCCGAGCGGCTGGAAGCGGTGCGCACCGCCGCGCGCTCCGCGGCGTTTTGACAAGCCCCGTACCCCCGGTTACCTTGTGACCGCTTTATCCGGTCCCGGCTCAAGGCATTCCAGCACCATGCTTCGCACCGCACCGCCCCGACTGTCCGAGATCCAGGCCCCCGTCCGCGAGCGCCTCGACAGCGTGTTCGAGGAGATCCGCCGCATCGTCGTGGCCGACTTCCCGGCGGTCGGCGAGGTCAACGACTACCTCCTCAAGGTGCGCGGGAAGCTCTTCCGCCCCACCCTGGTCCTCCTCTGCAACGAGGTCGGGGGGCGCCCCCACCGCGACGCCGAGGTCCTGGCCGCCGTGGTCGAGCTGGTGCACCTGGCCACGCTGGTCCACGACGACGCGGTGGACCACTCGGTGCTGCGCCGCGGGATGCCGACGGTGAACTCCATGTGGAGCCACCAGGTCGCCATCATCATGGGCGACTACCTGTACTCCCGCTCCATGACCGAGATCACCCGGCTGGGGCAGATCGAGCCCATCCGCGTGCTGGCCGCCGCCGCCAACGAGATGACCGTCGGCGAGATGCGGCAGCTCTCCTCGCACGACGCCCTGGAGTTCGGGCGCGACGACTACTTCCGCCTGATCGAGTGCAAGACCGCCTCGCTCATTGCGGCGGCGTGCGAGATGGGCGCCCTCTCGGGCGATCCCGGCTTCCGGGCTCCGCTGGCCCGCTTCGGGCGCGAGATGGGGATGGCCTTCCAGATCGCGGACGACCTCCTCGACTACACCTCCGACGAGTCCATCACCGGGAAGCCCACCGGGCTCGACCTGCGCGAGCACAAGGTCACCCTCCCGCTGATCGCCGTCCTCCCGCGCCTCTCGGCCGCGGAGCGCGAGGTGGTGGACGCCCTGTTCCGCGACCCGGAGCCGGGCGACGCGCACATTGCCGAGGTGGTGGGGCTGGTGCGCGAGCACGGCGGCTTGGATTATGCGAGGGCCACGGCGCGAGAGTACGCGCGCCGCGCGGAGGCAGCGCTGGAGGGGCTCCCCGCGAGCCCTGCGCTGGAGGCACTGCGGGCGAGCATTACCTACGCAATCGAGCGCCGCCGATGAGCGGCGCTCCGGTCATGGGTTGGGAGGTGAGATGAACGTTGCCGTGCGTCGCCGTGCCGGCCGGCTGGCCCTGGTGGTCCTCATCGGGCTGGTGCTGGGAGCGCTCCTGACGGAGCTGGCGGTGAACTTCATGCCCGCGAGCGCCGCGCGGGAGTTCTTCACCACCTCGGTGGCGGCGGCCTTCGGCCCGCTGGTGGTCGACCTGGTGGCGGTGGGGCTCACGCTCGGGCCGCTGGTCTTCCACCTGAACTTCCTCAGCGTGATCGGGGTGCTGGTGGTGGCGCTGGGAGCCCGCACCTGGCTCTGAGCGCCCGGTAGGAACGGAACGAGAAGGGCCCGCCCCACGGCCGTGGGGCGGGCCCTTCTCGTGTGTGCCGCGCCGGCTACGAGGAGCGGCGGAGCACCTGGCTGCGGTTGTCCTCGATCTTGGCCTTCTCGCGCAGCGACTGCACCCACCGGGCCAGCGCCGCCTGCTGCGCCTGGGCGTTCGCCATGGCGCGGAGCTGCGCCTTCTGCGCCTCGAACGCCTTGCGGTCGGCCTCGGTGCGGGCCACCGGGCGGATGATGAAGAGCCCCGCGGGCGACTGCACCACGTCGCTGACGCGGCCGACCGGCACCCCGAAGGCGGCCCCCGTCGCGGCATTCGCCTGCCCGAACACCGGGTTCATGTCCGCACGGGTGAAGGGCCCCACCCGCTGCACCTCCAGCCCGCGGGCCGCCGCCACCTGCTGGAGCGGCTTCCCGGCCCGCGCCTCACGCACGAGCTGCTGTCCGATCTGCTTCGCCTTCTCCTGCTTCTTCTTGAGCACCAGGAGGCGGCGGATCTGCGCGGACGCGTCCTTGAGCGGGACCGTCCCGGCCGGGGAGTACCCCTCCAGCTTCGCGACGAAGAGCGCCTGCGGCGTCTCCATCAGCTCGCTCACCGCGTTCCGGCGCTCCCCCTCGGGGAGCTCGCCCGCCCACTCCAGCGCCTCCAGCCCGGAGCCGATCCCCGGGACGTACGACATGTTCTCCGCCACCGTCACCCCCGTGCGGACCGTCGCGCCGGTGGTGCGCGCCGCGCGCTCGATCCCGTGGCGCTGGGCGACGTCCTCCAGCGAGTCGGCCTTGGCGTCGAGCCGCTCCAGCTCCGCCTCGCTCTTCTCGATGGGGATGAGGACGTGGCGCGCCTTCACCTGCTCTCCGTTCCGCTCGTCCACCCGGATGATGTGGTACCCGAACTGGGTGAGCACCGGCTCCGAGACCTGCCCCACCGGGAGGGAGAAGGCCACCTGGTCGAAGGCGGGGACCATCTGACCGCGCCCGAAGGCGCCCAGGTCGCCGCCGTTCTCCTTCGAGCCCGGGTCGGCGGACTCGCGCCGCGCCACCTCCGCGAAGTCGGCGCCGCCCACGATCTCGGCCCGGATCGCCTGCGCGCGCTGCAGGGTGGCCGCGCTGTCCGCCGCCGTGACCGTCTTGGGGAGGAAGGCCACCGTCAGGCGCGCCGTGGCCGGCCGCTTGAACTCGTCCTTGTGCTCGTCGTAGTACTTGCGGACCTCCGCGTCGCTCACCTGCTCCTCGCCGGGGACCAGGCGCGACACGTCGAGCGCCACGTACTCCACCGTCGCCGTCTCGGTGCGGTCCTGGAAGCTGCGCCACAGCTCCGCGTCGGAGACGTAGAGCCCGCCGGTCACCCGGCGGATCAGCTTCGCCTGCGGCACCGCCTGCCGGTAGTACTGCTCCAGCTGGAGGAGGATCTCCTCGCTGGCGGAGGGACTGTTCAGGAAGTCACGGTACTTCTTGATGTCGAACTGTCCGTCGGTCCGGAAGAGCTCGTTCTGCGCGAGCCCCGGGTGCGGCTCCAGGAGCGCCGCCTCGCGGATCTCCGCGTCGCTGGCGGTGACTCCCAGCTCCCGCATGGCCTGCTCCAGGAGGACGTCGTTCACCACCCGGTCCCACGCGGCCTGGTCCACCTCGCGCCGCTGCTCGGCGGTGAGCTCGCCCCCCGCGGACTCGCGGGCCTGCTCGTAGAGCTGCTGGTACACGAGCTGGTAGCGGTCGTAGCGGATGGGGACCCCGTTGACGCGCCCGAGCTCGTTGGTATTGACGTTCGGGCCCTGGCCGCTCACGTCCAGCCCCAGCTCGAAGAACATCCAGCCCACGAAGGCCAGAGCGAAGAGGACACCGAAGATCTTACCTACCTGTCCCCGCATTTTCTGCATCATGGCGATCACTACTCCTGGGACGGAACGAAACGTGCGCGAGCCGTGGGGAATCGAGCCGGGAGGCGCGGAGGCGAAAACACACGAAGATACCAGCCGCGGGGGAACCACGCAACCCGGCCGGAGAGCCCCCGGCGGAGCGAGTTGACCCCCCGCAGCCGATGGTGTAAGTTGCCCTTTCCCTTACCCGGCCGAGTCCCCGCCCTTTACTTCACGCGCGTACGAGACCATGGCGGAAGTCCCCCAGGAGCTGGCTGCGGAGGTGCAGAAGCTCGAGCGGTACCACGCGGAGAACCCCCAGGGCCGCTACTTCGTTCCGCTTGCCAACGCGTACCGGAAGATGGGGGAGACGGAGCAGGCGGAAGCCCTCCTCCGCGAGGGGCTGCGGCGCCACCCGGACTACCTGAGCGCGCACATCGTTCTGGGGCGGTGCCTCGCCGACCGGGGCGCCGCCGACGAGGCGGCGGCGGAGTTCCGGCACGTACTCTCCGTGGACCCGCAGAACCTGATTGCCCTCCGCTCCCTGGGAGAGCTGGCCGGCGAGCGCGGCCGGAGCGACGAGGCCGCGCGCTGGTACCGCGAGCTCTTGGCCGTGGACCCCATGAACGAGGACGCCCGGAGCGCGCTGGAGACGCTCGCGGCGCCCCCGCCCCCCCCGGCGCGCGCCGAGTGGGAGACGCCGGCTCCGGACGCGGACGACGGGGGCTTCCTGGCCGGCGCGCTGGACTGGACCCTCCCTGCCGACGCCCCGGACGAGACGCCCGCCGCCTCCTCGCGCGATGACGCGGCGGGGTGGGGAACCATCGAGCTGGACGCGGTGGACGTCTCCTCGGGGCGCGACGAGCCCGCGGATTCCTTCGACGGCATGGCCTTCGGCTCGCTGGATCTCGCGGAGACCGCCCCGGAGCCGCCCGCGGGCGGCTCCGGGGCGGTGGGGTGGGACCCCCTGGCCGAAGGGAGCCTCGACCTCGACCCGCCCCTCTACGCCGACGCCGCGCCCGAGGAGGACGAGGAGGTGGTCACGGAGACCATCGCCGAGCTCTACGCCCGCCAGGGGTTCTACGACCGTGCCGCGGAGGTGTACCGCGAGCTGATCCGGAGGCGCGGCGGCGATCCCGATCTGAGCCTCCGCCTCGCCGAGGTGGAGGCGCTCGCGGCGGGTGAGACGCCGCAGCCGGCCCCGCCCCCGCCGCCCGAGGTGCTGGCGCCGCGCGACGACCTGGCGCTCCCCGACTTCGGCGTCCTCGACCTTCCGGTCTTCCCGGAGGCGGGGCAGGAGCCCACGGGCACAGGAGACGATCTCTTCGCCGCGTCGTTCGAGCACGGCTTCGAGCCCGCCGCAGCGGAACCCGACCCCGCACCCGCTCCGGCCGCGGCAGCGGGAGCGAACCTTGCGGAGCCCTCTCCGGCCGCGGAAGCCCCGCCTCCCGGTGCAGGAACGGTGCGCGACTACCTGGCCTCCCTGGTGGCGTGGCGCCCCGGGGCCGGAGCGCCGGCAGCCGCGCCTCGCGCTCCGGAGCCGGAGCCGGGGGTGGAGGACCTCCCCTGGCTCGCCCTTCCCGAGGAGGAGCCCGCCGCGCCGCCTCCCGCGCCCGAGGCGCCGGGGCTCCCCGCGCTCTCGATGGACGAGGGATTCCCGTGGGAGAGCGCGCCCGGGACCCCCGCGGCGTCCGATGCCGGCCCGGTGCCCGCTCCCGCCGCGGAGGAGCCCCCGGCGGTGGACACGACCGGGGTGGGGGGCTTCTCGTTCGAGGAGTTCTTCATGGAGCCCCCGGCCGCAGCGGCGCCTTCGCCGGCGGCCGAGCCCCCGGCCCCGGCTCCCCACGCGGCGGAGCCGTCCCGCGCCGAGCCCCAGCCGCCGGCCGCGCCGGCGCAGGACGCCCCCGCGGGAGGCGACGAGGACGAGGACCTGGAATCGTTCCAGGCGTGGCTGCAGAGCCTCAAGCGGTGAGGATCGCCGTCGTCCACGGGCCCAACCTGAACCTCCTGGGCACGCGCGAGCCCGAGGTGTACGGGCCCGCGACCCTGGCCGACGTGAACGCCGCGCTCACCGCGCTGGCCGGGCACCTGGGGGTGGAGGTGGAGTTCTTCCAGTCGAACTCCGAAGGGGGGCTCGTGGACCACGTGCAGGCGGTGGCCCCCCGGGTCGACGGGCTGGTGGTGAACGCGGGTGCGTACACGCACACCAGCGTCGCGCTGCGCGACGCGCTGGTGGGAGTGGCGCGTCCGTTCGTGGAGGTGCATCTTTCCAACGTTTTTGCCCGCGAGGAGTTCCGGCACCGCTCGTACCTCGCGGACCGCGCCGTGGGCGTCGTCTCGGGGTTCGGGATCGACAGCTACCTCCTGGGCCTCCGTGGCCTGGTGGGGTACCTGGGACGGCGGGGCGGCGCGGGCAGACTCGTCCAACGCAAGGGAGAATCCAGTGGCTACGACGGCCGATTTCCGTAACGGGATGGTCATCAACCTCGATGGCACCCTATTCACCATCCTCTGGTTCCAGCACCACAAGCCGGGCAAGGGGAACACCGTGGTGCGCAGCCGGCTCCGCAACGTCCTCACGGGCGCGGTGCTCGAGAAGACCTTCCGCGCGGGGGAGCGGATCGACGAGGTGCGCCTGGAGCACCGGCCCATGACGTACAGCTACAACGACGGACACCTGTACCACTTCATGGACTCCCAGACCTACGACGACATCGCCCTGGCCGACGCGGTCATCGGCGAGGACCAGCTCAAGTACCTCAAGGAGGGGATGGAGGTCACGGGGCTGGTCCACGGGGAGAACGTGATCTCGGTGGAGCTGCCGTTCTTCGTGGAGCTCCAGATCGTGGAGACGGACCCCGGCGTCCGCGGCGACACCGCGCAGGGCGGCACCAAGCCCGCCAAGCTGGAGACCGGAGCGGTGGTGAACGTACCCCTCTTCGTGAACGAGGGCGACGTCATCCGCGTCGACCGCCGCGAGGACAAGTACATGGAGCGCGCCAAATGATCGACCTCGACTTCCTCCGCGGCCTCATCGAGGCGGTGGACGGGAGCGGGATCGACTCCCTGGAGATCGCCCGGGGGGGGACCCGCATCCGGATCGCCAAGACGCCGCCCCCCGCACCGGTGGCGGCCGGCGCCGCGCCCGCCGCGGCGCCCCAGCAGGTGGTGGAGCACACGCTCCCGCCCGCTCCGGCGCCCGCCGCGCCCGCGGCTCCGGCCCCGGCCGCGCCGAGCGCCCCCGCGGCGCGCTCGAACCTGCTGGAGGTGAAGTCTCCGATGGTGGGGACCTTCTACCGCTCGCCCGCGCCCGAGGCGCCGCCGTACGTGGAGATCGGGACCCGAGTCGGCAAGGGGCAGACGCTCTGCATCCTCGAGGCGATGAAGCTCATGAACGAGCTGGAGTCGGAGTACTCGGGGACGGTCCGGGAGATCCTCGTCGAGAACGGGGAGCCCGTCGAGTACGGCCAGGTTCTCTTCCGGATCGAGCCCGAGGCGTGAAGGCGGTGGAGGAGTGGCCGCCGGAGGGGCCTGCCGGACCCGGCAGGCCTCCCGGTGCCGGGAGGGAATTCGTGCTGCGCGAGGCGCTGGAGGAGATGGTGCGCCGGGGCGCGTCCGACCTTCACCTCAAGGCCGGCCGCGCCCCCGTGCTCCGCATCCACGGCGAGCTGCACGACACCTCCCTGGCCGTGCTCCGCCCCGAGGACCTCAAGCGCTGCGCGGAGCAGATCCTCAGCCCCCGGCAGCGCGAGGTCTTTCAGGAGCAGAAGGAGATCGACTTCGCCATCGGGGTCCAGGGGCTGGGCCGCTTCCGCACCAACGTCTTCCAGCAGCGCGGCACGCTGGGGTTCTCCTTCCGGGCGGTCCCCTTCGAGGTCCCGTCGCTGGAGGAGCTCCACCTCCCCGAGGTGCTGCAGCAGATCGCGCTCTCCCCGCGCGGGATGGTGCTGGTTACGGGGGTGACGGGGAGCGGGAAGTCGACCACGCTCGCCTCCATGGTCCGCTATCTGAACGAGCGGCGGGCGGTCAACGTGGTGACGGTGGAGGACCCCATCGAGTTCCTCCACCGGGACGCCAGGGCCATCATCAGCCAGCGCGAGGTGGGGACCGACACGCACTCCTTCCACGAGGCGCTGCGCCACGTCCTGCGGCAGGACCCGGACGTCATCCTCCTGGGGGAGATCCGCGACGCGGCGTCCATGGAGACGGTGCTCAAGGCCGCGGACACGGGACACCTGGTCCTCTCCACGCTCCACACCACCGACGCCACCCAGACCATCGGGCGGATCATCTCCTTCTTCCCTCCGCACCAGCACGCGGAGATCCGCGCCATGCTGGCGGTGGCGCTCCGCGCGGTCGTCTCGCTGCGCCTGATCCCCCGCTCCGACGGGAAGGGGCGCGTGCCGGCCGCGGAGGTGCTGGTGAACACCGCCGCCGTCACGGAGGCCATCCGTGCCGGCGACCAGATGCACACCATTCCCGAGCTCATCGCCCAGGGGCGCGTGCAGTACGGGATGCAGACCTTCGACCAGAGCCTGATGGACCTGTACCAACGCGGCCTGATCTCCTTCGACTGGGCCCTGCACTACGCATCGAACCCCTCCGAGTTCGCGCTGCGCGCCTCCGGGGTCGAGTCCGGCTCCGACGCGGGGTGGACCGGCGTGGCCGACGACCTGGGGAGGTGAACCACATGTTCCGCAAAGTCCTGATCGCGAACCGGGGCGAGATCGCCCTCCGTGTCATCCGCGCCTGCAAGGAGATGGGGATCCGCACGGTGGCGGTCTTCTCCGAGGCCGACCGCGAGTCGCTCCACGTCCGCTTCGCGGACGAGGACGTGTGCATCGGACCCGCCTCCGCGCGCGAGAGCTACCTCAACATCCCGCGGATCATCGCCGCGGCCGAGATCACCGGCGCGGACGCCATCCACCCGGGGTACGGCTTCCTGGCCGAGAACGCGGAGTTCTCGGAGATCTGCGAGCGGAGCGACATCACCTTCATCGGGCCCAATCCGCAGCAGATCCGCATGATGGGCGACAAGGCCACCGCCCGGCGGACCATGCAGGAGGTGGGCGTCCCCATCGTCCCGGGGACCGACGCCATCGCCGACCCCGAGGAGGCGCTCGCCGCCGCGCGGGACATCGGCTTCCCCGTGCTCATCAAGGCGGCGGCCGGCGGCGGCGGGAAGGGGATGCGCGTGGCGCAGGACGAGGACGACTTCGTCCGGCAGTTCTCCATGGCGCGCAACGAGGCCGCGGCGGCCTTCAACGACGACCGCGTCTACATCGAGAAGTACCTGGCGCGCCCGCGCCACATCGAGTTCCAGATCCTGGGCGACCAGCACGGGCGGGTGATCCACTTGGGGGAGCGGGACTGCTCCATCCAGCGCCGCCACCAGAAGCTGATCGAGGAGGCTCCCTCCCCGGCGCTCGACCCCGACCTCCGGGCCCGCATGGGCGAGGCGGCGGTGCGCGGCGCGAAGGCCATCGACTACGTGGGCGCAGGGACCATCGAGATGCTGCTGAACGACGACGGGTCGTTCTACTTCATGGAGATGAACACCCGCATCCAGGTGGAGCACCCCGTCACCGAGATGGTGACCGGGTACGACCTGGTGAAGGAGCAGATCCGCGCCGCCGCCGGGCTCCCGCTCTCGGTGCCGGAGGGGCCCGTGGAGCTGCGGGGGCACGCCATCGAGTGCCGGATCAACGCCGAGGACCCCACGCGCAACTTCGCCCCCTCGCCGGGGACCATCAGCACCTTCCACCCGCCGGGCGGGCCGGGGGTGCGGGTGGACACGCACGTCTACGCCGGGTACCGCGTGCCGCCGTACTACGACTCGCTCCTGGGGAAGCTGATCGTGCACGGTACCACGCGCGAGGAGGCCATCGCCCGCATGCGCCACTCGCTGGCCTCGTTCGTGGTGGAGGGGGTGCACACCACCATCCCCTTCCTCGTCCAGATGATGGACGACCCGAGCTTCATCGCGGGGGACGTGGACACCAAGTTCCTGGAGCGCTGGTTCGCAGAGCGGGCGACGGTCTGAATGAGGCTGGACGTATACCTCACCCCGGGCGAGGTGGCCGCCGCGGACGTGGCGGAGCGCGCCGTGGTGGTGATCGACGTGCTCCGGGCCACGAGCACCATCGTGGAGGCGCTGGCCTCCGGCGCGCGGAACGTGTTCCCGGTGGGCTCCATCGAGGAGGCGCTCCGGCTCGCGAACACCCTCGGGCGCGACGGGGTGCTCCTCTGCGGGGAGCGGAAGTGCCTCCCCATCGAGGGGTTCGACCTGGGGAACTCCCCCCGCGAGTTCACCCCCGACGCGGTGCGGGGGAAGACGCTCGTGATGAGCACCACCAACGGCACGGCGGTGATGTCGCTCTCCGCCGGGGCCTCCCGCGTGGTGATCGGCTCGCTGCTGAACCTGAGCGCGGTGGTGGAGGAGCTGGCCCGCTCCGAGGCGGAGCCGGTGCTCATCTGTTCCGGGCGCGAGCGGCACTTCGGGCTGGAGGACGCGGTGTGCGCCGGGGTGGTCGCCTCGCGCGTCATGGAGGCCCTCCCGGGGGAGTGGCAGCTCAACGACGGCGCGGTGGCGGCGCTCGCGCTGGCGCGCGAGCTCTCGGCGGACTACGAGGCGCTGTTCTCCCGGTCGTCGGCGGGGAGGTCCATCGTGGATGCGGGGCTCGGCGAGGACCTGGCCTTCTGTGCGCAGGTGGACCGCCACGCCGTGGTGCCGGTGTTCCAGGACCGGCAGATCGTTCTCAGCGTCCCCGTGACCGTTTAGATTACTTGGCTCCAGGCCCGTGGCGGGCCCCCTCTCCGGCTCGCTCGGGCTCGCCACCTCTCCCCCAATTCTAGGGGAGAGGAGAACAACGGTAATGCACTCCTCCCTCCAGCATTGGGGGA
>Ga0247718_1000562_pt1 | contig 10729 bp, 10 predicted proteins | sample 21E_DmetaG_FD_189045 | JGI IMG/M metagenome (GOLD analysis project Ga0247718, IMG submission 189045) | Soil microbial communities from hillslope of Landscape Evolution Observatory, University of Arizona, Oracle, AZ, United States - 2-1-E_D | ecosystem: Engineered > Artificial ecosystem >...
CGCCATACGATATCATAGACGTCGGACAGAAGGGTGCCGCCAGGCGTCAGATTGCTTCGCAGACGACTGTAAGGCGGCGGACCGATTCGGAGCTTTTTCGGATGCCGCTGCGTATCATCGAGTAAGAGGCTTCAGTTGCCAGACTTCCTTGTTCGCCCCGCTCCGATGAATTAGAATCGGTTCATAGGCTGAGAGGCCTATTTGTATATAGATAAAAGCTATGGCCCAAAGACAAAGTAGATTCAGCCGCCTGTCGATCGCCCTGTTCTGGGTGACCCTTGTTGCGGTCGTTATCGGCGCATTTATTTATGCTGAGCAGATCGCGGCACTTTACGTACTGGCGACGCTTTCATTGGTGGTTTTGCTTCTCGTGGTCGGCTTCGCGGATCTTGAAAAGATCGGGCGCGATCGAGCTCGCGATTTTGCCGGAAACGATTAACTGAATGCGAACTTCCTATTCAAAAGCTGCATTGGCGTTTTTGCTGGCCACCGCATTTTCGGCGGTGATCATAGCTGCGCCTCAGCAGGGGTTGAAGTGGAAAAAGAACACCATCAACATTAGTATCTCAACCTCGCTTTTCGCTGAAGGTCCCAACCTGCCTTCAGCGAGCGAGACAGCGCTGGCGATCAACCGGAGCATTAACGTTTGGGAGAGCTCGGCAGCCCTGGTTGTACGATCGACGACGAGTCCGTTACAAAATGTCGATCCGCCCGGACGCCAGGGCGACGGCGTTTCGTTGATAACTATAGCTCAGACGCCGCAGAACCTTGCGTTGTTTCCGAAAGGCGTCGAAGATGTAGCCGCGCTGACCCGTGTCTTTTTTGACGGCAGGGGCTCGATCACGGAAGCCGACATAGTTCTCAATCCGTTTCTCCAGTTTTCTACCGGCGGGGTTCCGGGGACTTTTGACTTACAGGCTACCATTACGCACGAGATCGGGCATCTGCTCGGCCTCAACCATTCCGATGTCCTCGGCTCGACCATGAGCGAGAACAACACAAAGAACGGCGTATACAATTTATCAGGCTTCGCGCCTCGCACACTGTCTCCGACGGATATCGCAGCCATTCGCTCGCTGTATGGCGCGCCGGTCGCGGAAACTGAATGCTGCGGGAGTGTCGGCGGAAAGTTGAACTTGCGCAACGCCAAACCGGCGGTTAATTGGCTTGTGTGGGCCGAAGATGTAACGAACGGCTATGTCGCGGCCGCGGCTAGGACCGGGGCTGACGGCGCGTATATCCTGGATGGGTTAAATTTCGGTAGCTTTAGGTTATTTGCACAGCCCGCTGGAGCGGCGAAAACAGGGTTTGCCGCGGAGGTTCTCGGAGAGGTTACGGTAAACGGAGAATCTCAGCAGCCGTTCAGCCGCCAGGTCGCTAATCGGTCAACAGGTTTCGAACTCAGCTTTATCGGTTTCGGCGGTCAACTTGCGGGTCCGGCGGTCCTCGTGAATTCTGGTCATTATTACACGGTTTATGTAGGTGGCCGCGGGATAGACGCCGAGCAGATCACGCTCGGGTCCGATTCACCGTGGATCAGGATCGGTCAGGGTACAGTCTCGTCTCTTGATTTTGGCAAGGGACTTTCCGTAGTTAGCTTTGAGGTGACCGTCTCGCGAAACGCTCCTCCCGGCGACTACAGTCTTTTTGCCCGGTCACCGTCCGGCTCCGCACGATTCCTCGTCGGCGGTTTGACGGTCGAGCGATTCCCCAATCTTCTCGCCAACGGTATTTCGCAGGACTAGTTTCAGGCCGAAAGTTTCCGAAAGAATGTGTTTCCGCGGTTGCAAATTTGTCGAATAAAATTATAATACTCGCTGTTCACCTCCCCGGTGAACGCTTGGCCGCGGGTAGTGAGGACCTGCGGCTTTTAGGGGGCGACGGTGTGGGAGACGTCGCCCCTTAGAATTTCTGGCAGCTTCTGTGGAATTGATTGTTTGATTTTAGTACTTCTCGGCGTAGAATAAATGTTAGTGGTCGTTACATTTTTCAAGATCGATTTGGTTCGATTGTTGGGAGCGAGCAACTAGGATCTGATACTAAAAGTGAACCGCTGGAATTATTTTCCGAGCGGTCTTTTTTAGTGCCCTATTATGAAAAGCGGGGGTAAATCGTGGTTCAAGCACTGGCTGCTTCAGGGCGTTAACGAGCCGGAAGGGCCGCACGAACCCGAAGGCAGGCACACCCGTCATCCCTGGTGGAAGGTGATGTGTCTGACTGGCGTCGATTATTTTTCGACACTCGGCTACCAACCGGGCATCGCGTTTCTCGCAGCGGGCGTTCTGTCGCCCTTTGCGACGCTCGTGCTCGTTCTACTCACGCTCTTTGGCGCTTTGCCGATGTACCGCAGAGTGGCTGAGGAGAGCCCGCACGGTGATGGGTCGATATCGATGCTCGAGCATCTGCTCTCGCGCTGGAAGGGCAAAATGTTCGTCCTCGCATTGCTTGGCTTTGTCGCGACGAGTTTTATAATTACGATCACCCTTTCCGCCGCCGACGCGACCGCGCACATTATCGAGAATCCCTACGTCGAGCATAACCTGCACTTTCTCAATCACAGGATAATAGTCACCCTCGTTCTGATCGGTTTCTTGGGCGCGGTATTCCTCAAGGGATTTAATGAGGCGATCGGCTTGGCGGTCGGGATCGTGGCTGTATTCATCACGCTCAACGTGGTGACCATCGGGCGGGGAATGTACGAGATATTCGTCGTTCACCCCGAGGCTTTTGGGAATTGGGAGAATATGGTGTGGGGGCACCCTGATGTCGGCGGCAGCGTTACCTGGCTGGTTGCCGCGTCGCTGCTCGTTTTCCCGAAGCTTGCGCTTGGACTATCCGGCTTCGAAACGGGCGTGGTAGTAATGCCGCTCATCAAGAGCGACTATCCGCTTCCGAAGGAAAAGAAGGCCCAGATACACCAGACTGCTTTCGTTGATGTTCAGCCGTCCGAGGACGAAGAGAAGTATTTGCAGGGACGAATCCGCAACGGGAAGAAGCTGTTGACCGGCGCCGCCGTGATCATGAGCTTTATGCTGGTCGGGAGCAGCATCATTACCTCGATGCTGATCCCGCCTGAGCAGTTTGAGGAGGGGGGCGAGGCGTACGGCCGAGCGGTTTCCTACCTTGCTCATGAGTTAATGGGCGGGGCCTTTGGCACCATCTATGACATCTCGACAATTATGATCCTGTGGTTCGCGGGCGCCTCGGCGATGGCCGGATTGCTGAACATCGTTCCGCGCTATCTGCCGCGTTACGGTATGGCGCCCAATTGGGCGAAAGCGACCCGGCCGCTCGTGCTGGTGTTCACAGGAATCTGCTTTGTCGTCACGATCTTGTTCCGCGCTGACGTTACAGCTCAGGGCGGAGCATACGCGACGGGCGTGCTGGCTTTGATGACGTCGGCATGCGTTGCGGTGAGCATTTCTACCTGGCGGAAACGGCAGGCTTCCCGCTTTGCTTTTTTAGTAATCACGATCGTTTTCTTCTACACCACGATCGCGAATATGATCGAGCAGCCAAGCGGTATTAAGATCGCCGGACTCTTTATCATCGGGATCGTAGTCACCTCATTCATTTCGAGAGCTCTGCGCACGACGGAACTGCGGATCAATAAGATCGAATTTGATGAAAAGGCCCAGGCTTTTATCGATGAATTAGACGCTGAGGGTGAGATCCGGATCGTGACCAACCGCCGCGAGACGGGCGACGTTACGGAATACCGATTCAAGGAGCACGAGAAGAGGATCGACAACCACATTCCCGCGACAGACCCGATCCTGTTCTATGAGATCGATCTCGGCGACGCGTCAGAATTCTCCGGAGCCCTTAAGATCCGAGGTGTCGACGTGGGCGGTTATAGAATCTTACGGACCGAGGCCCCCGCAGTTCCGAACGCGATCGCGGCCTTACTACTTCATCTTCGCGACGAGACCGGAAAGATCCCGCACGTATACTTTGGCTGGAGCGAGGGGAACCCGATTGTATATCTTGCCAGATATATTCTTTTCGGTGAGGGCGATACCGCACCCGTGACACACGAGATTTTGCGTCAGGCCGAACCCGACCCGGAACTTAGGCCGAGCGTTCATGTTGGTGGTTGATCTAAAAGGCAGCGGGGCTTATAACGACTACTGTTGGTGGCCGCCGTTTAGGATGTGCGGGTTCATCTCCAGGAAGCACGATCTGCAATAGACCGGCCTGCCCTGTGAAGGATAAAAGGGAACTGTCGTGACGTTCTGACACCGGGCACACGCAACCGACACCTCGATCCGTTGCTTGATGCCCATCGCCTGCGCGGTGGTTATTGCGGCGATGCGTTCATTCTTTGCGTGCTTGCATCCCTTGCAGCGCTTTGGCGGGTTTTGCAGGCCCTTATCTCTGAAGAAGGTCTGCTCACCTATTGTCCAAATAAAAGGTTTGTTGCAGTCGATGCACAGGATGCTCTTGTCCTGGAGATCAGAAGCTTTAGAAAGAGTGGCGTGGGCGCTTCCGGCTCCGTCGAATTCGTTGCTGTTCATACTTACTACCCCTTATGCTCTATTGTTTGCGGTGATCGATCCTGGAAGTGATCGGTCCGTGAAGCTAAGGTTATCCTTTCGGAAAGCCTCTCGATTTATTGTAATTTAAACTTTCGTCAGAACAACAAGTTATTTGTAAATGCAATATTACGGGCTGTTCTGAACTTATAACTTAGCGTTTTGAGTGTCAAGTCATTTCCCTTGGAACCGCGGGGCGATTTAGGTATTCCAACACGAGAAAATGAATGTTCTGGTCATCGGTTCAGGCGGTCGCGAGCACGCGATTTGCCGCTCTTTTTCACGCAGCAAAAGCGTGCGGCAGATCTACTGCGCGAATGGCAACGCCGGGATCGCGCAGGTCGCGCAGTGCCTGCCGATCAAACCGGACGAGATAGACAAGCTCGCTGATTTTGCCGCTTCAGAACAGATCGATCTGACGTTTGTCGGCGGCGAGACCGCGTTGGCGTTGGGGGTGGTTGACGAATTTGACCGCCGTGGCTTGAAAATCATCGGGCCGAATGCAGCCACAGCGCGTCTCGAGGCGAGCAAGTCGTTCGCGAAGGACTTCATGACTCGCCACGGCGTGCCGACGGCGAATTATGTGACGACGCAATCGTCGAGTGAAGCGATAGCGGTGCTGAATGGTGGCGAATTTGGAGACGCCACTGCGCCAGTCGTTGTAAAGGCCGACGGTTTGGCCGCGGGAAAGGGCGTCATCGTGGCGAAGAATCGTTCGGAAGCGATCGCGGCGTGCAGCGAAATGGAATCGCTTGTCGGCGTCGCGGCGGTCGAGAGGATCGTGCTTGAGGAATGCCTGGTTGGCCGCGAGGTGTCGCTGATCATGTTCGCGGACGGCGAGCACTTTAAGCTGATGCCACCAACTCGCGATCACAAACGGATCGGCGAGGGCGACACCGGCCCGAACACCGGCGGGATGGGCACGATTACCGATTCGGCCTTGCTCACCGAAGAACAAACGCAAACCATTGTCGACACGATCATCCGCCCAACCCTGCGCGGGTGTATCAGCGACGGGTTTCCGTTTCGCGGGATCTTGTTTCTCGGTCTGATGATGACGGCCGACGGACCGAGAGTTCTCGAGTACAACGTTCGCTTCGGCGACCCGGAGACACAGGCGATACTTGTGCGGCTTGACACTGATCTCGTAGACATCTGCGAATCGATGCTCGACGGGCGGCTCGATCAGCTCGACATCAGTTGGAAGCAGGGAAGCTCGGCCTGCGTCATCCTCGCCGCCAAAGGCTATCCTGCGAAGCCCCGCACCGGCGACACCATCCACGGTCTCTACGCCGCCGCTGCGATGGAAAATGTCGAGATCTTTCACTCTGGCACTTCGCGCAGAGATAGCGGCGAGATCGTCACCGCGGGCGGGCGCGTGTTGGGCGTGACGGCGATGGGCGGCGATCTCGATTCGGCATTGTCGCTTGCCTACGAAGCGGTCTCGCGTATCAGCTGGAACGGGATGCAGTTCCGACGAGATATTGGGAAGGCCTGATCGTTATTCAAACGAACGTCCGACCCCCGATAGTCCCATCGCCTTGCGCCAAACTGCGAGTTGCCCAACGTGAAAAGCCGTGTGTCCGACGAGCACCTGCGTAAGTGAGTGGCGGATCGTGGGAAAAACCTCTAAATAGGTTGGTACAGGAAACGGCTGGTCCAATTGCGAGCCATCAAGCGCTTCGATTGCTCGGATGATGCGCGAACTAGCGTCGTCGAGTATTGCGAGCGCTTCGTCCTTCGTCTCGTAAAGCGCCGCATCGGCGACCGGCTGGCTTCCGGGGCCGAATCGTTCTTCCCAGTTTTCCGGTAGCCACGGCGAAATTCCGATCACACCGCCCAACAACTGACACGCGAAAGTCAGGTGACCGATGACCCAGCTCGGGTGATTTGCTATCGCCTCCGGCTGCGCGACCATGTCGGCCGGGTCAACATCGGAGACTTGATCGCGCAAGAAGTCGAGGCCATAGACAAAACTGTGAATGACAGGCTCGATAGAAGCCGCCCGCGGCGAGCTCTTTTCGGTGACTTGGATAGGATTATTACTCACAAACTTTCTCCTGTATTGATCTCGGAGGCAGTCGCCTCAAGTAATAACGCGGAAAAAGCGAACAAAAAGGTTCAAATTTGTGGACTTTGGTAGCGCCGCACATCCAAATTGAAACCGTGCGATTGAATGGCGAGAGCGGCGAGAGCTACGAAGGCAGGTAGACTGGCGTAGTTCGTTATTGTGTCGCGTATCGCGACACCCACGGCAGCTTGGTAGCTGAGGCAAGTTGTGACGGGTCAAACTCAAATCCGAATTCGATACTGTGCCAAAAGCCACCATTTTCATGCTGGATTAAATAACCCGTTTTACCAGAGACCGCTACGTGCCCGCGTGACGTAGTTGAGTGAACTTTAACATTCAACTCGTCTGGGGAGATGGACTCTAACTCAGCTGCACCTCGTCGCGTTGCTTCCAGCATTATTAACGCTTGGCAAAACTCCCGAAGACTCGCCGCCGACACCCACAGATCATTACGTCCGCGGAAGCCATTGCTACAGATATCGACAGTTGCGTAAGCGTCGCCATAGTTCTGGAGCGCTGGATCCTCCTCCGGCATCACAAATAGCTCGAAATAGTTCTCGCCTTGCCGGAATCTCAGTGTGTTGTTCTGCGGCATAACAAAACTTTCACATCGGTCGGGTTTGGCTATTTGCGCGAGTGACCGCTGTTGCCATACAAATCTCTTTCTAGCCAGGTATCGTCGCGCTGGTGGTTTCGGACCAGCTGCCGGTGGTTTTGTCACGGAGGCGCCAACGTTTGGTTGTTCCACTCCGATGGGAGAATACTTTTCTCACGACTAATCGCCCGCGCTTACGGGCTGCTATTTTAAGGATTTTTGCTTTTCTTTGGCTAGTCGGTCGGCGATCATGCGCGCGGCGAGCTTGTTGTCGTCGGCCGAGGCTTTCCTGCTGGCGAATTCGACCATTGCTCGCCAGATCACGGCATTTTTGGGCGCCGTTAGGCGAAAAAGATAGGCCGACCTATGCGGGACGTGTTTGTAGGCGTCGGCGACGATCCGCGCCTGAATCTCTCCCGACATCGTCGCATCGGCGTCCGAGCGATTCTCGACGATCTCGAACCCGCGGCGTTCCAGTTCGGCCTTCAACAGCGGCTCGATTTTCCATTCGTCTTTGGAGTTCACGATCTGGTCGATGTAGATCTTTGAAACGCGGGCGAGCGCGTGTTGTGTAGTCTGGGCGTGATTCGCCGACACGCCGAATATCATCGCAGCCATAAGAAAGAATAGGATTCTGAACACATTTGTCCTCATAGATCACCTACGAACTCCATAAATATCTACACCCACATTTTACTAACGTGAATTAAGCACCGCGAAAAGTCTTTGTCGGAATTCGGCGGCCTCTTGCTGCAGGCCGTTTTGGTTGGAGAACCGGGCAAGGCGTTCGCACCGCTCGGCGGGCGGGATCTACGACACTCCTTCAGAGTGCGTAGACGCGTCGCGGTTCACCTCGGGCCGGGAGGCGCCTAACAGATGCTATCCATTACATTGTCGAAATACGCGGCGGCCTCGGGCGGGACGTCGTGATAGCTTAACTTCTCTCCGAGAACTCCTACGAAGCGCCAGTGATTCCCATTTGGTAAGGTGCCTTTTGTGTCGATGATCTCAGTATTATCGACGGTCGATTTTCGCTCAAATAGGTTAGAGGAAGACGACACCCAATCTTTGGGGACGATTCCGCTTGTCGCATGTGGTCCCGAGATCCCATATAGCCATGAACGGCGAGTCTTTTTTCCGAAGCCCATGCGATAGTCAGAATAATCAACATCACCGCCGCGTTTAACAATCGAGCCTTGAGGGATTTGTATCCTAAGGCGGTCGCCTAGAAATTTATCCTTGGCCGAATTACTACAGGCCGGAATAGATTGCGAGTTTTGTCCGAGAGACACAACAGACGGCACGAGAAAGAGTGAAGCGGTGAACAATAGCGCCCAGGGAGCGAAACGCACATTCGTAATCGTTCGGACGCCTGTAGCCGAGCATTGGTGTCTCTTCATGTTCTCGAATATACAGGTATCGGGCGTATGTGAGAATGATCCTACTTCATATTCTGAAGCGCAGAGAGCTTGCTTTCGAAATTTGCGGCTTCATTCGTTAAACGGTTTTCGCGGGAGAACCGGGTAAGGCGGGCGTACCGGTCTGCCGGCGGGATTTTGGAGAGGTGGGCGATTTTGGCCATGCATTCGGGGCAGGCGTCGAGGGGGTGGCGATCGGTTTCGGCGAGGTGGTTGGTGCCGGACATGACGCATTCGTATTTGGTGCAGTGGCGGATCGTGAACATGTGGCCGAGCTCGTGGGCGGCGATCTTGAGGGTGCGGCGGAGGAAGGTTTCGTATCTTGCGTTTTCGTCATCAAGACGGAAGAGCGACCAGATGCCGACGCGCCGGTCGAAGCTGGCCTGGCCGAAGACGTAATTCATCGTGGCGTCTGGGTAGAGGTCTTCGCCGGTAAAGGCGATCAGCGCCGCGGCGTCGGGCGGGAGTTGCCGGGCGAGGACTTCGTCGAGCAAATAGCCGGTGCGGACTTGGCGGTTTCGGGAGTGCGGCGATTTGCGGAAATCGCTTTGTTTGAGCGGCTCATTTAGTTTTTGTGCGGGCAGCAGTTTTATCGGGAGGCCGTAAAACGCCTCGAGCCAACCGGCGGTTATGCGGATAATCTTGTCTTGCTGCGGGTCGAACCTGCCCAGCGGGAGAACGTAGACAGTTCGGCGATCGGCGGTCGGAATGGTTGGGCTTTCGTTAAGGAACTCTTCGAAGGTCTGCCCGCGCTCGGGATAAGCAGCCAGCCAGTCCCAGCCCTCAGGTTCGCCCATCGGTTTGAAGAAGGGCTCTATCGCGGTGATCGCGCGGCGGAGTTCTTCGGGATCTTTGGCTCCTGCTGTCCCGGCGTTGTTCGCGGCGTGGTCAGCAGGAGTGGACGTCGAGCAGGCCGCGAAGAAAAACAGCGCAAAAAAAGTCAACAACACTTGCGGCAGCGCATGGGGCCTCGGGCACACGTTGCGGAAGCCCGACCGTGAGGGAGGGCTTAGGAGTCGACATCGAATGTGAATGTCATGTTGTGTGTTAAGCCCTTGCTGACGCGCGGGCTCCCGCAACTGGGGATGAGAGGGTAAATTCACCTCAGTATCTTTTGAGCGACTCGAAGTAGCTATCGAAGTTGCGCTTCATTTCTTCGAGCGAGTCGCCGCCGAATTTTTCTCGCATTGAGTTGGCGAGGACGGTGGCGAGCATTGATTCGCCGATGACGCCTGCGGCGGGGACGGCCGTGATGTCTGAGCGTTCGAAGGCGGCGTCGTCGGGCTGTTTGGTGTCGATGTCGACGGAGCGGAGCGGCTTGCGGAGTGTCGAGATCGGTTTGAGATAGCCGCGGACGCGAAGCTCTTCGCCGTTGGTGATGCCGCCTTCAAGACCGCCGGCGCGGTTGGTCGCGCGGCCGAAGCTGCGATTGTCGTACGTGATCTCGTCATGTACCGCGGAGCCGAAGCGGCTGGCGTTCGCGACGGCGGTTCCGATCTCTACGGCTTTGACGGCGTGGATCGACATTATCGCCTGGGCGATGCGGCCGTCGAGTTTTTCGGTCCAGGAGGTGTGCGAGCCGAGGCCGACGGGGAGGTTTTTGGCGACGACTTCGAAAATGCCGCCGAGCGTGTCACCGTTGGCTTTGGCTTCGTCGACGAGGGCGATCATTTGCTGCTGGATCTCGTCGTCGGCGCAACTGAGAGGCGAGTCGGCGGGAACGGCGGCGATCTCTTCCCAAGTTTTTTCGAGCGGTTCGGCGGGGAGGCGACCGAGTTTGATGACATGGCTTTTAACGTCGATACCGAACGCCGCGAGCAGTTGCTTCGCGATCGCACCAGCGGCGACGCGTGCCGCGGTCTCCCGTGCCGAAGCCCGCTCAAGAATATCGCGGAGGTCGCGAGTTTGGAACTTCTGCCCGCCGGCGAGATCGGCGTGGCCGGGACGTGGGCGCTTTACGATCCTCGGATTTTTGGGCTGCGACTCGACTGGCTCACTCGACATTATCTCTGTCCAGTGGACGAAGTCGCGATTCTCGATCATCAGCGCGATGGGCGAGCCAAGCGTTTTGCCGTGGCGGATGCCGGAGAGGACTTCGGCGCGGTCGCTC